>Ga0302275_10006319_pt1 | contig 11249 bp, 12 predicted proteins | sample III_Bog_N2_2_FD_200229 | JGI IMG/M metagenome (GOLD analysis project Ga0302275, IMG submission 200229) | Peat permafrost microbial communities from Stordalen Mire near Abisko, Sweden - III_Bog_N2_2 | ecosystem: Environmental > Terrestrial > Soil > Wetlands > Peat | place: Sweden: Abisko... | reverse complement strand
AAGGTAAAGGACCCCTGCAACGAACAAAAGAGTCACGGTCAGCCAAAATGTCGGTATTTTCATGGATTATGCTGGCTGATGTTCATCCACAACTTCGGCGTCAATGACCGGCTCTTCGTCCTTCTTGCTGTCGTCATGATTGCGATCCTTTTCCGGCTGATTTCCTGATTGGCCGCCACCGGGACCTTTGCCACCGCGTGTCTTATCTGCCGCCGCCTTGTAAAGTTCGGTGGAAACCGCCTGCCAAGTTTCATTAAGTGCTTCGCCGGCCGTTTTGATGGCCGCAGCGTCTGTGCCTTTGAGCGCTTCCTTCACTGCGTTGGCGGCAGCTTCAAGCTTGCCTTTGTCGTCTGCGGAAATCTTATCCGCGTTTTCCTTCATCATTTTTTCCGTGCGATACACGGCGCTGTCAGCCTCGTTGCGCGTTTCAAGTTCTTCCTTGTTCTTCCGGTCCTCGTCGGCATGGAGTTCGCCATCTTTGCGCATCTTTTCGATTTCATCCTTGGAAAGGCCGCTGCTGGCCGTGATGGTGATTTTCTGCTCCTTGCCGGTGCCGAGGTTCTTGGCGCTGACGTGGAGGATGCCGTTGGCATCAATGTCAAAGCTGACTTCGATTTGCGGCACGCCACGCGCGGCGGGCGGGATGTCATCGAGATTAAATTTGCCGATAGTCTTGCTGTCTTTGGCGAACTGGCGTTCGCCCTGCAGGACATGAATTTCCACGCCGGGCTGATTGTCTGCCGCCGTGGAAAAGGTCTGCGCCTTGCGGGTCGGGATCGTGGTATTGCGCTCGATTACCTTGGTGAACACCCCGCCCAGTGTTTCAATGCCGAGCGACAACGGCGTCACATCGAGCAACACCACGCCCTTAACGTCGCCTTTCAGCACGCCGGCTTGGATGGCGGCGCCGATCGCCACAACCTCGTCAGGATTGACGCCTTGATGCGGAGCCTTGTTGACGAGCGTGTGAGCGGTTTCAACAACACGCGGCATTCGCGTCATGCCACCGACGAGCACGAGTTCGTCAATCTTCGAAGCTTCGATGCCAGCGTCCTTCAAACACGCCTTAACTGGTGCTATGGTGCGCTCAAATAGTTTGTCAGTGAGCTGCTCCATTTTGGCGCGCGTCAAAGTTTTCTGGATGTGCTTCGGGCCGCTCGCATCCGCCGTGACAAACGGCAGGTTGATGTCGTAGGTCGTCGCGCTAGACAAAGCGATCTTGGCTTTCTCGGCTTCTTCCTTGATGCGCTGGAGCGCATCGGGCTGCTTGCGGAGATCCATGCCGGATTCTTTTTTGAATTCGTCGAGAATCCAGTCCATCAAAGTATTGTCCCAGTCGTCACCACCGAGATGCGTGTCGCCGTTTGTGGCCTTCACTTCAAACACGCCATCACCAATTTCGAGCACGGAAATATCGAACGTGCCGCCGCCCAAATCGTAAACCGCGATTTTCTCGTCCTTCTTTTTATCGAGGCCGTAAGCGAGCGACGCGGCGGTCGGCTCATTGATGATGCGTAAAACTTCCAGACCGGCGATCTTGCCTGCATCTTTCGTGGCTTGGCGCTGCGAATCGTTGAAATAGGCCGGCACCGTAATGACGGCCTGGGTGATTTTTTCGCCGAGACGCGTTTCCGCATCGGCTTTCAACTTGGAGAGAATCATCGCAGAAATTTCCGGCGGCGAGAATTGCTTCGGCTTGCCGTTCACTTCGACTTCGATGGCGGCGTCGCCATTGCTCGCCTTTACAACTTTGTAAGGCACGCGTTTGATTTCTTCGCCGACTTCACTGAACTTGCGTCCCATGAAGCGCTTCACGGAATAAACGGTGTTGCGCGAGTTGGTGACGGCTTGCCGCTTGGCGGCGTCGCCCACGAGCCGGTCGCCGGATTTTGTGAACGCCACTACGGAAGGCGTCGTGCGTTTGCCTTCGGAGTTTTCCAGCACCAAAGGCTCCCCGCCTTCAATGACCGCCATGCAAGAGTTTGTGGTTCCTAAATCAATGCCAAGTATTTTTGCCATAAAATTTTTAAATCCTTTAAATGTTTAAGTTTTCTAACGTGTTTGACCGTTTATCTGGACCCAAACTACGCAGTGGAATGCTTTCTGCCTATGGGGTGAAACCCTATGTCCATTTTTACTTCGACACCGGATCAACTCACCCCGGCGTTAAACAGGAATGGGAGCTGCCGGTTGCAAATCGGCGGGAGGAACCAACCTTTGGCCAATCCTGGCGGTCAAAAAATTTTGCACTCGCGGATCGGGGTTGCGCTTGATTTCGTCGGGCGTGCCAATGGCGATGATTAAGCCCCCGTCCAGCACCGCGATGCGGTGGGCAATCCCAAAGGCCAGATCGCGATCATGCGAGACGACCAGGGTGGTGGCATGAATCCGCGCGTTCAGTTTTACGATGTCTTCGGCAATGCTCACTGCGGAAACCGGGTCAAGTTCGCTGGTCGGTTCGTCGTAGAGAATCAACTGTGGTTCCACCACCAGCGCCCGGGCGATGGCCACGCGTTTCCTCATGCCACCGGAAAGTTCATCGGGCATTTTGTTTTCCGTGCCTTTTAGTCCGACTTGTTCAAGATCCTCGGCAACGATCTTCGCGATTTCGCCGGGCGATTTCAAATGATGCTCGGCCAAATAGAAGCCGACGTTCTCGCCGACGGTCATCGAGGTCAGCAGCGCGCCGGATTGGAAAACCATGGCCACCCGGTAGCGGGCTGGGATGTCCGGCGATTGAACCGGCTGGCCTTCGATCAGCACCTTCCCCTGATCCGGTTCCTCCAGACCGATGAGCAACCGGAGCAACACCGACTTGCCCGCGCCGCTCGGCCCCATGATGACGAAAATCTCTCCGGGGTTGACCCCGAAATTTATGCCTTTAAGCACGTCGATCCCGTCGTAGCTTTTGCGCAGTCCGCTGACGGACAGGCTGACTCCTTGCTGCTTGGGGGAATCGGTATTCATAACTGTCATGGGCCATGACGCACTGGCTGGCTTTTCGCGACTGGCAACGGCGCAACATTGATTTCGACACTGGCATTTGCGGACAGAGCCTTATTCACCATGCCCAACAACTCCGCAGATGAATAAGGCTCAACCAACATCGTGGCCGGCTGGATCCAAGGATGCGTGGCAAATTCCAACTGGGGTGAAATGTCAGTAATCATGATAATTGGCAGCGTCATGTGGGCATCGCGAATTTGCTTGAGCAATTCAACGCCGGACAACTTCGGCCAATGTTGATCGGTAATCAGCAGATGGTAGCTGTCGCGTTTTAGCACATCCCAGGCGGTAGCTCCATCTTCAATATTATCCACGAGATAGCCGGCGTGCCTCAATTCTTCAGTGTTGAGACGACTGACATCAACATCATCCTCCACCATGAGAATGCGCTTGCGAGACTTGCTCATGCGGGTTTCCTCGGATTGAAGCCAGACGCAGCCGCCAGTTCCTTCCACAAACGCTCTTCCTCTTTGCCCGCCTGCGTTGGGACTTGAATTGAAGCCTCGACGTAAAGATCACCGCGTTTGGCACCGCCAGCGGGCAATCCTTTGCCCCGGACGCGCAATTTTTGTCCCTGCTGAAAACCGGCAGGGACTTTCACAGAAACGCTGCCTTCCAATGTTCGCACTGGAACTGTCGCTCCCAAGACCGCCTCCCACGGGGCCAATTCCAGATGCCCCATCAGATCGGCACCGCGCACCTGCCAATCAGGATGCTGGGCATAGCGCACCCGCAAATAAATATCTCCGGCGCTACCGCCATTCGATCCCTCGCCGCCTTTGCCCGTCACCCGAATAGTTTGGCCGGCCTGGACTCCCTTGGGAACTCGCACTTGATACGTTTCGGTTTCTTCCTGACCGGTGCGCGCATTGTTTCGCCGCACCGAAATCGCGCGCATCGCTCCCTTGAGCACTTCATCGAGCGTGATGAGAATGTCGCCTTGAATATCCTGACCTCGCAATGCCGTCTGTGGTCGTTGATGACCGCCAGAAAATTCTTGCGAGTCAAACGGCGAACCGCCGCGAGCACCACCGGCGCGTCCGCCAAAAAACTGCTCAAAAAAATCGCTGAATCCAGTGCCCTCAAATTGGAATTCATCTTCTCCGCCCCGCGTTGCGTGTCCGGCTGATCGACCTCCGCCCCGTCCCGGTGGTGTCCGCGACTGCGCGCCCGTTTTCCAATCGGCACCGAGCTGGTCGAATTTCCGACGGCTCTCGGGATTGCTCAACACTTCATTGGCTTCGTTGATTTCCTTGAATTTTTCCTCCGCCGATTTTTTGTCCTTGGCGACATCAGGATGATACTTGCGCGCGAGCGTGCGGAAGGCTTTCTTGATTTCATCGTCCGTCGCCTTGGGTGTCACCCCCAGCACGCGGTAATAGTCTTTGAATTCAACGGCCATGTCGGGCGGGCTTGGAAGCCGTCAGGTCGTTCACTATCACTTTGGCCGGGCGAATGATCTTCGTTCCTTTCCGATAGCCACGCTGAATGACTTCGAGGATGGCATGGTCAGGTTGGGCTGGATCATGGCCTTGCGAAAGCGCTTCATGCTGGTGAGGGTCAAACGGCTTGCCGAGGATTTCCTCACTCTCGACGCCGTGCTGACGGAGCAACTGTTGCAGTTGTTTCAACGTCATCTCCACACCCTGATGAAATTGCGCCGAGTCTCGCGAGGCACCGGCAGCCAACGCCCGTTCGAGATTGTCAATCACCGGCAACAACTCGACGATGAATGACTCTTTTTGTGCCACCGCGCGGGCCTCGCTTTCCTGACGGCTGCGCTTCTTGAAATTATCAAAATCGGCAGCTAGGCGCAGGTGCAAATCCCGTTGTTCGGCGAGATCCTTGAGGAGCGCTTCCGATTCGCTGGCTGCGGTCTCGACGGTGTTGGCGTCGGCTTCCGGTCTGGCCGGGGGCGGGTCTTGGATTTCTGTTTTCATAGACTGGCGTTATTTTAATTTGTGATTCTTCCTGCCAGATCCGCTCTTTTTGCCGCCTCCAGTGAGTTTGTTCACAGTGGCCCAAGCCCGCGCCTCCGCAATTTCGACGCTGGCACCTCTTTGCTCGTAGCCGGCTTCGATGTGTGCGGCCTGCCGTTTCTGTTTGTCGGTGTAGCTGGATTTGTCGCCTTGGGGCATGGAGATTGTTTAAGTTTGGCGATTTACCGTCCGTTCAATCATTCACCGCAAAGCCCACTTTGATCGTAACCTGCCAGTGATGAACTTTTCCCTTTTCAATGTTGCCGCGCGTTTCTATCACCTGAAACCAGCATAGGTTCTTGATGGTTTTGTGCGCGCGTTTAATGGCCTTATCCACTGCGTCCTCAATGGAAGCAGGGGAGGTTCCGGTGAGTTCGATGAGTTTATAGACTGGGTCTTTCATGTTAGGGGCTTACGGTGTTTGTGCATTTACCTCCTAAAAATGTCCGTTTACTTGCAGCCGCAGGCGGAAGAGTATTCCTTGATCGTGTTTTCAACCACTTCACGCGTTTCGCCGGTGAGTTTTTGAATCCGGCCAACCAGTTCTTCCTGCTGGCCTTCGGTGTAACGGAGATCATTATCCGTAAGCTTGGCCCATCTTTGTTTCAGCTTGCCCTTGGTGATGTTCCAGTCGCCTTTGATTTCGAGTGTGTTCATATTATTTTTTTGGTTGCCGCCAACGTGGCAGAGAATGTGTTGTTTGCCGCAGCCAAGAGCATCACCTGACAAGTTTGCGTGCGCCATGGGGTGAAACCCGACCATGAAACAAAAAACAAACGCTCTACGCAGTCAAACTCATGGCACGAGAACCGCCGCGCCTTCGAATCGTCCGGCGCGAAGATCGGCGAGAGCTTGATTAGCTTGGGTCAGCGGGTAGCTTGTGGTTTTCGTGACAATGCCCATCTTCGGCACCAAACGCAGAAAATCAATCCCATCTTGCCGCGTGAGATTGGCGACCGACACGAGTTGTCGCTCTTCCCAAAGCAACCGATACGGGAAGCTCGGGATGTCGCTCATGTGAATGCCCGCGCAGACGACTCGTCCACCCTTGTGAACTGCTTTCAAAGCGAGCGGCACAAGATCACCCACGGTCGCAAAAATAATTGCCGCATCAAGCAACGCCGGCGGCTTTTCATCTGAACCGCCCGCCCAAGTCGCGCCGAGGCTTCGGGCAAAAGCCTGGGTGGATGAGTCTCCTGGTCGCGTAAAGGCAAACACGTCTCGTCCCTGCCATTTTGCTACCTGCGCGATGATATGGGCCGCCGCACCAAAACCGTAGAGGCCAATCTTTTTTCCTTCGCCGGCAATCACCAACGAACGCCAGCCGATGAGTCCAGCACAGAGCAACGGAGCGAGCGACACGTCACTAACGATTTCTCCGAGCGGGAACGCAAAGCGGGCATCGGCAATGACCATCGTCGCGAAACCGCCGTTGCGGGTGTAGCCGGTGAAGAGCGGGTGGTCACAAAGATTTTCACGGTGCTCCAAACAATACGGACACACACCACAGGTATGACCGAGCCACGGAACGCCGACGCGCTCACCAATTTTCAACTCTTTGACGCCCGCCCCAAGCAGATCAATCCGGCCGACGATTTCGTGTCCCGGAATGATTGGAACTTTCGGGTCGGGTAATTCGCCATCCACAACGTGCAAATCGGTGCGGCACACACCGCAGGCAGCGACCTTCACGCGAATTTCGCCGGGCCCCGGTTGCGGATCAGGAAGTTCGGTCCATTCAAGGGGAGTTTTTATTTTCTTTAGCACCATCGCATTCATAACATTCTTCTGTTTTGAGAAATCCGGGGCCTTGCGCATGGCAAGCGATAATCCGTTCGACGCCCATGATTTTATTTCGGTTAATAAAGGCGGCGAAAAACTCCGGGTAATAGATCGGGCAAATCTTCGGCGATGAGGCCGGGACCGAATTCCGTTGCCGCCGCGCCATGCAGCCACACCGCAGCGGATGCGGCGAGGAACGAGTCCATACCTTGCGCCAGGAGTCCCAGCACGATTCCACTCAGCACATCCCCTGAACCAGCTGTGGCCAGTGTTGGCGGCGCATTGCTGTTGATAACCGACCGGCCATCCGGGGCCGTGATCACCGTGTCGCTGCCTTTGAGGATAATAGTGGCACCACTGCGACGCGCTGCGACGCGGGTGCGAGTCAGCTTGTCGCCGCTCGGGTCAAACAAGCGCTTGAACTCACCATCATGCGGCGTCAGCACGCAGGGACCGGTGATCGCTTGATCGAGTGTAGGCGGATCGTCAGCGAAGGTCGTGAGCGCATCGGCGTCGAGCACCGTGGGGCGACCCGTCTCCAGCATGGCGAGCACCCGGGAGCGGGTTTCCTCGCCGGTTCCGGCACCGGGACCGATGAGGAATGCCTTGTAATGAGCGTCATCCAGCAGACAATCGAAATCTTCCGGCACTGCCAAGGGTTGAACCATGATACTGGTCAACGCCGCCGCATAGACGGGCAGAGCCAACGAGGAAACCGCGATGGTCGTGAGTCCGGCACCGGCGCGAGCCGCAGCACGCGCCGCCATCCGAGCGGCACCCGTCATCGGATACCCCCCGGAAATGAGTGCGTGACCCCGGCTATATTTATTTCCATTGTCTTGAGGTCGCGGCAAATCCCCAATCCAGAGGCATGGATCATTCTCGAAAGTGTTTGGAGAGATCTGCTCCAGCACGGAAGAGGAGATACCAATGTCGGCGACGACAACCTCGCCGCACAGCAATCTTCCCGGCAACAACAGATGCCCCGGCTTCTTGCGAAAAAAAGTTACGGTCAGGACGGACGCAACGGCACCCAACACTTCGCCGGTATCGCCCATCAATCCGCTGGGAACATCAATGGCAACAATTGGTAATTTGCTGCGGGCAGCGGCAGCCAAAGTTTCCACGGATGATTCCTCAAGCGCGCGACTGAGGCCGGCCCCGAAGATCGCATCCACCACCAGTTCCGCACCGTCCAGCACGGCGGGCGTCAGTGGTTCGACGGTTCCGCGCCACAAATCCGCGTGATGCCGCGCTGCACCGGTCAAATGGTCCTGCGAACCAAGCAAGGCTACGCGAACCGACCAGCCAGCTTCGGATAGATGCCGGGCGGTGACGAAACCGTCGCCGCCATTGTTGCCGGGGCCACAAAGCACGATTGCGGGACGCGCAGACCACCGCTTCTCAATCGCGTGTGCGACGGCACTGCCAGCATTTTCCATCAGTTCGATGACCGTCTTGCCGGAAGCCACAGCCAGACGGTCAGCTTCATCCATACGGCGGACATCGAGCAATGCAGTTTGAACATTCATCGCGCATCAGCCCACAGAAACACCAAGAATTTTTCCAATCAAAGCAGTCACGGTCATGGCAAGAGCGCCGCCAATGGTGACTCGCAATGCGGCCCTTCCGAGTGGCGCTCCGCCGAGATGACCGCCAAACGCGCCCAGCGCCGCGAGGCTTGCCAACGAGAAGGCTGCGATCATGGGGATGCGTAGAGCCACGGGCGCGACGAGCAGAGCAACGATTGGCACAATTGCGAAGGATGCGAAACTTGCGGCTGAAATCCATGCCGCTTGCAGCGGACGTGCGAGAGATGCCTGGTCAATTCCAAGCTCATCGCGCATGTGCGCTCCAAGCCGGTCATGCGCGCTGAGCTGTTCTGCGACTTTCATTGCGAGTTCTTTATCCAAACCGCGTTTCACATAGATCAGCGCCAGTTCCTGTAATTCGGCTTCCGGTTCTGACGCAAGCTCGTGCGTTTCAAGTCCGATGTCCGCCTGCTCCGCGTCGCGTTGCGAACTGACCGAAACATATTCGCCCACGGCCATTGACATCGCCCCTGCAACCAGACCTGCCACGCCAGCAACCAAAATTGCGCCTTTCGACGCGGAAGCCGCCGCGACACCAATCATGAGGCTCGCGGTTGAAACGATGGCATCATCCGATCCAAGCACGGCGGCGCGCAACCAGCCTGCACGCCCGCTTCGGTGCATTTCCACCTGGTCAGTAAGAACGGCAGCCTTCATTTTCATTTCGCAACGTCAGCTATTGAGGATTTCAAAGTCACGCAGAAATGCTCATTTATTGTTTCAACTGTTCGCAAAGTCGATGACCACGCGTGACGCCACTTTGCCGTGCTCAAGCCGATTGAGGATGTCATTGATTGCCGACAGAGGTTGCAGTTCGATGTCGGCCTTGACCTTGCCTTCGGCTGCGAAGGCGAGTGCTTCGGCCATATCTTCGCGTGTGCCGACGAACGAACCGCGGATGGTGATGCAGTTCGCCACCACTTCGAACAGCGGCGTCGGAAATTCGCCGGGCGGCAGACCGTTCAGCACGCAAGTCCCACGCTTGCGCGTCATGCCGATACCCTGTTTGAAAGCCCCCAACGAGGGTGCCGTGATCAAAACACCATGCGCGCCGCCGTTGGTTCCTTTTTTCACCGCCGCAATCGGGTCGCCGACCTTGGCATTGACGACGAAATCGGCACCCACGCGTTTGGCGTGGGCGAGTTTGGCGTCATCAATGTCAATCGCGCAAATATGGAGTCCCATGGCCTTGGCATATTGAATTGCCAGATGGCCGAGTCCGCCGATGCCGGAGATGGCAATCCATTGTCCCGGTTTCGCTCCGGTCTCTTTGATGCCTTTATAGGTGGTGATGCCGGCGCAGATGATGGGAGCGGCTTCGATTGACGTAAGGCCGGCGGGAATGTGGGCGACGTAATTTGGATCGGCCAAAATGTATTCCGCAAAGCCGCCGTTCTTGCTGTAACCGCCGAATTGCGCGTCGGCACAAACCGTTTCCCAAGCAGACAGGCAATATTCGCAATGACCGCACGCCGAGTAAAGCCACGGCACACCGACTCGTTCGCCTACTTTCACCGCCGTCACGCCCGAACCGACGGCTACGACGGGGCCGATGGCTTCATGGCCGGGAATGAATGGGAGTGTCGGCTTCACCGGCCAGTCGCCATGCCACGCATGGACATCCGTGTGACAGACGCCACACGCCTCGGTCTTGACCAAGATTTGGCCCGGTCCCGGAGTCGGGACGTCCCACTCCTGAAATTCCAGAGGCTTGCCGAACTGCACAACGACTGCCGCTTTCATTTTATTTTTCATTGAGATTTCAATTGGTGCGATTGTGAACGAGGCCAAAAAGCACTCTCATGCTTTCGGTGCCCCTTACGGTTTCATTTGTGCGGACTTTTGCAGGTCAGCCTCAACATTGATCAGAACATCCACGTTGTTGCCAATGGCACCTTGATCCGCCGTGATGTCAAAATCGCGCCGGTCGAGCGTAAGCGATGCTTCCCAACCGGAAATTGCCGCACCCTTCATGCCCGGACCGAAACCCAGCGACTTGACCTTAAGCACGACTTCCTTCGCGACGTTCTTCATCGTGAGCACGCCAGTGACGGCGTAGGTGTTGTCGCCGGTGCTCTTCCACGACTCGCTCTTGAAAGTCATGGACGGAAACTGGTCGGCGGCAAAGAAATTGGTCGAACGCAAATCGTCGTCGCGCATTTTCGTGTTTGTAGTGATGCTGGCCACTTGAATGACGGCTTCGACCGTGCTGTTTTCGAGGTGATCGCGATCCACGACGATGGTTCCTTTCACTTTGCCGAAATAACCGGGCACCTTGGTAAAAAAATGTGCGACGGAGAATCCAACCCAAGTATGCACCGGGTCAATGTTATAGGTTTCGACGGCTGCCTTGGCGGACGTAAGCGAGCCAAGCGCAAGGGCGGTTACGACAAGAGCCAATAGAGAACGTTTCATGTTTTTTTAGATTTAGTTTTTTTGCTTTTTTCTTTCGGAAAATCGGCTCCCCGCGCAATTGTTTCCACCGCCGAAAAATCCTTGTGCAACTCTTCAAGCTTGGCCATGGCCCCTTCGTAAGCATCATTGCCCAGCAGCAGATGGCGCGGCGGTTGCGCCGACTCCACCGCAGCGATGAGGGCTTTCACGGCGCGCACAGGATCGCCGGGCTGCTTGCCCGAATCGGCGCGAATTTCATGGCGCCACTCCCCAGCCGTTTTCGCGTAATCGGCGATCTGTTTTTTACTTTCATTCGCCGAACGCCCGGCCCAATCGGTGCGAAAGCCGCTTGGCTCAACCACGATCACCTTGATGCCCAGCGGTTCAACCTCCTGCAAAAGCGCCCCGGACAAACCTTCGACCGCAAACTTGGTTGCGTTGTAATAGCCGAGCGCTGGCGCGGAACGCAGTCCGGCCAGTGACGAGATATTGACGA
>Ga0302275_10006316_pt1 | contig 11251 bp, 10 predicted proteins | sample III_Bog_N2_2_FD_200229 | JGI IMG/M metagenome (GOLD analysis project Ga0302275, IMG submission 200229) | Peat permafrost microbial communities from Stordalen Mire near Abisko, Sweden - III_Bog_N2_2 | ecosystem: Environmental > Terrestrial > Soil > Wetlands > Peat | place: Sweden: Abisko... | reverse complement strand
CTTACAGCGCTTGATGGCAACGGTGGCGGCAAACCCAGGGCGTTGCCCTGGGCTGTCCTGTGGCGGCCTTTCAGGCCTTGTATTCGCACCGCCATGCTGGAAGAAGAAAGCCATGGATTTAGCCTTGCCGGAACGGCTCAGGGGTTGCGATACGGCAGGCTGGGAAGCCTGCGCTACAAGGGTTTGCGTGGTTTTGGCCGACTTCAGTATAAAATATCCAGGCTAGCCAAAGAGCCGTTGAAAGTTGGCCTCCACGCGGGCGGCCAGGGTGGGTTCCGGCTCATTGAGGAAGGCCGCGAGGCCACGGTAAACGGCCGGCAGATTGGCCGGATGATTCAGCGGCTGGCCATCGGCGGCGGTGAGGGGATGCAGGACGTCCGGGGCCGGCAGGAGCTGGTCGGGGGCGTCGGTTTCGATCAGGAGCCGGCCGGGGGGCACCTGGCGGAAGGCTTCGCGCTGGCGCAGTTTGCGCGGGTGCAGGAAATAGCCGGGAAAGCTGAACCAGGCCCCCAGTTCGGCCAGGGCGGGAATCATTTCCGCCGGTCCGCCGAAACTGTGCAGCACGAACCCGCGCGCCGGGCGGGGATGGGTGCGGAGCAGTTCGTGGAGCCGGCCCCAGGTTTGGAGGCAATGGATGCTGACCGGGAGATTGCGTTGGGCGGCCAACGCCAGTTGCGCCAGGAAAACCGCTTCTTGGGGCGCGTACGGCAGCCCGGGTTTCCACCGGTCCAGACCGATTTCGCCAACGGCGGAGGGGACCTGGTCGAGGTAATATTCCAGCCGGGTCAACCAGTCGGGTGTGCGCGCGTGCAGCTGCCACGGATGATAACCAAAACTCGGCAGGACGAGCGGGTTTTGCCGGGCGAGGGCCAGCACGTGCGGCCAGTCGCTTTCGCAAGTTCCGTTGACGACCATGCGAACGATCCCGGATTGGTGGCAGGCGGCGAGCAGGTCGTTTTGCCGGCCGGCAAAACGATGGTCCTGCAGATGGTTGTGGGCATCGTAGAGGTTCACGGGTTCACGAGGTGGTCGGCGGCAAACTGCCGGATGTGGTCCCAGACTTTGGCGAGGGCATTGCGGCGGTTGGGGGTGAGGTGCTGCGTGATGCCGAGGGGGGCGAGAAAGGCCGGGTCGTGCGCGAGGATTTCCGCCGGGGCCTGGCCGCTGTAAAACTCACAGAGCAGGCCGGCAATGGCCTGGACGACCAGGGAGTCGGAGTCGCAGGCAAAGAAGCACTGGCCCTCCCGAAAGGCGGGCACAAACCAGAGTCTGGCCAGGCAGCCGGGAATCAGATGGGCATCGGTCCGCCCTTCGGGAGCGAGTGCCGGCCGCGTCCTGGCCTGATGCACCAAGTGGGCAAGGCGGTCCTGCCCATTTTTGTGCGCCGCCAGTTCGGCGGTCAGTTGCCGTTGTTTTTCCGCGAGGTTCATGGTGCGGAAAGAGCTTGGCCTTGTCCTGGTGGGACAAGGCACTTCATCCGGCGGGTTGCTGGACGCGCAGGCCAGTGGCCTGCGCCTCCCAATCAAAACGGTGCCTGGGAAGAGGGCGGCGGCGGTGGCTCGGAAGCTTCGGCCGGGCGGGGCGGATTCGCCGGGGCTTCGGTCCGCACTTGTTGCCGCTGCTCTTCCGGGCGCGGATTGTGTTCGCGATGGCCGCGATCATCGTGGCGCGGGCTGCGCTGCTGCTGATGATGCTGCGGTTGCTGCGGGTACTGATGCGGATGCTGCTGTTGTTGCAGGTGGGGTTGCGAATGCTGGCGCGCCGGCGGCTGGATGCGGCGCAGAGCCCGGCGCAATTCCTCGATCTCGCGTTCGTCGGCCAGTTTCTGGCGCTCGGCGAGTTCCACCAGTTCCAAAATTTCATCGAGCTCATCCAAGGTGTGCCGGAGGGCTTCGGCGATTTCCGTGGCGTGGGCGACCGCCTGGCTGATGGCCGAGGTTTCGGCGGGGCGGAAATCGGCGGGTTTGACCCAGGGCTTGGGTTCGGGGCGGCGGAATTCGCGCTGGGGTTCGCGCCGGGGGAGCGGTTCGGGAGCGCGGCGGGATTCGGGTTCGGGCACCGCTGCCGGGGGAACTTCCGCGACGGGTTCGGGCACGAATTCGGGGTTGGGTTCCAAAACCGGTTCGAAGGCGGCGGCGGAGATTTCCTCCGGGGGGCCGGAATCCACCGGTTCTTCGGGGTGCGGTTCGCGAAAGTCGCCGGAAGTATCCCGTTCCGATTCTTCGATGGCGGGGTGGAGGGCGGCTTCCTCGCCGGGGTCAACCGGGGTGGGCTCTTCAGGAGCCGTTTCAGGAGCGGCCAGGTTGGGTGGCATTGGGGCGGTGGCAGCAGATTCAGCCATTTCAGGAGCCGTTTCGGCGGTTGGAGGGGTTTTATCGGTTGCCGGGCGCGGTCCGCGAGCGCGGCCACGACCGCCGCGACGTCCGCGGCGGCGTCCGCCCGCGCGGCCACTGGGGCGGCGCGGGGAGGCAGGCAGGTTTAAGTTGGAATTTTCGTCAGGCACAAATTGTTCCCCTTGAGGATGACGGCTTCGCCTGTAAATGCAATGGCGAAGTTGCCTACTTTTTAACAAACAGGGCCAGGGCGGCGGTATGGCTGTGCAAGAAGTTCTTGTCGCCGACGGGGCCGATTTCGCCGTTGCAGAAGAAACCGGACAGGCCGGGCAGGTTGAAATGGGACTGCACCAGGGCGGCGTCGTGGCTCAGGCGGCCGAAAAGACCTTTTCCCCGGCCATTGCAACAGAAGAGACACCCGCCGTAGATCGGCCGGCCCGCCAGCTCTTTTTTGGCGCGGTCGAGCAGTTCGTTCATGTCCTCGTCCGCCGCGGCGGCATCGCGGCGCTGAAATTGGATGGTCTGGCCCATCCGGGGCAGGGCGCCCACGGCGAGCACGCCGGAATTGGGGTCGCCGCCCAGGAGATTGCGGATCAGGAAGTCGCCCCGGTGGAATTCATCCAGGTATTCGTTGACCACCAGGCCGATAAACAGGTTGTTTTGGGCTTTGCGCTGGTCTTCGGGGGAAAGCTTGGACACGGTTTCGGAGAGCACGGTGTAGGCGGGGCGGTTGCCAATGTGGCGGATCAGGTTTTGTTCGACCCGGGTGAGGGTCCACTCCTCGCCGATGGGGGTGCAGCCTTGGGAAATGACGCCGGCCAGGGCCACGTCACCACCGACGGCCACGGCCACGCCGCCATCCTCGTAAACCTCGCCATCCAGATATAACTGGGTGAGGGGTTCGGGGAAATTGCCGCTGGCCAGGCCGCCGTACACGGGCTGCGGGGAATAGCTTTTGTTCCAGGAACGCAGCCAGCTTTCGGCGTCGAGATGAAAGGGATCAATGAATGCCAGCCAGCCATTGACGTTTTTTTGCGCGACGCCGGTCTCGACCTGCCAGTAGTGGTCGTTGGTCGCCTCCTCAATGTTTTCCTGGGCGAAGCGAACGCCTTTGAGCTGGGCCCCGGGCAGGGAATAGAGCGCGAGCACCAAACCGCCCGCCGACTCGATCTCCTCGGCGTTGGCGATGAGGCTGTTGCTGGAACAGCCGGCGAGCAGGGGAATGCGGCCATGGACGCGGAGAATTTCCAGCACTTGGCGGGCATGCGGGAAAAACTTGGGCGACATGAAGACGAGCCCGAGGGAGACCTCGGGCAGCGGCAGGCGGGCGCGCAGGCGCTGGGCCCAACTGGCCAGTCCTTCTTCATCCATTCCGTCGGACCAGTAGGCGGCGATAGAAAATTCGTTATTCAACACCCCGAATTTAATCCTCCCCGGTCAAATTGCAAAGCGGGAAGGGGGAATTACGCAAAATAAATGATTCAAGTCCGGCGGTTGGCCGGCCGATAGGCGGGCATTCGAGCGAAAAAGGCGGGGGCGGACGAATCCGTGATCGCTGGAACCGGGGGAGCCAGTTATTGCGGTCCGGCGGCCAGGCGGGAGGGGCGGGCGGCTTCCCTCCGTAAACGATGAGAGGGCGGGGCCGCTTGCCCAAATGTTGTTCAATTTTTATTGAACTAGTCGGCGGTGATGGCCATACTTTGCGGAAATGTTATGAAACGAAATGCCGTCCAACTGCCGGGGAATGAGGCGGCAGCCGGGGGGCCGGCAGGCGGGGCGCTCAACCCGGTGGAAGTGGAGGCCATGCACCTGTTTGTCCAGCTTTCGCGCGCGTTGGGGCAGCCGCCGTCGGTGGCGGAGATTTATGGCTTGCTGTTCGTTTCCCCCCGGCCGCTGAACCAGGATGATTTGATTGAGCGGATCAACTTGAGCAAGGGGTCGGCGAGCCAGGGGTTGCGCTATTTGCTGGATTTGGGGGCGGCGCGGACGGTGTATGTGGCGGGTGACCGGCGGGCGCATTACGAGGCGGTGGCGGAACTGCGCAATCTGGCGAACCGTTTTTTGCAGCAGCAGGTGTTCAGCTATTTTGAGGGCAGCAGCGAGCGGTTGGACCGGATCGCGGTGGAGGCGCGCAAGTTGCCGGGCGAGCAGCGGGAGTTTGCGCTGGCGCGGGTGAAGATGCTCAAGAGCTGGGAGCGTAATGCGCGGTTTATTTTGCCGGTGTTGATGAAGTTGCTGGGCGGGCGGAAGGGGAAATAGGAGATTTTGGGGCCAGGTGGCAGACGAAGCAAGACGTGGTGGGCCAGGATAACATCAGACATAGGACGAGTGGATTTTGGGAGCAGTCTCCCGAAACGGCCACGGGCGGCAGCTTGGCGAATGGAGCCGCTCGACAATGCGCCGCTTGGGCGTAATTTGACCCGCAGGGAAATCCGCAGGATGGGGAAGACATAAGCGAGTTGCAGCGCGCCCGATGAATGTTACCGAACCCATCCCGTCTGACTGGCATTGGGGCACACCCGAAGGCAGCCGCGAATTTGACCGGCTCATCGACCGGAGGCTGACTTTCCGTGAAAAGTTGGAATGGCGGGAGGAGACCGAAACTTTGGCGCTGCAAATGCGGGTGCGGCCGAAACCAATCCAGTCCGGCGGGGCGGATGGCAGTGTGTAGTCGGTGCCTTTGAAAATCCTCCTTCTCAACCAGGTTTTTTATCCGGATGTGGTCGCCACCGCCCAGCATTTGAGCGACCTGGCGGCCGCCCTGAGCGAGCGCGGTCATGCGGTGACGGTGGTGAGCAGCCGGCGCGCCTATGACCACCCGGAAACCCGTTATCCTGCCCGCGAACAGTGGCGGGGAGTGAGCATCATCCGCATTTTCTCCACGCATTTCGGCAAGCGCGCCAAATGGCGGCGTGCGGCGGATTTTGCCAGCTTTCTGTTTTTTTGCAGCGCCCGGCTGCTGGTTTTGCCGCGGCAGGATGTGGTGGTGGCCCTGACCACGCCGCCGCTGATCTCGTTTCTGGGCGCCTGGCGGGCGCGGCTGTGGGGGGCGAGGTTTGTGTATTGGGTCATGGATTTCAATCCCGATGAGGCGATTGCCGCCGGCTGGTTGCGGGCGGATTCCCTGGCCGCGAAGTTTCTGGAGCGGTTGTCCCGCTTCAGCCTGCGCCGGGCGGATGCGATCGTGGCGCTGGACCGGTTCATGCGCGACCGCATCGTGGCCAAGCAGATTTCCCCGGAAAAAGTGGCCGTGATCCCGCCATGGTCGCAGGATGGCGAGGTGCGCTTCGATGCGGCCGGCCGGGAGGAATTCCGGACGGCGCATGGCCTCCAGGACAAATTCGTGGTCATGTTCTCGGGCAATCACAGCCCGGTGCATCCATTGGACACGTTGCTGCAGGCGGCGGACCACTTGCGCGGGGAGAAAGACATCGTGTTTGCCTTCATTGGCGGGGGCAGCGAGTTCACCAAGGTGAAACAATGGGCGGAGGGCAATCCCCGGATTTTATGCCTGCCCTATCAGCCGCTGGCCAGGCTCTCGGCCTCCCTGTCCGCTGCCGACATGCAGGTGGTGGTGATGGGCGAGAAAATGCTGGGCCTGGTGCATCCCTGCAAAATTTACAACATCTTGATGGTGGGTGCGCCCGTCCTTTACATTGGCCCCCGGTCCAGCCATGTCACGGAGATTTTCGCCGGCCTGCCGGACTATCCCTGGATTTCGGCGCAAACGGGCGAGGCGAAAATTCTGGCGGAACGCATCCGGCAGCGGGCGGCCGGTCCGGCGGCGGGACGGTTGGCCCCCCAAGACGCGATGGCGGCATATTCCAGCCGCGCCTGGATGCCAAAAATGATGGTCGCGATAGAACCGGGCGACAAAGCGGGCAAGGCATGATCATAGTGGATTATGTTTAACGCGACGTGGATTGCGGGATTCGTGGGGGGGGGCAAGGCTTTCCGCATTTACGAGATCATGGTTTTATTGTTCCGCCCTCCCATCTCAACCGGGAATCCAATATATGAGCCGGATACGTTTCTATTTTGATCATAGTCTGGCGGGCTATTTTTTGCGCAGAGCCAGGGAGAAATGGTTCACGCGGCCGCCGCAAAGGGTAAACCATCACGGAGTAACCCTGCAGGTGGATTGCCTGCCGCAAGAAATGCAAGGCATTCTGCTGGCCGGAAGGTATGAGTGCGCGGAAGTGGCGCTTATTCCTGGATTCATTACGGCCGAGGACAAGGTTTTAGAAATCGGAGGAGCCATTGGTTTTTTGGGTCTGTATTGCCGGAAAATCGCGGGGGTGAAAGAATTTGTCAGCGTTGAGCCAAATCCAAAGACCATTGCATATTTAAGAAGCAATTACGAATTGAATGGAATAAAGCCAGTGCTCATTGAGGCGGCATTGGCGGCGGCCGACGGGCCGGTTCAGTTACAAATTTCCAACCTGTTTTGGACCGACTCACTGGTTTCAAAAGCAGACCAGTCCACCGGGCAACCCATCACGGTCGCGGGCTTGTCGTTCGCAAGCCTGGTTGAACGCGCCGGCCTTCAATTCAACACGCTGATTATCGATATTGAGGGCGGCGAAAAATACATCGCCTTTAGCGATCTGCCGGAGGCGGTCACGAAGGTGCTGATTGAAATTCATCCTGAGATCATCGGGATGGAAGCGTACAAAGTCTTGGAAACGCTGATCCGGTCGGGTTTTTCGGTGCAGGGCCACTCGTGGAATACCTGGTCTTTGCAACGCGAAAAGGCATTCCGCCCACGTGGGCAAGGGTGAATTCAAGTCAAGCGCATGAAATTTTTTGAAATGTTGGCGTCGTTTTTCCGCCTGCTGGTGCGGTGTTACCGGATGGCGGTGCCGTACAGCCGGATCCGCTTGCTGGGCGTGCTGGGGCTGATTCTGCTGAACGGGGTGGTGCAGTTGGTCGGGGTGACGTCCGTGTTCCCATTTTTTGCGCTGGCGGCGGACACCGACCGGATTCGCCATTCCGCATTCGGCGGCTGGTTGTTGAGCTGCCTGCCCGCCTTGGACAACCAGCACCTTTTGGTCGTGGCCGGTTGTTTTGCCATCGCCATGCTGGCGGTGGCCGGGGTGGTGAGCATCGCGAGCGAATACCTGCGGATTCGCTACGCCTACGGCTTCTGCCACTGGCTGCGCTGCCGGCTGTTTGAAGCGTACGCCAGCCAGCCCTACGCTTTTTTTCTCCGCCGCAACTCGGCGGAACTGAGCCAGCGGTTGTTGGATGTCCAGAGTTTCATCAACAACGTGCTGTTGCCGGTCGGCGAAATCCTCACCCGCCTGATCATGGTGCTGTTGCTGATCGGCGGGGTGTTTTTGATCCAGCCGTGGGTGGCGCTGGGGGCGGGCGGATTGTTTGGCGGCTTTTATCTGCTGGTGTTTCTGTGGTTGCGCCCGCGGGCGCGATTGGTCGGGGAAGGCATGCAACGGCACAACCTGGGCTTCGCAAAAAACACCACGCAGTTCATCCACGGCATCAAGACGGTGCTGGTGCATGGGAAAAGCCGCTTCTTCATCGACAAGGCCCTGGAACATTCGGCCCGCCTGGGCCAGTACCAGAGCCAGATTCCCATTTGCGGCACGGGGCCCCGCTACTTGATCGAGCCGATCGCCTTTGGCGGATTGGTGGCGATTGTGGTGGTGATGGCGCTCCGGGGCCAGCCGTTTGCCGACATTCTGCCCAAACTTTCCGTGCTGGCGTTGGCGGGCTACCGGCTCCTGCCGGCGCTGCAAATGCTCTATAGCCAACTGGTCTCGGTGGCGGCCAGCAACTACACCTTGCAACAATTGGAGGAGGAACTGCAAGGCCTCCGGGGCAAGGCGGCCAACCCGCCGCCCCCGGCCACCCCGGCCGGGTTGAACGAGGTTGCAACCACGCAATGGATCACCTTCCGGCGGGAACTGCGGCTCGAACACATCACTTTTCAATATCCCGGAACCCTGGCACCGGTCCTGGAGAATTTCAACCTGGTCATTGCCAAGAACGAGTCGGTGGGGATTGCGGGACCTTCCGGTTCCGGCAAATCCACGTTGGTGGATTTGATTCTGGGCTTGCATCGGCCGCAGTCCGGCATGATCCGCATGGACGACGCCCTGCTGACCGACGAGAATCTTCACAAATGGCGGCGCATGATCGGGTATGTGCCGCAGGAGATTTATCTGCTGGATGACACCATCGAGGCGAACATTGCCTTTGGGGTGGAACCCCGGGACGTGGATGCGGCGGCCCTGCGGGCGGCGGCGCTGGGCGCGCAGATTCTGGAGTTTATTGAAAAAGAACTGCCGCAGGGCTTTCAGTCAAGGGTGGGCGAACGCGGGGTGCGGCTCTCCGGCGGGCAACGCCAGCGCATCGGGCTGGCGCGGGCGCTGTACCACCGGCCCCAGGTGCTGGTGCTGGATGAGGCCACCAGCGCGCTGGATCACCAGACGGAGCTGGCCGTGATGGAAACCATTCACAAGTTGCAAGGCACCCTGACCATCATCACCATCGCCCACCGGTTGAGCACGCTGGAACGGTGCGACCGGATTGTGCGGCTGGAAAAGCGGAGCCGGTTGCCGGCGGCCACGGAGACGACCGGCAGCGCCGGCCAGCCGGGACCATTGAAGCCATCGGGAAAAGGCGCAACGACTGCCCCGCTCCCCGGTGATGCACTGCCTGGGGATGCGGCATTGATCCTGAGATTCAATCCGAATCATTCAATGCGACGGATCTTGAGGAGGATTTGGCCGGTCTGGATGAGCCAGCCCACGTACGGCATCCGATTTCTCATCCAGCGCCCCATCGCGCGTGCGCGCCGCCGCCGGGCTCCCCGGCGGTTTTTGATCATTCCCGCCGATTTGGCGACATTGATTGGTTCCCGGGGCGACGAGGCCATGATGAAGGCGCTCCGGGACCATCTGCGAGCCAATTATGGTGACATTCAAATCTCGGTGATGTCTGAGTGTGCGCAAGAGGAATTGGTTTTTTTTGGTTTTGAACGAATCAGGGCGCAGGGGGCGATTCCGTTTGATTGGAAAACAAGGTCTGCGGTGCTCGCGTTTGACGCCGTATTCGTGATTGGGGCCGATGTTCTGGACGGCGGCTATAGTGTTGATTGGTCGCTGGATATGTGGTCGCTGGCCTATCGGATCGCCGCCGATGGTTGTCCGGTGACGATCGCGGGCTTTAGTATGAATGAAAATGTGGCCGCAGTGATCTGGGACAAAATCGCCCGGTTTCCCAAAGGGGTCAGAATCAACCTCCGCGACCCCGTGTCCAAAAGACGATTTGACGCCCATTGCCCCGGGCTGGCCAAGCTGACGGCGGACATGGCGTTTGCTTTGAAACCGGCCCCGCCGACGGCCATTCCGCCAAGAACCGAGCGCTGGATTCAGGAGCGAAAACTGGCCGGGGATTTGGTGGTGGGGTTTAATATCAACCGCCATCTGATCAAGGACATCCCCACTTTGACGGTCACAAAACTCGTGGATGGCACGGTGGCGGTCCTGAGCCGGCTGGCCCAGACCCGGAAGATCAGTTTCCTTTTGATTCCGCACGATGTGCGCGAGGCGACCAACGACACCGCATTGCTGGCCGAATTGGAGGATCGCCTGCTGCCGGAACTGGGGGAGCTGGTCCATCTGGCCGAAGGCTTCCATGCCGACGGCATTAAAAGCCTGGTTGGCCGAATGGATGCGGTCATTACCGGCCGGATGCACCTGGCCATTGCCGCGCTGGGGCAAGGGGTGCCCACGCTGGGAATCAACTACAACGGCAAGTTCGAGGGGTTGATGGAGCATTTTGAACTGCCCGCCTGGCTGGTGACCACGCCCAGGGAACTCTGCGACGATGAAGGGTTTGTGGAGGTGGTCAACCGGTTCCTGGCCATCCGGGCGGATTTGAGCTCGCGAATCAAGGCGAGACTGCCGGAAATAACGGCGCTGGCGGAGCGAAACTTTTTGCTGCCGGAATGGCGCTGAAGATCATTGGTGCATTCCGGTTGCAGGCGCGCCCTGCCACGATGGGCTCGCGACCGGGATTGATTGAATCATGGTCACTTGGTTGGTCGGCAGCCGGTTGCATTATCCGAAAAACGCCGCGTGGGGGCACACGACCGGCATGATTTTCCAGTCTGCTCCCAAATGATGGCCCCCCGCTGGTCGGGGATGCTCCAGGGTTTGAATCGTTCCGGGATTTGAAATGAAACTTTCCGTCATCATCTGCACGCACAATCCCAGGCGGGATTATTTGGGGCGGGTGCTGGAGGCGCTCCGGGCACAGACGTTGCCGCCGGACCAATGGGAACTGCTGCTCATTGACAATGCGTCAGCCGAGCCGCAGGCCGCCCAGTGGGATCTGTCTTGGCATCCCTGTGCCCGGGTTGTCGGCGAGCCAACCCCCGGACTTTCCTTTGCCCGCAGGCGAGGAGTGCAGGAAGCAGCCGGCGAGTTCATCGTGTTATGTGATGACGATAATTGTTTGGCCCCCGATTATTTGGCCGTGGCCTTTGAATTTTTGCGGCCGCATCCTGATGGGGCCATGCTTGGCGGTCGCGGGATTCCAATCTTTGAAGGCGGGAAACCGGCATGGTTTGATACGGTGCAACTGGCCTATGCGGTGGGCGAGCCATATCCCGGGGAGCAGGAGGTAACCAATGAATGGGGGAAACTTTGGGGTGCCGGCCTGGTGGTCAGGCGATCCGCGCTCCAATGCTTGTATGCAAACGGGTTCGAGAATAAATTGACGGACAGGCGTGGCAACCAAATCACCTCGGGGGGGGACCATGAGCTGTTCATGGCGCTGCGCATTCAAGGCTGGCGGATGTGGTATACCCCGCGACTGGTCTTCGAGCATTTAATGACCAGGAAACGTTGCGAGTGGGGGTGGTATGTCAGTTTTTTGAAAGGATGCGCCCG
>Ga0302275_10006308_pt1 | contig 11255 bp, 10 predicted proteins | sample III_Bog_N2_2_FD_200229 | JGI IMG/M metagenome (GOLD analysis project Ga0302275, IMG submission 200229) | Peat permafrost microbial communities from Stordalen Mire near Abisko, Sweden - III_Bog_N2_2 | ecosystem: Environmental > Terrestrial > Soil > Wetlands > Peat | place: Sweden: Abisko... | reverse complement strand
AGGCATTCTGCGGAGGGGCAGCGGGCTTGGCAACGGCAATGCAGGTTGATGGCTTGTGTCTCCCGGCGGAGACAAGCCAAGACACCGACAGCCCGGGCGTCGATTGAGGTTATAGAAGAAACGGATCGCCATAAATGACCGGCGGGCCGGGTGAAAGGCCGCCGGGGCGTCGAACCAGCAGTTTTGCGTTATACCAGCTCCGCCGGGGCGTTTAGGCCGCTCCACGGGCAATCTGAAGGGCCGATCGGGCCGACCAAGCCCGGTATTGCTACCGGGCTGGATCACCAGCGACCCCATTTTCCCACTTTGCCTGAACTGTCAACTTGCCGGTGGCGGGTGGGTTGTTGAATGCACCGCGCAACCGGGATGAAATTTAAAATAATTTGAAAGATCCTCGTTTGGCGAACGTATTGTAGGTAGAAATCAGTAGCAATCCGGCTGTTGATTCAAGCTTTTGGGAGCCGTCGGGCTGGCCGTAAACGAGATTTACGGCCCGTCGGTTTATTTGGCTTGGCATCGTCGTCCTTTCCCTTGGGCGATCAACTCTTGGAAAACCCGACATGAGCGATAAAATCAAGATCCTGGTGGTGGAAGACGAGGTGTCCGCAGCGAGCTTGATGACGTATTTGCTGACCCGCGCTGGTTATGACGTGCAGGTGGCGTTCCGGGGTTACCAAGCCTTGGAACTGGCGCAGCGGGAAAAGTTCAGCCTCATCACGCTGGACGTGGATATGCCCGGCATGAACGGCTTTGAGATCTGCCGGGAACTCCGGCAACGGGAATTTTCCAGCCAAACCCCCATCGTGTTTGTTTCCGGGCCGGGCGACGAAGCCAGCCGGCAAAAAGTATTTGCCCTTGGCGCGTCCGATTTCATTGAAAAACCCTTCCCCGCAGACGATTTTATTTGCCGGATCGACTCCTTCGCCCGGACCGAATCATGCGCCTTGGAAACCACGGTGGTTATATGATTGGACGGGGAATGAGAAAGCGGAAACCATCCTATCACCAGAAGCAGATGCTATTTTTCACCGTGCTTTTCGGAGCCTTGCTCGTGCTTGTCGTCGCCGGTCTGCTGTGGTTACTCAATAGCCAGCCCCACGATGGATTCAGGTGGCGCACATGATGGGGATGGTATCATTTTCCGTTTAGATGATGACGGCGTGGAGTTGGGTTGGTCTGAAATCAGGGACGGTGAAGAAGTTCGAGGCGGCCACTGAAATACAATATACAGATCGACTCAGATTAGGCGATTTTCATTTGCCAACTTCACCTCGATAAAAAATGAACCGCCCGAGACCAGATCGAATGACACGCATTCTCCCACCTTTCTTGCTTCAATATCAGTCAACTGCTTTTCTGCTTAAATCAGTCTCATGAACTGGTCGTTAGCACAGGAAAGGGCAATCATTTGCGCTGGGGCCGGGCTTGTCACTTGGTGGGCGGTGCGGCGCAATCCTACGGCTTCAAATTAGTTCTCCGAGGCAATGCCCGACATTAAAAGTTCCGTGCCCGGAGTTTGCCTGAAAACTTTCTGGCGCAACTTGCGGTCGTGGGTAGCATGAACGGGTTATGATTTTACTGATCAAAATACTGAGGTTTGCCCTTGGCCCACTTTTACTGATCGGCATACATGAACAGGCCATAATTTTATTAATCAAAACACTTCTGGCGATTACCACCGGATGGGTACTATTGGCGCTATGAACCGCTTCGGTTATCTGCATGACCGTTTATTCGAGTTTTCACTTGCGGCTTATGCGGTCAACCGGTTGGTTATTCGGCCGCATCTGGCCGGATTTCTTCACTCGCATCTGCAATGGGCGTGGCCGTTTTTGCATTCGCATTTCGACGATTTATTGCTGATGTCCGCCGCACTGCCGGTCGTGCTGTGGATTCAGCGGCTCACGGGATTGCGGAAACATGACCTGCCCCCCACCTGGGCGGAGATGTTTTCGCACCTCGCCATCTGGTCGGTTATGTGCAAAATCGTCGGCCCGGTTTATTGTCACATAGGCGTTGCTGATCCGTGGGACATTCTCTTTTTTACCGGCGGTGGCTTGGCGGCCTGCCATTGGTGGAATCGTCCGGCTCCACAATCCGGTTCCGTAACGGCATGAACTTTGACCGCCTCGCCCCGCATTATCACTGGTTGGAAAAAATCTTTGCCGGCAGTTTGATGCAACGTTGCCGGATAAGTTTTTTGCCCGCCACGAAAAACTGCCGAAACGCATTGCTGATAGGCGAAGGCACGGGAAGATTTCTGGTGGAACTATTGCGCTTGAATCCGCGAATTCAAATCACCTGCGTCGAGCAATGCGAAGTCATGATTAAGCAGGCCCGTCGACGCGTGGTCCGTGAACGATTGGATGATTCGCAGATTCAATTCCAACAAATGGATGTGCTGCACTGGACGCCGCCAAAGGAAGAATTCGATTTGGTGGTCACCAATTTCTTCCTCGACTGTTTTCGTGCCGAACAACTTCAAAAACTTATTCCACGGCTGGCGGGAAGTGCGACCGCCGATGCCATCTGGTTACTGGCTGATTTTCGCGTGCCGGAACGTGGCTGGCGGCGCTGGCGCGCCCGCGCGATTCTGGCCTCACTCTATGCTTTTTTCAAAGTCATGACTTCATTGTCCGCAAGCTCGCTTACGGCACCGGACAAGTTTCTGGCGGCAAACGGCTTTAAGCTGGTTTACCGTCGGCAGGTGAATTTTGGTCTTGTCTACGCCGATTTGTGGTCGCGTGGCGGTAGAAACTTTCCTTAGGATGCATTTAGAGGCATCATCCGGGCGTGAAGCTGTTGGTTGAATGGCTGGCAAAACTGCCGGAACGTCCGCGCACGATTTTTAAAACGTGCGCCTTTGGTTTCGTGGCCGGATTGGTGGCCGTGGCGTTCCAACTGGCGATGAATGGTTGTTACCGTGCGGGGATTGTGCGATTGTCGCATTGCACGCACGCCACCTTCCTTTGGGGCAGTTTCGCAGTGATCATGGCCACTTCGCTGATTTCCGGCTGGCTCCTCAACTCTTTTTGCGCCGACGCAGCGGGCAGCGGCATCCCGCAGTTGAAGGCGGCGTTCTGGAAAAACTTCGGTTTCGTGCCGTTCCGCGTGCTGTGGGTGAAATTTATTGCGGCTACATTGCAAATCGGGGGCGGCAGCAGTCTCGGTCGCGAGGGTCCGAGCGTACAAATGGCGGGCACGGCTAGTTCGCTGCTGGCTGGGGTGCTGGGTGAACCCAAACAAAAGCGCCGACTGGCGGCCGCCACTGGTGCGGCCGCCGGCCTGGCCGCCGCCTTCAATACCCCGCTGGCGGGCGTGACGTTTGTCCTGGAGGAATTGATCGGCGATTTAAACAGCCGCCTGCTAGGGAGTGTTATTATTGGAGCTTTGCTCGGCGCTCTGGTGGCGCATGGCATCATCGGACCACAACCGTCATTTTCCCTCGCGGCTATCGGTGAGCCAGCCTGGTATTCCTATTTGCTGGTGCCGGTGGTGGCGGCGGCGGGAACACTCATGGGCGTGGCCTTCCAGAAGTCGGCGCTCAGCTTGCGCGCCCGCCAAAAGAGATGGAGCGCCGTGCCGGCCTGGTTGCGTCCCGCCATCGGCGGATTGATTTGCTGGGCTTTGGGCGTGGTTGTGTTTTTACACACCGGCAAGCTCGGCGTGTTTGGCCTGGGTTATGACGATCTCTCCGAGGCGCTCACCGGCAAACTCATCTGGCAGACGGCGGCATTACTGCTGGCGGCGAAATTTGTGGCCACCGTTGCTTGCTACGGCATGGGCGGGTGTGGCGGTATTTTTTCACCCACGTTGTTTTTTGGCGCGATGACCGGCTTGGGCATTGCGGGCATTGCCCAACCCCTATTCGGTTTATCACCGGAAGGGGTCGCGATGCTTACCATTGTCAGCATGAGTGCGACTCTGGGCGCAGTGGTTCGCGCACCGGTGACGAGCATCCTGATTGTGTTTGAGATGACGCATCAGTTTTCACTGGTGCCTCCGTTAATGCTGGCGGCGCTGATCAGCCAGGCGATCAGCCGTCGGCTGGCGCGCCATAATTTTTACGATGCACTGCTGGAACAAGACGGCCATGTGGTGGAACGATTCGTCCCGCCGCGCGACCTGCGGGAATGGCAGAAACAACCGGTGGCGCATTTGGCCAATCCCAAGCCGGTGGTGGTCGCGTCGCTGGATTTGAAGTCCATGCAAACCCTCCTGCAAAACCATCCCTACGAACAATTCCCGGTGTTGATCGAAGGGCGGATTCGCGGGGTGCTCATGCGGGACGAAGCGACCCGTGCCATTCGAGAAAAGCGTCCGCCCACCTTGGTGGAGGCCACCATTTGCCGTCCAAATCTGTCACTGCGCGATGTGGAAATGCAATTGATTGAATCCAAAACCGGTTTTCTTGTGCTTCAGGAACAGCCTGGTGACCCGCTGTCGGGAATTCTGACCCTCCACGATATCCTCCGGGCGCAGCAAGCCGCCGCCGAAGAAGGTTACAATTGAAACGCCTCTGCTTTGCCGAAATTCATCGTTCCGCAACAATCGCAATAATTCGCCGCCCCAAGTTCGACGTGACAATAGAATGGTGCTGATCGCCTTAGTTTTCAAACTGAATGAACCATTTAACTCGAATCTTGTCTTTGATTAGGCCACGGTATTCGTAATTTGAAACAAACATCGTGATTTTGCGTTGGTTTATCTCCAAAAAGGTGCGCGAGGCGGGCACGGTGGCGAAACATTATCGCCGTTTGCTCGCGGCGCGACCTCCTGTCGGCCGAAGCCATTGCGGCGGTGACGGTGAAGCTGAATGAGCTGAAGGCGGCCATTGCAGAAGGCCACACCGGCAAAATCCGTATCAAGGCGGAGGAATTGCAATTCGCCGCCGATAAAAACATCAGGCCATATCCGAATGCGGCGTGGCGCGAGAATGTGGAGGTGCTGCTGGTGGCGCTGGCGGTGGCGCTGGCCATCCGCACGTTTTTTTTGCAACCGTTCAAGATTCCCACGGGTTCAATGCAGCCAACATTGTTCGGCATCAACTCGGTGCCAGACTTTACCAAGATCAACGGCTGGTCGGGGGATCGAGATCGCATTAACGCGGAGGTGCAGAATCAGATCAAACTGCGGGATACGCTGAAATTTCCGACAGGCTGGAAGCGGGTCAAGGCGTGGCTGCATGGGGATTCTTATGTGCACATAGTGGCGCAGGCGGACGGGTTGATCGACTCGGTGAGTCCGCCGATGAAGTTTCTGATCTTCAATCTCAAGCAGAGCATCATGATCGGCGGCGTGGAGCATGCGCTGTGGTTTCCGCCGGATTTTGGTGAGCAACCGCTGGCGCGTCGCACCGGCCTCGAACCCGGCCACTTTTATCACAAGGGCGACGACGTCATCAAAATGGAGGTCAGCGCGGGCGACCATCTGTTCGTAGACCGCTTGAGTTATAATTTCCGCAAGCCCTCGCGCGGGGAGATTGTGGTGTTTGAAACCCGCGGCATCAACAATCCGGACGCGATGGGCGTGAACCAGATGCCGCAGAACGAGTTTTACATCAAGCGGCTGGTGGCGTTGCCGGGCGAGAAGGTGCAGATCGGCAATGACCGGCATCTGGTCATCAACGGCGAACGGCTGGACGCGGGAACGCCGCATTTTGAGCGGGTGTATGGTTTCAATCCCAGCCAGCCGCCCCACGAGAGCCAGTTTTCCGGTCATCTTAACGGTGCGGTGGCCGCGTCGTATGGACAATATTCCAACCTGCCGTACTTCCCCGACGACACGACGGTCTATAACAACGACGGCGATTCTTACATGGTCATGGGCGACAATACCTGCAACAGCTCAGATTCGCGCGTTTGGGGCAACTTCCCGGCGCAAAACGTCATTGGAAAATCCTTCTTCGTCTATTGGCCGTTGACGGATCGCTTCGGCTGGGGGAACCGGTGAGGCCTGGCCAATTTCAATTGATAATTACAAATTTAGAATTGAGTGGCCCGGGATTAAGCTGACGCGCGAGTTCTGCTAAGAAGCTGCTCGGTTTAGATCGCCGCAAGAAGCCGCGCGGGCGATTCGAAAAAAGCGTCTGGCAACCTTGGTGGAGACCACCATTTGGCACCCGGAATTATCACTGCGCGATGTGGAAATGGAATAAATTGAATCTAAAACCGGTTTACTTTTACTTCAATCACAACCTGATACTGATGGCCCGCTCCTGAGAATCCTGACCCTTCAGGACATTCTCCGGGCGCACAAGCCGCCGCTGAAGAAGGTTACAGCTCAGGCCAATAACTCCGTGCAGATTCAATTCGTTTTCTCGCGCATGTAAATCACTTTGACCGGCTTAGTGCCATGATAAATGTCCACCAGGTCAGGTATGTGCATGATCATCCAGGGCTGATTGATGCCCCCGCCGTTCTTGGTGAAGACCAGGTCGTCGGCCAGATAAACCGCCGAGTGCAGGATCTGGGTTTGGTCCTCATTCATCACGAGCAGGATATCCCCGCAAACCGACGGAGTTTGGACGGCATAATAATCTTGATTAAGAAAATCCACCAGGTTGGTGGAGTTGGCGAGTTTTCCCGTGGTCGCTTCCGTTAGGAAATTATAGGTGGTCCAATTGCAATCCATGTAGGGGTCGCCTGACTGGGACGGCAGCGGGAAGGTGTAAAGCCGGTCTCGGGCAAACTTGGGCAGGAGCCAAAACAATCTGAGATCACCGCCTTCGGGCAGTCGGTTGAGGGCTTCCAGCATTGGACGGATATCGTTGAACCGCACGCCATCCAAATGACTCCAGTAGGCCGCGATCTTCTCGATGTCGGTGTCCGGCTTGATCGCTAGCCCGGCCAGCACGGCCGACTGCCGCGAGAGTGCCCGCGCCATCGCGACTCGCCGTTGCACCGTCGGGATCTTTTCCATCAGGATCTGGTAGTTGGCCAAAATCGTGATTTCGCCATCCTGATAAACCAGCTGCTTCAAACAGGCCAAGTCCTCCGGCGACAACTGACCGTCGGCGTAAATAGATTGAATTATTTTGGCGGAAAAAAAGAGGGGTGAATCCAAATGCTCGTTCGCATGCAGGCCGGCCATGCCGGCACACAATTGCTGACGCGTCCGGGGATCCAGTGAGAGGATGATTTCGGGAGCGGGCTTAAGCACTGTGCCAGTGGCATCCTCTTGGATGGCTCCGGTTGCGGTTAACGCGCCAATTTGCGCTGGCGATAAACCCGCCTTGGCCAGCAACCCCTTTACGGCGGCGAGTTTCATGCCCCTGAATGCCCACATTTCCGGCCCCAAAGTCGTCGCTTCAGCCGTCACCAATTCGGCCGGCCGTTCAAGGATGATGTCGCGGGTAACCAATTCTCCCCATGGACCGACGTGATCTGACCGGGTTTTGTCATTCGGATCCACGACAAATGGGTCCGCCAGTTTTCTCGGGCGACTCTGGTAAAATTTGTTATCAATGAAGGCGGTACCGGCCATCAAGGCCAGACTGAAAACGATCAGGCCCATCAGGTTAAACCGGAATAAATTCGCGCGCTCGGTATTGGTCGGTTTTTGTGGTTTTGCCATAAGGTAAAAAAAGAAAATCCATCCTAGCTTTCGAACTGCATGTGGCAAGCTGTTTTATTAAATGAATTTACCAAAGAAGATTTTCAGGAGGTGTTATATTTTAAAATCGGATATCCACATCCAGACCCAGTTGCCTTGGACGAAAATTGGCTGCGTGGTGACTTGCCGCTGGCCTTTTCTGACCGCTGGCTGGCCAACTTCGGTTTTGCCAACACTGATTTTTGGGCAGCAAATAATATTGTAAAATCGGCCATCTTTCCAGCACTTTGCTAAATCTAGAATTGAATCCCACCGAACGATTATGCAAGTTGCTGACAGGCATGTTTATTTTGTGTCGAGGCCTGACGCGGACACCATTGAACCTTTTGCTGTAAATGGCCAACTGAGAACAACTGAATGAAAAATGCCGCCGCCTGCCACGCACCGGTACATCCGCTGGATAGCGAAACGCAAACTTTCGGATGCCGCTATACGAATCCTGATTTCTGCGCGAAGAATCGTCTACCTAAAGTCTGCGCCTTTGTGGGCGCTGACAAGATTTGTTACGCCCCGCCGCATTTCTGGCCCAAGCAGTTTAAGAAACTCCAAGCAAAAAAGTCTGAAACCGAATAAAGTCACGGCAAATCGCCCTTTTAAAATGAAATCCCTCACCAAAGTATTCTGGCTTTTTGGCCGTTCTGGAGCTGGCAAAACCACGCTGGCGCTGCGCCTCCGTGATGGTCTGTTAAATCGGAAAATTCCCGTGGTCAATCTTGACGGGGACGAAATGCGGTCGACGCTCTGTTCAGATTTGGGGTTCCGACCAGAGGCGCGGATGGAAAATCATCGCCGCATTGCGGAAATCGCCCGGCTGCTCGCCGGTCAGGATTTGAACGTGGTGGTGTCCACGATGGCACCCGAATATCCCCAGCGCGATCTGGTGATGCAAGTATTGGGCGACAAGTTGGTGTGGTTTTACATTGATGCGCCTCTGGATGTCTGCATGGCGCGCGATCCAAAAGGCATTTATAAACGCGCCCAGGCCGGCCAACTCCAGCAATTGATTGATTATCCCTTTGAGGCTCCCCGTCCGCACGAACGCGGAAACCACGTCAATACGATTACGCAGAATGTGGATGAGTGTTATCAGACCATCCTGAGGGTGGCGAAGAGCCATCTGAATGATTTTGCAATTTGAACCAGAGTGATCCGACGGCGGCGGTTCAGGTGGCCTTGTCGCCGTCCTCGGAGAATTCTTTTCGGATGCGACCGATGGTGAGAACCAGAATTTCCAGCAGGATGAAGCGCGAGAAAAAGTTCCAAGCAAAGACGCCAGCGTTTTGGTAATCCGTATCGCCTTCGTATTGAATCATGGGCGAGAGAATGGAACACGCCAGCACAAAAAGAGTTGCCCAGCGGAGATTCACCACCAGTGCCAGCAGGGCGCAGGGAATCCCATAAAATAGAAGAAACAATAAATGGGGGTTGGAATGAAAGTGAATGAAGGCAATCAAAACCAGCAACGCGGTGGCAGCCAGTATCGTAAGCCAATGTTCCTGACAATCTTTGAGCAAGGAGGTTTTTTCATCCACGGTGCCGGAGGGCGGATTGACGACCCAGGTTTTGAACATCCGATAAATTTGCAGCCATGCCAGCGGCAAGAACTCAAATCCAGCCCGCACCAGCGAGTCGTAAACGCTTAAGACCCGGCCCATGATATTGTGATAATAATATTCAACCGCACCGGGAAGCGTTTGGTTGGGGTTGGCTGGCGAATTCAGCCATTTGGCCTGTTGCAATTCCCATCGGTGTCGGTAACGCTCCAGTTTTTGGGAGATGCGAGGTGGCACCAATTCCTCGGCGTATTTTTGTCGCTCGATCACTCCCCGCCGGAGATAGGCATGGTGCGGAGCCTTATAAATGGCGGATAAATCCGCTTGATTCAACTGGAGCATCCGTGCGTCATACGGGACGCCCAAAAACGCGGTGATTTCGCGGCACACCTTTTCGGTTTGATCCACCAGGCTGGCATAATCCAACCGGAAAATACGTGCTCCCATCGCCTCAATCCGTCCCGCCTGAAGAATGGCCTGTTCCTGCTGGTAAATCATGCGGCTTAACATGCCGGCCTTGCCAAAAAAACGGGAGGTCTGCCCGGCCTTCAATACGCTGCGGTAAATCTCCACCGGGTTGCGCCAGACAAAAATGAAAAACGCCGACGGATATTGCTGGTGGAGCTGTTCCAATCGGTCGCAGTAAAAAGGGGATTTCTCGCCACTGAGGGAAGCGCCCTTCTGTTCGCCGAACGCACGATACAAGTCCAGTGGGGTGCGAATTTTATCAAGTTTTGAAGTCTCTTTTGGTTTAATCAGCCGGTGACGGGAAAGCGCCTGATTGAAAAATTCGATTCGTTCGGCCCAATTCCGACGAAACCGGCTATTCAGAAGCGAACGCGGGAAATTCCAGACATCGCATTCATACATCAGCGCCACTTGGAGATTCTGGTTCAGGATGGAGCACAGCAGTGAAGTGCCGGAGCGAAATACACCAATGACAAAGACAGGATTTTCGTTCAAGGGCATTTTTCTATATCTGAATTAAATACCACGCGAGACTTTCGGGTCGCAAGTTTAAACTCCCTACTCATTCCCACTTTCGGCGATAAAACACCGGACGCAACACGGGATACATGGTCTTGACACAACGCTTTGAAAATTCGGGCTACCAACTCTTGGACGTCGAATTATGGAATACCCTGGTGCGATTCATGATATTTCCGACGGTCGTTTTGCTGCTGGATCGCGTCCGCCGCGAAAACATCCTCTTTACCAGCATCGGCACAGTTGGATGTGCGATAGAAATTATTTTAGACCAATCGGGAATTTCGACATCGGGAGAACCTGAAAAATATCGGTAAAAAGCATTTTGCTTTTACTTTCGCTTGTCCCTGGCGGATAAACCCGCCACATTTTTCACCGGAATGGAAACAACCCCGAAATTCAAATCAAAGTATGTCGCTTTGTTATGCGGCCTGGCATTGCTGGCAGCGGTTGGTTTTGCCGATTTTGCCACGGGTTACAAGGTGTCGCTGCTGATTTTTTATTTCTTACCAATCCTTTATACCCTGAAACGCGCGGGGTTGGGTTTTGCGTTTGCCATCTCAATTTTGGCCGCCCTGGTATGGCTGGCTGCCGACCTCGGTGCCGGCGATGTTTATACCGATTATCTAACGCCGGTCTGGAACACCGGCATACGCCTTTCGATTTTCCTCCTCGTCGTGATTTTGTTTTCCACGCGGGAGCAATTGCAGCGGATGGTCGAAAAGCGGACGGAAAGTTTGCGCGCGGAAATCCAAGAACGCATCCGGCTGGAAAGAGAGTTGTTGGATATTGTGGACACCGAGCAACGAAGAATCGGGCATGATTTACATGACAGCCTCGGACAACATCTGACCGCCATTGCCTTTGGGGCCAAGATAATGTCCAAAAAACTTACCAATAAATCCCTCGTCGAACCCGCCTCAGCCGACCGCCTGGTAAGCATGGCGGAGGAGTCAATTGAAATGACCCGAAGTATCGCCCGCAATTTGCATCCCGTCGAATTCGGTGCGGATGGTTTGGAAGTCGCTTTGCAAAATCTTTCCGGCAATCTATCCAAGTCGTTTACCGTGCATTGTCGTTTTCAACATTCCGGAACGGTCG
>Ga0302275_10006307_pt1 | contig 11256 bp, 13 predicted proteins | sample III_Bog_N2_2_FD_200229 | JGI IMG/M metagenome (GOLD analysis project Ga0302275, IMG submission 200229) | Peat permafrost microbial communities from Stordalen Mire near Abisko, Sweden - III_Bog_N2_2 | ecosystem: Environmental > Terrestrial > Soil > Wetlands > Peat | place: Sweden: Abisko... | reverse complement strand
TTTCGGAGGGAGGGCTCGACATCATGTCCGGCCCGCGATACGTCCACCCGGCCAGCAACGAGCCGTCCTGCTGGAGGAGAATGCCATCGTCGATGAGCGCGTGATGCATCAACAGGTCGGCGAGGCCGACCGGCTTGCGGCGATGTTCGATTAGCTGCACGATTTCTGTCTCCCTTCCTTCGCAATTCGTGGTGCTTACTTCCACTTCATTGGTGGCTGGACGCTGGCGGCGTAGATGCCGCTCTTCGCCGGATACCAGTCTTCGTACCGTATGTGCCGCAGATAAACCTGCCGGAGCAGTGGATCGGCCTTGCCCATTCTTTGCAAGACCGCCACTGCCCCGACCCAGAACAACGCCGCCAGGACCACGCCCCACCACGTCGCCAGACTCAGTCCCATACCAAAAGCGATCATGATCGCGAGGAGCACCATTTCACGGTCCGCTCCGAGGAGGGTATTGGGCCGATTCGCCGACTGGTGAATCGGGATTTCGCGTGTTCTTGTGGCGTCGTCCATACCGCTACGCTCCTCGGCTAAATCAGCGCCGCAGCCACGCCGAAGGCAGAATTCAGCATGGGCGCGGCGAAGACGAGAACTGCGATGACGAGACCGATCATGCACGCTTTGCGTCCAACCTCACCGAGATCGCCGCCCCACAACATCGTTCCTCCGGCGATGGCGATACCGATCAGTCCGATGGCATAGGCCACCGGCCCCGTCAGAGATGTGGCGATCGCTGTCATGGGCGCTTCCCATGGCAGACCTCCGCCCGCGGGAGCCGCGGAGGCCTGAATCGCGAGCGTGAAGACCGCCGCCGTGAACATGAGAACCCGGCAGAGATTTCTCCGGGTCCCGTAAAGACGTTGAAGTTTCATTCCGTACTCCTTTTCCTGTTTGATCAACTGCCGTGAACTACACGTACTCGAGCTGATACCGGCCGTCCCGGTAACCATTCACGAGCGCCACTTCCCTGACCTTCCGACCAGCCGAGAGGCTGGCCTCTTCGTCAATGAAGACCACCAGATCGACGGCCTCGGCAATCAACTGCTGCTGAGGTGCGCTGGTCGCTTCCGCGACCAGGCTTTCGAGTCGAATCAATCCGCTGAGAGCATCGTTGGCGTGGACCGTCGCAGCACCACCAGGATGTCCGGTATTCCACGCCTTCAACATCGTGTGGGCTTCAGCGCCGCGCACTTCGCCGACAACGATTCGGCTCGGCTTCAGGCGCATGCAGGCGCGAAGGCAATCGAGCATGGTTACGCTTCCAACGGCCCGCAAGTCCACGTAGTTGGCGACGGAGCATTGAAGCTCGGTTGTATCCTCTATCGAGATCACGCGATCGTGCGGTGAGATCATTGCGATGCCGTCGAGAATCGCATTCGTAAAGGTCGTCTTCCCCGAGCCAGTGGAGCCCGCCGTGAGGATGTTTTTTTTCGCAGCGATAGCGGCGCGGATGACATCGGCGTGCGACAGGCCGACCAGTTGATCGGCGAAGTTCTCGCGTCTGCGCAATCGATTCAGTGGATCGGTGTTGCCGGTGAGAATGCCCGCCTGGCAGTATTGATCGAGCGTGAATATGCGGCGCGGCCGGCGCCGAATCGCGAAGACCGGATGCCGCACGACGGGCGGAATCAATCCTTCGAATCGGCTTCCATCAAGCGGGAGTTCCGTCTCCAGCACAGGCCGCTCGTAGTTCAGGACCATCGACCTCATCGAGGCGATCGTGTTCATCGCGCACACGGCCTGACTGCCGGACATCTGCCCAACGCGCGTGAAGCCGGAGCCCATTTGCTTGACCCAGAGAGTGGCATCGGGGTTGAGCACGATGTCCTCAACTCCGTTGTCATCGAGGAGACTCAGGATAGTTTCCCCGAGCTCGCGTCTGAGTTTTACTTCCAGACGCTGGCTCTGCTCGCTCTGTACGATCGCTAATTCCGCCATGTTGACGTATTCCTTTTTTCGAGGTACTTAATTGCGAATAGCCGCAACTTGCAATCGGTAATGCGTGTTCGCCAAAGCACACCTCTCTTCGAGGCCGTTATTTGCTCTGGCCGAATTTGGCCCCTACATATAACAGCTGAGAACGGAGTTTTTGGACAAAAATGTTAGCGAAAAAATTACGGGGAAATTCGCTATGTCACTTATCACAATTCCGTTTGACTACGAATCTCGGAAATACAGCGCATCGCTGGTTCCGATCTACCTGAACGATACGGACGACAACGGTGAAATCATCTTCCACGGATGGATCGACGCCGTCGTTCCGGTTCAGGACAAGCTGAGAGCCCTTTCGCGGAGGGTCCTGGGAGACGTTTGGCGGGTCTCGGAAGTGACCGACCTAACGATCCATCATCTGTGGCACAGACACAGGGAGAACATTGGCTGCTACCCGAGCTTTAACGTGTACAGGACCGCCAAACGAACGGCTCACCGCCTCGAAGATCCAGGCGGACGAGAGCATCTCGCGCTGAATCTTTCGCTGGATGATCTCGACGGATACCGAAGGGACGCCATCATCGGGGATACCGCCGATACCGAGGGCGAGTATGGCTTGAATCTGGATTTGAAACGTGTTGAGGGGAGGCTAAAGAAAATGGCGAAACGAGACGAACTTGAGGTGTACATGATGATCCGGGCCGGATATCATTGGTATGAAATCGGAGAGCGCCTCGGTGAGAACCCCAACACCGTCTACCGCCGGTTTCGGAGAATGCTCCAGAGGATCTCCGACTTTGTATAGCGCTACTGAGTGTGGGGTTGGAAGTCTTTCTTTGATGAGCGAGTCGACTGAAGAAAAGTATCGTCGTTTACAACGCGAGATCCAGGGTGCGATACTCCGGAACTACCCGAATCCGAAGCGGCAGGGGTGTCCCGGTGACGCGACCGTGCGCAGCCTTGCTGCGAACCCGGACAGCATAAAGGCTGAGGACGACGCCGACGAGCAGGGTGCGTGGTATCACATCACGCATTGCTCTCCCTGCTACGCAAGCTTCCTGGAACTGCGCGACGCTGGACGCGCTGAACGGCACCGACCGACGGACGCACCGCATCGTGTTAGCGGGGATATCCCGCAACGCCGGGGTTGGCGGCGTTGGCTGGATTGGCTTGTGCTGAAGCGGCAGGCCTCACCACATCGAGCGGGACATTAAATCAAACGCGGCGTAGATTCCGGCGCGGTCTACTCGTCAACTTCACCCGAAGAAATCAGGGAACTCTGTTTCGAACTGTTTCTTGCGCGCTTTGGCGGAAGACAGTTCGGGATGCCAGTGTGGATGAATTCGAGCTGATCCTACGTGGCCATCCCAGCCACCTCGCGTGCCTTCGTAAATCTTTTCACACCCTTCAATCGGACAGCGAAAGGATCGACCTGCACCAACCTCGATGCGCTTTGCCTTGACACGCGGAGCATTCCCTGCCGATCGGTGCTCCCCCTGATGTTCAGCCCGGAAGGCTCGTTCGGGCAGCCCCAGGTTTATTGCCGCAGTTCCCAGCATTCCCCCTTCTGCCTGAGCCGCTTTGAGACGCGCCGGACAGAGCCGAATGTCTTCGAGCGCACAACGGAGGAGTGCCGCAGCTGTGATGCAAGCGTCGAAGTCATCTTCATTGGCTTCCGCAGCCTCGACATCTTCAATCGAAACTCTGAGCGCGCGAATCCATTCAGCCCGCCGAAGCACTCTGATCGCGCTGCGGCGTACGTCTGTATCAGTCTTTGCCACCGCCAAAGGCGGCCGCACGGCGGCAGGTACATCGAGCAGAGCTGTCGCATAGGCCGCTCGTGGATAGATCTCACCCACGACAACCGGCGTTGATCGAAGAAGCACTTCCAGGTCTCCCTCAAACGGCCAAACTCTGAAATTGCGGCTCTGAGCCAGGCGAGGTCCGAGGTCCCTCCACAAAGCGCAGGCGGCACTTCCAACCGACCCGGGAATACCAGATTTTACGAAGAGGGTTTTTGCCTTTGTTAGCCTGTCGATGGTTCTGTAGAGGTCTACTCCCATCCGATCTGCCGCAACCCGATACGACGTAAGGCCACCCGCACCGCCCGGCACAGAGAAGAACGGACGCTCGATCTTCCAGTCGTCGGCTATAAAGGTGGCATCAAAAAAGTCAGGCGTCGAGCAGGCGCATGACAGTAATTCAAGGAATGTCTCAGGCGACCGCCATGACTGGACGCGCGCAGCCGCAGCGAGGTAGCTTTCAGGCACTCCCAGCGGCGCGTCGAAGGTCACAAGCACCGACCCGGCCGTCGTCCACTTTTCCGCTTCCGCAAGCACCGTAGTCACAGACCACTCACTTGCGGCGAGCCGCCTGACGGTCCGCGCTGCAATCTCCGCCACGTAAACCGAACGCTTGCGGCTTTCCTTGCCCCAGTCGGCACAGAGGATTGCGGAGAGCGTCGGGGTTTCGACTTTTCCAATCACAGATCCAGTATCGAATGGTGCTGTTTGCTAACGCGCGGCGGCAACCGGATTAAGAATTACCGCGCCGACACGGAAAGACACCAACAGGCCTACGGTTGGATTTCAAACCTAGCAACTATCAGCCCTGATCTCCGCGGCGCAAATTTGCACACTGCTGAATTTATTTGTCCAAAAATCCCTTCCTCGGCTGTTATCTGTAGGGGAAGCAATAATGCGACAGACCGGCGAGGTTGTCCGGCGACAGATTGAGGCCATGCATTCGGATGTTTTCGAACTTGGACTGTTCAGGCTTTCGGGCGCGGCGGACGGGCTTAACGCGGGAATGCTCCCGCGCGCGTGGGACGCCGACACGCTCCTTCGGTCCATCGCCTGGCTGCGGCTTCAAAACCTGCACGGTCGGAATATCTATATCCGGCCGCAGGGTGAACACCACCTGAGTCTGGTCGACGACCTGTCGAAGACGGCAATCGACCGGATGAAGGCGGAAGGATTCGAGCCCGCCGCGATCGTCGAAACATCTCCCCGGAACTTTCAGGCCTGGCTCGACCACGGTGAACGCCTACCCAAGGATATCGGTACCGCGGTTGCCCGTGCGCTGGCAGGCCGATTCGAGGGCGACACGAAAGCGGCGGACTGGCGGCACTTCGGACGGCTCGCAGGTTTCACCAATCAGAAAGAGAAACATCGCCAGTCAAACGGGTTGTTTCCCTTCGTGCGGTTGATCGAATCGAGCGGCGTGGTTTATCCATCGGCAGGGAGGTTCGTCGATGGCATTCGGGAGCAGTGCGCCCGAGAGCAGGATGCCCGGAAGAAACGAGACGCGGCTTTCGCGTCGGTGCCAGTGTCTGGCGGAGCCGACAAGTCTATCGAGTTGTTCCGGCAGAATCCGGCGTATGGCGGTGACGGAACCCGAGTCGATCTGGCATACGCTCTGTATGCGCTCTCTCGGGGTGTCAGCGCTGAAGACGTGGGCGCGGCGATTCGGAGCCGTGATTTATCGCACAAGGGCACCGAACGGCGGCAGGAAGACTACGTCGAGCGCACTATTCGTAAGGCACTGGCTTTGCAGCACTCTCAGGCGCGGGGACGTTAAGGCGCATTTGAGGACCGCTGGTCATCCTCTTACGCATCACTTCCGCTGTGTTCGGGGGAATCGGATTTGGCTTCGGCATCGGAGGATACGGACTCTGTATGGCGTGCGCCGGCGACGCCGGAACATTCGGCCACCCGCCGATCACACAGTAGAACAGGAACAGCATCCCGAGCACATAAAAGAACAGAAAGCGGGAAACAGACCTGGGGCCCAGAAGCCAGGTAAAGAAAAACAGAAAACGAGTCATCGGAAACGCTACCTCCCTGTCTCTGATCTATCGGACATACCGGCCCAAAAATACACCGCCGATCAAAAGAAGCAGCCCCGCGACGAGGCCTAATGAGCCCCAGCGTATCATGGCCGGCTTAGAGTGCGCCATGTTGAGCTTGTCGATCATTTCACAACTTCGGACATTCGCAATGTTGATATCACGCGCGACTTCCGCCTTCCACGCCGAGGTCGATGTGCGGATCTCTTCGGCCAGTAGCTTACCTGCATGGGCATCCACCGCGCGCGCCGAGGTCTCGAAAGCGGTGATTGCGGCGCCAACCCGGAGGATCAGCCCCTCGACCACTTCATCCAACATCAGCCGGTTGATCGTGCTGACCGCGAATATCGGGTCACTGGCTTCGATCCGGCAGTGGTTTCGAGCCGCGACTTCGCCGATCAGCTTTTGAATGTCAATGGGCATCGGACGGCTTTGCCTCCAGCAGATTCAGCATCTCCAGTTGCTCAAACAGTTCGCGCTGAATCATTCGAAGGCGCTGTTTGCTCATCAACGTGAATCCGGTAGCCCACGCGATCTCGCCGAAGGTCAGCTTTCGGGCGATCATCTCTTCCAGATCCCTGCCAAAAGTGTCAGGACTGAAGCGGGGAATATGAACGGTTCCGGCGACTTTGTCCTGATGTTCGAGGAAAGCCGCCATCTGGTTGAACTTCTTTCCGTCGCGCTCGACAGGCCCGAAGTATTCGTTGATCCAGACGACGATACTTCGGGATTCACAGCCTTCAGCCAACGAATTGAAGCCGCTCAGCGTGTCGGCAAGGGCCTGCCCGCCGGTGATCACCGTGTGGATGACGAGTCTCCGATTGGCCTCCCGCAGCACCGAGGTGACGGCATTTTCGACCATGTAATGCCACAGCGGTATGAATGTGGACGCGCCGTTATCGACGATAAAGGATTCATCGTTGGCCAGGATGTCCTCGACGAGAGCGTCAAATCGCCGCCGGTCGATCTGGTTCCCGTCCATGAGCTGGAGATGTTGGGCTCCCAGCGCGGCATACTGCGAAAACGTCTGGTTCACCGGGTCGGTGTCAACGCAGATCGCACGAACGCCGTGGTCTTTGTAGAACTGCGCGATGAAGCTCGCGATCAGGCTTTTGCCCACACCGCCCTTCCCTTGAAGGGAGAGGTGTACGGTTCGGGTGCATTTGGTGGATTGCGGCGGGTCATCTATCAACAAGTTCGGCATCAACGATTTCGACATGGCTTTTTAAATCTCCTGTTCTTCAAATGAGTTTGCTTTCGTCGGGAGGGCCTGACGGATATTGCCAGCCAACCCGTTTCTGTTCTTGCGCGTGAAAATTCGCCAGGGGATCGAAGGCCGGCGGCTTGCTGTCCGGCAACACGGCGGGCGTGGGCGTATTCGCTGACACTGGAACTGCGGATCTCTTTTCCCCGCGCTCAATGCGGCCGCGGTAAACAATCAGGCGTTTGTAGCTGATCTCGACTCCGGCCATATTCAGCCGCTTATGGATCAGACGGAGTGTATGGCCGGCCTCCAGAGCCTGCTGCACCTGCGGCCAGACGGCACGAAGTTGAGCCATCAGTTGGGTGGGCTTCTCCCGTGCGAGCGCTTCGATTGCGGCCAGAGGGCGTTTATCTGACGAACTTCCAGTCCCCATACATATAACAGCCCAGAAACGGTTTTTTGGACAAAAAACCTCAAAAAATCTCCAAAGACCCCGATAGGCCTCAGAAGGCCCCACGGTCGGCCCGGTTTTGACTACAAAAAGCCCCAGAAGACCCCGGAAGGCCTCAATAGGCCCCAAACTGCCCCACGCAGCGGAAGTTTCGAGGCACCGGAGAGGCCAGTTTCAGCCAGCACAAAAGCAAAAAACACCGGAAAAGGAACATAAAGGGTTGTTTAGCGGGTGGGTGGGTTTTCGAGCCTAGGTGCCCCGTCTTGAGTGATTTAGAGTGTTGTGCAAAGCGACTCTTCGGTTTAGCATGTGTTTAGCAGCAGGAGAGGCGCTTGTCGATGAAGAAGAAAACCACCAAGATGAGGGGAATGCGGCTCAGCGAGGCCACCTACAAGGCCGTCGTGCAGGCGGCGAAGGCCCGCGACTTCGCGAGTCCGAGCGCGTTCATGCGGGCGGCTGTAGAGAAAGAGTTGCGCGGCACCGACTCAACACTCAGTGAATCCGAACAGCGCATCGGCGCGTCTCTGGAAAAGTACTCGAAGCAGGTCCGGCGGGTTAGTACCGGGCAGCAGGCCCTGTTTGCCTATGTTGATGCTCTGGCCAAAGTGATTCTCAGCACGCTGCCCGATACCGATGAGGATACGAGGAAAGCCGCAGTCGCGCGAGGAAAACTTCGCTACTCCCGGTTCCTGAAGAGTGTTGGAGCCAATATGGTGGGCGACGCCCAGGCGGCGCTCTCGGAACTGGTGAACCGTGCCCCGGAAGAATGACGACGACAATCCGAAGTTTCGGCTCCGTCCGGGGAAACCTCCGATCCCTCGTGAACGGCGGTCGTCTCTACCAGTGTGCGCTGCTTTCCGGGCAATCCTGAAATACGCGCGTAGTTCGCGGGCCGGGCAGAGTCGGCAACCGGCGCGCTCGAACCCCTACTTGCAGCAGTGTTCGGTCCGGGTGACCTACGCCAAGAATCGCGTCACCGGACATTGGCGCGCGCATGGCCGGTACATCACGAGGGAGAGTGCCTCACTCCAGCCGCAGAAAACCGGGTTCTCCGCGGAAGCTGTTGGCGTCGATATAGCTTCGAAGCTCCTCGCATGGCAGGAGGGCGGCGACCCACGGCTGTGGAAGCTGATCATCTCACCTGAGTTCGGTGAGCGTCTCGATCTGCAACGCCTCACGCGCGACGTAATGGGCCGGGTCCAGACCGATCTCCGCACGTCGATCGATTGGGTGGCAGTAGCACATTTCAATACGGAGCATCCGCATGTTCACGTAGCTTTGAGGGGCATCGATACAGAGGGAGCGGAGTTCAAACTGGATCGAGAGTACGTCAAAAACGGTCTTCGATCCGTTGCCCAACATTTCGCTACCGTGCAACTCGGATATCGAACGGAACAGGACGCCACGCTTGCGCTTAGCCGGCAAGTCCCGCTGCAGCACTTCACGCCACTGGACCGATTGATTCTCGCCCGAACCGAGCCGACGGACGGAGACTTCGGCGACTTGCCTGTCGTGGCGGACCCTACGCGCCCTGGTCTTGGGCGGTTCGCGGCAGTCCGCGAGCACTCGCTGGCGGCACGGCTGATGACTCTCGAAACGATGGGGCTTGCGCGAGCGGATGGCCCGCATCAGTGGCAGGTTCGGCAGGATCTGGAAACGGCGTTGAGAGCCATGCAGCGAGCGGCAGATAAGCAGAAAACGCTCGCGGCCCACGGCGCGCTCTTGTCAGACCAGCGACTGCAACTCAGCGCACCGAATTGGCGCGACATTACTTCGCTGGAGGGCCGGGTGCTCTCGCACGGCGAGGAGGAGAATGGCAACCGATTCCTTCTGCTCGAAGGAACCGACGCGAGAGTTTATTATCTCCGGTACACCCCCGAGCTGGACGAAGCCCGCAGCCGCGGCGATCTCACCACGAATTCGTTCGTCGTGATCGACAAGACCATGGATGAGAACCGCAGACGCCGAATCGTTGTCGCGAATCTCGGCAACGCCGAAGCCCTGCTTGAAAACCGAGATCATTTCCGGTCTCTGGCAGAGCGGTTGCTACAGCGCGGTGCGATTCCGTTCGATGACGAGCGTTGGGGCGGCTGGCTGGGAAGGTATCACGAAACGCTTCGCGAAGCGGTATTCGACCTCGACGAGCCGAAGACCAGGTCTCGAAAGCGCAGCGTGAATCTGGAACGGTGATGGTCACCCTGCCATTACGCTGGTGATGGTCGCAGGTCGAGGATTTCGCATAGGCTGACATTAAGTTAGGCACCACGTTGTCCATTCCAATTTGATTCAGAGATGTGCTTTTCGTAGCCGCAAGGCATTTCCCACTACTGAGAGCGAACTAAGGCTCATCGCAGCGGCAGCTATCATCGGATTCAAGAGTAAGCCGAAGAACGGGTACAACACTCCCGCCGCGATTGGCACGCCAACTGCGTTGTAGACAAACGCAAAAAAGAGATTTTGCTTGATGTTCTTCATCGTTGCCTGGCTCAACAGACGTGCGCGAACAATGCCACGAAGATCGCCTTTGATGAGCGTCACGCCAGCGGTCTGCATCGCTACGTCGGTTCCGGTTCCCATCGCGATCCCAACCTGGGCCTGCGCCAGTGCCGGGGCGTCGTTGATCCCGTCGCCAGCCATTGCGACAAACCTACCCTGGTCCTGAAGCTCTTTGATATGTTTGCCCTTTTCTTCAGGCAACACCTCGGCAATCACTTCGTCAATACCCAATTTGCGGGCTACTGCCTCCGCCGTTGTTCGGCTGTCGCCAGTCAACATCACGACGCGTATTTTCTCGTCGTGCAGTTGGCGAATCGCCTCGGGAGTAGTCTCCTTGACAGGATCGGCCACTCCGATCAGTCCCGCCGCGATACCATCCACCGCCACGAACATAACCGTCTGGCCATCGGCGCGTCCGGTTTCCGCCGCTGCCGCCAAGGCATCTATTTTGATACCCGCATCGTCCATGAGTTTCCGGTTGCCAAGCAGCACGATTGTGCCTTCCACTCGCGCCTTGACACCCTTGCCGGTAATCGATTCAAAGGCCTCAGCCGGAGAAAGCGCCACCTTGCGTTCCTCGGCCCCAGCAACAATCGCTGCCGCCAGCGGGTGTTCGCTTGCATGCTCCAGGCTCGCGGCCAGACGAATCAGCCTGGTTTCATCGAAACCCGGCACCGGCCGTACGCTAACGAGCTTCGGTTTACCCTCGGTCAGGGTTCCCGTCTTATCCACCACGAGGGTGTCCACTTTGCGCATGAACTCGATGGCTTCCGCGTTCTTGAACAGCACCCCACTTGTGGCGCCGTTGCCCATCGCCACCATAATCGACATCGGCGTCGCCAGACCCAGGGCACAAGGGCACGCGATTATCAGGACCGCAACAGCGTTGATCAAAGCGTGCGCCAGCCGAGGGGACGGTCCAGCAATAGCCCAGATGAGGAATGTGATGAGTGCGATACCGATCACTGCGGGCACGAAATAGCCCGCGACAGTGTCCGCGAGTTTTTGGATCGGCGCACGGCTGCGCTGTGCTTCCGAAACCATCCGTACGATCTGAGCGAGCAAGGTATCGGAGCCTACACGATCCGCTCGAATGATCAGCGACCCGTTCGCGTTGACGGTGGCTCCCGTCACGCGGTCACCGGTTTTCTTCTCGACGGGGATCGGCTCGCCCGAGATCATCGATTCGTCAACGCTGCTCGTGCCTTCCAGCACAACCCCATCGACGGGGACCTTTTCGCCGGGGCGCACGCGGAGACGGTCGCCCACCTTTACCTGTTCCAGCGGCAAATCGGACTCCGAGCCGTCCTTGCCCACGACTCG
>Ga0302275_10006306_pt1 | contig 11257 bp, 8 predicted proteins | sample III_Bog_N2_2_FD_200229 | JGI IMG/M metagenome (GOLD analysis project Ga0302275, IMG submission 200229) | Peat permafrost microbial communities from Stordalen Mire near Abisko, Sweden - III_Bog_N2_2 | ecosystem: Environmental > Terrestrial > Soil > Wetlands > Peat | place: Sweden: Abisko... | reverse complement strand
CGAAACCCTGCTTCGCCGCCAGCGCGCTTTCGGCTACAGCGAAGAAGACCTGAGAATACTGCTTGGGCCCATGGGCGCAAACGGCGAGGAGCCTATCGGGTCAATGGGAACGGATGTCCCGCTGGCCTGTCTTTCCGATCGTCCGCAGCCCTTGTTCAACTACTTCAAGCAGCTTTTTGCCCAGGTAACGAATCCGCCCATCGACCCGATCCGCGAAGAGATGGTGATGTCGCTGATCAGTTACATCGGCACAGAGCGCAACATTCTGGACGAGCAGCCAGAAAACTGCCACACGCTCAAGCTGCCGCATCCCATCCTCACCAATCGCGACCTGGAAAAGCTGCGCCGCGTCTCATCTGGCGACCTGCTGGCCACGACGCTTCCGGCGCTGTTTCGAGCCGAGGATGGCGAGGCCGGACTGAAGCACGCCCTCGACGATCTGAGCACACGCGCCGCGCATGCAGTCAACTCCGGCTACACGCTGCTCATCCTGTCCGACCGCGGCGTGGACGCAACTTATGCGCCTATTCCCAGCCTGCTGGCCATGGCCGCGGTTCACAACCGCCTGGTCCGCGAAAAGACCCGCACCCAGGTGGCGCTGATCATTGAGAGCGGCGAGCCACGCGAAGTGATGCACTTCGCCCTGCTGATTGGATACGGCGCCAGCGCCATCAATCCTTATCTGGCCATCGAGTCCCTCCACGACTTGAAGCGGCGCGGCCTGCTGCCGGGTAACGTCTCCGCCGACTACGCCGAGAAGAATTTCATCAAGGCCATCAACAAGGGCCTGCTGAAGACTTTCTCGAAGATGGGGATCAGCACGCTGCAAAGCTATCGCGGCGCGCAGGTGTTTGAGGCCGTGGGCCTGAACACCGCGCTGATTGACGCCTACTTCTCCGGCACCGCTTCGCGCATTGAGGGCGTGGGCCTGGAAGTGCTTGCCCGCGAAGCCATTCTGAAGCACAGCTTCGCGTTCCAGCCGCTGACCGAATCGGAGACGGATCTTGTGGTTGGCGGCCACTATCAATATCGCGAGGGCGGCGAATATCATCTGCTCAATCCGCTCACCATCGGCAAGCTGCAGCATGCGGTGCGGCAAAACAACCCTGCCACTTTCCAGGAATACACCGACCTGCTGGATGAACAGAGCCGCCACCTGTGCACGCTGCGCGGACTTCTGAAACTCAAATACTCAGATGAGCCTATTCCGTTGGAGGAAGTGGAGCCGGCCAAGGAGATTGTGAAGCGCTTCACGACCGGCGCAATGAGCTTCGGTTCTATAAGCAAGGAAGCGCACGAAACGCTGGCCATCGCCATGAATCGGATTGGCGGCATGTCCAACACCGGCGAGGGCGGCGAAGACGAAGTCCGCTTCAGGCCCGATGCCAATGGCGACTCCCGCCGCAGCGCCGTAAAGCAGGTGGCCAGCGGCCGCTTTGGCGTGACCACCAATTATCTGGTCAACGCCGACGAACTCCAGATCAAGATGGCGCAGGGCGCGAAACCCGGCGAGGGTGGCCAGTTGCCCGGTCACAAGGTAGATGAAATCATCGCCAAGGTCCGCCATTCCATTCCCGGCGTCGGCCTGATTTCGCCGCCGCCGCACCACGACATTTACTCCATCGAAGACCTGGCACAGCTGATTTACGACCTGAAGAATGTGAACCCGCGCGCGCGAATCGCCGTGAAGCTGGTGTCTGAAGTTGGCGTGGGCACGGTGGCTGCAGGCGTTTCCAAGGCGCACGCCGATGTGGTGCTGATCTCCGGCGACAATGGCGGCACCGGCGCATCGCCGCTCAGCTCGATCAAGCACGCGGGGCTTCCGTGGGAACTTGGCCTGGCGGAGACGCAACAAGTGCTGCTGCTGAACGATCTGCGCAGCCGCATCAAGGTGCAAACCGACGGCAAGCTGCAGACCGGCCGCGACGTGGTCATCGCCGCCCTGCTCGGCGCCGAGGAGTTTGGTTTCGCCACCATGCCGCTCATTTCCATGGGTTGCATCATGATGCGTAAGTGCCACCTGAACACCTGCGCGGTGGGCATCGCGACCCAGGACCCAGTGCTCCGGGAGCGTTTCACCGGCCAGCCCGAGCACGTCATCAACTTCTTCTTCTTCATCGCCGAGCAGATGCGCAAGCACATGGCCAAGCTCGGCTTCCGCACCGTGGACGAGATGGTGGGCCGTGTCGACAAGATCGATGCCGCCCTTGCCGATGTTCACTGGAAGGCCAAAGGCATCGATCTCTCTTCGATCCTCTATGCGCCAACGCTGCCCTCGCGCGTGGCTCGCCGCTGCGTTCAAAAGCAGGATCACGGCCTTGACCAGGCGCTCGATCACGCACTGATCGCAAAGGCCGCGCCCGCTCTGGAAGAGAAAACGCCGGTCACCGGCAGCTTCGCAATGTGCATCGTACTGTGGGCGCAATGCTTGGCGGCGACATCGCCCGCCGCTACGGCTCGGCCGGATTGCCTGACGGCACCATCCACTTCCGCTTCCATGGTTCGGCCGGACAGAGCTTTGGCGCATTCGTTCCTTCAGGCGTAACGCTCGAACTCGAAGGCGATGCCAACGATTATCTGGGTAAGGGACTTTCCGGCGGGCGAATCATCGCTTATCCCCCCAAGACTTCAAGCTTCCTTCCCGAGGAAAGCATCTTGGTGGGCAACGTCGTACTCTACGGAGCAACCGCCGGAGAAGCCTACCTGAACGGCATCGCCGGCGAGCGCTTTGCTGTCCGCAACTCCGGCGCAACCGCGGTTGTGGAAGGTGTGGGCGACCACGGCTGCGAATACATGACCAACGGCACGGTCATCGTTCTCGGTTCCACTGGCCGTAACTTCGCCGCCGGCATGAGCGGTGGCATTGCTTATGTATACGACGAAAAGCACGACTTCGCCTCGCGCCACTGCAACCCGGCAAGCGTGGATCTGGAGCCGTTGGTTTCCAGCGAGGATGTAGCCACGGTACGCAGCCTGCTTGAACGGCATCGCGACCTTACCGGGAGCCCGCGCGCGGCATGGATTCTGGAGCATTGGGCGCAGGCCCAGACGCAGTTCATCAAGGTCTTCCCGCACGAGTACAAGCGTGTGCTCGGCGTGGCCCGCCGCACTGCGGAATCTGGCGCGAGCTATTCTTCTCCCACAACATCGTCACCCAAGGTGGCAGCCGCAGAGGTGCAGCATGGGTAAGGTAACCGGCTTTCTTGAAATTCAGCGCGAACAGCCCTCTCGACGCAATCCCGGCGACAGGCTCCAGGACTGGCTGGAGATCTACCAGCCATTTCCCGAAGAGAAGCAGCGCGAGCAGGGCGCCCGCTGCATGGACTGCGGCGTGCCCTTTTGCCACACCGGCTGCCCGGTCAACAATCTCATTCCCGACTGGAACGATCTGGCGTACAACGGCCGCTGGGAGGCTGCAATCCGCCGCCTTCACGCCACGAACAACTTTCCCGAGTTCACCGGCCGCATTTGTCCCGCGCCGTGCGAGGCCGCCTGCGTGCTGGGAATCAATCAGCCGGCGGTCTCGATCAAGCTCATTGAGAAATCAATTGTGGAACGAGCCTGGAACGAGGGGTGGATCCATCCCGAGCCGCCCGAAGAAAACACCGGGAAGAGAGTTGCCGTGGTTGGCAGCGGGCCGTCCGGACTGGCCGCGGCACAGCAGTTGCGCCGCGCAGGCCACTCGGTGACCGTTTACGAGAAGGCCGATCGCATCGGCGGTTTGATGCGCTACGGTATTCCCAACTTCAAACTTGAGAAGCATGTTCTCGACCGGCGAATCGACCAGATGCGTTCCGAAGGCGTCACGTTCGTAACCAACGCGCATGTGGGCGTGAATGTGCCAGTCGAATCCCTCACCGAACACTACGACGCCATTTTGCTGTGCGGCGGGGCAGAGCAGCCACGCAACCTGAACATTCCCGGCCGCGACCTCAAGGGAATCCATTTTGCCATGGAGTTTCTGCCCCAGCAGAATCGCCGCTGCGAGGGCGACCAGGTAGACGAGGACATCGCCATCCTCGCCGAAGGCAAGCGTGTTGTGATCATCGGCGGCGGCGACACCGGCGCGGACTGCCTGGGAACCAGCCTTCGCCAGCGCGCCAAGATCGTTCACCAGTTCGAGATCATGCCCCGGCCGCCTGAGCAGCGCGCCTCCTCGACGCCATGGCCACTGTGGCCGCTGCAGCTGCGCACCGAGAGTTCTCATGAAGAAGGCGGCGTCCGCGACTGGAGCGTCAACAGCGTGAAATTCACTGGCGACGAAAACGGCAACGTGAAGCAGTTGCACCTGGTGCGCGTGGGTCCGCCGCCGTCGTTTGAGGCCATACCCGGCTCTGAATACACACTTGATGTCGATCTGGTCCTGCTGGCCATGGGTTTTCTTGGCCCGGTGCGCTCCGGCATGATCGAGCAACTCGGTCTGGCTCTTGACAACCGCGGCAACGTCGCCGCCAACGCCAACTACATGACCTCGGTTGACGGCATCTTTGCCGCCGGCGACATGCGCCGCGGCCAGTCGCTGGTGGTCTGGGCCATCTCCGAAGGCCGCAAAGCCGCCGCCGCTATAGACGCGTATCTGGGGGCAAAGGCCGAACCGCTGGCGCTCCGCCTTCACGCGCTGGTATAGAGGGATCGAAATCCTGGTGGGTACGTCGATCGTTTTTTGGCTGCCCCCCAGGGATTCGAACCCCGATAGGCTGCTCCAGAGGCAGCTGTCCTACCATTGAACGAGGGGGCAGCAAGCTTGCAATGCGCGGCTCAGCTTGCGGCCGAATCGGCTAGGGCCTCCGCAGGGCGCGGGACTCCAAAAGCCAACCTTTTCATCATAAGGGGATTCGCTGCCTCGGTCAAACCAGCGCAACCCATCCCCGATTCCCTCACGTGCGCCCTAGTCAACGCCAGGACACCGCTGATTGCCGTCGTGAAAACGCACCCGCCGATAAGCGTAAAATCACCAACTCATCCAAACGAGCTGCTCGTTATTCCCTAATCCCTATTCCCTGTCTTTCTCACTCTTCCCGCAGCACTTCCAGGGGCCGCAGCCCAAGAATCCGATAGCTCGCAATCCACCCCGTCGCGGTGGCCAGAGTTGCCGTGCCCGCCAGCGCGATCAGAGTAGCGGCCCACACGATTTGAAATCCCACTTCCAGCTTCTGCAGCAATACCCGCGTGAGAATGTTGGCGAAGACCACGCCGACCGTTCCCGCCAGCAGCCCCAACACGCTGAACTCCACGCTGAAGGTGCGCACAATCCGCATGCGCGTTGCGCCGAGTGTTTTCAGCACTACCGCCTCGCGCATCCGTCGGAAGCGGGTGCTGGCAATACTCGACGCCAGAATCATCAGCCCCGCGAAGATGGAGAAACCAGCCAGAAACCGGACCACAAAGGTAATCTGATTCACGACGCTCTCAATCCGTTCGAGCACATCCGCAAGGTTGATAACAGAGATCGAAGGATAAGTTGCGAAAAGCGCCCGCTCCATCGCAGGCACGTGTTTGGGATCGATATGCGCGCCGCCGTACCATGTCGTCACCTGATCCTTTACAAGGCCTGAAGGCAGTACAAACGAAACCTGCGCTCCAAGGTGCTGTCCGTCTGCTCGATAGATGGCGGCAACCTTCAACTGCCGCACCACGCCGCCGATCTCAACTTCTACCGCCGAGCCCACGGCGAGGTGCAGCCGCTGCGCCACGCCTTCGCCGACCGCGAGTTCGGCCGCATCCGCGCTCGGCCACCATTTGCCCTGTTTCACCTTGTCGCCATCGGGAGCCGAATCGCCCCATGTGACCCTGGCGCTCTCCAGCATGCGCCGCGGAAAATGCTGATCCTTGAGTTGATCGAGCGGCTTGCCGTTCAACGAAACAAACCGCACCGTCACCACGGGCATCAGGTCCAGCGCCTGGCTCACCCCCGGCTGGTGTTGGAAGAAATCCTTCACCCCTGCAACCTCATCGGGAGTTATATCAATGAGAAAAATGTTTGGCAGCTTGGGAGAAGCGGTCTCGCGCAAATCTCTCAACAGCGCCGCCTGCATCAGGTAGACCGCAAGAATCAGCATCACACCCAGGCCCAGGGCAGCCATTACCGCGGCCGACTGGTTTCCCGGCCGATACAAATTTGCCAGCCCGTGGCGCAGGAAAGATGGCAGCCGAAGCCTGACCCAGCCCAGAAGCAGGCGCAGCGACCAAAGCGCAACTGTGGCAAGCACCAGCAGCACCAACAGCGCGATGGTAAACAGCACCGCAAACCATGTACCCACCTTGGCCGAGTCGGATAGCGCCCAGGCGATTCCGCCCAGCGCCGCCAATACCAGGACTGAAATCCCCATTTGCAGCCGTCGCGCCCACCACTTGGCAAACCACCCGCCAATCCCCTCGGGCCCCTGTTCCACCAGCCTGCGCAGTACCAGCACCGGCCTGATATTTCGCACATCCAGCAGCGGCGGCAAGCAGAACAGCAGCGTGGTCAGCAGTCCCGTTCCCAGGCCGGCAGCCACCGAGCGCCAGGGAAATTCCAGCGTCGCATGAACCGGCAGCAGCTTGCCGAACACCGCCGGTAAAGCGGCCATCACCCCCACCCCCGCCGCTACGCCAAGCAGTCCTCCGACCAGCCCGAGCCCCAGCGTCTGAAGCAGAAAAATGCGCAGCAAGTCTCCTGACCCCGCACCCACGGCCTTCAAAACGGCCAGCATATCCATCCGCTGCTCAAGGTGCGCGTGCATCGCCATGGCCACGCCGATGGCTCCCAGCACCATCGCCACCAGGCAAATCAGGCTCAAGATCGCAGTCGAGTTGTCGAGGCCCGTGCTTAATGCTGGATTGCCCTCGCGGAAGTCCATCACCTGTGCGTCCGGCAGCGCCTCTTCCAACTGCTTCCGCATGGCCACGGGGTCAGCAGCGGCCTGAGCCTTGCCCGTCAGCCCTGACGGAACCTTTTCGGGTAGCTTGATGAGCAGCCGCTGGCTGGCGCGGCTGCCCGGGGCCAGCAAGCCTGTGCGTTCCAGCGCCGCCTGCGAAATCATTACCCGTGGTCCAAGCCCCGCTCCGGAGCTCATCCGGTCCGGCTCCTGCTTCAGCACCGCAGCAATCCTGAAGTTGCGCCCGCCCAGCCTAAGCGTCTGGCCCACCTGCGCGTTCAGCCGGATGAGAAACTCGTCCGCCACCACTGCCGAATCGCCTTCGAGAGCCTGCTGCAAGCTCATCGCCGGCTCCAGATCGACTGTGCCGTAATAGGGATACTCGGCGGGGTCAACGGCCTTCAGAGAAACCAGCAGCGGCACCGGATCAGGCGGCACGGAGGCCATCGAAATCGTCTCCGTCGCCCAGGTTGACCGAATCCCGCCAGTCCCCTGGTTCTCGATTCCCGCAATCTTGCTTTTTTCCTCCGCAGTCGGCTGGTGAAAGATGCGCGCGCTCAAATCTCCGGCCATCAGCGACCGCGCTTCGCTGCTCAGGGTCCGCCGAAAGCTCTCGCTGAACCCCCGCACGCCAACCAACGCCGCAACCCCCACCGCAACGCTCAGCACCACAAATCCAAACTTGCCGGGCGCGGACTTCAAGTCCCGCCAGCCTATGGTTCCCGCGCGTTTCCAGCTCAGCGCTTTCTTAGCCATTCTGCGCCACCCCCGCGTCCGGTGGCGCACCCGGCAGCGTATCTTCCACCACCATTCCGTCCCGCAAAACAATCTTGCGATCCGCCCGGCTGGCCACTTCCTGGTCGTGCGTCACCAGCACCAGAGTCGTGCCCGCTTTCTTGTTCCGATCCAGCAGCAAGTCAAGCACCAACTTTCCGTTGGTCGAGTCCAGGTTGCCTGTTGGCTCGTCCGCCATCACAATCGGCGGTTCAACCACAAAGGCCCGCGCCAACGCCACGCGCTGCTGTTCGCCACCTGAAAGCTGCACTGGGTAATGATCCACGCGCTCGCTCAGTCCAACCTCGTCCAGCAGACGCCGAGCCTGCTTCAGGCCGCTGCCCTCCACATTCAGCTCATAGGGCAGCAACACGTTTTCAAGAGCCGTCAGCGTTGAAATCAATTGATACGACTGAAAGACAAACCCGATTTTCCGTCCGCGCACTGCTGCCAGTTCCGCCTCAACCAGGTTGTGGATCGGAATTCCGTCCAGCCATATCTCGCCGGAGCTTGGCGTATCCAGGCCGGCCAGCAAGCCCAGCAGCGTGCTTTTTCCACTGCCGCTGGCCCCCACTATGGCGACAAACTGTCCCGCCGGAATCGTCAGCGAGATCCCCTTTAGAATCTCAACTCGCCGCGCGCCATTTTGAATCCACTTCTTTGCGTCCCGAACCTCGATCACCAAGCCTCCAATTCTTCCCTTGTCCCTCAATCTCTAGTCCCTCAGACCCTAAGTCCCTGCACTTCGTTACACTATCCATGTGTACGTATCCCGTAGGCTTGTTGTTTCAATCTGGCTGATGCTTCTGGGCGGCGCGCTGATCGTTCGATCATCGCTAGCCGGTCAAGCCGGATGCTACAGCCGACGGCAAAGACAGCCCCATTTTCCTCAAGGATTTCGCAGGATAAACTCGTCACGAATTTTGGCGGAGAGCCGGAAATTCGTCCTGTCCAATCGTTCCAGCCCAGCCCGGAATTCGATCAGCCCGCGTTGCGCCGCTATCTCCAGAACAGCAACGGTTCCCGTGACATACAGGTGGCGCCGCATCGCTTCCCGGCGTCCTTCGTTATGGTCCATCAGCAAGGTATCGACACCCATCTCCAGGGCAAGCTGAATGGCATCGCGCTCCCCGGCATCCAACTCGCGCAGAGAAGCATCGGGAACGGAGGTAAGCGCTTGAACGTGGCACCAGGATGGAAGGCTCGAAGCCCACGCACGGACCGCAGGCGGCGTATTCTGGTGCTGCAACTCCTGATGGACTTCCACTGGGATCAGGACACTGTCGTAGAGAGCAAAGAGCAGTTCGACTTCACCGATTAGAACGAGATAGTTCAAATGCGATGTATCCGCGACGACGATCATGCCTTCAGGCGACCTTCCGATTCGAGCCGTTCCAGTGTTTGACGGTCCTGAGTCAGATCTTCAAGAGTGTACGCATGCTCCCATACGTTGTGTTCCTTGAGAAAGCCGTCCAATTCGTAGCGGGTTTCAAAGCCAAGCAAACGGCGAGTCTGCTGCGCCGTCAGCGCGCCGGAGCGGTAACCTTCAATGGCCACAGCCTCAATGGTTGTCCGTGCGAGATCCTGCCCATGCGGCATCAATCTCCGGGCCATCTCTTCGGGGATTTCCACAGTCACCTGCATAATGGAAATGTAGCACGGAATAGGTTCGCCAGGCTTCGCCTGCTCCATGTTCCCAACTTTCGTTACACTATCCATGTGTACGTATCCCGTAGGCTTGTTGTTTCAATCTGGCTGATGCTTCTGGCCGGCGCGCTGATCGTTCGATCATCGCAAGCCGCCGAGCGCCCTGTCCTGGTCTGCTTCGGAGATAGCATCACTGCCGGCTACGGGCTTCAAACCGGGCAGGCCTATCCTGACTACCTTCAACAGAAGCTCGATTCGCTCGGCTTTCACTACAGAGTAATCAATCAGGGCACCAGCGGAGCCACCACCAAAGACGCATTGGCCGACGTCCGCTCTATTGTGCTAATGCGCCCCGAGATTGTTATTGTCGAATTCGGCGGCAACGACGGCCTTCGCGGCCTGCCCCCCGACCAGACCCGCCGCAACCTCAACCAGGTTCTGACGATGCTAGAAAACGCGCACATAAAGGTTCTCCTGGCCGGCATCACTCTCCCGCCCAACTACGGCAGCGACTATATCCACGCCTTCGATCAGGTCTTCCGCGACCTCGCGGCCCAGCACCACCCGGCGTTCGTTCCCATGATCTACAAAGACCTGGTGCATGTTCCCAATACGATCCAGGCAGACGGCATCCACCCTACAGCTTTGGGCTCGCAGATCATTGTCGAGACGCTGCTGCCGGCGCTGAAGCCGCTGCTGAATAGAAGCAGCCGTTAGCTTCTAGCCTTTAGCTCCTAGCCAGGTTCGCGCCGTATCTTGCCTATTTTGAACCGACCAGCCTTTGATTCGTCCCGTGTTGCGCGGACCGGATGCAGCCCATCCAGGGATCGGAAGCTAAGAGCTAGAAGCTAGAGGCTAGAAGCTCCATTCATCCAAGCACCACCACCGGCTGAAACAGCGTTCCCGCTATCCTCTTCGCAATCCCCACTAACTCCCGCTGATCTGCAAACACCTTTACCATTGGCGCGCTTGAAAACTCCGGCAAATTGGCCTGCGCGCCGTTGCGCATCCTTCCAAGAGCTATCAAATCGCCAGTAACAGAAGGCATTTCCTGCAACAAGCTCCGCGGATGCACGCATAACTCATCCAGTGCTTGCAGGTTACAAGTTAATAACTCAAGCTCTTCCAATTTATGAGTCTGACTTATGGTAAACGCGCCTGCCTGCGTCCGGCGCAGCCGGCTCAAATGCGCGCCGTAGCCCAGGTCCTGGCCCAGCTCATGCGCCACGGTCCGCACATATCCCCCCGCGCTGATGCTCATGGTGAAGCTGGCCTCCGCCCCATCCAGTCCCGTAATCTCAAAGCCGGCAATCGAGACCTTGGCGGTCTTCAACTCCACGGGCTTGCCCGCACGCGCCAGTTTGTATGCCGGCGTGCCTTCAATCTTTTTTGCGGAGTAGGGCGGCGGCATCTGGTCCATCTCGCCATGGAAGCGCGCGGCAACCTCGCGAACCCGTTCAAGCGTCAGCGCCGGCGCAAAATCCGACCAGAGATCCGGGCCGTCCGCCACTCCTTCGGCATCGTATGTGTCAGTAGAAAACCCGAAGCGGATCGCCCCGGTATAGCTCTTTTCCGCGGAGGAAAAGAACTGCGCCAGCCGCGTGAACTTTCCCAGCAGCAGCGGCAATACGCCGGTCGCCATCGGGTCAAGCGTACCCAGATGGCCGATTGATTTCTCGCCGGTAATCCTGCGCAGCCGGGACACCACATCGTGGCTGGTCATTCCGCCCGGCTTGTCAACCACCAAAAGCCCATTCACCTGTTTACTCTAGCCGACCCAGCCCATTTTCCGCTGTGCGCTAACCCGGATGCCGTACCAGCGACAGAAACTCCGCACGCGTCTCCTTCTGCCGGAAGCAACCCACCATGGCCGAAGTCACCGTGGACGAACTCTGCTTTTCAACTCCGCGCATCATCATGCACAGGTGCCGCGCCTCAATGACCACGCCTACTCCCTGCGGCTGAATCGCTTCCTGAAT
>Ga0302275_10006303_pt1 | contig 11259 bp, 5 predicted proteins | sample III_Bog_N2_2_FD_200229 | JGI IMG/M metagenome (GOLD analysis project Ga0302275, IMG submission 200229) | Peat permafrost microbial communities from Stordalen Mire near Abisko, Sweden - III_Bog_N2_2 | ecosystem: Environmental > Terrestrial > Soil > Wetlands > Peat | place: Sweden: Abisko... | reverse complement strand
TGCAAAGGCTGGAGCGCTTCAACGCGCAACTTCGTTGCGTCATCACGCTGCTGCCGGAACACGCCCTGGCCCAGGCCCGGCAGGCGGATGCGGAGATTGGGGCGGGGAAGTACCGTGGTCCTCTGCATGGCATTCCGTGGGGGGCGAAGGATTTGCTGGATACGGCGGGGATTCCGACAACCTATGGAGCAGAGCCCTATCGGAATCGCGTGCCCGCGGCGGACGCGACTGTGGTGGAGCGGTTGAACGCGGCGGGCGCGGTGCTGGTGGCCAAGCTGAGCCTGGGCGCGCTGGCGCTGAACGATATCTGGTTTGGCGGGCAGACGATGAATCCCTGGCTGCTGGAGGAAGGTTCTTCGGGTTCGAGCGCAGGGCCGGGCGCGGCGGTGGCTGCCGGGCTGGTGGGCTTCGCCATCGGCAGCGAAACCGGCGGCAGCATTGTGAGCCCGTCCATGCGTTGCGGCGTCACGGGATTGCGCCCCACCTTTGGCCGCGTGCCGCGCACCGGCGCCATGACGCTGTGCTGGTCTCTCGACAAACTGGGGCCGATGGCGCGGAGCGTGGAAGACACCATGCTGGCGCTGAAGGCGATCTCCGGGCCGGATGGGCGCGATCTGGCGTGCGTGCCCAGCGAGCTTGGATTCGACGCCGCGGCGGATGTAAAAGGGCTGCGTGTTGGCTACTTTCCGGGCTGGATGAAGGAGGCTCCCGCGACGGATGTGGACCGGGCCGCGCTGGAGGCAGTGAAAAAGCTCGGCATGACGCCAGTCGAAGTGGCGATCCCGGACTGGCCTTATGATTCGCTCGACCTGATTCTCTTTGCCGAGGCGGGAGCGGCTTTTGAGGAGCTGACCCTGAGCCACCAGGTGGACGAACTGAAGGAGCAGGTGGCGGATGCCTGGCCCAACGTCTTTCGCCAGGCGCGCTTTCTGTCGGCGGTTGACCTGGTTCAGGCGGACCGCTTCCGGCGCAAGGTGGCCGAGGAGATGGCGCGGGTGTTTTCCGGGGTGGATTTGCTGCTGGTGCCTTCGCTGAGGGACGAGATGCTGGTGATTACCAACGCCACGGGGCACCCGTCGCTGACGCTGCGCGCCGGGTTTGTCGAGGTCTCGGAGGCGCGCAGCGACTGGGCTCCAGATCCAAGTCATCCGCTGCCCAGGTTTTCTCCGCCGCGCCGCGTCCCGCATGGAGTTACGCTGATTGGGCGGCTTTTTGACGAAGGCACGCTGGCGCAGGCGGGGCTTGCGCTGGAGAGGGAATTCGCCGTCGCAAGCGAGCGTCCGCCGGGCTTCTGAGATGTGGGCTGTGGGCGTTGGGATGGTGGACCTGCGAACCGGAAAGGCCTGGGGCTTTCCGACCCGGAGCTGAAGCAAGCCGGGGAGCGGATCTCGCTCCCCGGCCGGGGGATTAACTCGCAGCCTTCACGGTGATGCTCTGCGAGACAAGCGGGGCGGCTGAGTAGATGCTGTTGCCCGCCTGCGTGGCGTGAATCACCCAGCTGCCCGCGGTGAGCATCGTGGCCGTCGTTCCCGATACAGAGCAGACAGTGCCGGTAGCCGATGTGAAGGCGACCGTCAGCCCGGAGTTGGCTGTGGCCGACAGCGTTACGTTCGCTCCCACTTTCTGGCTGGCGATCGCCGGAAAGGTGATGGTCTGGCTCAAGTGGGTTACCACGACTTGCTGCGTCACGATGGGAGCCGCGGCGTAGTCGGGGTTGCCGTTTTGCAGCGCATGGAGGTAGCAGTTCCCGGCAGTCAGCAGCGAGGCGGTCGTGCCGGAAACCGTGCAGATCGTGGGCGTGATCGAGGCGAAGCTGACCGTCAGGCCGGAAGTCGCCGTGGCCGACAGAGTCACCTTCGTCAAGGGATACACGGGCGCGGGGACGGTGGTGAAGGTGATCGTTTGGATGATCGGATGCACATCGATGTCGTACGCGATCAGTGGGGCGACGGCATAAGTGGCATTGCCCGCCTGGGTGGCGTGAATGTCGCAGGTCCCCGCGGTGAGGAATGATGCTGTGTTGCCGGAGAGAGTGCAGACATTCGGTGTGACCGAGGCCAGGGTGACCGGAAGGCTGGAACTCGAGCTGGCGCTGAGCGTTAACTGCGACAGTGCGTACTGGGTTGTGGTGACGGGCGTGACCGTGATGCCCTGATGCGCCAGATGCACGGCGACAACCTGCGTGACCGGCAGGGCCGCAGCATAGACGGTGCTGCCGGTCTGCGAGGCGTGGAGAATGCAGGATCCCGCAATGAGCAGCGAGGCCGTGTTGCCCGAGACCGTACAGACAGTGGGAGTAGTGGAGGCGAAGCTGACGGCGAGGCCGGAACTGGCCGTGGCGCTCAGCGTGATCTGCTGCAGCGCATACCATGCGCCGGTGATGGTTGGGAAGGTGATGGTCTGGGAGGCCGGATGGACGTAGAAGCCCTGCGATACCGATGTGGCCGCGGCGTAATTGCTGTTGCCTGCTTGCGCGGCATGAAGGATGCAGGTGCCTGGAGCGAGCAGCGATGCGGTGCTACCCGAGACGGTGCATATCGTGGGCGTGCTCGAAGTGAAGCTGACCGTGAGCCCGGAGGTGGCCGTGGCGGAGAGCGGTATCTGCGTGGAAACGTATTGAATGGAGGCGATCGGCGAGAAGCTGATGGTTTGCGACTGAAGGCTGGCAGAGACCGGCGTACTGGTTGCCGTCAGATTCAGCGAGGAGGTCAGCGCCATGGTTGCTGTCAGCGTGTCGCCGCTTTCCGGTAAAGGAAGGATGAGGTTGCTGAAGGCGGCCGAGCCCAGGGTGAGGCTCTCCGAGGTGGTTCCGGTCAGCGATGCGGCGCTGTCGGTGACGGTGACGGTTCCGCTGGCCAAGGTGGCAGCCGCGCCGCTCTCGGTGAGCGCGACTAGCGGAGCGGGCGTGAGGATTTGATTGGTGAAGATGGCGCTGGGCGGCTCGGTCGAGAAAGTCAGCGCGTAGTTGGTTTGTACCGCGCCCGCATCCACACAGAGATCGGTGGTCGAGTAGCCGGGGTAAGTTGAGTTGGTGTTGGGATCGCCGCGCTGATCGGTGGTCATGCGGACGCGATTTACGCTTATGAAATCCGATATCGATCCGGCGCAGATGGCCGCCGAGCCGGGCAGCGGAAACATCGTCTGCGTTGTGCCGCCGTTGTAGCCCAGCGGGAGCAGCATCGGGTTGCCGCTGACCGCGTGGTTGTTGGTATTGCAGCCGTAGCAGTCACTCTCCGCGCCAGTGCCACGGGTATTTTGATAGTAGACATTCCTGTCGGCGTAGTTCATGGGATTGTCCGAATAGATACCAGCGCCGTCCCCGCCGGAGGTATTGCCCGTGAAGATGCTGTTCATCACCGATACGCCGCTTTCACCCTCAAAGATTCCGCCGCCGAAAGCTACGGCCGTGTTGCCGCTGAAGGTGCTGTTCACCACCGATACGGCGCCACCGGTGTAGTAGATGGCGCCGCCGCCGGTCTGCCCCCCTTGGCTGCCACTGGCGGTGTTGTTGTAGAAGGTGCTGTTTGTCACCGTCACATTGGCTTCCTCGATATGGATGGCGCCGCCGCCATTTTGACCCTTGTTGACTGAATCCCCGTTGCCGGTGGCCGTATTGCCGTTGAAGGTGCTATCGATCACCGCCACGTTATTGCACTTATTAACATAGATGGCTCCGCCCTCGGTGGCGTAATTTGCGTTGAAGGTAACGCCGCTCACCGTCAGTTGGCCATTTGGGGTGTGTAGTACGCAGACGTCAGAGATAGCGCCGCCGTTGGTTCCCAGGCCCTGGCTTAGGGTGAACCCGGAGATGGTTGCGGCTACGTCTTCGGTTGTGCTGCTCACAGAGAAGATGCCGGCCGCGCTTTCGGCGTTGATGGTCATCAGGTTGGCTCCCGGACCGATGATGCTCATATTCCCGGTAATGCTCAGGGTGCCGTGCTTGGCCACCGAATACGTGACCGGGCTGGCGGCGCTGTAATTGAGCGCGCTGGCCGAGAAGTTGATGGTGGGCATGGGGGGCTTTGGGGTCGGCGTGGATTGGGGAATCGTCGCGGCCGCCGCGATGGCGTCGCGCAGGCTGCACGAGGCGTCCGGCGTGGCTCCGCTCAGCATCTGGTCGGTGCAATGAGCCGCTATGCCGGTCGCGTCATCGGTCAGCGTTGTCACCAAATAAACCGGCATCGCCTGGTTGGTCAGGCTGAAGCTGGCGCTCACCGTGCCAGCCGTCGCCGTCACTGTGTAGCTGCCCGCCGTGGCGTTGGCCGTGGGCGTAACGGTGGCCGTTCCAGTCGCGTCGGTGGTGGCTGTGTTCGAGGATGCGCTAGGGAAGCCCACGCCCGCGCCGCTTGTCGGACCGGCAAAGGTCACCGTGACGCCCGGCAAGGGAATGCCGTTCGAATCCAGCACCTGTACCGAGAGCGAAGTGGGAAAAGTGACGCCGCAGTAAACTGTCTGTCCGCTGCCAGCGGGAAGGATGTTGACCGTGGACGGAGTCGTGTCGCCGACGGTCAGCGTCACGGAATTCGAGGTGACGCTGCCCAGAGTGGCGGAAATATTGGTGCCGCCGGCGGCAACACCCGTCGCCAAGCCGCTGGCGCTGATGGTTGCCACACTGGGATTGGATGAGTTCCAGGTGACCGCTGAGGTGATATTCAATGGCGAGCCGCTGGTGTAGTTTCCCATGGCCGTGAGCTGCATGGTCTGGCCCTGGAGAATCGCCGAGGCCGGCGCGCTAACCGTAATCGACGAAGGAATCGCCGCGACTGTAAGGTCGCCGGAGGTTCCATTGATATACGGCCACAGAGAGTCGGTCGCGGTGACGGTATTGTCGATGCCTGTCGACGTCAGAGCCAGGCTGCCGCTGGACGCCGCGCCGCTGCTGAACGCCAGGCTGGCGGGCGATACAGGGATAGACTTGCTGCTTGCGTTCGTGGCGGTCAAATTGGCTGTGCCACTGTAGGCAATCGTTGCGTCGTTGTTGATGTCCAGCGCGGTTGCGGTAATCTGGCCGGCAACGCCTGAATAGAGAGTGGTGGGCGTAACACTTACGCTGAATTGCGTCGCCGGCAGCGTCGAGGGTACCGCGCCGGAGACGGTAACGGGCAGCGCGCTGGCGACTCCGCCAACGGCCGCTGCGCCGCTATTCTCCCAATCCTGGTATGTGGAGGCCGAAGGCTGGCCATTCACCGTTCCAAAGGCATTGAAGACCGGCGTTTGGTCCGCCGTGCCGGCGGTTGCGGCGGTTACGGAGGAGTCAGAAGCGCATACGCCGCATGCTCCAGCCGCTCCCGCGGTTGCCGCAACGTGGGTGCTATCGTATGCCGCGCCGCTGTTGTAGGTGTTGAGGATTCCAGAAAGGACGAAGATGGCCGATCCGAGAGCCGCGCCGCCGCCGCCATTGCCTACAGTATCACTGGTTACAGTGCCGCCGATGCCTCCGGATCCGCCGTAGCCGTTGCCGGCGAAGCCGCTCGTGCCGCTAAAACCGCCATTGACGCCTGCGCCGCCGCCGCCGCCGAAGCCGCCATTGCCGCCACCACCGCAATAACCTCCGCCATAGCCGCCGCCGCCGCCGCCGCCAAAGCCGCCATAACCGCCGAAACAGCCGCCGCCGCCGCCGCCGCCGAAGCCGCCATGACCTCCAAACTCGGGGAGGTCGGCGTAGCCATCGCCGCCCGGCGCATCGCTTCCATAGGCGAAGCCGCCGGCACCGCCGTAAGTAAGTTGTGTGATGGCATCGTAGCCGCCGCCACCACCACCCCAGCCGCCATCTTGGATGACGTATCCGCTCACAATTTCCATCCAACCTGTGGTCAACATACCGCCGCCGCCGCCGCCGTTGCCAGCGGAGTCTGAGCCGCCGGCAAAGCCCATGCCGCCACCGCCGCCCGCGCCATTTTGGCTGACGCCGCCGCCCAAGCCGCCAACCACTTGGCAATTGAGGAAGTAGGTGTTCTGTACGCTCACGATAGCGCCCGACTTGTTGACAAAGAGCCCGGCCCCGGCGCCCATGCCGCCGCCGCCGCCCAAGCCGCCAGCCCCGCCTGTGACCTTCGCATTCTGGATCGATAGATTGGCCAGCGTCACCGTGCCGCTATCGACGAAGAAGACGCGGTTGACGTTGCTGGTGGTGATAAAGCCGTTTTCGTCGGTGGCCTCAGTTCCGGCACTATTGCCGTCGATGGTTACATAGCCGTACTCACCGCCGTCGATGGTCAGCACCAACGCTGAAGGAGCGGCTGTGATCCCGCCAATTCCGTAGGAGCCGATCTCATAGCCGTTCGCCGATTCGGTCACCACGTCCTGCCCCGATTCGATCGCCGGCAGCGGGCCAGCCAACGTGATCTTGCACGGGCTGGAGGATGTGCAACTGGAGGCGAATTTGATAATCTGCGTGCCGCCATGAGATATGGCCTGCTGCAGGCCATAGCGCAGATCGCCCTTGACGCCCGGACCCGTGCCCAACTGGCCGTAAGTAACAACCAGATTCGATGGAGTGAAATCCAAAGGAGCGGTATCGTCAAAGCGCGTCACGGTGTAGGTGGTCTGCGCCGCGGCAGGCTTTGCGGCCAGCAGCAGAAAGGCGCAGAGCGCCATAAAAACCATCCGAAATCCGGTTGAAAAAATGGTTTGGGCAACGGCAGTCCGGGCGCACTGGCCCGGCTGGCGATTCACGGTCTCAATCTTCGCGATCTTGCACATTTGAGAACTCCTCTTTCTCCTGCAAACGTTTTGAAGCATTGCGGGCCCGGACAGCCGCCTGCGCGGCCATCACATAAACGTGTGTCGAAGGCGGCTGCGAGGCAAAGCTCCTCTGGCGGCTTCGCAGTCGCGCTGTTTCAGACCTCGCGGGGAGGGCCGTTCAGGAGCTGGCTTGGGGGGGCGCGCGCAGGACATTACAAGCGAACTTTATGATCCCGAACAGCCGCGACAATTCTAGTCGAGGAGCGGGTCCATGCGCAAGGGGCGCGAGTACTTTTGCGGGCTGGCAGGATTGGCTTATGCGCCGGCGAGGCTGCGCATGGAATCGATAGCGGCGGCGAGGTCTTTGGCCAGGGTTTGCTGGGCTTCTTCGGTTAGCTTGGCGGCCTGGCTGGTGAGGTAGAAAACATCGATGGCGGTTTCGCCTTCGGTGTCGATGAGGGCTACCTCGATGTTGCATTGGTGGAGGCTCAGAGTGATGGCGATCTGGCGCAGCAGGCCGGGGAGATCCTGGGCTACGACTTGCAGGATGGTGGAGTGAGTGGAGGATTCCGAATCGAATTCGAGGCGGGTGGCGACTTCGGTCTTGAGGTTGGAGGGGTGGTAGGCGTGGCGGCGGGCTTCGAGGAGCTGCTCGACGGGAACTCTGAGCGAGACGACATCATGAAGGTAGGCGAGGAAGCGGTCCTTCTCGGTGGGGTTCAGCTCGATGGTGCGGAAGATGTCGGTGAAGTGGAAGCTGTCGACGATGACGCCAGCGTCGTTGGAGAAGGCTCCGGCCTTGACGATGTTCATGCCCCAGGCGGCCAGCGCGCCGGCTACGTCGGCAAAGAGGCGGCTGCGGTCGCGGGTGATGACGGTGAGGTCAAAGAGCTGGCGATGGGGGCGGAGGTCGAGTTGGACGGGGTCATCGTCGAGCTTGGCGGCCATCTGGAAGTGATTGCGAATTTGCTCGGGGAGGCGGGTCTGGAGGTAGCGCTGGGGCAGGCCCTCAAGGAAATGGCGGAGTGCGTCATGCTGGGCGGCGGGGACCATGGAGCGCAGGCGGTTGAGCAGGGTGGGATCGATGGCGGCATGGTAGCGAACCTCGTCGACCGAGCGGTCCATGAAGTTGGCGGTGGCCATGTAAAGCTGCCAGAGGTTCTCGGCCTTCCAGGGAGTGAGGGCATCGGGGTTGACGGCCTTGATGTCGGCGAAGGTCATCAGCGTGAGCATTTTTAGCATCTGGGGGCTGCCGATCTTCTCGGCAAACCCGCGGACATTTTCGTGGTCGAAGATGTCGCGGCGCAGGGCGTTGGACATTTCCAGATGGAGGCGGATGAGATTGATGACGGCCTCGCGCTCTTCGGCGTCGAATTCCAGGCGGGCAAGCAGGGCGTCAGCCAACTCGATGCTGGGGGCGACGTGCTCGACGTTGCGGCGAGCCTTGCCGGTGTCGTGGAGCAGGAGGGTGAGCAAGAAGAGGTCGAGGCGCTCGATCTCGGGGAGCAGTTGGGCCAGGCTCTGTTCCCAGGCGTTGGCGGGCTGGCGCAGCGAGTGGACGTTGTCGATGGTGAGCAGAGTGTGCTCATCGACGGTGTAGCGGTGATAGCTGTCGCGGATAACCAGCGCGTCGATGCCGTGAAACTCCGGGATGAGCATTTCGAGAACGCCGAGGGCGTGCATGGTGCGCAGGGCGTGGGCGGCGTGGGGTCCGAGGAGAACTTCGCGCAGCGCATTCCAGAGGTACGGGCCCTCAGGGATGTGAATGGCCAAGGCGGGCAGGGCGTCGGTGATGCGGTCTTCGGCGGCCTGGGAAAGCGTATAGCCGTGGGTGGCCATCAGCGCGAAGATGCGCAGGATGGCGCTGGTGTCGTTGAACTGCGCGCCGGGGACGATGTCGATGCGGCCCTGGTCGAGGATGAAATCGGTGCCGGCGATGGGCGTGCGGCGGCGGCGGAATTGGCGGTAGAAGCTGACCGGGGCGGGGACATGCTCCATGAGCAGCGCGGCGCGGCGATAGATGACGCGGGCGTGGCGATAGTAGGTGCGCATCCAGTAGGCCGGGTCGGCGGTGCCGCGGGTCTCCAGGCCGATGGAGTTGGCGGCGGCCTCGTCCTGGGATTGCCAGTCGAGGATATTGTCGTCGCGGCCGTGGCGGAAGTGGAGGAAACATCGGGCGGCGGCGAGGAAGTCGAAGGCGGCTTCGGCATCTCCGCGGGCGCTCTGGAAGACGCCGCCGCGGTGGCGGGGCCACTCCTTGGTCTCTTTGAGGTGGAAGAGCAGGGCGAACCAGACGGCGAGGTGGTAGTCGCGCAGGCCGCCCGGACAGTCTTTCAGGTTGGGTTCCAGGTGAAAGATGGTGTTGCCGAATTTGGCGTGGCGCGAGCGGGCGATTTCTCCTAGTTTTTGTGTGATGGTATTCCACTCGCTCAGCACGAGGCCGGGCAGGACTGTCTGGTGGAGCTGCTGGTAGAGCGGGAAGTGGCCGGCGAGGAAGCGGCGGTCGAGGGTGGCCAGGGTGAATTCGAGGTTGTCGGGGTCAAAGCGGCCGGCCTCCTTGACGGTGCGCGAGCTGGGACTGGCGCGCAGGCCGATGTCCCACATGCCCTGGATGATGGCGCGAACGGCATCCTTGGAGCTGGCTTCGGTCTTGTCGTCGGCAAAGGCGAAGAGGACGTCGATGTCGGAGTAAGGGAAGAGATCCTTGCGCCCATAGCCGCCCATGGCCAGCAGCGCGGCGCTCAGCGTGGGCTGGCCTTCGAAGGCCCGGCGCCACATTTCAATCAGGATGCGATCCACCACGGCGGAGCGGCGGCGGATGGCGGCCGTGCCGTCGCCGGTGCGCTCGCAGGTCTGGCGGACGAGCGCCATCTCCCGCGTATACTGCTCCCGAAGATCGTCAACCGCCAAAGCGACTGGGTTCATAAGTTGGGTGGGCGTGGCCTGCCGAAGCAAGAAAGGATTGTTAACAGCATAAGCCAAGTTGGCGCGGATGGGAATCTTTTGCTTGGCGGGAGGCGGAATGCGGGACGGGCGGGTTTTTGCGGCGGCGGCACGGTTTGCGGCTTTCCACTCCTGACGCAGGGCGCGCGCTCAGGATGGACCGCCCGGATCACAGTTTCACGGTTTCACGTGAAATAGGGGGGAGGGGGGGCGCCCGGATCGTTCAGATCGCTCTCCGCGAGGTCGAGGGCCGGGCTGGGGGCATCGTCGAGGGATTCAAGGAATTGGCGGAAGAGGCCGGAGACCGAGGTACCTTGCCAGGCCGCCCAGACCCGCGCCTGGAGGTAGATTTCGTCAGGGACGGATACGGTGATGTTCTTCATGGGTTTCCTCTCTATTTGCGATTGTGCGCCAGCGGGGCGGAATTATATGCAAACCGCGGGATGAATTTCGCTTTTTGGCGGGGAGTAGCCGTAGTTTTCGCATCCGGCACGAAGGAAAGCATACCTCCGGGGTTAAAACCCCGTTGCGGGAAGGCCGCTGGATTGCCGGGGATCAATCCCCGGCCTACCGCTCCCGGCATGGGGGAAAGGGCGGGAGACCGCGAAGCTTCCCCCGCCGAAATCAAGGCGAATGAAGGACGGCGGGGTGGGATTCTCGTATCCCACCCTTCGCAAACCGGGGTCCCCACGGACAGGTCTTCGTCCGTGGGGTGGAAAATACGCGAAGGATGAGGCACAAGGCTCTTGTGGTTCGTTCAAGGGTGGGGTACCCGGCGAGAGAAGTTGGGAACTACCCGAATGGATGCGCTACCGGCAGTCCGGCTCCTCCTCCCCGGTCCCCAAAGGCGAGGGACCGGGGGCACCCTCAACTTGATAAAACGCCGTATGAGACCAGGGCCACCCGCCAAAATACGCGAAGGATGGGCCAACCACTGATGAACGGGTCATCTGCCGAGAATCGGAAAAGATTGGCCTTGTGTGCTAATATTCTTCTACAATGGAACGCGAGAGGCAACAACTTGTTCGTTTTGCTTCCGCGTTTGACGGAGTTGAATTTGAATGGGATCCCCAAAAGAATCAAGCGAATATCCGCAACCATGGGGTGAGTTTCCAGACCGCATCCCTGGTCTTTTACGATCCCAATATCGTCTACCGGAACGACGAGAAACACAGTGACGCGGAGCAGAGAGATATTGCGATTGGGGTTGCTGGCAGCGTTGGCGTTTTATTCGTCGTGAACACAATTCGAGGCGATGAGCAGCAGGAGATCATTCGCATCATCTCCGCGCGACCAGCGACCAAGGGTGAAAGGAGGGAATATGCGCGCGTTAACGGAGCAACAGAAGTGTGAACTGGAGCTGCTGGCAAACCTCCGGGATGAAGACATCGATCTCTCCGAGATGCCTGAAATTACGGATTTCACGGGTTTTGAGCGCGGGCCATTCACGGCGATCCTTGAACGCCGCCGTGATCGTATGCGCGCTTTCAAATCCACTCCCCCCAACCCGGTTCCAGCCAGAGTGAAACGCATCGCATAACTTTTTCTCAACAGTCGCACCCTTTCCAACTCCGAGAATCCGGAGATGGGACACCCGCCATCTTTTCTAATCCACAACATTTGTCATCCTGA
>Ga0302275_10006300_pt1 | contig 11265 bp, 7 predicted proteins | sample III_Bog_N2_2_FD_200229 | JGI IMG/M metagenome (GOLD analysis project Ga0302275, IMG submission 200229) | Peat permafrost microbial communities from Stordalen Mire near Abisko, Sweden - III_Bog_N2_2 | ecosystem: Environmental > Terrestrial > Soil > Wetlands > Peat | place: Sweden: Abisko... | reverse complement strand
GAGCACCATTGCCTCCGAACAGAACATCGAGAAAGACCACAGCCCCCCTGTCATCGAGTCGGTATCAAATGCGTAAGCGTGATAAACGCCCAGTGGGATAAGGGATACCTTCGAGGCCAGGAAAACAACGCACAAAATCAGCATCGCCGTTTTCTCCGCAACTCCTATCTTCAGCCAGCGTGACTTCGGAATGGCGGGTGACTTTCCTTTTATGCACCACGAGAGGAAGGACGGTAAGAATGACCCGGCTAGGAAAGCGCTTATGCCTGCAAGATAGATCCACCAAATTTGGCGCAGCGTGGAACTGCGCAGTAGTAGAACATCTCCGACTCCGCCTTCTTCATAACCAACAACGTATGCAACCATCAGTGGAATGAAATAGAGAGCGTTGTAAACGAGAAAGAATAGAACGTGTGGTCTGAGAGGAAGCTCGGCAGCTGGTGTTTCCGAAATTTTCGAGCTCATAACGCCGCGTTCCATAGTCAGAGTTAATTCCGAGACGGATCAAGCCTGTTGACGATCAGAAGATCAGGAAGGGGCCTGGTAATGCTTGCCTTGCCAGCGCTCCCTGATCATTGCCAGACGCATTCGGTTTTCGGGGGCTCGAGTCCAACCTTCCCGCAGCATGACCCAGAAAATTGCTACAAGGAACGCCAAGATCGTGGATCCTGCGATGATCAGCAGCCGATGGGGAGAGGATCGTTTGTCGGGTACGACTCCGGAATCTACTACCTGGATGATCGATCCCTCGCGGGCCTCATCCAGTTTTGCCATTTCAAACTCTTTTGCCAACAACTCGAAGATAGTTTCGCGGTATTTCACTTCGCGGAGGCGGCGGATGTAATCGAGGCCCGACGCCGTTACCTTGCCGCGCGAGAGAATGATGTCCGAGTCGGCGTCGTTATGGGAGCCGGCCAGTTGTTGCAATTGGGACTGCAGCGAGGCCAGTTCCTGCTTGGCGAGGATCAGTTCTGGATTGTCTTCGGCGGCGAAGGAGCGCATGCCTTGAATCTGTACTTCCTTGGCGACGACTTGCCCGCGCAGGATCGCGGCGGACTCGATCAACGATCGTGCCTGACTGTCGATCTGCAGAACGCCGGTGGTCTGCTCCATTTTTTTCATGGCTTCTTCGGCGTCGGCGAGATCGTTCTTCGCCTGTTGCAATTGCGACTCGAAGAAGAGGCGGCGCCTGGCTGCCTCGGTAATGGCGAGCGAAGCTGAAAGCTTGCGAAATTCATCCACGTAGCCGTTGGCCAATTCGGCGGCGCGCTTTGGGTCCCGATCCTCGACCGTAATGCGGATCATGCCATCTTTGGTTCCGGCTACGGCAGAGGTGCGGCTTTCGAATTCTTTACGCGCGTCGGACAAGCGCTTTTCGCGGTATTCCGCCATCAGTCCGAAGCGTTGAATCATGGCATCTTCCACCGTCCGGCTGGTCAGCAGGGATACGTACATATCGACGGGATTCTTGAGGTTGAGGCCTCCTCCGGCTAATGAAGCGAGCGAACTTAGGCCGCCCAACTGGCTCATGAGCATGGAACTCATTGATGAATTCTGTTGCGGCGGAAGCAACACGACTTGGGCTTCGTAGCGAACGGGAAGGAGAAAAGAAACGATAATCGCGAGCACGAGAGCAGCCAAAACAAAGCGTCCGATAAAACGCCGGTGGCCAGCCAAGAGCGCCACGATATCGAGGACGGAGACCTCCGTTTTGGGCAGTGGGGGCGCGATGCTGCTATCGTCCAAAATCGGCTCGGCCTGGAGGTCAGTCGGGGTCATTGAATCCGCACCATTATGAACTAACGACGCTCTCCCCTGCAAAGTCGTTTTCATAATCTCGATTAGACTGAAATGTGCATCTCAAGAAAATTAAGGAACCAGTGGTCGCGCGAGTGATGGAATGAGTGCGTTTCATGTCCTTCTGCTTTAGATGACTGACTTTGGCTTAGTGCTAGCTGGAAGCAAGCAAATTTTGGCGAAAAATGCGGCGCGTCTAACTGAAGTTCGCATTCATTTGCCGAGGAGATCGCAGTTGGAGAGGACAATCGGGATTGTCAGTGCAAGAGAATGTCGGAAAGTAGGCAAACGGATTCACGGCCTGCGCTGTCTCTGGCTGCTGATTTTTGTGCTGGGCTGCGGGTGTTGGGTAGCGGCGCAAACGCCGCCGAACGAAACGGTCCGGCTGTGGCCGGGAAGCCCGATGCACCGCCTTCGACGGCTTCGCCTTTAGATATCGAGTCTCGCGCGGTAAACCTGAGATCGCTGCCGCGCAATTTATTCATGGATCAGAAGAATTTCTGGTTGACTCCGTTCCATTTGAGCAAGAAAGAATGGCAATGGACGGTTCCGTTGACCTTTGTTGGGGCCGGTCTGCTGGCGAGCGACACGGCTATTGAGAAACACGTTCCCATGAGTTCGTCTACTGTCTCTCATGCAGCGACCGCTTCGAACGCTGGACTCGCTCTCTTCGCGGGTGCGGGGGCCGGGATGTTCGTGTGGGGGCACGTCAACAACGATGACGAGGCGCGAGAAACTGGTTTGCTCAGTGGAGAGGCCGGGATTGACGCATTCATCGATACGGAAATCCTGAAATATGCGACGGGGCGCCAGCGGCCTTTTGTGGGCGATGGCCGAGGTCTTTTCTTCAAAGGAGGGGACTCGTTTCCCTCGCAGCACGCGGCCATAAGCTGGGCCATTGCCAGCGTCATTGCTCATGAGTATCCGGGCCCGATGACCCAACTACTTGCCTACGGGCTGGCGGGAGGCGTCGATGCGGCTCGTTTTGCCGGCCAGAAGCATTTCGCGACCGACCTCTTGGTGGGCAGCGCCCTGGGCTGGTATACCGGGCGGCAAGTGTTTCGCTCCCATTCGCATTACACGTCTGCGGAGATCGCGAAGTACGGAACGTTCAGTAAAGGGTCGGCCGACGATGAGGACCGCGATGTTCGCGAGGCCGGCAACATGGGTTCGAGCTATGTTCCGATCGACAGTTGGGTGTATCCAGCTTTTGATCGGCTGATCGCGCTTGGGTTTTTGCACGACCGGGTCGAGTCGATGCGTCCATGGTCGCGGTTGGAGTGTTCTCGCCTGCTGTCGGAAGTTCACCAGTACATCGCGTACGCGGAAGATGCTCCCGATAAGCATGTGCTGGCGATGGTTGGCGACTTGGATATGGAGTTCGCTCCCGAGACGCAACTGCGAAAAGGCGACACTCCGAATATCGACGCGGAGTTCGAGTCGGTCTACAGCCGTTATCTGGACATCAGCGGGCCTCCGCTGCGGGATTCTTTTCATTTTGCGGAGACGATCTCGGACGATTTTGGGCGACCCTACGGGCGCGGTTCGAATAACGTCAGCGGATTTACGTCGAATGCCGCCGCAGGTCCCTTCCTGCTCTACCTGCGCGGAGAATATCAATACGGCTCGTCCAGCCAGGATTACACCCCGCAGGAGGCGCAAGACATCGCGACCTCAGACGGATTGCCGCTGAATTCGGTACCGAGTTTCGGAAGGACGTCGAGGCTACGGTCGGTCGAAGCGTATGTGGGGTTGAACCTCTCCGACTGGCAAGTGACGTTTGGCCAGCAGAGTCTATGGTGGGGCGTAAACCGGAGTACCAGCCTTTTGCTGTCGAATAACGCGGAAGCAATGCCGATGCTTCGCGTGGAGCGAGTGAGCTCTTTAAGGTTGCCGGGGCCGCTGCGGGCACTCGGTCCGATGTATGTTTCCGGATTTCTGGCTCGAGTTGGAGGCACGAAATATCTTCGCCTGGGTCCAGACTTCGTACAGTACGGAGACGGCATTCACAATGTGGACCCGCAGCCGTTCATATGGGGTGCAAGCATTGCTTTCAAGCCCACGGAGAATCTTGAGTTGGAATTTGCGATCACTTCTTTGTTCGCCGGACACGGGCGGCCGCTGACGCTGCAAACATTCTTCCACACCTTTTCACAGCACGGAAATATCCAGTCGCTGGATCCTGGCGGACGCCGACCGACGATATCCGCATCCTATCGGCTTCCGGGACTTCGCGACTCTGTGCTGCTTTACGCCGACTGGCTGAGCGAGGCCCAGCCCCTGCCGTTGCTTTATCCGACTCAGTCGGGGTTGAATGCCGGAATTTATCTATCGCACTTACCGCGAATCAAGAATGTTGATTTTCGACTGGAGGGTATCTATACAAACATCCCGGGTGATTCGACTAACAACCTATTTTACGTGAACTATCATTATCCGAATGGTTATCGCAATTACGGCGAGATCATTGGCAGTTGGATCGGGCGTGGCGGGAATGGCGGAGAAGCTTCGACAACTTATTGGTTTTCAGCTCGCAATCGAGCGACGATTACCTACCGCCGAATGGTGACCGATGCGAGCTTACTTCGTGGCGGCAATGTGCACGACATCTCCGGAGCTTTCAGTTGGATGCCGTTGCCGCACGTGGAGTTTGCCGCTTCCTTGCAGTATGAGCGGTGGAATTTCGCGGAACTCGGGCCCGGTCCAAGGTCTAACATTTCCAGCATGATTGAAGTTCGAACCTGGCCAAAACTACGCTGGGCCGCGGCTCAGCGCCCGGCGAGTGTTACGAACTTACATCCGTAATTTGGTATTTTCCCGCCGAAGGTTCTCGGCAAACCAAAAAATGATTCAGTTAGAAAGGAAAAACTAGTTGCACTTGTTATTCACTATTCCACAACCTATCTGGTACTATGGGCATCACAGAAATCGTGATCACGCGATTACATTACTACGGCTCGCTGCTGAGCATATTGGTTTACTCATTTCCGTTGTTCGCTTTTGGGTTTACCGCCTACGCGCGTTTCGGTAGCGTGCTGTTAGTCGCAGTCAAGAACGTCACTCCTCAGTATTATCTTGTGTTATTCGTCTTCACTGAAATTGTCTGGATTATCACAGCCAATTACTACAAACTCTCGTCGGTCGCGGATTTATTCTGGGAGTACACCGGGATTCGCGCAGCCTTTTCTGCCTGCTTTGTTACGCTGTTGTTACAAACTGCTCTTATAGTTTTCGTAAAACAACTGGTCGTTTCGCGTGCCTTCATCTTGTACAGTAACGTGATTCTGTTCGTAGGGGTGGTCGCGGCGAGAAATTTTTTCCGTCTGACTTCGAAGTCTTCCGCATGGCCGCGCAAGTCCGAAAAAATAGTGGTAGTGGGTACGGATCAATACTCGCGGCGAAGCATTAACTTGTTGCGCCGTATCCCTTTCTTCCGCTGCCAGATTCAAGCCTACGTGCAACTTCCGGGACAACCGGTGCTGGTTCAGGACGCCCCGGTCATCGGAGTGGCGGAACTCGGGCGCTTGGAGACGTTCAGTTTCGACGAAGTTGTGATTGCAATCACAAGTAAGGACTATCTTCAGGTGTCGACGGTTTTCGACAGCCTGCAGAACTTCGGAAAACCGATTCGGGCGATTTTGGATTTCGGTCCCAGGCTTTCCGTTCAGGACAAGGTTTTTCAGGTAGGCCGCCTGCAGATGATGAATATGGCTAGCTCTCCGGTGGAGAGCTTCGCCTATACGGTGATTAAGAGAGTTTTTGACCTCTTCTGCGCCGTTCTTGGAATTGTGCTTCTCAGTCCCGTGCTGGCGGCGATTGCGCTGCTCGTGAAGTTGAGTTCTCCGGGCCCAATTTTGTTTCGGCAACAGCGGGTCGGGCGAAATGGACACTTCTTCACGTTGTTGAAGTTTCGCACGATGAGATGCAGCAGCGCGGCCGAGAGCGACACGATATGGACCACGAAAAAAGATGGCCGGTGCACCCCGATTGGTGCGACCCTGCGGCGCTTCAGTTTTGACGAATTACCTCAACTCTTTAACGTAATTCGAGGGGAGATGAGTCTGGTTGGGCCGCGTCCTGAGCGACCATTTTTCGTCGACAAATTCAGAACGAACATCAAGCGATACAACGTGCGGCACTGCTGTCAGGTGGGTATGACGGGATGGGCCCAAGTGCATGGCTTGCGCGGAGATACGTCGATCGTCGATCGGGTGCAGTACGATCTCTACTACATGCGCAATTGGAGTTTTGGCTTGGATCTGCAGATCATCCTGCGCACCATGTTCACTGCCTTGAAAGACCAAAACGGATATTAGCGGGGAGCAGTAAATCAGGATGCCGGAGATTGCGGGACCGGCTCGACGATCAGATTGTGTCTGCGCACCACCCTCCGGCGTTGCGACTCCTGCAGGGGCGCTGCCGCAGCCATGGCGCAAAGCACGTAAAACAAGGCAGCGTTTGCGGGAATCTGCAGATTGAAGTCCAGGACGCTGTGCACCAGAATGCCGATGCAGCCGAGCAAAGAGGCAACGGTCATGGCTCCGGTCATGGTTTCGGTCCAATTCTTAAGCTTCGAGCCAGCCTTGCGAAACATGATCACCAGAAACCAGATTGCGATGGCGAATCCGGCGATGCCAGTCTCGACGAGCAACTGGAGATAGTCGTTGTGCGCCTGGTTCACGAAGAATGTTGTGTAAAAGCTCCGGAACTGGGGGTACGCGATGGGAAAAGTTCCGAGCCCCCAACCGAGCAGGGGCCGCTTGAGAAACATACGCAAGCAGTCGCGATCGATGCTAAGACGGACTCCTCCGCTAATCTCTTCGCGCGCTTCGGAATGGATCGTCATCAGGCGTTGCGTTAGCGCGTTGCCGCCAATCCAAACGAGAAAAATGATAACCACCGCAAGAAAGGCACCCAGCATGAGGGGCTGCTTCCATCCCCCATCGCGTTTGTAGGCTAAGAGAACACTGAGCACGAGCATCTGCGCGACGAATGCCACCATGCCGCCCCGGGAGCCGGAAAGGAAAATGCTGCCCGCCATTACGGCGGCGATGCCCGCTACGACTAGTTTTCGATTTCCGTCAGTGAACCGAGTCGCGGCCAGCACCAGGGCGAACGGAGTCAGCATCTCCATCAGTCCGGCATAATGATTGTGATTTACATAAGGACCGTAAATCGCGCCACCTTGTTCAAGAGGGAAAGTCCAGTAGAGCTTTCCGTTCGGAGCCATGCCCTGGAGCACGGCAAAGGCGGCCACGAATCCGCCGTATCCGATAAACAGTTTGGCCAGGGTTTCGAACTGCGACGACCGACGCAGGGTCTGGGTAACGACGAACGCGAGCATGCCGTAGGCCGCGTAGCGTAGCAACTGAGAATAGGTCACGTAACGGTAAGCGGTGGCTCCGATGAGCCATTGCAGAGCTACCAACAGAAAAAATGCCGCCATGGGACGGTAAAGGGCGTTGTCCAAGAGGTTGAGTTCGCGATTGATCCACTGGCGCGCCGCCCACGCAACCAGCAGCAGGGTGGCGCACGCCTCTAAAGCAAAAATTGACCAGGGCTCGACTGCTCCAAATGCCAAGGGGCCGAGCAACAGTATGACGCCTGCGGAGAGCAGCAGGGCGTTGTTCGTCAGTCGGGGCTGCGATACTTTCGCAACGGGCGCGGATTCAGGTTGCGTGGCCAGAACAGAACTCACGGATTGTCCTTCGAATTGGCGGTGGAACCGGGCGATGAATCATCCCCAGAAACATCGGCGGAAGCGGGCGAAAGCTCAAAATCGTCGAGCGAAAGTTTGCCGCGTATGGGAGAGCCGGCAGGGAAGCGTTCGATTCCGAGGACCAGCAAAGTGGTGGAGACTGACGTGGTGACCTTGGCGTGTACCTCTTTCCAGAAGTCGGCATCGGTGAGGACGTCGCTTACAAACAGAGGCGCGCCAGTATAGGCGTCTCGCAACACAATTTGCGGGCCGCCCGCTCCTTCAAATTCCGCTGATTTGTAATAGGCAGAGAAATCGTAGGTGGTCGCGCCGTGAACCGGAATCATCTGTTGAATTCCGGCGTCATTGATGCCTGGCCCTTCGAAGGTGAGCGAAAGAGAGCGCTGACCCTGGCGAAAATCGCTCGGATCGAGAAGTTGGCGAACGCCCGTGCGGTTGCTGTAAGTCCAGTCGAAGCCGCCGTTCAAAACATCGAGCGAGAAATCGCCGTTCACCACCAGGTTGTCTTCGGTCGGGAGATAGGCGTTGAGGCCGAGTACGTCGGCACTCTGCTCCCATGCGGACATTGCGGCGTCGGGCCGGTGCGCTGCAATCAGATAATGGACTTGATCGTAGAGATAACGGTTCTGAAATTTTTCGTGTAACTGGGTGAGCCGGCTCCAGACCTTAATGGCGCCGTCGGTTTCCTGCTTGCTCTTCAATAGATCCGCAAAGGCGATCAGGCTATCCGGACTGTTTGGAATGGCGTCGCGAAGCAATGTATCCGTATCGGGACGCACTCGCCAGCATTCGCGCATAGCGGCGTCCACCAACGTGATGTCGTTGGCAATCACGACTCGAAATTCACGGAGCGCGCGATCTACGTCGCCGTCGATCAGGAAGAAATTGGCGGCTTCCCACGCCACGTCGGGAGCGGTTGGTTCAGCCTGCAAAGCGTGATCGAGAGCTGCCCGCTGCCCGCTCGTATCCCCGATCACCTGGTAAGCTCCGGCGAGATCAAACCAGTAATGGGCGTCGTGGGAGTTGAGCGCGACCGCAGCGCGAAGACTGTCGAGGGCGGCTTGAGGGTCGCCCAGAGCAAACGAATAAAAGCGTCCGAGGCGGTGCCGGTAGTCGGCGTTTCCGGGCGAGAGCCAGACCGAGCGCCGCAACGAAGACAGTTCACCATGGGACGCGAAGACACTCGCGGCAAACTCTTTCGCGGAAAGCAGTAGATACAGGCACGCGAGAAAACCGATGCCCGCTGCGAACTGTCTGCGTTGCCGGTCCGTAAATCGAATCGCTGTCATTACGCCTGTCCCTAAACTGCCTTGGGTTCGACCGGAGCTTCTTCCTGGTAATAGTGCCCGTATTTTCCCTGATACTCGTAGTAGTAGTAGTAGTCGGGAGAGGTCAGATCGACGGCGTTCAGAAGGACGCCCGCCACATGCGCATTGACTTGCATCAGGATGTCGCGGGCGCGGCGCAACGCCTGTTTAGTGGTTTGGCCCGACCGAATCACGAGGATGGTGGCATCGGCTCGAGGCGAAAGTACCACTGCGTCCGTTACCGAAAGCGTGGGAGGAGTGTCGATCACGATGTGGTCGTAGGATTCGCGCAACTCCGTTACCAGGTCGCGCATGTTGGAGGAAGCCAGTAATTCCGCGGGATTCGGCGGCGGAGTGCCAGCGGGCATAATCAGAAGATTGGGCAGGATGGGTGAAGTTGTAATCGTTTGTTGCAGCGTCGCGCTGCCGGTGAGTACATTACTCAGTCCGCTGCGCGGGCCCATGCCAAGCGCCTTGTGAATACTGGGCCGGCGTAGATCGGCGTCCATCAGAAGAACGCGGACACCTTTTTGTGCGAGCACGATGGCGGTATTAATGCTGGTGGTCGTCTTGCCTTCCTGTGGCCGCGCACTGGTGACCATGATCACCTTGGGTGGCGCTCCCAAATTCGAAAGCAGCAGGGATGTGCGGAGAGCGCGGTAGGACTCGGCCATCTGCGACTGTGGCCGGATTTGAGTGACGGTTTCGACCACTTCCTGAGACGCCGTCAAGGCGAGACGCTTGCCATTGGGCCCGTGATTGCCTGACTTCGAGCCCAAGGGAATCATCCCGAGAGAGGGAAGGCCTGAGATCACCTGGGCCTGCTCGGGAGTGCGCACCGTGTTGTCCATGTTCTCCAGCAAAAAGGCGAGACCCACGCCCGAAATAATTCCGAGGACTAAGGCGAAAGACAGGTTGCGGGGGATATTCGGTTCGCTGGGCGACGTAGGGACGCGCGCGGCATCGATGATGCGGAAGTTATTGGAGCGCAGACCAGCGGTTACGCCGGCTTCTTTTAGCTTTTCCAGCAAGCCTTCGTACAAGGTGCGATTGCTGTCAAGATCGCGCTTCAGAATGCTGTATTCAATGGCGCTTTCGTTCAGCTTGTTCGCTTCCTGCTTCTGCTTTTCGAAGGCTCCGCGGAGCATGTTTTCGCGTTGCAAAGCGGCGAGATACTGACCCTTCAGATGGTCGACCGCCTTATTGGTCTCGGACTGCATCTGGCGATCAATTTCTTTGATCTGGTTGTTGAGTTGAGCAATCTTGGGATACGAAGGACCGAACTGGGTGCTGATTTCCGCGACTTGAATCCTCAGGCTGGCCTGTTGTTCCCGGAGTTTGTCCAAGAGACCGGAAGTTGCATTGCTGGAGCTGCCGGTTGGATCGGCAATGATTGCGGCCGCGATCGCATCCGGATCGTTGGTTTGGGTCTGGCGATAGACGGCTTCCTTCTCCATGCGGTCGGATTCCGCCGCCGTCATTTCCTTATTGAGTTCATCGAGCTTCTCGGTCGTGATGTTCTGCTTTTCGTCCATGCCCAGAATTTCGTGCTCTTTTTGGTAGCGCACGAGCTTCTCTTGGGAAGTTTCCACCTTCATTTGCAGGTCGACCAGTTGCTTCGAAAGCCAGTCGGAGGCCTGCATCGTGGATTCAAACTTAGTCTTGAAATTCTGCTCGACGTAGGTGGCCGCAAGCGTATTCACCGCGCTCGCCGCCAACTGCGGGTCGGTGCTGGTGAAGTGAATCTCCATGATGCGGGTGCTGGGAATCAAGGCGACGCGCAGACGCCCATGAAAAGCGGCGAGCAAGCCGGAAGCTCGGTTAGAATCCGTCTGGAGAGGATCGGCCACCAAGTTCGCTTGCATTTGATCCGCGTGCCCGCCAAATTCTGGACGCTTGTCCAGATTGAGCTGCCGGATTACCTGGAGCGCCATCAGATCGCTCTGCAGGATGCGCACTTCGGTATCAAGATCGCTCTGTTCGTACACGTAATCGGTATCGGGACTCGAGTCTTTGAAGGATATGAGGTTCGAGTCTGCCTTATTAACCGCGATGCGTCCGACCGCGTCGTAGATAGGTGTCTGGCGCAGACTGGCCACGGCAACGGCCATGAAGATTCCCACAATGACCGCAGTTACCAGCCATTTGCGCTTGATCAACACGCGCATGTATTCGCGTAAGGTGGATTCCTGGGAGGGCAGCGCGTTGTATAAAGCGGAAATCGGCCTTAGAAATTCGGCCGAAGGCGAATGCACGTCGTGCGATCCGTCATTATTACGTGGAATGTCACTTCGCGGAACCAAGGGTCCCAAAGACATCGTTACTCCTTAACGCCCCAAACTCGAATGCACTGTGTGCCGCATTTACACAAGCGTCCGCATGAGCCCGATCATCGTACAGCAAACCGGGTGAACCGAAGCGAGTGTTATGAGGATTTTGCCT
>Ga0302275_10006294_pt1 | contig 11272 bp, 10 predicted proteins | sample III_Bog_N2_2_FD_200229 | JGI IMG/M metagenome (GOLD analysis project Ga0302275, IMG submission 200229) | Peat permafrost microbial communities from Stordalen Mire near Abisko, Sweden - III_Bog_N2_2 | ecosystem: Environmental > Terrestrial > Soil > Wetlands > Peat | place: Sweden: Abisko... | reverse complement strand
TTACAGATAAAGGCGTCTACCACGTGAGCAACGTCTCGCAAAAGAGCGGCGCCGCTCTGGGAGCCAATCCAGCCGCATTGACAGTAACCCCCGAGCCCGGCTCTCTGTTCCTGCTCGGTACTGGACTGCTGGGACTGGCCATGGTCCTCTTCTGGAAGTCCGCAAAGCGGTCTTCTACCGAATCTTGATTACAAACTGTATCGCTTTTTCCCGGCGAAACTTGCCGGGAACACAGTTCTCCAATTTGCGCCGCACCTGTAATTTGATGTGATCCGCTGTTGTGCTTGTGTCTTCGGTTGCCAGGGTTCTCTCGCTTTGTCTGTTTTTGGTATCGAGTATGTGAGGGCGTACCTTTCTTTGGGAAAAGCGCCCGTGGGAGTCTAGTGCGGTCGAGAGGCTTGAAGCAAAAAGCTGTAGCCGCGATGGATCGTAGGAGTGGGAAATGCGCTGTGAACTACGCGATGAGCGCATGGACCAGGAATACCCACACTTTATGCAAGTTGTTGCACGGAAGCATGATATCGTCCTGGAATTAAAGGCTTTCACTATGAAAACGTTTGGCATTGAAAGTGCATTGAGGTGTATGTGTCAACCCCCCAGCGTTCTGCGCGCAAAATTCGCCGGCGTCCTCGAATGGCCGCTGTAACGGTGGTACTGAATCCACGGATTGAGCGAATGCGCAACAGGTCGCCTTTGACGACAGAAGATAGACTTTTGAGTGAGACGGTGCGCATGACGGAAGAACGGACAGCGGACAACGAACGGCGGACAAGCCAGCGCTTCAAGATCAGTGCTCCCGTCACGGTTGTTGCCGGCGAGCATGAGATACCCGCCTATACACGGGATCTAAGCAACAGAGGTGTTTATTTCTATTTGTCCCTTGGCGATAGCGATCTGATTAACAGGGATTTTGAGTTCCTTGTCGAAATGCCTGCGGAGATCACGCTCTCCGTCAACTGCAAGATCCGATGCAAGGGCAAGCTGGTTCGCAAAGAAGTGACCCAGAAGAACCTGACCGGCGCAGGAATCGCGGCTCAGATACTCGACTATTCGATTATCAGGGAATCGGAACCGGCCTAGAGTTTTCGTAATCCCAGCACGCGGTGGTCCACCAGCCAGCTTTTTACCACGTACACCAGTTTGTTGTTGCTACCAGGGTCCGTGGGCAAAACAAAAAAGCCTGGATCGACGAGATAGCGGATCGAGTTGAAAACGATCCCTTCCATCACTTCGCCGTCCAGAAACTGGAATCGCATCCAGATGCCGTGTACGATTGGGGCCCGCGTATGAAAGTTCAAGTGATTGCGCGTCGGATTGCCGTCAAAGCTGTTCACGTAGAACACAGCTTTTATGTCGCTGGTTGAAATCTCTTCAATTGCATTTGAGTCCAGAAGGCGCACCCTAAATGTCTCTGGCGCGGCCTGAGGGGCGCTGCTAAGCAGCTCCTCAATGGTGTTCCAGGCGGGCGACTCCAGAAATCCCTTTACGGTCTTTGAACCGAACTGGATCACTACCTTTTCCGATTTGGGGGCAATCGTTTCTATCATCGATATGCGAGCCTTCTCAGGGCTCCGGGTCGGCTCATCTGCAAAATCCAAGGCAGTGTAACTTAATGATCCTAAATAGCTTGTGCCTATGCCAATCCCTTGTTCGTGCTACGCTGGTGCCACATTGGTAGTAAGTCTTTGCGGTACTCGGCCATCTAAACCATTCATAGGAAGCAACTTAAGGCGATCCGATATGCCACCGCGTCTATGGAATACCGGTTCCAGGCGTCCTCCGCTCAGGCAGAATTAGCCACATCGCTCGAGGGTAGAGTTGATTTCGAATCCAGAAAGGCAGAAGCTTCAGTTTTATTCTTGGGCTTTTCCGTCGCACTGGGTGTGTTAAGTCAATATTTGCTCGGTCGCGGGGCCCATTCGTCCATTTCAAACGATCCTTTAAGGTCCTGCTGTTCCTTTTGGATCAATCGGTAAATGTTGGTAGCGTAAACCTCTACCTCACGCAGTCTAGCTCAATTCCGGTTGCGCTGGGTGTGAGAACCGTGAATGTGTACGTCATTCCGAGGTTCATGTTCCATGTACGAGTGTAAGGCTGGTGGCTTTTTCAGGTTGGAACTGGCCGGGAATTGCTGTTTACATCCAGATACTGCAGGCTTTGATGCTCTTTCGCGGTTTGCGAAGGCCTGACACTAGCAATCGGTGCGTTACCTGCTAGGCGCTCTGCGCGCGATCGAGCCTTGGCCCTTTGTCCACGGTTACTTGCCGTTTTCGTTCTGGCGGGCTCAGGTTGTACTGCTTAATCTTGTACAACAGCGCCTTGTAGCTGATCTTCAATTCGCTTGCCGCCACTTTGCGGTTCCATCCCGCAACCTCAAGCGACTGTGCAATTGCCGCGGCTTCTGCGCCGCCCTTCACGTTGCGCACCAGGTTCTTCAGGCCCTTGTCGCTACCGGATTCATCGCGCGCGGCCGACATTGCAGACACTTGCTGGTTCCAGGGATGCAGCTCGTCGATGATCGCCTGTTCGTCGGCAAGCACTAGGTAACGCTTGATCGTGTTTTCCAGCTCGCGCAAATTGCCCGGCCACGAGTAGCTGGTAAGCGCCTGCATCAATACCGGTGAAATTGGCAGCAGGTTGCACTCGTACTTCGCCGCCACCTTGCGCATAAAGTGTTGCGCAAGAATCGGAATCTCCTCCACGCGCTCGCGCAGCGGAGGCATCTTCAGCGTGAATCCGTTCAAACGGTAGTAAAGATCCTCGCGAAACAGCTTCTGCGCGATCGCCGCTTTGATGTCGATGTTTGTCGCCGCAACCACGCGCACATCCACCTTTACCGTGGTTCTGCTGCCCAGCCGCGAAAAACTGCCGTCCTGCAGAACCTGCAGCAGCTTGGCCTGCAGCACCGCCGGCATCTCGCCAATCTCGTCCAGCAGGATGGTGCCCTTGTCGCAAATCTCAAACTTGCCCGGCTTTGATTTAACTGCGCCGGTAAACGCGCCCTGCTCGTAGCCAAACAGCTCGCTTTCCAGCAGATCGGCCGGCATCGCCGCGCAATTCACTTTAAGAAAGCTTTGCTGGCTGCGCATTGAGAGCTTGTGAATCAGCATTGCGGCCACTTCTTTGCCCGTGCCGCTCTCGCCCAGAATCAGTACCGGAATATCCGCGCGCGCCACCAGCGTGCATTGCTTCTCAATCTCGCGCATCCGCGCGCACGCCCGCACAAAAGACGTGTTCTCGTTCAGCGGAATCTCTTCCGCTTCCGCGGCAAGATCTTCCTGCTGTTTTCCTGTCTTGATCAGGCACTGCTCTACCGCGGCGTCAATGTCCGCCTTCTTGAAGGGCTTCAGAATCACGTCCGTCGCGCCCATCTGGGTCGCCGTCACCACTTCTTTCAGGTCCGCCGAGCATGCCATCATCACGATCGGAAGCCTCGGCTTTGCCGAATGCGTCTTTGCCAAAAGTCCCAGTGCGTTCTCTTCGCTCTCGTCTTCCACCGTGTTCCAGTCCATCAACAGCAAGGCTGGGGCGGGAGATTCATGCAGACAGCGGTCTAGCTCTGCTGCCTCCGAGATAAGACTCAGGCTAAAGCGGTCGACAAGGATTTCGCGGAGGTAATTGAGCAGAGCGGGATCGCCGTCGAGCACTACGATCCGTGGCATTCGCTTCCCCTGTGTTTTCACCAACGCTCCTCCTCGCGTAGATATCCCTGCTCCTTCCGTCAATGCCGTTGCTGTTGAAGGCAACTCAAGTCCTTCCGCCCCAAGGCCGGAAAGAGAAAGCTGAAACGATCCGTATGGCGATGCATTGTGGCAGCTCAAAAAAGCGCCGGAGTGCGGATCATCGCAACTGGAAGCAAAGCGGGGAGCCCAAGTGCGAACCTAATCGTGAAGCCGTGAAAACTCATCTTACCATCGGATGTGAAAAGTTTTTCGCTTTTAAGCCACGGTTTTACACACTCAGAAGTAATGGTCCCAAGATGACGCACCGAAAGATCAAAGTGCATCACTAACGGGTGAGGGATCACGTTACTTTCGGGTCAAAGTTACCTCTGCGCATAGCGCCGATCTGGTATACGACTTGCTATAGAGAGAAATAGGCTGCTGCCTCGGATACAAAATAGAGATGCCTTTGGCGCGTACATCCTGGCTTGTCGATCTTCGCGATCTCCCGCCCTTGGATGTCATCTTCGGACAGACATCCGCAATGGCCATTGTGCGCGAAAAGTTGGAGCGTGTTGCTGAAACCACGGTTCCCGTCTTGTTGCAGGGCGAAAGCGGTACCGGAAAGGATATTTTTGCAAAACTGCTGCACGCGCACTCCAAGCGTGCCAATGGCGCCTGGGTCAAGGTCACCTGTCCCGCCATTCCTCACGCGCTCATTGAGTCTGAATTATTTGGCTACGAGAAGGGTGCGTTCACCGGCGCGTACGCAACCAAGCGTGGCCGCGTTGAAATGGCCCACATGGGCACCTTATTTCTCGATGAAGTGGGCGGCCTCGATATGTCCATACAGGCCAAACTGCTGCAGGTTTTGCAGGACGGCGGCTTTATGCGCGTGGGTGCGCAGGAAACTCGTCGCGTGAATACGCGCATTGTCTGCGCTTCAAATCGGAGCCTTCGCGAGCAAACCGAAGAAGGAACCTTCCGCGTCGACTTCTTCTACCGCATCAACGCTGTCACCATCGACCTGCCGCCGCTTCGTCAGCGCACCGCCGATCTGCCCAAGCTCATCGACTACTTCATGGAGCAGAACGCCAAAGCCTATCGCACCGAACCCAGGCCGCTTTCCAGTGACGTGCTGCGCATGATGGAGCACTATAGCTGGCCCGGCAACATCCGCCAGCTTGAAAACCTGCTGCGCAGCTATGTGCTCATCGGCGACGAGGAATCGCTGGCCGCCGACCTGGTGCCCGTCACCAAGAGCCCGCGGCTTCCTGAGATCGATCTCGCTCATCCCATCTCGTTGAAGCAGATTACTAAGGCCGCCACGCGCAACCTTGAGCACGATATCATCATGAAGGTTTTGCAGGCCAACGGCTGGAGCCGCCGCAAGACCGCCAAATGGCTCAACATCAGCTATCGCTCACTGCTCTACAAGCTGCAGGAGGCTGAGGTCCCGGCACTTCCTGCAAGAATCCGCAAGTCCGACGCCCCCAAACCTTCCGAAACACGTCCTTCGTAACCGCTAACGTGAAGTAGCGCAGCCAGGCAGCCTCTTAAACAGTTCAAGCAGATCGTCGGCGACATTCTCCCAGCTGCGTCCCCGCCGCGCTGAAATTGCCTCTGCATCCCACTCGCTCGCAAGCACCGAGTCCAGCGCTTCTGCCAGTCCGGCGGCATCTCGCGGAGCCACAAGCTGCCCGCAGCTCTCGCCCTCGCCGCTTGGCATAATCTCCGGAATCCCGCCCACCTTCGTCGCCACCACCGGCCGTCCGCAAGCCAGCGCTTCCAGCACCACGTTCGGGCATCCTTCCATGTAGCTTGGCAGCGTAACCACGTTCGCCGCCGCCATCCATACCGCTACATCGTCAAAGCCACAACTGGGCAGCGCGTGAACGTACCCCGCCGCATTCCGCGCCGCAATCTCGGCCTCCACCATCGATCTGTCCGGCCCTTCGCCGATCATGTAGACCTGCAAATTGGGATGACGCTCATGAATCGCTGCCGCCGCCTCAACCAGTTCACGCAGTCCCTTGCGTGCGTCCATCCGGCCGATGTAGACAACCGCCTCCACGGCCGCATCGATGCCCAGAGCCTTGCGTGCCTGCTGCCTGTCACGCACGCGAAACACACTCAGATCGCAGCCATTCACAACCGCGTGTGCCTTTTCTGCCGCTGCGCCCATGGCCACTGCCTTCGCGCGCAAGTCCTCGCTCACCGTCAGCAGCAGATCCGTCTCGCGCAGCACTCTCCGTGTATGCAGTTCTGTAATTCTGTCTTCAATCCGGTTAATGTCCGAGCCGATGCTCATCGCCGCCACTGGAACGCGCAGCGCCTTGCCGATCAGCAGTCCCGCATACGCGTCGGGATAGAGAATAAAGCTGAAGATCAGGTCCGGCGCAAACGCGCGCACGTGCGGCAACAGCACACGCGAAACCATCCACCCGTTTACCGGCCGGGAAATCAGCGGCAGGGAAGGGAAGCTGTAGTAGCTCGCCTTCACATCCGGCGGGCTGTACCTCGTGTCGATCGTCTCTTTGCCTGAGCTGCGCGGCTTCAGCAGCGAAGGATACGCTGCGTGTGGTGAAAACACTCGCACATCAGCCTTGCGCGCCAGCACGCGCAGCGTCTGGTAAGCCGAACGCCCCTGCCACGGTTCCGCGGAGCTGGGAAAGTAACGCGTCACCACCGCGATCTTCATCGTGCGTCCTCGCCGGCCTCGCGCCCCGCAATCGCGAACAGCGCTTTCGCGTAACGTTGCGCTATAGGCTTCCGTTCGTACTCCGCAATCTTTGCTTTGTCTGGATCGAACTGCTGCGCCGCCGAATCTCCACGTGCCGCAGCGTCCATAAACATCTTGCTCATTGCTTGCACGTCGCGGCTATTCGCCCACCATCCCGCGCGCAGGTCTTCCAGCAGGCGGCGAATATCGCCGTCCGGATGCACGCACGCCAGTATCGGTTTTCCTGCACCCAGATAGTCGTAAAACTTTGCTGACACGTTCAGCCGGTCGTGCGAAATCAGCAGAACGTAATCCGTGTCGTTCATCGCCTGCAAAGCCTCGCGCTGCGGCATATACCCCTTCAGCTCCACCATCTCGCCCAGGCTCAGCAGCGCCTCGCGGTAGCGCGGGTCCTCAACGTGCCCCACAAACCGGAATATGTAGCGCGCCTTCACCTCCGCCGGCAGCGCATGTAGCGCCTCCACAAACTTCGTCGGTTCGGTCGACGTGTAAATGGTGCCCACGTATGTCACCACAATCTTGCCATCCGCTCTCTCGCCGGGCCTGTTCGACGCAGGCTGTAGCCTCGTTGCATCAAATCCGTTGGGAATGTGCAGGTACTTGCTTTCGCAATCGCCCGGATACCGCGACCGTATCTCGCGCCGCGCCGCTTCAGTTACCGCAACCACGGCGTTTGAGCTGGCAATCGCCTCCGCCTCGGCGTCAATCGCAAATGTCCGCGCCCGTTCGCTTGTGCTAAACCCAAAGCTGGCCACTTCGAATGCGGTTGCCAGCCACTCATCGCGAAAATCCAACACGATCTTAAGCTGCGGAAACGTCTTCCTCAGCCGCGGCGCAAGCAGATACGCAGAGTAAGGCGCGCCGGTAATCAACACCAGATCGATCTTTCTTTCGCGCACAATCCTCCGTGCCGCACGCGTCAAAATCGGCAGCCATGTCACCTGCGGATCGGGCAAAAGCGTGTCTTGCAGAATTCGTTTCAGCAATCCGGGTCTGTGTCCCGTTGCGCTCGCCGCGCCTTGCGCCTGAGTCTTTGCCTGCGCTGGTGCGCTGCCGGCCTTTCGCCCCGACAACAGGCTCTTAAGCCACTTCTTCACGCCGAATGGAAGGTCGATGGTGATCGTGCGATGCACCCTCACCTCCTCCGGAATCTCTTTCAGCAGCGCGTAGTCCATGCCAACCGAAGATGGGTTGCGCGTGGTCAGCACGTCAAGCTCGATTCCCTCGGCCGGAAAGTAGCGGGCAAGGCTTGCGGCGCGCAGTGTCCCTACGCCCCCGGCTGGTGGAAATGCGTACACGACGAGCAGAACTTTCAGGGGATTCATGAATGGTTTTACCTTGCGAGGTTGAGTTACTTGGTGGGAACCGTGCAGCCCTCGGTCCGATTTTACCGTAAGCCCACTCGGTTTTCTCCGTCATGCTCCGATTGTCTCAATTGCCTTGTGCTAACGATAGAATTGCCTCATGCGGCAATCGGATTTTGAGCAGTTGCGCAGCTCCGTACTGGGCTTCGGATGCGGGTCGGTGCTGGGGCGCGTTGGCCGTCAAGCCTCGCTCCGCGCCATGAGCGCAGCGTGGGACGCCGGCATCACCCTCTTTGACACCGCACGCAGTTATGGCTTCGGCGGCGCTGAAGCCGTTCTCGGCGAATTCCTGCGCGGTAAGCGCGACCGCGCTGTTATCGCCACTAAATATGGCATTGCGCCCCAAAATCCCGGCGCGCTCAAGCGCATGTTGATTCCTGCCGTCAGAGCTGCTCTTGCGGTTCCTGCCGTGCGCAAGCTCAAGCGCGGCGGCTCCGTCCCTGCCGCCGCCGTGTACGGCGAGTTTTCGGTTGCCGGCCTGTGCAACTCCATTGAGACCAGCCTGCGCGAGCTTCGTACCGATCGCATCGACATTCTTTTTCTGCATGAGGCTACGCTCGCCGCCATCCATCAGGACGATCTGGTTGCGGGACTTGATGCGTTGGTTCGTGCCGGCAAGGTTCTTCGCGTGGGGCTTTATGGCCAAACGCAGGTCATCGCTGAAGGCCTCGCGCATGGTCCTGCGGTCTTTAGTGCAATGCAGTATGGAGCGGACTACTTCGATCCGGCAGTGCTCGGCCTTGCAGACCTCAATGCTCGCAACGCATTTCTCATCGGCAATCATCCCTTTGGGAACCCGCAGAGAGTTGCCCGCACCCGCGCAGCCCTGTCTGCCATGGCGCAGGATGAAACCGTCGCTCTGGAACTGCGCGAAAAGCTCAGCGAAGACGGTTGGCCTATGCTTCTCGATGCAATTCTAGGTGTGGTTCTTCAGGGCGCGGGGATTCACGCCCTGGTGTTCTCCACGATGCGCGAAGATCACCTACGCGCCAATGTGAACGCTGTCGAGAACAACCGCTTTACAGCCCAGGAGCTCGCTCTGATCCGGTCCTGCTTGCTCGGCTAATGCGGCGTCTCCGAAGTTCGTTGAAGAGCAACCGCAGATCCTTCGACTCACCACCCCCATACTGAAAGACGTTTGGGGCCCCGTTCGCTCAGGATGACAGCAGTTGTTTTGATGTGAACTTCTGGGACGGTGCAATAGCCTCGCGCATCATCGCATGAAATCGCGCGACCCACATCTCAGCCAACATTAAACAGGGTGTCCCATCCATCGCGAAGTTTTATCCGCGATGGGTGGGATAGCACGAAACCAAACCGGTACCCCACATCTCGATTTTGAGATAAGGGAAAGCACGAGAGCGCAGCCTCACAGCCCCCCGCTCTTATGCTCCTCGGCAATGTACGCGCATGCCCGCGCCGTCAGCGCCATAATCGTCAGCGCAGGCCCCACTGTCCCGCTTGAAGGGAAGCAGCTTCCATCCGTCACAAACAGGTTCTTCACGTCCCAGCACTGATTGTTCGCGTTCAGCACCGATTGCGCCGGATCGCTGCCCATGCGGATTCCGCCGCACTCGTGGATTGCCGAGCCAACCGCAAGGCTCTTCTTGAACGATTTCTGGAACATGAATCGGCTCAGCCAGTCCGCGTCCGGGAAGACATCTTTCTCGTTCTCCAGCCCTAGCGCCGATCCTGAGAAGATGATCTTGTAGCCGCAGGCCTTCACCATATCCTCAATTGACCGGACCTGTTCGTGCAGCAGTTCATGCTCGTTCTCTGTCAGAGCGCAACGGATGCGCGGCGCGGGAATGCCCCATGCGTCCTTCCGCCACGAGTCAAGGCTGACAAAATTCTCGTAGTAGGGCAGCGTCTCGCCAAAGCCCATAATTCCGAAGATCGTCTGGTTGCCCTCCGGCACAAATCCCCGCCCAATCGCGCCCTGGTAGGCAAAGCCCCGTTTGAACTTTGGATTCGTCACCTTGTCAAGATTCTGGAAGCGTGGAATATAGACGCCTCCCGCCGGGGAGTAGAAGGGATCGGCTGGTGCGGAGTCGTCCTGTTCCCAGCCTTCGTGCCCTGGAATCGTACCGTAGATCTGGCTCGGGCATTGGTCCATAAAGTAGCGGCCCAGGAGCCCGCTTGAGTTGCCCAGCCCCTTTGGGTGCTTCGGCGTGGCGGAGTTCAGCATCAGCCGGATCGACTCAATCGTCGATGCGCAAAGCACCACAACGTCGGCCTGCACCGTTTCGCTCTTCTTCGTCAGCCGGTCAATGAACTCCGCGCCCGTCGCCTTTCCTGAGGCGGGGTCCGTCACAATCCGCTTTACAATCGCATTGTCGCGAATCGTCAGCCGCCCGGTCTTTTGCGCCGCTAATATGGGCAGCGGCACGCGCTTCAGGTTCGGCGCCGCATACCTCCAGGAAATCACCTTCCGGTCGGTCCACGCGGATTCAACCTTGGCTTTGAATTCCTTCTCTACCGCCGTGAGTTTAGGCTGCTTGAAGTATTTCCCGTCGGGAAGGTTGGGTATGTTTTCCGCATCGCCGTAAACTCCCATGAACTCTTCCACGCTGTCGTAATAGGGAGCCAGGTCGGCATACGAAATCGGCCAATCCGCGCCAATGCCATCCCTGCTTGCGGCCTTAAAGTCGTAGTCGGTCATCCGCAGCAGCACGCGGCCGTACAAATGCAGTCGGCCCCCAAGTTGGCGGCCTCTGATCCACAGGTAAAATGCGTCCGACGGCGTCGTATAGGGGTTCTTGAAGTCGTTCACAAACAGAACCCGATTCTGGCCTGAATGTACTGCCCCTTCATCACGGCCAAAGCGCGGGCCTTCAGGTTAATGCCCTTCGCCTGCTTTTTCTCGGGGACTTTGAAGTCGTCCTCGGTGATGTTTGGGCCGGCCTCTAACAACAGCACCTCCAGCCCGCGTTCCGTTAGCTCCTTCGCCGCAAAACTGCCCGCTGCCCCTGAGCCGATCACCAACGCGTCGTACCGTTTGCCCTGCATTTGTTCCCTCTATTCTTCTCTTGTGTAATTGTTCCAGGTTTACGCCCCTATGACCGGATCGCGGCCATGGATCAGAGCGTCTGCGGCCTGGTACATCTGCCAGGCACTGGCCCAGTGAAACTCGATGTTGCGGCGGCGGGCTTCATCCGCCACTGTGCTGAACAGGTTCTTGAGCCCTCTGTCGAGCAGAGGATCTGCGTTCCTCTCTGGCCCGCCATGCGTAAAGAGTTTAATAAAGATATCGTCGCCAATCGTAGGCGCCAAGTCGAACCAAAGCCGCGCCCGCACAGCGTCCGGCATGTCGTAGAGCGCAATCTCCCCGGTCTCTAAGCGTGGCCGCAGTCTGTGCGCGTACCGCAGACCCAGCGGCCCTGGAATCATCAGCAGGTCGCCCCGCCTGCCGCCGTTCGGCCTTGCATTCACTCCCCGGTCGAACGACCGCGGCCGGTTGTCCGCATTGTTCGTGCACCAGTAGATCCGATTGATCACCCGGG
>Ga0302275_10006272_pt1 | contig 11298 bp, 9 predicted proteins | sample III_Bog_N2_2_FD_200229 | JGI IMG/M metagenome (GOLD analysis project Ga0302275, IMG submission 200229) | Peat permafrost microbial communities from Stordalen Mire near Abisko, Sweden - III_Bog_N2_2 | ecosystem: Environmental > Terrestrial > Soil > Wetlands > Peat | place: Sweden: Abisko... | reverse complement strand
TCTGGTTGTTCCTCTATGGCATGGGCGTCGGCATGGCGACCGCGCAGCTCACCGGCGTGATCCTGGTCGACGTGCCCGTCGAGGACTCGGGGCAGGCCTCGGGCATCCAATCGACCGCCCGCCAAGTCGGCTCCGCCCTGGGCGTGGCCATACTCGGCTCCATCCTCTTGACGGTGCTGACCTCGAGGACGACCTCTGCACTCGCCGCGATTCCCGGCCTGTCGAAGGCGGCCTCCGACCAGGTGACGAACATCGTGCGGTCCTCGGGCGGGGCCGCCATCGGCTCGCTGGGTGCTGGGCCGAACGGGACTGCCATCGTCCACGCCGCCTCGAACGCCGCCGTCGACGCCGCTCGCATCGTGGCCTTCAGTGCCGCAGGCTTCATCCTGCTGGGCCTCATTGCCACCTTGCTGTTGCCTCGCGCGCCGGTGGCCGAGAAGCCGCAGTCTTTCGCCGACGACGACGGCCTATCGGGCCAACCGTCGTAGAGCAGGGCTCAGATCCGGGGGTTCTCGACGTTGGTGGATCCGAAGGCGACGCGCGTGACCCGCATGCCGGAAACTCCAGTTTTTATGGGCGGTCGGCCATTGTTAGCCGGTGGCCGCCGGCACTTCCATCCGGGTCCCCCGAGAGGTCGTTTGAGGGTTGCGACCACCCAGCCCTACGAGTGCAAATGCAACTGACACGATGGCGAGGAAGATCCAACCCGTATTGAAGCTGGTGTGCGGGACAAGGTGTCCGAAGATGATGGGGATGAAGAAGCCCCCGATTGCAGCGAGGGTCAGCATTAGGCCGGTGGCCGTGCCAATGTGCTCGTGTCGGATGTTGCTGACCCTCGAGGGAACCGCCAACCAGGCGGCGAATCCGAAGATGAGGAAGAAGCCAATGCCGATACCGAGCGGCCAGAGGGCGTCATCCGGCACCACCGGAATGAGAGCCAGCATGGCCGCGACGGCTGTGAGCGGCCCGACGACAAAGAACCGCAGGCGGGTACTGCGGTCGGCACAGTACCCACCAAGCACACTTCCGGGGATGCCTGCCAAGAGGATGAGTGCGGACAGCAGGCCCCCGTTGGACGGGTCGAAGTGGCGATCGAGCGTCACATACTCGCTGAACAATTGCGATGTCGTGAAGTAGGCGCCGTACCCGCCGAGGAGTGCAATGCCGTAGATCCAAAGGTCCCTACTTGTGAGGGAGGCGTGGAGCGCCGCTCGATCGAACCTGACGCCACCGAGTGATTGATCTCCGTCGGGAACCCGGAACGCGGCGATCGTCACTACCACGACGATGAGTTCGAAGACGCCGGCCAGGACCAGCGATGCATGCCAACCGATCGCCCGCTGCAGATACAGCCAGACGTAGAGAGCGAAAGCTGCTCCCGCACTGAAAGCGGCGCCTCCGGTGACGCCAAGGGCGAGCGTGACCTCCTTCTCGCGAAACCAGACGACCATGGCCGCGGCCGTCATGGCAACGAACACCGAACCGCCGATACCGCTTACAACTCGGAAGAAAGCCAACTCGTTGTAGCTGTACGACAGGCCAGACATGATGCCGGCGACTCCCTGCACGAGGAGTCCAAGTACCAGGGTCTTCTTCATGCCGATGCTCGTGGCCAGCATGCCGCCGGGAATATGCGAGAGCCCGTACCCCACGATGAAGAGCGATATGAGGAAGCTCAACGGCCCGAGCCCGACCTTGAACTCGGCGCCGATGAGCGGAAACGCGGCGGCGACGTCGAACCAGTTCAGCGTCAGTGCGAAAATTCCCAGGCTGACAACGGCGAGCATGCCCCAGCGATCGGAGCCCTCGCCGATGCCTTGGCTAGAGGTCATGACCGATTCCCTTGCCGGCAGGGCCTCGTCTTTGAGGAGGCCATCTTCTTTGGATGCCGGCCACGCGCCCGCAGGACTGCCTGTGCAACTGCCTCCCGGCGTAGCCTACCGACATGGACGCAAGCCCCGTTGGCCGCAGGGTTTGCCAGCCGTCCATCAGTGGGGTGGAGTTGGCGTGATGCGCCGTTTCGAGCATTCCGGACCTCCGCCATGTCCCAGTTGGGCGAAATCGTCGCGAATCCGCATACTCACACCCCGCAGGACGGACGACGGAGACCGCGACGCAGCCACCTCGGTCCTCGGTCTTCACCCGTGACCAGAGGCACTTTTGTCGGGCGAGAATACGAACTGGAGATTCTTGCTGGGCGATTCGCGGCCGCAGAGACGGGCGCTCCGCAGGTCGTCCACCTCGAGGGTGAGCCTGGGTCCGGTAAATCGACCCTGCTCTCTCGGTTTCTCGAATCCCTCCCTCGTGCCGTCATTCTGCAGGTCGGCGGTGACGAGGAGGAGATGCTCCTTTCGTATGGCGTCGTCGACCAATTAGAGCCCGGCCAACCCACTGAGCCGGGAGCGGATCCCATGGGCGTCGGGGTTTCGTTGCTCGAACGGCTTGATCGACTCCAGGCCAATGAGCAGGTCGTCGTCCTCGCAATCGACGATCTGCAGTGGGTCGACCGACCCTCCTCTCGCGCCGTGCTGTTCGCTCTCCGCCGGCTCCGGGCGGACAAGGTGCTGACGATCACGTCGGCTCGAACCGGTGAGTCGACGGACCCCGGCTGGTCTCGGTTCCTCGCCGGTGACTCGCGGGTGACCCGGATCCGGCTGGGTGGGCTTGATGCGAGCGATCTCATGGAGCTCGCAAACGCTCTCGGCCTCGGATCCCTCACGCAGAGAGGCGGATCACGGCTCGCTGCACACACGGCGGGGAACGCCCTGTACTGTCGGGCCTTGCTCGACGAGATCGGCGTCGCCGCATTAAACGGGCAGGAACGAGGACTTCCGGCGCCCCGAGAACTGTCCGGCGTCATCCTCTCCCGCGTCGCCGCGCTCGCAGCTTCCACCCAATCCTTTCTGGCGGCAGCAGCGGTCCTGGGACAGCACGCTCCAATTTCAATCATCTCGGCGGTTGCTGGACTGGCCAACGCGGCCAACGCCGTCGACGAGGGCGTTGCGTCAGGAGTGATGAGCGACCGCGGAATCGCTTTGGACCTGTCGTTTACCCATCCGCTCTATCGGGCCGCTATCTACACCGACCTCAGCCCAACGCGACGCCAGATGCTGCATGCCCGCGCAGCGGAGGTCGTCGTGGGCCATGCCCGCCTCGTACACCGGATAGCGGCGTGCGCCGGGGCGGACGAAGAGCTTGCGAGCGAGCTCGAAGGAGTCGCGCTCGAGAGCGCCGCCCTTGGTGAACTAGGGAACTCGGCGTGGGCGTTCGAACAGGCGGCGGTTCTCTCCTCGGGGGTGGAAGATCGAGAACGTCGGCTGCTCGATGCTGCAGTCGTCCAGCTCAATGCTGCGGATGCGACCGCTGCCGCCAGGGTCCTGGCTCTTTGCGAAAGTAACGGCGCCCGGCGGGCCGCGTTGACCGGGCTCCTCGGGGTCTACACCGGAATGCCCTATGCCGAGGACCGCCTCCTCGCGGCGTGGGAGGACCATGACCCGGATTCGGAGCGGGAGATCGGGGCGCGCGCGGCGACGTCATTGGCCAATTGGATGGTGCTCTCTGGCCGTGCCGACAGCGCGCTCGAGTGGGCCGACCACGCGGTGAACGGGACCGACGCGGGATCGCCGCTGCGGAAAATGGCCTACACGGCTCAGGCCTACGCCTTCGCCGCGGCCGGTCGAAGCACCGAGGGCCTCGGCGTCCTGGACTTTCTTCCTGATTCGGCGAACGAAGTGGGCGTATCCGAAACAGACCCCCTGATCATGCGAGGAATGCTGAGCGTCTACCTCGACGATCTTGCCGACGCCATCGCGGACCTGGGCGTTGGGGCGGCCCGCATACGTGCAGGCCTGCCTGCGTCCTATCCGGTCCACTGCCTGACGCACTTGAGCGACGCGCATTTTCGTCACGGCGACTGGGACGCCGCCACGACCTATGCGCAGCTGGCGACATCGCTGGCACAAGATGCCGACCGTCCGATGGACCTGGCCCGGGCACACGCCCGTGCCGCACAAGTCCTGTCACTCCAGGGTCAGTGGTCGAGCGCCCAGGCGCACGTCAGGGCCGCCCGAGACGCAGCCCAGCGGTTCCCGCGGGCGCTCGCGGTCGCCCATTCCGCCGTGGCAGCTGCCTCTCTCGCCTCCGCACGGGATGACCCCGGCGGCGTGCTCAGGGCCACTGAACACGTACGCGCCCCCGGAATGCTCCAGGTTGGGGGACTGCCCGGAATGTTCAACTGGCGAGCGCTCGAGGCAGACGCGCTCATCAAGTTGGAGCGCCTCGACGAAGCCAGGATCGCACTCGACGAATTCGAAGCGGCCATCCTTCCGAGCGGGCTGCTCTCGGCGAATCTTGCCCTCGCTCGATGTCGGGGAAACCTGGCTGTGGCGACCGGGGACTCGGCTCAGGCGAAGGCGATGTTCGAGTGGGCGCACTCGCTGGAAGCAGCCGTTCCCATGCCCTTCGAGCGCGCCCTCGTCGGCCTTGACGACGGACGGCGCCTGCGGGGAATGTCTGACAAACCGGGGGCGGTCGCCCAATTCGAGGCAGCCCACAAGGTGTTTTCAGATCTGGGTGCCGACCCGTATGTCCAGGCCTGCGCCGGAGAGCTGGCCGCCCTGCAGGTGGCAGCAGCGGAGGCGGGCCCTGCTACCCTCCTCGGGCTCACCCGCGCCGAGCTGGCTGTCGCTCGACTGGTGGCCACGGGACTGACGAACCGGGAGGTTGCGGCAGAGCTGTACGTCTCGGTCAAGACCGTCGAGTACCACCTACGTAACTGCTTCATCAAGCTCGACATCAGCTCCCGTCGAGAGCTCGGCGCACTGATTCACTAGCTGCCGTGGCCTGGAATCCCAGGTCCGCGGGCTGATCACACACCCTCTTCGATTCCGTCCCCTTCAGCTCCACCGCAAAACCTGGGGTCAAACCTAGGGTCCTCCCCTGGGGACAAACTTCCAGTTCAGGCGTTAGCTGAGAGCCATGGTCGCATCAGCAACCCAGAGGCCCATCGTGCGCCTCCTCCTCGAGCTCCACCCAGCTACCGAAGGACGGCTCGAAGGACGGCTGCGCACGGATGTCGACGACTCCGGGACGCCCTTCTCCGGTGTGCTCGAGCTGCTCAAAGCCATCGAGGAGACGCTGACCGCGGTCGAAAGCGCTGCTCACAACCCTGCGAAGGAAGGACCAAGTCATGATGTTCAGAACTGATCACGCGGACCTCGAAGGTTCCGAGTCTCCAGTCGCAAGGCGGCGAGCGCGCGTGGTGCTGTGGGCCGCCGGCATCGCGGCCATCGTCGGCCTGGCGGCCGGCGGGATCGCCTCGTCACATCTCACCTCGTCGTTGAGCGACTACGACGCTCCGGGCTCAGCAGTGGTCCTGGCGCAACATCAGATCCAGCGTGCCACCGGCGCGAACCCGGAAGAAGGGTACGAGGTGGTGGTTCGCACGGCGGCCCCCATCGGAGCCGGCTCGCCCCTCCCTTCGAGAGTCGGAGCAGTGGTGGCCCTTCTGCGGGCACGCCCCGAAGTGAAGAACGTCTACGACTATGCCAATACCGGGGACTCGGCCATGATCTCGGGCAACGGGAAGCTCACGGTCGTCGTCGCCTCCGTTGGCAACGTGCAGGAGAAGCAAGCCGTCACAGCCCTCCAGAGTGCCCTTGCGGCCCAGCCTGCGCTCAAGGGCAATACGTGGCTCGGGGGGCCCACTACCGCCGACGTCCAGATCGCCGCGGTGTCCTCTCAGGACCTGGGTCGGGCCGAGATCTTCGCCTTGCCCTTCTTGCTCCTGTTGCTGTTCTTCGTCTTCCGGGGCATACGAGCGGCCGCCATGCCCCTCGTCGGCGCCGTGTTCGCCATTGCCATCACGTTGGGCGTCATGGGTCTGATCATGGTGACCCTCCCGCTGTCGGTGTTCGCCCTCAATCTGGTGATCGCACTGGGTCTGGGCCTCTCGGTCGACTTCAGCCTCTTGATCGTCTCCCGCTTTCGAGAAGAGTTCGCACGGCAGGGCTCCGTTGACGCTGCGCTGCACACCGTGAGGCAGACCGCAGGCCGTACCGTCCTCTTCAGCTCTCTCACCATTGCCGCCGCCATGGCCACGCTCGCCATCTTCCCGGAGCGCTTCGTCTACTCCATGGGAATCGCCGGCGCCGTCGTCGTCTTGTCCGCGGGGGTCTTCGCCCTGTTCGTCCTGCCTTCGCTCCTGAGACTCCACGGGGAGCGCATTGCGGCGAAACCCTCGCCAGTCCGCCACGGCCACGACACCGATGACGCGGACCAGGCGACGGGACGCTGGTACCGGATCGCCACCGTCGTGATGCGGCGGCCCGCCTTGTGGGCTCTGTCCTCACTCCTGGTTCTCGTCGTCCTCGCCGCCCCGTTCCTCCACGTCTCGTTCACCGGAGCCGACGCGAGCAGCTTGCCGGCGAGCAGTTCGGCCGGAACCGCCTACGGGCTGGTCCAGAGCAAGTTCGCCGCCTTCTCCGAGGCCCCGGCCGGCTTGGTAGTCGACGCAGCGCGAGCGACGCCGAGTGAGTTGCAGTCCGTCGCCGCTGACGCGACCCGGGTCCCGGGAGTGAAGGCCGTTTCCGCATTCCAGCACCTCGGAGGCTCCCTGTGGGAGTCGGACGTGGCCCTTTCCTCCGCGCCTCTCTCGCCGCTAGCGCAGCAAACGGTGAACGATCTCCAGACACTGCGCGGCCCGGGACACATCACCGTCGTCGGGCAGACCGCCTCCTTCCTGAGCCTGCAAAGCAGCCTCAAGTCGCACCTCCCGGTCGTCCTGGGTCTGATCATCCTGATCGCACTCGTGATGCTCTTCGCCATGACACGCTCAGCGGCCCTGCCATTGATGGCGGTCGTGATGAACATCCTGACCATTGGTGCGACCTTCGGCATGCTCGTGTGGGTTTTCCAGTGGGGCCACCTGAGGCACCTGCTGGGATTCAGTGGCCCTGGAGCGTTGCAGTCGACCTCACTGATCATCATCCTCGCCGTGGTCTTCGGGCTCTCGACCGACTACGGGGTGTTCCTGCTCGGGCGCATGAAGGAAGAGCATGACGCGGGGGCTAGCCCCGACCAGGCCGTCGCCCTCGGGCTCGACCGCACCGGGGGAATCGTCAGTGCCGCGGCACTGTGCCTGGCGCTGGCCATGGGCGCCCTCGTCTTGTCCCGGCTCGTCTTCGTGAAGGAACTGGGCCTAGGCGTGGCCTTCGCCGTGCTCCTCGATGCGACGCTGGTCAGGGCCATTTTGGTACCGGCGACAATGAAGCTTCTCGGGCGTGCCGCTTGGTGGTCGCCGTGGGCGCCACACCCAACTCAGGTATCGCTCCCCACCCCGGCTCTGCCTCGCACACCGCCCGCACCCGCGCCCGCACCCGCACCCGCACCCGTGCGCAGCGCCCACCTTGCGCCAATGAAGTAGCGCTCGCTCGTCCACATGCCCCGCAACCTCACACCGATTGGAGAATCCGATGGAAACTACTGACCCAAGCACAACGACAACCAAACCTGCCTCACCAGCGCAGACAACCTGCCACCTCGACCGGCCCGAAGGTCGCGTCGCTTACGAGGTCAGCGGCAATGGCCCGCTGGTGGTACTGGTCCCCGGGATGGGCGACCTCCGCAGTGCCTATCGGTTCCTGGCGCCGGCTCTACAGGACGCCGGGTACCGGGTAGCGGCCACTGACCTGCGTGGCCACGGCGACAGCGACACCTCTTTCGCCTCGTACGGCGACGTCGAGACGGCCGGCGACATCATCGCTCTCATAGAAGAGCTCGGCGGCCCGGCCGTCGTCGTGGGGAATTCGATGGGTGCCGGCGCTGCTGTCTACGCCGCCGCGGAGCGCCCTGCCCTCATCAACGGGCTGGTGCTCGTCGGGTGGCTATGGCGCCGGTCTGGGCGGCGACGACGTGGAAGTCCTATCTCCCAAAGCTCTACAAGGGTCGGCTCCCGGTCGACTTCGAGGAGTACCGGTCAAACGTGGTGAACAGCCTTCGCCGACCCGGATACGCCAAGGCCTTCTCGCGGACGACCCGGACAGATCACACCGCGGCCGAGAACAAGCTCTCGTCGGTTGATGCGCCTTCCCTCGTCGTCATGGGCGAGCTGGACCCCGACTTCAAGGACCCTCACGCCGAGGCGGAATGGATCTCCGATGTGCTGCGCTCTGCAGTGGTCATGGTGGCCGAGGCGGGTCATTACCCCCAGTCACAACAGCCGGAGATCACGACCGATGCGGTACTGGGATTCATGCGTGAGATGATCCACAGTGTCTAGGGCTGCGGAGGTCCGGCGGCCCCGTTCGCACAACGGAAGCACCCGAGTCGGGAGCCCAGAAATGAGGGCGGCGGACCAAGTCGACGTCATGTCGTCAGATGGTTCGGTGACCGGTGCGCCGCGGCGCTGGCTCCAGCTCGAAGGAGCGACGCTGCTCGCGGGCAGCCTTGTCGCATTCTCGACGACGCACCGTTCTTGGTGGTTGGTTCCGCTCGTACTCCTCCTCCCCGACATCTTCGCGGCCGGCTATCTCGGCGGAAGCCGGGTGGGAGCACACCTCTACAACCTGGCGCATGCCACCCCGGTACCCGTGTTACTGGTCGGATTCGGCTGGTGGCAGCACAACTCGACTGTCCTTGTTCTCGGACTTGTCTGGCTCAGCCACATAGGGATGGACCGAATGCTCGGTTTCGGTCTCAAGTACTCCGATCGCTTCCAGCACACCCACCTGGGTTCCGGCGTCCAATGAACCGTTGGTGAGGCGGCGTCCCGCCGAATCCGTCTACGCCGACCCACCGGACTGGCGCTGATACTGCAGAATGGCCGACGCCGGCGCGTCCGAAAGAGAGACCTCCAGCCCCTTCTGCATCAGGCTCTTGCCGGATAGCAATTCCGAGCTAGCGAGGTCGAAGTCCTCAATCCGATACTGGCTTCCCGCATCTAAGCCGTGCAGGGTCAATTGCATCGTTGTCGCCGCGGCATCAGGCCGTCGAAAGACAAGGATGGCACCGCTCCCCGCCGCGGGGCGGTCGAATTGGAATGCCATCCATACGTCATCCTCCAGGCTGAACTCCGTCAGCGGATAGAAATCGCTGTACAACAAGTCGTCTTGTATGCGCACGAATTCATCATTCATGGTGCGGAGCAGGGCCCAATCACCTTCGCTCGCAGTGCCGACGTCGACACTCGACGCATAGCTCGGGGCAAGAGAGCTCCGGACGACATACTGTCCCGAACCCCAGGCGCCGTCATTGGTGTTTTGGGGCCCGACGCCTGTCCCGTAATAGGGAAACCAGAGGGATATGCCATAGGTGTGGCATTGGTTCCCGGTCGGCTCGAACTGGTAGTCGCTCCGCAACAGAGGGATCGAGCGGCGCATCGTCTCGAGGTCATTGCGCCGGCCACCCGAAGCGCAGCTGTCTATCCACATGTGAGGATGGCGCTTGCGTAACTCGTCCCAAAAGGCGAGATGGCCGGCCACATGCTTCACCTGAGTCATTCCGCTACGGCCTGGCACGTCTTTCGCGTTCCAGTAGTCGAGCGGGTCCATGTTGAAGTCCTGGCGAAATACATCCAGTTCGTGTCCCTGAGCTACCTGGTTCGTGATGATGTCGTCGAAGTGCTCCACTGACCAGGCCAAGGCGTCGGCGTTGCCGAAGTCGACGAGGAAGCTGAGGTCCACAGCGGGGTCCGGCGGTCCGATGAGCCAATCCCGGTGCTTGTCGAACAGTTCGGTACCGATCCCCACCCGCTCCGGCTCGCTCCACAACACTGACTTCATGCCATGATCTCTGGCCCGCTGGAATGTCGGTCGCATACCCTGCGGGAAGCGTTTTGGATCCGGGAACCAGTTCCCCACACCATTGCCCCAATCCTGGGACCAACCGTTGGGCAACCCGCTCGGAATGGCGTACCACCCGGCGTCGACCCACCAGTGCGTGTAGAAGCCCCCGTGGTCCTCAGTCGTCCCCCGCCCGACGTAGGAATCGATTGCTGAGAATTCCTCGGACTGATCGGGGAAAAGGCTCAGGCCTCCTGTCGTGGGCGTGATGGGTGTCGGGAGAACTCCCCCGAAACGCGGCATGTTGTAGTCGGCCATCCATCTCCGCCACTTGTTCTGTGCGACCAACCAGCTGTCGGCGCTCCACTGCATGAGGACGATGAGGGGGGTCCGAACCGTCTCGCCCGCTTCCAAGACGGTGTCCAAGAGCATTGCATCAGTGATGTCCCCGTAGCTCTTGAGCTGTGGGTTGGCAGACGTCATTCCCGCCTTGAGGCGGAGCCCTTCACGCTCGTCGACCAGCAGTTGGGTGGTCCATTGCCCTGGCCATCCGACGGCGACCATGACTCCCTGGTCTTTCCAGGAGACATTGAAGTATGGCCATGTGCCGTTCGACGGACGACCGCCCTGAGGGAAGAGAAGTTTCGCTTCGCCCGGCGCCAGCACTGAAGTCTGCGGCGCGTAATCATCAGCTTGCTGGGCGCTCCCGTTGAAGTGGTGCAGGGCATACGGTGCCGTCGGCGACCTGTTGATGATGGTGTCAGCGGCCAGCACTGCGCTCAACCGCTGCGAGGTATGCGATGAGGGGTTGGCGAAGGACACCGTCCACTCGGTGGCCGCGTACCTCTCGTACACAACGACGGCAGCCTGTATCTGGAGCTCCCCGGATGGTGCCCGCCACGTGACCATTTCTTCAGAACGCCCCGGCGAGGAACTGATTGTGCGCCGAACCGCCCCCCACTCTGGCAGCAAGCTCGCCGACGACTTTCCGGCGTACTTGAACGAGAAGGGCGGATTGGCAATGAACTCCGAAATGGCCGCGTCCGCCGTGTCACTCATTACCGCGGCTTGCGCCGCGGTCGGCATCAGGAAGGGGTTCCCGTTTACAGCAAAGGTCGCCGACCCCGTGCCTGCTCCCAGCAACTTGAGGAAGAGTCTCCGATCCACCGTCCCAACGCCCCCTTAGGCTGGCCGTTGCCCTTCCAGGTATCTGTAGAGCGTTTGCTGTCGGTGTGTCCCGGATTGAGCGAGCCCAGCGCAGGATAGTGCCTGCACTCCATACTTTCCGGGGTCACCCGGGCTGCCCAGATCAGACCGTCGGCCGGTGGGCGTCGGTAAAGAAGGCCCTGCACCGAGGCTCCGGTTCGCTGCAGAGGTCACAACGGCTGAGAGACGAGCCGCGCAAACGTGTCGGCGACGGGTCTCGCCCGGCGGTGAACGTCAAAGAGCCCGACCTCGGTCACGGCACCTTTCGGATTCACCAGTTCGGTCTGCCAGTCGAACTGGTCTCCTCGGCTGT
>Ga0302275_10006266_pt1 | contig 11304 bp, 9 predicted proteins | sample III_Bog_N2_2_FD_200229 | JGI IMG/M metagenome (GOLD analysis project Ga0302275, IMG submission 200229) | Peat permafrost microbial communities from Stordalen Mire near Abisko, Sweden - III_Bog_N2_2 | ecosystem: Environmental > Terrestrial > Soil > Wetlands > Peat | place: Sweden: Abisko... | reverse complement strand
CAGTCTGCGTTGCTCTCGGCAAGCGCGCACGACCCTTTGAAGCGCAAGAGGGCGGATCAATCGAGATGGGGGCGCGATAATTTCGGTATTGGGCAGGCGAATTTGAAGAGACTCAATGCTTTCCGCCAAATCATTTTGATTGGCCAGCAGTTGCAAGTACTCGTCGGCTACCCCTCGGGTAAAGACAGGCGCGAAGGCGGCTGTTGGCCGGTATCCCTTGAGAAACTTGTCGTACTCCAGGTTAACTGGGGCCTTTTCGGCCAGATAAGCGTTTATGTCTCGGGATGCCTGCTGACGACCAATGCCGAAGGCGCGCTGGAGGTGATTGGTCGTCAGCCTGCCCTCCCAAAGGGCAATGATCTCGATTAGCCGGTAACGCAGGAGAACATCCCAACGCTCTGGCCACTGCGACCTCGGGCTGTCGATTGCCATTCAATACCCCCTAACATGCTCAAAGGCTAACGCCTAAGCTGCGACAAGGCCATCTGGCTGAAAAAGTGACATATGCTGTTAAGTTACGGGTACATGCGTACAGTGTAGTCATGTCTGGTTCTGGGACAGAAGACTATCGAAATCTCGATGACTTTACATCCCGCCAAACGTGACGAGGTGCCGATCGGCTACATAGGCATCATGAGTGGGCTGGCTTGGCCGGTTGCGCCGGTTTGTCCTTGCTCTTAGGCAGTAGACCGCCGCAAGGCTGGCCAGCAGATAGGGCAAAGCCTCTTGACGCGACCGCCCAAAATGGCGAGGATTCTGGCGGGGCCACTGATGCTCCTGCCGCTCACACTGGCCAAGCCCAATCAGACCGCACTACCCCAAGCAAAATCATCGTGAGTATCTCGGTGCCCGATGAACAAGTGAGCTGTTCTTCCTGCGTGGCACCACACGAGGATACCCACATGACTGCCCGTGCCCCGACTTTCGAACATGTTTTTTTCGCCAGACTCAACGCCTACAACGTCCCTTACATCCATTTTGTGGACGCCCCTCAAGCCTTTGAGCCTTACCTGCTGGACATGGCCAAACGCCATGCCCGCTTCCTGGAAATACGCCTGCCAGCAATACCTCATCGCGCCATGCTGGAGAAGGTGGCCATCGCCGTTGGCTTTGCGCATTGGCATGCCTTCCAGCAGACTCTCAAGCACTTTGCGCACGACCATGGTGAGGCTGTCGCTGCCACGCGGGCCGAGCCGTTCTATGCGTTTGAAGGTGCCTTGGCGCTCATGATAACGGTGCCGCCTGACGCGGGACCAAATGAGGCGCAGCGCGCCGGCCTGCTGGACCTGGCTCATCGCCTGGCGGAGACCATTCCGGCGCAAACTGAGATAGTTCTTGATGCGTTGGCGGCTGCTCATGAGCACACGTCATGGGCGGATTTTGTGGCGATCCGGCCGGAGGATAGCGATGAACCGCTGTACACCTTCCAGGCGGACGAGGACGGCGGCCGTTTCGTTTGGTCAGCCGCGTGCGTAGCGCTGGTCAAACAGCTGGACGAACTATTCCAAGGATATGACACCCGCCCACCGGCCGAGCAGAAGCAAGCGCGGTCTTTTGCTCTAAACATGGTCGACAAAAGACCAGACTTTCTGGAAGGTTATTTGGCTTGTGCCAACATCCTGGAATCCGACAAGGAGTTGGCGGCCAGCCGGTACTTTTACGAACAGGGTGTCAAACGTGCGGAAGCGTTGATACCCAAGGGCTTCAAGGGTGAGATTCCCTGGGCCTGTATGGAAAGCCGTTTCTACCACCGGCTGTTGTTCAACCTCATGCGGTGGTTCTGCGAAGACGACCGCACCGATAAGGCCCTGCCGCTGGCGCGTCGGCAACTCCGTCGCAATAAAAACGACAATCTGGGTGTCCGCTACTTGCTCCCGGTACTGCTGGCTGCAGAAGCACAATACCCGGCGGCAGACTTGGCGCTGAAACGCCTTCGGTCTGAGATTGACCAGGGCGATGCCCAGGCCCTGCTGGCTGCCGGCCTGTGCAGGCTCGCTCAGAGCCATCATCTTGTTGCCCTGAAATACTTCTTTCTGGCCTTGTTCCGGTATCCGGGATTGCGCCTGCTGGTCGAGGGGGATTTGACGGCGGACCCTTATGGCGCCGACTGGCGTCGGGGTGGGGTACCGGATATCGAGCTGATGGCGCTGAATCTGCTCATAATGGACAGGCCCTCACCACGCATTGACCAGATTCTGAAGGCAATGCTGGATCACCAGGACGTGCATGCTGCCGAAAAGCGACTGGCGGCCCTGTACGGTGAAATCAAGAAGGATAGAGATAAAGGAATTTCGGTTGCCCTGGCCTTCGGCAATTGGGAAGCCGCAGTGAAACAATGCGCGGAAACGCTGTCCATAAAGCTGTTGATTCACCCGATCCTTACCGAACACGTTGAGGTAAATGAATAGCGCGCTTCGTCGCCATCGTGAATGGTTCGGTAGTTAAAACGGCGCGGCTGGTGGCCGCGCCGCGATTTTTCAGATAGCCCGCCCCGATCTGATCGGGGCGGGCATCACTTCAGTCGTCCTCGGCCTCATCTTTAGCAGGTTCCGCCAGGACCAGGCACTCCGTGGTATGGTTTAGTAAGGCCTCAGATTGTGCGCCTACCTCCAAAGATGCCGGCTGTGCCCCGGTCGGCCCGGCGAGTTTGAAAGCCATTTGTGATCATATAATAGTGGAAAGGACCCAGAGCGATGAAGCGAGCCGGTGTGTATGTAGATGCTAGCAACATCAGCATGAATGGTGGTCGTGGGATGCGTTACGACGTATTACGCGAGCTCGCCTGCAGGGCCGGCGGTGATCCACAGCGTCTGAATGCTTACATGGCCTATGACGCCCAGCGAGCCGGTTCCGATCCAGACTACCGGAACAAAATGCAAAATTACCACGCTGCATTGCGTGATCAGGGCTTCCGCATCACCATTAAAGAGGTCAAGCGGTACCGCGACGACGACGGCGAAGAGTCCAAAAAGTCCAACGTCGATCTGGATATGGCAGTTGACTTGCTCACCGAGAGCGACCGGCTGGACTCCGTGCTGATCGGAACCGGCGATGGAGATTTCGTAAACGTGGTAAAGGCCCTGCAAACCAAGGGTGTCCGGGTTGAGGTACTAGCCTTTGATAATGTGTCGGGCGAGCTGAAAGCTGCGGCGGACCAGTACGTGAATGGCTGGTTGGTGCCCGATCTGGCGCCCTTGGTGGTAAAGCCAGAAAGTGGACTACGTGATGGCGCGCCAAGATGGGGCGAGATCGGGTCCCGTGTGCGAGGCTATTGCTCTTTTTTTGACGGCCAAAAGGGGTTTGGATTTCTTAATTACTACCCAGCCCTACCCGACACACGCATCATTACTCGGGATCTATTGCGGTCAGCCTTTGTGCACGTGAGCCAGATTGATGACATGGAACTGGCCAAGAAATTACCCAGCCGGCAAATTATTCTGGAGTTTGAATTGGCACCATCCCGGAATGGGCAGAAGGAGTTCGAGGCGAAGTCAGTAACGAAGGTTGGCGACTAACAGTACTTCTGCTGAATTCAGTGTGACTAAATTTACGTCCAATAATAGGCTAGCATCGTATTCCCCGGCTAATTTCGCTGGCTAACGTAACTGAGCACGGAGTCAACGCGACCAAGGGCAACCGAGGAATAGACGTCTTTTTTTCTTTCGTGCCACCACTGAGAGTAAAACTTTGCCGCATGTAGGAAATCATGCTCATTGCGACAAAAATCAGCAAACGAGAGTGGCCGTGAGCCTTGGAGAAATTCTTCGTACATGTGGCAGTATATGTCGTCAAACCAAGTTGGTTCGAGAATTTGTAGTAAATCTGCATCGCGCAACACTTTCTGTAACTCAGATTGAGGCTCATGGTTAAACGGGTATTGGGTGACTTGTATACAAACTAAAACGAGCCTTTTGTCCACGCCGCATGCTTGCAGACCATTGGCGCACAATCCATGGCGTTCCATGAATTCGGCAGCAATCACAATGGATCTGGAGACATTCAGTATGTCCGGCTCTCGCACTCCGGCGTGACCCACGTCATGAAATGCTGCGGCAAGCAGAATGGAGTTCAGCTCTACCATTTCTCCAGGACTTAGACTATTCATGGGCTTTCCAAATGTAAACTCCATGCCTTCGTAGCAGTTCACAATGACGCAGAGGCTATGATACCAATCGTGGTAGAGCATTCCTCTGCTGTTCGCCTTGAACGTCGTGTGGATAGCCTCGAATAGCGCGGTTCCGTCTGCGCACGGGAGTCCAAGATGTCGATTAATTATTTGTTGTGCAGAGGCGTGTTTTTTAGCCCGGTGTGCCTCAAGAATGCTTTCGTATTCTTGAAAGGCAAAAAGCTGGAGTATAGTAGTCATTTCGACACCGCTTTCTTCCGGCTGTTGAGCAGTCATGATTGTTCCTGGCCTAGATATAGATGAATATTGCCCCTCTTGGTTTAGTTAGTCCAAAAACGGGCTCCGAGAAATATTTACAATCTCATAATCAACAGCCGTGCCTTTTGACAGGAGACTAACTTCATCACCCACCACCTTGTGCAACAATGCTTCACCAACCGGAGATAGGTATGAGACAACACCCTGAGCGGGGTTGCCATCGCCATAGCCCAATACAGATAAAACCCTCTTTTCGCCGTTCTCGGTCTCCAACTCAATCTGCATGCCTGGCAATACTTCTTCAAAAGCGCTGCCTCTCATGGCCTCTGTGTCTTCTATCAAACAATATGATTCCAGAATACGTTGTATTTCGGCCAGCTTGTTTGGAATCTCATATGTCACTTTAGTCCGCAGCTGCATGAACTCAGGGTTTTCTCTGAGGTCGTTGTCAATGCTGGCCGAGTGCCCCATGGCTCTGGTAGATGCATCTAGGTCGTTAATTAACGTTTGCTTCTGGTGGCGCAATGTCTGAAGACCACGACGCGAGACAAAATATTTGTTCACCATCTCACCTTTTAAGCCAAGGCAAAAGCTTTGCAGCTTTCAAAACGGCGTCGTCAACTGATTGTGAGCTGTTATCGATCACGTGGTAGTCCGAAGAAAATCTGGCAAATTCTTTGAGAAAGCTGTTTCGAACCAGATCGTTGTCAAGCACCATGTCAAGCTCGCTCTTGCCGCGTGCACTGATTCGTGCCTGACGGGTGCCTTCGTTGATGTTCAAGAACAGAGTCATGTCAGGCTTACGGATGCTGTAATGGGGGGTCTCGTATTCCAGATCGACTGCAAGGCCGGCGACCCGGTGAGATACAACTGTATCAATCAGGTAACGCACGCAGTACACGTTATGGGTTTTCAGGTGTCGCTGTATTTGCTCAGACGCGTACACTACGGACGCCAGGTAGAACAGGTAGTGCGCTGCGGGTGACTCTTCTCGCAACTTGCCATCAAACTGAGATCGGCACTCCTCAAATGGCGACGAGGGGGTCTTGAACGAGATGCCAGCAGGGTCAAGCGCGCAAAGCTTGTCACCAATGCTGGATGTGCCGGACCCATCGAGGCCCGTGATTACGACCAGTTTTCCCGTCATTACCTATGCTCCGCCATTGTGGCCCGGGATCACCGGGAAGTTTATCGTGTCACGCAAAGAGAGCTTATCTACGGCGTCTGTTCTTACGAAGAATTGACCACGCGACTGTCCCTGCCTGGTAGCGGTCTGCGAAAGATCCAGCTTTTCGAAAAGGATCGAAGGCACCGTGCGAGACACGTTGCGCTTTCCGATGGCGCTCCGCGCCTGCGGTCCTGCTCCAAGAGGAACGACGGCCAGCCGCCACGCCACACCCTCCTCGGCCAGCTCGCCCGTCACCCCGAAGGCGCGCTCATGGTTCGGAGTAACTGGCAGATCGGCTCGCGAGGCAACGGCTTTATACTCGTGGTAAGCGCGGCCCAAATTGCAGATGTGGCCTGTATCTACTGTGATCTGCTTGTCGAAAAATGCCCGCGCTGGGTAGTCGGCCAGTTTTAGGCAGCGCACGTAGCTGTCCGCCAGAGTTATGACGTGCTCCTGAATGTACCGCGCTGCGACGTCGTCTGTGTCTTCAAGCCGAAGAGCTAGCTGGGTCAATCGCGCTATCAATTCGTCAATGTCGCCCCACGTGCTGGCTTGACCTGCGGTGGCTGCTCGAAGCAGTTCGTTGAGCAGATACCGCTCGCCGTCAATGTAGCCGCCACCGTGGCGCTTTTGGGTGCAGGGATAGAAGTATTTCGAGAACCCGCCATCTTGGTGCCTTGTGGCGTCAGTGGCGAAATACTCGCCGTCTTCATTCTCCAGGCGATGTAACCCGGCCGAACGTATTGACAATGATGCCGGCAGTTGCCGCCCCTCAAGAAGCACGTCGATCAGCGATGGGACATCGAGGGCATCCAGTTCGCGAGGTCTGCCATGAACAAGCCAGCATGACTCCGGAGGCAACGATAGCTCCAAGGCATGGCTCGTCGGCACGCTGATCTGGGCGATTCCGAGCTCGGCGCTTTCTGCCATTTGTAAGATTAAATATGGCCCGGACCTGATCACCAGCCGGTTTTTAAGCCGCTCGACGCGCACTTCGCTAGGTACAACCAGTGGCTTGAAGCGCAGTTCGACACAGGCACCCTTTCTGCCCTTTCGATTGGCGAGGAAGGCGTCGCGATATACGTCAAGCAGGGCAGCAGTGTCGCTTTCAAATTCGGATCGATTCGCGGCACCGACGCGCTCGGCTGCGGCGGTCCACCCGTAAGTATAGGGTGAGAATGATAGCCGCAGGCCTGCCAGGCCGCCCATCAGGAACCGGCTAATTCGCTTGTGCATTTCATAGATGGCGGGGTTCTGGCGGCTGAAGCCAACGGTAGCAATCCGGACAGTCACTCCAAGGTCCTGATACAGCCATTGGATCATGTTGTCGAGGTGGGGATAGCCAGCGGGGTCATTGTCCAGGTAGCAGTAGATGACTCCCGGCCTATCACTGCGTGCGTGCCCGATCAGACCATGGGGGGGCATTACGAAAGTATCTGAATACACGCCATCTTTGTTCAGCGGTTCGCCGGCCACACGCCCGTCGTCTAGAGCCTGTTCCAGCCCGACAGTCTTCAGCGCTGAAATAAGGTTGGCCAAGTCCCGCTTGGGTAGGTTCCACAAGGTAGTGCCGGCGCTCTGACTGCAAAAGCTACAGCGATTCAAGCAACCTACCTGCGTCTGAAAGTGACGAATATGGGGCAGGGCGTCGGCCGGCAACGCCCGAATCTCATTGGCCATTTCGAGTCGGCGACGGCGATCTTCCTCGGACACGTGCTCAATACCCCCCTCACTTTGGAGGGCGGCAACAGGCACTGCTGCTGTTTGCACAGCCTGTACGGGCAGCAGCCGGGGCTGGCTACCTATATGATGATTTAGCGCGGCAAGGTCACCCATGTACATTACCCATCTCTTCTGTTATGCTATTCAGTAGAAGGATACTAGTACGGTCACTATGATGATGTCAAATACGCAGACGACTAACTTTGACGGCTTGCGAAATGGTCAGGTTATAAAACGCAGACTCAACTGGCTTGAGGATCGGCTCTACTGGATAGGCGAGCTAAATCGTGCAGACCTGACTCGCCGTTTCGGTATATCGCCGCAGCAGGCCTCAGCCGACATTGCGATGTATCAGTCACTGGCTCCGCCTAATATTGATTATGACCGCAGCAGGAAACTTTACAAAAAGGGGGAGAAGTTCGCGCCGCTCTTTGAAAAAGACTTGGCAGAGTGGCTGCGAGGAAATGGGGACGAAGAACCTGGTCTGCGAGCTATAAAGATGGTCAGCATTGACCCTGGCAGACGTGGTATCACTCCTCGTTCAGTACAAATTTTGTCATCGGCCTACCATCTGAAAACGCCACTATCTATTCTTTACCATTCAAGAAAGGATGATGAACCAACAAAGCGGATAATTTGCCCGCACACTATAGTTGAGACTAACCTACGCTGGCACGTTCGGTCATGGGATGCAAATCGCAGGCAGTTCGTTGACTTGATTCCATCTCGCATAGTGGAGGCGAGTGTAACTAGCGACGCCGAGTGGGTTTCGGAGGACTCCGATACGGCTTGGAACTCGTTGACTGAAATTGTTCTTGTTCCATCATCAAGATTCTCCGAAAAACAACGACACGCAGTACAGCTGGACTATGGGATGGTCGATGGCCGGATTGTACTGGAAGTACGAGAAGCTCTTGTGTACTACCAGTTGTCTGCTATGCACTTGGTCGAGGCGATACGCGCCCATGAAGGTGATCCAAAGGATCATAATATAGGGATTGCGGTTGGTAATTGGCGAGACCTTCGACGGTTTGTAAGTGAGAATGTTGATGGCCTTAAGTAAAGCTGACTTAGAGCTTTCATTGGGAATACTTTTGGACGATCAGCCGCTGTCCGCAGCAAAGTCATTGGCTCAAGCACCGTCCTCAATCTGGATTGCCTCTGGTCTAGCTAAGGGTGCCGCCATGTACGGCGCAACGCTCACCCAACGATTATGCGGCAGGCCGAGCCGTATGATGACAGCATTGGAATTCTGTCACTCAGATCAATTGTCCTGCCTGCCAGTGTTGGTCACCCTTCGTGGTCGCAATATAGACGCGGTTGATGTGTCGACGTCTATTGTTGCCAGGAATGCCAAAAATGCGCTGGTAGTTACTGGTGACAAGCATGGCGTCGCGTCTACGCTCCTCCGGGAAAGCAGCGTGGATACTTCTTTCATCAATTCAGAGCTGCCGGATGAGGACAAACGGTTTATAAACTTCCGAGGTCTAATATTTTTGTCCGCACTGTGCTATAGGCTTGCCATAGCCGCGTTAACGTCGCCGCCAGAGAGGCTGAGTAGGAGCGCGTTGATGGAGATGTTTCTTAGCACAGAGCTTCGTGCAAGAGCCGTTGTTTCTGAAATATTAGAGATTGAAAACTGGCGTGAGCGCCAGCTAATCATTTTAACCACAGGGCTAGCATCAGACTTAGCGATTACATGGCAGTCAATCTTAGCCGAAGCAGGTGTTTTAACTTCGGCTTGCCGAGATATAAAAGACTATACGCACGGAGACCATGCCGCTGCGGTGCGCGCAGGGAATTGCATGTTTCTGGTGATTTCATATCCAGAGATCAGGAGCATATGCGATATTTTCAGTACCCGCTTCAAAAGCCTCTACCCAGTTTTTACCATAGATCTGCAGACTGACATCATGCACCGATACTGGGACAATTTATTCTTCTGCTACGATGTTGTTGACGGACTTACCAGTGAGTTGGGCTATCCAGGGCAGAGACCGCCCAGGCATCCGGTAGTATGGAGTTGGCGGGGTTGGGGCAGCATTTTGCCAATTAAATGAGTCGTTTTTCAAGTCAACCTAATGCAACCATGACTCCAAGGCGCCGTGGTTGCGTGATATTCAGTGATTTTGTCAAACCATCGACCCCGTCGTGTATCGGACACCTTATAGGTGAGCGTACCAATGGCGCGGCTGGCGGCCGCGCCCGCGATTTTTCAGAGAGCCCGCCCCGAACAGATCGGGGCGGGCATCACCTCAGCCTTCCTCCACCTCTTCGCCTATCGGCTCTGCCGGCGGCACCATCACTGAAGGTAGCCAGCCACTGCCAGACAGCAGACGCTCCGCCTCATTGGCAAGGTCACCTTTCTTGAGGTTGGTTAATTTGCTAACTTCGTTAGGAGCAACCACCGTCACCGCCTCAAGGATTTTGACTTTGGAAACGTGGCTGAAATAACTGGCTGCTGTGGGTGTCCACCACTCGCGCATGTCCAGATTCAAGGCGCGGGCCAGTTCGTCAGCGCGGGGCGAGCGTTCAGCCGTGCTGACTACATCCACCGTCATTGCTGAGCACAGGGCCAACAGATTGACCAGCTCGTCCTGCGACATGGCGATCAAGGCGTCCAACAGACCAACGGATTTTTCCGGCAGCCGCTGCTCCCACTCCTCGCTCATCGCTTCAAGGGCTTTGGCCGCAGGCGTTTCAGGAAGTTCCGGGGCTGACAGGCGGGGTTGATGGGGTATCGTCAACCTGATGCCCACAGGCAGCTTGTTCCATTCAGTCAGTTTTAGCACTTGCGCCACCATGCCGTGCACCACGACAGCCAATGCAACGTGAGGCTGACGCGCCATATTGATCTGCAGGGCAGCCGTGCAATGGGCGGTGAGACGCTGGGTCAGCTTCTCAGACAACGCTCCCTTGGGTTTCTGGTTGTTGCTGCGGCCCGTATCGTTGACGCTGTTATCAATCAGGCTGGCACTGGCGCTCCCCGCTTTGTCGCCCGATGTTGCTGCGGCGTCTCGGCGGATAAGGCCCCGGTGCACTACCAGTTGCCCGCCCTCGCCAATGGAAAGAACCGCGCCGGCAATTGCCATAACTTCCGCGCTATGTGTGTAGAGTGAATCGCGCAGGCTGGCCAGCTCGGCGCTGATTCGCTCGCTTTCCTCGCTCAATGCGTCAGATTCTTCTTCGGGCAGTTCACCCTCGTCATCATCACCATATAAGATGGCGTCAATTTCGCTATCTCGCCGGGTCAGGTCATCAATACGGGCCTGTTCCTGCTCCGTCGCCTCGCGTTTGGTGCGGGTGCCCCGCTGAAAAATATTCAGGTCAGCACGGGTGGCCCTGGGAGCCACGTCCACCCAAGCCCAGCCCTCGGCGGCAACATCCGCCGACAGGGTGGCCAGCTTTTCCTGTGCCAGCCGTTCCAGCAGCTCCGCGTCTTCCAGATAGTTGCCTTGGTTGTCCTCGGCAAACAGGTCGCGGTGGACACTGCCACCAGCTGCTTCATAGACCGCCACAGTCACAAACAACGCCAATGGGTCGATGCCGGCGTCAATCTTTCGCTCGGTCAGGCGCTCCCGCAGCTGGTGAGGTTCGCGCTGGTAGTAGGGCACGTCGTAGAACGCCGCTTCCTGGGCGGCATGGTCGTCGGTCAGTGTCAGGGCCATCAGATGGTCGAGCTTGACCTTGCCGGCCCGGTAGTCGGCCATCAGGCGCGGGGAGATATTGGCCAGCCGCAAGCGGCGGCGGACAACCGTTGGGGTAACGCCAAAGCCAGCGGCCACGTCTTCCACTGACTTGCCGGCATCAATGAGGGCCTGGAAGGCGGCGAACTCGTCAGCCGGGTGCATGTTCTCCCGCTGGACGTTTTCCATGAGACTGGCCAGCATGGCCGAGTCGTTGGGCACCACCATGCACGGTACCGGGTGGTCCTTCGGGATACGCTTGTCTGATGCCAGCAGCTGCAAGGCAGCAAGACGGCGGCCCCCTGCCTCCACATCAAAAAAGCCATCATCTGCCTCCGTGACGA
>Ga0302275_10006259_pt1 | contig 11310 bp, 9 predicted proteins | sample III_Bog_N2_2_FD_200229 | JGI IMG/M metagenome (GOLD analysis project Ga0302275, IMG submission 200229) | Peat permafrost microbial communities from Stordalen Mire near Abisko, Sweden - III_Bog_N2_2 | ecosystem: Environmental > Terrestrial > Soil > Wetlands > Peat | place: Sweden: Abisko... | reverse complement strand
GAGGCGCAGGCGGATCTCATTCGTCGCCAGCGACCGCGCCGCCAGCGCCCCGCAAACCTCGCCCAGCAGCCGCGCCATGATAAACGCCAGCGGCTCCAGCAGTTCCACCGGATAATCGAGTTCCATCTCCGCCTGAAAATTGAGCGGGTCTTCGAGGGGCCGAAGCTGCCGGTAGCCATCCCCGTGCGCGAGGCGCTGCAGCTGCACGCCCTCATCGCCCAGCCGCGCCGCCACGCCCAGCGGCGGGAGTCTGGCCAGATCGCCGAACGTCCGGACGCCCCAGAGGTGCAGCAGTTCCGCGGTATCGGGCGAGCCTCCGAGCAGGTTCAACGGCAGCGGCGCGAGCGCAGCCGCCTCCTTACCAGGTTCGATCACGGTGATACCGCGGAAGCCGCGCGCGGCATGAATGGCCGCGTCGGGATTCGAGGCGATCGCGATATTCGCCGGTATGCCGACGCGCCGTTCGATCTCGCGCGCCAGCGATGCCGGCAGCCCGTAAAGCGACGCCAGGCCCCGCACATCGAAGACCACCGTGCCCGGCGGAATCTCTTCAATATGGGGCGAGAAGCCGCGCGCGCATTCGACCAGCAGCGCGAGGTTCGCGGGAGCGTGCAGACATGCGTACAGGGGCTCCACCGCTCATCTCACAACGGTCAGTTCGGCGGTATGCGCGCGGTAGTGCTTCCGGCTCTCCGCCAGGGTATTGATTCCCCGCAGCAGTTTGCCGATCCACACGGGCCGCTTGCGCCGCATCTCGATCTGCAGCACCGAACACGACCGCGCATTGATCTGCCGCTCCACCGCCACCAGCGCCGCACCCGTGCGCTCCGCCGCATGCCGCAGCCGGAACCACGACGCAAGCGGGATGCGCCGCGCCTCCCTGTCCGGCGTATCCGCCAGATCCAGCACCACAAGCCCAAACCCGCCTGCCTGAATCAGCAGGTCCACAGACTTCAGGGCATGCTCCGTATTGCCGCCGCAATCCACCCACAGGACGCGCGTGAGATCCACGCCCATCTCCTCCGCCGAAGCCGGGTCGAACGCCCCGGCGGCATCGATCCAGGCGCAGCACTCGCCCCGCCGGGTCGACTGGCCGAGCAGCGCGACCACCAGGGCCGTCCGCCCGCTCGATTCCGCGCCGCAGATTTCGGTCAAAGCGCCGCGCGGAATGCCCCCTGTGGTGATCCGGTCGATGGCGGCGATGCCGGTCGGAATCCGTTCTGTTTCGGCCGTTTTCCGAATCCCGACGGGGAGATCGAAGCGCGCCTGAAGTTCGCATTTCAGCTGGAGTACCGAAGCCGCCATATTCGCCTTTTGTTCGCCTGAACTCTACTTTTGCAGAATTCGTGCGCGAAGGCAAGAGGGAGGCGCGCTCACAACTGATCGAACAGCATCTTCAGTCCGTCCCGCACCGCGTCTCCCGCAATCCCGCTCAACGCGCCAAGGCATTCCCCGACCTCTGTCTTATCGATCGTCAGGATTTGGGAGATATTCACAACGCTTGCCTTGGGAAGACAGGCCTCGCCCTTCTTCAGGAGCACGTTACCGGGCGCTTTTGCCCGGCTCGATTCAAGGTAATCAAACAAACAACCGTTGTCGCAATTGCGCTCCGGTTGAAAACGTCATTCTGAACGACCACGCACGGATGCCGTTGCGCGGGGGCGAGCCGAACGCGGGTCCGAAATCCAGCCAATAAACCTGCCCCTGCTGCGGCTTACCCCCATCCGCCGTGCGGTTTCATCCACTTCGTGCAGCAATCCGTCGTCTATCGAAATAACTGTTTTCACGTAACTACTTAAGTGTTATACCTACCCCGCACTTCCCTCACAGATGCAGTTTCATGAACTGCAGATAGACATCCCAGTCCGAAGGCACCATGCCGTGCCCGCCCGCGTGCATTTCATACCCAATGTCGTGCAGAATCGCCTCCCCCGCCGGCGGCACCTCATCCACATCCAGACCCTGCTTGCCGAACAACCGATACACCGGCGCGGCCGCGAGCGCCGAAAGGAATTCGCCTTTCGGGTCCGACCACTTATCCGTGTTCCCGGTCTGCAGCAGCAGCGGGCGCGGAGCCATCAGCGCCACCAGAAGATTCGCATCCACGGGCGACTGGTCCGGATGCGGCCCATACTTCGCCCAGTTCGCCGCGAACTGATACGGATACCTTGTCGGCGCCATCAGATGCGCGATGGTCTCGCCGTAGTTGCGTCTGCTCAGCGCCGCGCCGCCTTCGCCCGAGCAACTGGCGATCGTCATCGCGAAGCGCGTGTCGTGCGCGCCCGCCCACATCACAGTTTTACCCAGCCGCGAAACGCCGGTGATGGCGACGCGCTTCGCATCCACGCCTTTATCGGTTTCGAGATAATCCATAGCGCGGCTCATGCCCCAGGCCCATGCGGAAATCGCTCCCCATTCGTCGGGCGCGGGCGCGGTCTGGCCGGGTTTCAGATAGAGCGCACGCACGCCCAGTGGCACGCCGCCGAGGAAATCCGGATCGACATCGCCGTAATAGAACGTGGCCACGCCATAACCGGCGTCGATGAACTTCGCGACGGGAAGCTTGCCGAACGAGCGGCCAGCAGTGGCCGGAACCTTTTTATGATCCTGCCCCCAGATCTCGCCGCGCTTCACGCCGGGGTCGTCAACGGCACTTGAGTTCGCGGAGAAACTGACGTTCAGCAGCAGCGGCGAAGGCCCTTTGGCGGTAGCGGGCAGGTACTCCAGCAGATCGATCTTCGGCCCGGACTTGTCCTTCGAAAGATAAATGGTGATCTGTTTCCGAACCGCTTTGCCGTCGAAGGCGGGCGTGCCTTTGTCGAAGACCTCGAAGGTCATATCGGCGGGACGGCCCGGCGCGCGCCCGAACTGATTGTCTTCGAAGAGTTTGACGATTTCGGGGCGGCGTTTCTCCGTCCAGGTTTTCGCGTCTTTCACCGGCTTGCCGTTGGCGAGCACCAGAGGGTTGGGCAACGTGTATGTGCCCGCCAGCGATTCGGTATAGTTCACGGGAATTCCGGCGACGGTGTCGGTGGGGGCATCGGCGATCTGGGCCGGCGCGGAGCAGGCGAACAGGGCGGAAGCGGCAAGGTATCGGAACAGCATGTTCCGGATTATATGCCCGTTTGATTAATCGAGCCCGGCTGAAATGAGGTCGCACAGTTCCGGAACGTAGTGGGGCGGGATGTCCGGGCGGCACAGGCTTTCCGCGGGGTCAGCGTGTTGATGGGGCGTCCCATAAGGGAGATCCGGCGAACGCGCATTCCCAATCGAGGATGCCCGAAACGACCCAGCGATTCCCGATTCGGTTCACAAGCGTATTGCGGTTATTGAAATCGCCATGCACCAGGGATCTGCTGTCGCAGAGTTCCGCGAACCGTGATGCCCAGTCGGCCATGTAGTTATGAAGGCGGTCGTATTGCCTGCTGCCGATCCGATCTTTGAGCAGCGGTGCATTCAGATTTTCGTTCCGGCGCGGAGCCAGCGCCCGCGGCGGCGCGACGGTCTGAAGCTGGGCCAGCGTGTGTCCGATGGCGTAGGCGGCCGGAATGCGTCCGGCCACGGACTGTAATATGACAATTTCCTTTTCGCACGCTGCCGGATCGCGCATGTAAGTTCGGCGCACCATTCACGGAGGGTAGCAGGTTTGGCTCGCAAATTGCAGTATTTCAGGCAGGTGCAAGCCCCATGAAACGTTACCTTCCGGGAATCCTCCTATTACTTACCTTTATTACATTCAACTTACGGGCGGACGGCGACGATGCGGCAACACTGGTGCAGTTGCAGTCGGATGCGGCGCAAGGCAACCCTCACGCTCAGTATAATCTCGGCCTTGCGTACGCACAGGGCAACGGGGTCGAAAAAGATTATGCGAAAGCGGCCGAATACTACACCAAAGCAGCCGAGCAGGGTAACGTGAATGCCGAATACAATCTCGGCACCCTCTGCATCAATGGCGAGGGCATCGCGAAAGATCCCGATGTCGCCGCACGATGGTTTACCAAAGCGGCCGAACAGGGCGACATGAATGCCGCTCACAGCCTGGCGGATATTCTTTACGACCGGAAGAACTACGACGAGGCGCTGCAGTGGTATCGGAAAGCGGCCGACGCGGGCATCGCCGACGCCCAGTTCGGTCTGGGCCTGATGTACGACCTAGGGCAAGGCGTTCCCTCGGACCACGCAAAGGCGCTCATCTGGTACGGAAAAGCGGCAGTACAGGGCAGCGGAGCGGCGGTGTGCAATATCGGAATCCTCTATTACAACGGCGAAGGCGTGCCGGTGGACCGCGTGATCGCGCATCAGTACTTCGTCATCGCGAACGAAATGGGCGAGCCGCGCGCCAAAGATCTGATGCAGTTCACAACCGAAAAGCTGAGCAACAAACAACTGGCGCATGCCATCGCGCAGGCCAACGAATGGATGCAGGTTCATCCGATGAAATCGGAACCGGCCCCGGTCCCGATGAGTGTGCCCGCCATCTCCAACGCTTCGATGTAACTTTCAGCGCCGCGTGAAACAATAGAGACAACATGCTTCTGTTCCGCGTGGCGCTTACAGGCGCTTTCCTCTCCTCATTTCTGGTTGCACAGGGCGATCTGAAAGTCACTCCCGGCTTCGATCTCTCGGCAATCGACAAGTCGGTAAATCCCTGCGATAACTTTTATCAGTACGCCTGCGGCTCCTGGCTGAAAAATAACCCGATTCCTCCGGATCAATCGAGCTGGGGGCGGTTCAGCGAACTTGCCGAGCGCAACCGCACGATCCTGCGGCAGATTCTGGAGCAGGCTGCCACCACGGCGGCCGGGGGCGCGGCGAAGGTCGACGCGGACACGCAGAAGATCGGCGATTATTACGCGTCCTGTATGGATCAGAAGTCGATTGACGCCAAAGGGCTGGCCCCGCTCCAGGCGGAACTCGACCGCATCAAAGGGATGAAAACCACGCTCGATCTGACCGAAGAGACGGCGCGGCTGCACCGCATGGGTGTGGACGTTTTGTTCAATTTCTCGTCCGGACAGGATTTCAAGGATTCAAACGCCGTGATCGGCCAGGCGGATCAGGGCGGACTGGGATTGCCGGAGAAGGATTATTACTTCCGCGACGACCCGAAGGCCGTCGAAACGCGTAAGGAATACGTGGCGCATCTGGCGCGCATGCTGGTGCTGACGGGTGTGCCCGCGGCGAGCGCTCAGAAGCAGGCCGCCGATGTGATGGCTCTCGAAACGGCGCTCGCGAAGGCGTCGCTGGATGTGACGACGCGGCGCGACCCGACAGCCGTCTATCACAAGATGAAGCTGACCGATTTCGAGGGTCTGGAAGATTCGTTCAACTGGAGCCGCTATTTCACGCTCATTCAGACGCCGAAACTGGACAGCCTGAACGTGGCGTCGCCGGCGTTTTACAAAGGCGAAGAACCGCTGCTGAAGAGCGAGCCGCTCGCCGTGTTCCAGACGTACTTCACGCTGCATCTGCTGCAGACGCTGGCGCTGAATCTCCCTTCGAAATTCGATGCCGAGAACTTCGCCTTTTATGGTAAATTCCTGACGGGCGCGAAGGAACAGCGGGCGCGATGGAAGCGCTGCGTCGCTTCGACCGACGGCGATCTGGGCGAAGCGCTGGGCAAGGCGTATGTAACAAAGACGTTTGGCGCCGATGGCAAGCAGCGCACGCTCGATATGGTCCACAACATTGAGGCGTCGATGGGTCAGGATCTGCAGCAGCTTTCGTGGATGACGCCCGCCACGAAGCAGAAGGCGATGGAGAAGCTGCATGCGATTACGAATAAGATCGGCTATCCGGATAAATGGCGCGATTACTCGGCGCTGAAGATTGTGCGCGGCGATGCGATGGGGAACACACTGCGGTCGAACGAGTTCGAGTTCCACCGGCAGATCGAAAAGATCGGCAAGCCGGTGGACCGGCTGGAATGGGGGATGACGCCTCCGACGGTGAACGCCTATTACGACCCGCAGATGAACAATATCAACTTCCCGGCCGGGATTCTGCAGCCGCCGTTCTTCTCCAAGGAGTCGGACGATGCGACGAACTATGGCGCGATCGGGGCGGTGATCGGTCATGAACTGACGCATGGCTTCGACGATCAGGGTCGGCAGTTCGACCCGAAAGGCAATCTGCAGGACTGGTGGACGGCCGCGGACGCGAAGGCGTTCGACTCGCGCACGGAGTGCCTGGTGAAGGAATATGCGAGCTTCACGCTGCCGGGAGGGGTCCACATGAACGGCAAGCTGACGCTGGGCGAGAATACGGCGGATAACGGCGGACTGCGGCTGGCGTGGATGGCGCTGATGAAAGACCTGGCGGGCAAGACGCTGCCGGCGAAGGACGGCTATACGGAGCAGCAGCGCTTCTTCCTTGGCTGGGGGCAGGTCTGGTGCGATAACATCACGCCTGAAATGCAGCGGATGCAGGCGCAGACCGATCCGCACGCGATTCCGGAATACCGCGTGAACGCGGTGGTTTCCAATATGCCCGAGTTTCAGACGGCGTTCAGTTGTAAGGCGGGGCAGCCGATGGTCCGCGGGGCGAATTCATGTCCCGTCTGGTAGGGGCTCCGGCCTACCTGAGGCATCCGTTTGAGCAGCGTGTTATCGACGTCCGGCAGCGGGTGAAGCCCGAACCATTCGAATGGTATGTGTGGGACTCGTTCGCCACGCTGACGCACTTCGAGAAGCTGATCCCGGGCGGCGTGAACGCGATTGTGAAGCTGGTCGGCAATGAGCCGATGGCCGATTTCGGGACCGGCGACGGCGATCTGGCGGTACTGTTCGATGCGCTGGGCTGTAAAGTGACCGCGATGGACTGGCCCGGGGTCAACGCGAACCAGATGACGGGCGTGCAGCTCATGAAGCGGGAACTTGGTTCCGGGATCGAGATCCGCGAACTGGATCTGGACGAGCAGTTCCGGCTGGATGGCGAGCGGTTCGGGCTGGTGCTGGCGCTGGGTCTGCTGTACCACCTGAAGAACCCGTTTTACTTTCTGGAACGGCTGGGGCGGCATACGCGGTACTGCGTTCTGAGCACGGTGGTGCTGCCGAAGAAGCAGAAAGAACCGATTGCGCGGCTGGTCGCCGAGCGCGAGTATTACAACGATCCGACGAATTTCTGGTACTTCTCGGAGAGCGGGCTGGAGCGGCTGTTCGACCGCTGCGGATGGGAGATCCGGCACAAGATGACTGCCGGGGACCGTTACTTCTGCGTGGCCGAGAGCCGGAGTGGGAAGAGCGCGCCGGTGATCCGGCTGCTGGACGGGTGGCACAAGATGGAGAACGGCGCGTGGCGCTGGACGGGGCGCGAGTTCGGTGCGGTGGTCTCGAACACGGTGGGCGCGAGGCGGTTCGAGTTCCGGTTTCTGCTGCCGACGGCGCGGGCGATCACGGTGGAAGCGGAAGTGAACGGGGTCCGGCTGGGAGCGGTGGATTACCGGACAGCGGGGGACCACGTGTACTCGGCGGCGATTGCGCCGGCTGGTTTACAAAACGAACTCCGGGTGCGGCTGACGGGCGAAATGGCGTCGGATGGACGGGACCTGGGCGTGGTGGTGACGCTGCCGCCGAGCACGATTATCGACGAGGACTGCGGGATCCGGCTACTTCATTGATTCGCGGGCGCGGTCGAAATCGGGCGTGTTGACGATGGCGTCTTTGAGGGGATGGTCGGTCGCTTCGAGCTGGAGTTTTTCGATGAGCAGGTCTTCGGCCGAGTAGGCGGTGGTGAGATTCTCGCCTTCGCGGCGATACTTCGAGAAGAATTCGAGCATGGCGGCGGGGTCATAGCCCGCTTTGGTGAGGGCTCGGATGGCGGCCTGGTCGGCCTGGCGCTCGTTTTCGCGGTCATCGGGGCGCGGGAGGGCGTGCGGCTCGGGGTGTACAAAACGAACGCAGTCGGTTCCGGCGGCGCGGTGGGCGAGTTCGTGGGCGACGACTCCGGCGAGTTCGGCCTCGTTTCGAAGGCGGGCGAAGAGGCCGGTAGAGAGGTCGATGCGGCCAGCGGGGAGGGGTGTGGCGCGGACGTCCGGGTCGTTTACAAAACGAACTGCGGCGGCGGGGGAGAGCTTGCGGGCGATTCGATTGATGTAGTTGCCCGTGGCCGGGTCCTGGGATAACAAAACGAACCAGGCGAGGGGGAGCATAAGTTATTCGTAGCGCATCGGGGCGGCAGGATCAAGGGTTGGGGCGTTTACAAAACGAAGCCAGTCCACGGTGAACGTGGACAATCCGGTTTTACAAAACGAACCGATTCCGACCGGTTCGTGAATTCCGGCTTTACAAAACGAACCCGCGCAGGTTGCGGCTGGGGTTATGGGCCGCCGATGAACGCCGATTTTGGGAAAAGCCGATTACACCCCATGCCCTTTTACAAAACGAACGTGGTTCCCGCGAGGGTCGGGAGGCCGTTTTACAAAACGAAGCCGGACAAACGGGACGGCCACATGATTCGGCCAGCCGGGATGCATCCGGTTTTACAAAACGAACCGATTCCGACCGGTTCGTGAATTCCCGTTTTACAAAACGAACCCGCGCAGGTTGCGGCTGGGGTTATGGGCCGCGCATCGCGCTCAACCCGCGCCGGCGCCGAAACCCGCTCGCAAAAACCGGTCCCGGGCACACTCTGCAAAGTGTTGATTCTTCGAGAGCGGCAATGTATTTTCGTAAGAAGCCGTTGACCAGGAGTCTTTCGCCTTCGAATCGATTTGGTTACGGATAGATCCGACGAGATCTTCGGAGCGAGAATATTTGCAGGATGTCAAAGAGCGTTGACGCCGGAGCTTGCTCCTCATTCAGACAAGCGAGATTGCTTCAAAAAGGGAGATCTGTTAGTGGGCACTGGCTGGTCGGACCAGCAGACTGAACGCCGCTATTAGACCCCAGATTTAACACAGACCGTTTACAGCCGATGTGGAAGTTGTTGATTTTATTAAGCGAAATTCTTGTGATCCCGTACGGTTTCGGATCGGTTGCCGGACTCACGGATCAATCGTGCCCCGGAAAGCAATGGCTGCACGAGGTTCGAAACCAGGTACGCGAAGGCCGGGGCGCAGGTCATCGCGGCCCCTACGGCGCCCGGGAAAACGGGCGAGGTACCGACAACAATTCCCGGTTCGGTCGATGTATCCGATGACGCGTTCCGCACCGTCCCGAATGGCGATGCGACCTTCAGTCCTGACTTAATATTTATAGATCTTGTCGTGCGATAAACACTTGACTTGCAGGGGTTCCCGTCTCATAGTAAACAATCGTACTTCACACGAGACACACAGGTTCATCGTGTCGGTTCGGTAAAAAAGGAAACGGAGACAAACGGAAATTGACGATACAGAAGTATGCAGCATTGGCAGCTGGATTAACGTTCAGCGCCGCTCTGGCACAAGCGGGGGTCACGTACACCTGCGATCCCTCAATCAACGCGGCGCTGGCGGGTTTGTGTAACACCCTCAATACAACGACCGCCGGTCTTTACAACAACACCTTACTAATGTTAACGCTAACATTTATATAACATTCGGCGCGACCGGCCTCGGTGCGAGCAGCGGATATAACAATCTGGTCTCATACTCTTCCTATGTCAAGGCGGCGACAGCAAATGCGAGCGGAAGTGCGGTGCAGACGGCGGCGCTGGCGGCACTGAACTCCTATTCGGCTCCGATCTATGGCAGTGGCATGGTGAACGTCTCAGCCGCCCTGGGTCTGAGTCTCGGATTGCCCGGCATGACCGGCACCACCAGCACAGGGAGCGCCTGCAACCTGCCTGCGACGGGATGCTACGTCAGCATGATTACTCTGACCAATGTTCCGTCGACGTTTTATTTCCGCACCGGGACGCAGCCATCGAGTGCTTACGACTTTTTTACGACGGTGGAGCACGAGACTAACGAGGTCCTGGGAACTTCTTCCTGCATCGACACCACAGGCCCGGCTCTGACCGATTCCTGCGGCGCGGGTGTTCCGTCGGCCGTGGATTTGTTTCGCTACTCGGCGGCGGGAAAACTGATTCCCGATTCCGCGCTCAGCACCGCTCCGGGCGCATATTTCTCCTACAATGGCGGTACCTCGGACGTTGTGCCGAACTTGTTTTACAGCACGCTGGCGAATGGCAGCGACTACGCCGATTTTGTCAGCAACTGTCCGGCGACGCCGCTGTACGTGCGGAATGCAACGGGCTGCCCGGGACAGGATGCGGGTACCGATATCACCAACGATGGCGGCCCCGAGATCAATATCCTGAATGCGCTTGGGTATACTTTGACAGCGGTCACCGGCCTGCCTGTCATCAGCAAGTCCGGAGTGGTTACCAGCGGTACCACAGTTACAACCATTGAGGCGGGCAGCTGGGTGGCAATCTACGGAACGAATCTGTCGCCCGTGTCACGGTCGTGGACATCGGCGGATATTATCAACGGGAATCTGCCCACGAATCTGAGCGGTGTCAGTGTGACGATTAATGGGAAATCCGCTTACGTTTACTACATCAGCCCCACGCAGATCAACGTGCAGGCGCCGGACGATGCGGCGGCCGGCACCGTGAGCGTGGCGGTTACGACTCCGGCGGGTACCAGCGCCAGCACCACGGTTACGCTGGCGTCGGTAAGTCCCGCGTTCTTCACGCTGGATGGCAAATACGCGGCCGGAGTCATTCCGTCGTCCACGGGAGCGTACCTGGCGGGCACACCAAACAGTTACGACTTGCTCGGTCCGACGGGCATGTACTCCTATAACACCCGTCCGGTAAAGAAAGGCGAATTGCTGGAGCTCTTTTCAACCGGCTTCGGGCCGGGCGGCACGCCGGTGGTTTCAGGCAAGGTATTCAGCGGCGCAGCGCAGACCATCTATCCGGTGAGCCTGAGTCTGGGCGGCGTTGCGATCAACACGGTCGCGTACATCACCGGTGCGGGTCTCTACCAGATCAACATCACGATCCCGGCGAATGCGGCAAGCGGCGATAACGCGCTGACCGCGATTGTGAACGGCGTACAGTCGCCAACCGGCATTTACGTAACTGTGCAATAGGGCTGAGTTTCCGAGGGGGTCTTTTAGGCGCGATCGGCCATGATCGACGGGACCCCTTCGGGCCTGCAGCAGAGAATTCGCGGGATGGTCACGGTATCAATCGTGACCCGGAAAGCAATGGCTGCACGACGTTCGAACCCAGGTACGCGAAGGCCGGGGCGGAGATCATCGCGCCGATGGCACGCCGGGGAAAACGGGCGAGGTTCCGACAGCAATTCTCGATTCGGTCGATGTATCCGATTACGCGTTTCCGCACCGTCACGAACGGCGATGTCGTCGTAGA
>Ga0302275_10006253_pt1 | contig 11316 bp, 11 predicted proteins | sample III_Bog_N2_2_FD_200229 | JGI IMG/M metagenome (GOLD analysis project Ga0302275, IMG submission 200229) | Peat permafrost microbial communities from Stordalen Mire near Abisko, Sweden - III_Bog_N2_2 | ecosystem: Environmental > Terrestrial > Soil > Wetlands > Peat | place: Sweden: Abisko... | reverse complement strand
AAGTTCCCGAAGAACCCCCCTTCGAAGAAGGGGTAGTCGCGGCGCTCCTGGGCGTCGCTGCGCAGGCCGACGGGGGCTTGGGGATCCTCGCTGCGCAGGGAGATCCGCACCGGCTTACCGAAGAAGTTCGTGCGGGCCGCCAGGCAGGAGGACACCTGCCGTTTTTCGGCGTCGTTCAGGGAGCGGGACGACCACGCCGGTGCCAGGCCCATGTCGCCGGGGAACGAAAAGGACCCGCTGTCGGTGGAGACGTCCACGGTGTCGATGGCGGGCAGGGCGCAGTTCACGATGTACTTGAGCAGTTTCCGTCCGTCGGGCGTTCGCGCCAGGGAATCGTCCAAAAGCGGGAGCTGCTTGGCGGCTCCCACCAAGGCCAGTAGGACGATCCACGCGCCGACGCTCCGCACCGGAAAGGACGCGCGGAGCGAGGCAGGCATGATCTACTTGGTCAGGGGCTGAGCGGCGAGGGCCTGGAGGGGGCTGGCCACGGCCTGGAGACCGTTGATCTTGACACCGTTCAGGCTGATGCCGTTCAAGAAGACGCCGTTGAGCTGGATGCCGTTGATCGACAAGGCGTTCGAGGTGAGGGCGTTCAACGTCAGCGAGTTCGAAGTGAGGGCGGCCTGCGAGGCTGCCGCGGTCAGCGCGACGAGCAGAATGAAATATTTCATGCGGTTCTCCTGGTGGCGATCGATGACTCCTCTGGCTGGATGGGATTATCCAGGAAAAGGAGCTTGGCCGAAAGCTTACACACGGATCCAGGTCGTTGTCCTCTTCGCGGAGACGGAAAACTCCACGCTGCAACGGAGTATCCGGCTCGCCGCTGCAAATGCGCGATGCCGGACAATTACCGACAAAAACATCCATCTTCAGCTAGCGCGTACGTCCCAGATGTCGGGGTTCTCGCGGTCGGCCCACAGTTCCCGGGCGGCGTTGTACCAGCGCAGGAAGGTGCTGACCACTTGGGCATCGGCCTTCCCTGCCTCCAGGCGCATCTTGGAGCGGTCCAGCACGCCCAGGTAGCTGCCCGCCAATTCCAGTTGGCCGGTCCGCATCCCCAGCGCGATGACCTGGTGGAGCACATGCCCTTCGAACTGGAAGCCGGGGGCGTTCGACCGTTCGAAGCACAGCAGGTAGTACTTGAGAGCCTGGGCCAGATGGGGCATCTCGTCCATCCCGTAGGTGCGGCAGATCACGGACTTCTTGAGGGTATACCCGGCCATCTTGTAGGCGGAGAACGGGACGTTGCGCGAGAATTCGATCTTGGCGCGGAGGATGGCGAGCTCGTAGGAGGCCAACCCGGCTTCCGGGGTGCGGGTGCGGGGCAGGATGTCCTTCATGGCATCCAGGCTCTGGGTGGTGAGCCATGTGGCCCGCTCGTCCGCGGCGGCCAGAATCGCGGCCAATTCTCCTTGGTGGAGCCGGGCGGGGATTTCCTTGGTGCGGGCCGCCGGATCGCGGGTGATGAAATCCTTCTTGTCCGGCGAGGCGTAGAGGCACTGCGGGCACACGGTGACGGAGATCAAGTTGTAGTCCACCACCTTGTACCTCCCCAAGGCGTGGTAGGTGGGCATCCCGAACCGGTCGGTGAAGATCTGCTGGCTCTTCGACTTGAGTTCGTGGCTGGGGAGCTTGGTCATGTAGCAGGAAGGGCACTTGACGAATACCGTGAAGATGGCGTCGTCCGAAGCGGTTTCTCCGGGATCGTCGATCTCGACGGCCTTCTCGGTGGTCGAACGCATGGCCTGGATCTTGTTGTTGTCGACCCGAAACCCGTTGGCGGCGATGTAGTCTTCCACCAGCTTGTCGGACCCCAGCATGATCCTGAGACGTCTCCGGACTCCATTTTCGTCGATGACCGCCATGACCCGTCATTGTCGCATAGGCGGGGCCATCTCTCAAGCCTGGGGATGGGCCGGAACCCTTTGGTTGTTCGGTTCCGGGCTCCATCGCGCCTGGCGGGGCCTCCGAAGGCCGAACGTCCCTCCACCTCTGCTCGTGGTGGGCTCGCTGCGCGCGGGAGGCTCCCTCAAGACCGATCTGGTCGCCTGGATCGCGGAGCGCTACCCGAGCCTCGCCGTGCTGGTCCACCCCACGGGCGACGAAGACGCGATGTTGGAGGCTCGATTCCCCGGGAGGCTGTTCCGCCACCGGGACTGGTTGGAGGCGTGGAAGGCGGCGCAGCGTGCGGGGTTCGGTGCCGGTGTCTGCGACGGAGGTCTCCAGGACCCGGCTTTGGACGGATGTCCGGCCCTGCGTCTGGTCCACCCCGAGGGCCCGCGCGGGATCGGGGATCTGCTTCCCTTCGGGTCCTACCGCGCCCTGAAGCCATTTCCGAGAAGTCAGGAGCGCGCCTTCACCGTGGGCACGGATGTATCGGGGGAATTGGATCCTCGCGACCTCCCGGCGCCGGGATCCCGCGTCTGTGCGGCCTGCGCCGTGGCGCGGCCGGAGACCTTCTTCCGGGAGTTGGAGGAAGCGGGGCTGCACCTGGTGGAGAGGGTCGCGCTGGGGGACCACGCGCGCTTTCCCCGAGGTCTGCTGCGCCGCATGGGGGCCGGATCGCTTCCGTGGCTGGTCACGGAGAAGGATTCATTCCGCCAAAAATTGCCGCAGCGGGCGCAGGTGATCCGTCGTTCCGTGGTCCTTTCCGGCGACGCGGTCGAGGCCGTCGACGAGATGCTGTCCCTTCTCCCCGCCTGACGGAACCTGTCCCCGGAAGGATCAGATCGGCGTCTTGGACGGCGCGCCCGGGATCTCCCGCACCAGCCGGGGAACCAGGTAGCCCGGCAGGCGCGTGCGGACCTCGGCGACCAGTTCCGCGGCCCGCTCGTCGGGAACGGCGAAACGACCGGAGCCCCGCACCGCATCCAGCGCGTGGAGATAGTACGGGAGGATCCCCGCCTTCCAGAGACGGAGCGAAAGATCCTCCAGGCAGGAGGCGTCGTCGTTGACGCCCGCCAGCAGGACCGACTGGTTGAGGAGCTGGACCCCCGCTTGGCGGAGCCTCGCGGCGGCCGCCTCGACCTCCGCGTCGATCTCGGCGGGGTGGTTCGCGTGGAACACCACCACGGTGCGCAGACGGGTTCGGGAGAGGATTCCGCAGAGCTCGGGAGTCACCCGGTCGGGGAGCACCACCGGCAGGCGCGTGTGGACCCGCACGGTGGACAGGTGGGGGATGGAGGCCAGGTCGCGGATACGCGCGGAAAGGACGGAATCCGTCAAAGTCAGAGGATCCCCGCCGGAGAGGATGCATTCGCGGAGGTCGGTTTCCGTCCGCAGACGCTCCAGTCTCCGCGTCCAGTCGGCGGGCGGAGCTTCGCCGTAGGGGTAGTTCTGCCGGAAGCAGTACCTGCAGTGGATGGCGCACGACCCCGTGGCCACGACCAGGGCCCGCCCGGCGTACTTGCGGAGCAGTCCGGGTTCCAGCTCCGCCGCGGTGTCGCCCACCGGATCGTCGCGCTCGCCGTCGGCGGCGATCCCTTCCGCGCGGTCGGGCCACACCTGTCGCAGCAAAGGGTCCAGCGGATCCCCGGGACGCATCCGGTCCGCGAAGGGTCGCGGGACCAGGAAGGGGAAGGACGGTTCGGAGGGCAAGGGCGGGAGCAGATCCAAGGGAATGGACAGGTGCTCGGCCAGCGCCTTCGGATCGCGAAACGCTTCGCGCAGCCCCTGTTGCCAGCCGGATTCCATTCGGGACGGGAAAGATACTGGCCACCGCGCGAAGCGTAGATTGGGCGTCCTTTGCCGAACACCAACGAGGGAGGGGCGATGGAATCGAGTGCATCGGGGGACTGGAAGCCAGCCGCCAGCCTGGAGGCGTTGCGGTTCCGGGCCGCAAGCCTGCGCGCCATCCGGGAATTCTTCCACGACCGCGCCGTGCTGGAGGTGGAAACACCGTTGCTCTCCCCAACCGGGGCGGTGGACCAGTGGATCGATTCCTTCCAGGTGCGCTCGTCGCTTCGCCGCGAGCCGCTGTGGCTCTCCACCTCGCCGGAATTCCACATGAAGCGCCTGTTGGCCGCCGGGTCCGGGCCCATCTGGCAGATGGGGAAGGCCTTTCGCGACGAGGGATCGGGACGCCAGCACAACCCGGAGTTCACCCTGCTGGAATGGTACCGGCCGGGTTGGGATCTGCGCGAACTGTGCCGGGAGGTGGAAGACCTGGCCCGGGCCGTGGCCCCGGCGTTTGCCGCCGCGCGGTGGGTCAGCTACCGCGAGGCCTTCCAGGAACGCGCCGGCGTGGACCCGTTCCGCGATCCCGTGGACAAGATCCGGCAGGCCGCGGAGGAATTTTCCCCGGTCCTTCCCGCCATCGCCCGGGACGACCGCGACGGGTGGCTGGACCTCTTGATGGTGAGCCGTGTGGAACCCGGGCTGGGAGATCCCCAACCGATTTTCCTGTGGGGCTACCCGCCCTCGCGGGCGGCGCTCGCCAAGCTCGGCGAGGAAAATGGGGTTCCCGTGGCTTTGCGGGCGGAGCTTTACTGGAAAGGCGTGGAACTCTCCAACGGCTACGACGAGCTGGTGGACCCGGAGGAGCAGTTGTCCAGGTTCCAGTCGGAGACCAGGGCCCGCCAGGCCCTGGGAAAACCCACCCCGCCCATCGACCACGCCTTGCTGGAGGCCCTGCGCGCGGGGATGCCGGCCGGTTCCGGTGTCGCCCTGGGCGTGGATCGGCTGGTGGCCTTGGCCTACGGGGCCAACGCGATCGGGGAAGTCCTGGCCTTTCCGGAATGACCCGCCCACAGACATCCGACGGAACTGGACATCGCGGAAGGAGATGGACTGAAGAAAATATGCGGGCGATCTAGTTCAGGCCGTCCAGCCATTTTCGGCCCAGATCGGGGTCGCTGAACAGGGAGGCGTTGATTCCCGCCTTGGCGTAGTCTTCGGTGAAACGCTTCATGTTCATCTGGCCCACCAGCTTCTCGGGAAGAACGACGGCCCAGTGTTTCCAGCCGGCACCGAGCATCTTCGGAAACCAGTCCGCCTTGGCCCAGTCCTCGTCTTCCTTCTTGAGGGCGCCGTTCAAACGATCGTCGGACAGCCACTTGGTCGCGCCGTTCTTCTTCAGGGCCTTGTAGCCCTCGTTCAGGACGGTCTTCAAGGATTCCCCGGACACCCACTTCTTGATGTGGTGGTGCACCATCTTGCTTTCTTCGTGGTACCAAACGGTCGCGTATTCGTTATCGAGGATGACGATGGAGGGCATGACTTCTCCGGGCTCTGGTTGGTGGTAGGACTTCTCGGACGCATTCCGAGGACAGGCGCGATGGTACCGCGGTCCGGAGGGAGATGTCAAGGTCGAGCCACCGCGATCGGGGAAGTCCCGGCATTTCCGGGATGACCCCCGCGATGGCGGGGGGAAGGGTGGCCCGAGCCTCAGCGCACGCTGCTGGAAACCAGATCCACGCGTTCGGACGAGGTGACCAGTCGGGTGAAGACCAGCCCACTGGCTTGGGGCAGCTCCACCTGGGACGGTCCGGTGCCGGAGCGTTCCTGGAGCAGCCGACCCCGCGCGTCCACGGATCGCAACGTCCAGGCCACGCCGGGGTCGACACCCACCTGCAGACTCCGGCCACGGGCGCTCAGGATCTCGTGCCGCGGCATCTCGCGTAGACTTGCGGGGACTCCCGCCACCAACGTCATGGTGTCGTAGCCGGTCAGGGCCGCGGTGGCCCCGCTGTTGACGGTTCCTGTCAGAGCCAGGACCAGCCGGAACACGCCCGTCGGCGGATTGGACACGGATACGTTCGCCGTTCCCGTGCTGTCCAGCACGACCTTGAACCCGGAGGGGTCCACGGTGGCCGACAGTCCGGAATTCTGGATCAGGCTCGCGCCCACCAGCATCGTGTCCAGGGCCGGTTGGTTCCGGTCGAGGTTCTGGACCCCCACGTGGAACGTCGTGTCCTGCCCGGCGGGCACGCGGAGGGTGTCGTGGTCGTTGGAGATCTTCCAGGCAACCGAGGGGCTGGAATAGCCCGACTCGAACGGCAGCGAAGTCCAGGACTGGGTGCTGTCCACGTCCCACACGTAGACTCCGTACACGTTGTCCCTGTAGAGGCGGTAGGTGATCACGTCCCAGGGATCGGCGTCGGAAAGCGCCATCGCGATGGTGCGGCTGAAGGTGGTGTTGGTGGAGCTTTGGCCGCCCAGGGTCAGGCTCGCGGTGAGGGTGGCTCCAGCCGTGGCTCCCCCGATCCCGATCTTGGCCGAGGCCGAGGCCCCGATGTCCACGCTGTAGGTGACCGTGGTCTGCTGGGTCACGGTGCCGGTGGAATCCTGTTCGGAGGACCCGCCCCCGCCCGTGAAGCTGGAAAGCGAATTCAGGAGGGTCAGGCGGCTGGTCAGGGGGGTGCCGCTGGAGTGGTTCACGAGACTGTCGCGGATGCGGTGGGTCCTGGGGTCGATCACCGAGGCGCCCAGGAGCCGCGCGGTGGTGGCGGTGTCGAATGTGGAGGCGATGTTGGAGGCGTTGATGACGCGCAGCACGTTCTGGGCGTTGGCGATCGGTTCGTAGAACAGCTTGTAGACGTTGCCGTCCGAGTACGCGTGGGGGTCCGTGGGCACGTGGGAGTAGTAGAGGTGCCAGTGCATGGTCAGGGTGGGAACCACGAACAGGTCGCCGCGTCCCGGGCCCACGGCGGAAGGATCGGTGCTGGTCCCCGTGTTCATGCTGTTGTTGGTCTGCACGGTGGCGGTGAACTGGTTGTCGGTGTTGTGCTTGTAGTCCACGCTGGCGGATACCTCCACGTCGGCGCTGGCCACCCCGGCGTCGAAGGAGTAGCCGGCGGTGAGGCTCGCCCCGGCGCCGTACCCGAAGGATGTGGTCACGGAATTCGAGAAGCTCGCCCCCTTGGCGAGGCTCGCGTAGCTGCCGTCGCCGGGCGGGTCGTAGATGATCTGCTGGGGCACGCCGGGGATGATGAAGGTGCCGGAGTCGGTGGCGTTGGTGGACGGTGTCCAGGTGTAGAAGGGCAGCTTGTAGGTGGCCTTGTAGTCGGCGTTGTCCGCCTGGTTGGGGATGGTCTTGTTGTAGACCTCGGCGCCGGTGATGGTGCCCGGTTCCTGGACGGTGTCCAGGTTCAGGGAATCGATGATCCTCAGGTTCCAGATGCTGTCCACCGAGGTGTTCTGGGGGCCCAGGTCGCAGCCGTTGGAGGGCGTCTTGTTGGAGTAGCTGAAGGAACTGCCCTCGTTGTCGTCGTAGTACTGGTAGGAGACGGTGGCCTTGGGGTACGGGTTCCCCGTGAGATCCTGGACGCAGATGGTGGTGGTGTTCCACGAATAGCAGAAGCTCCGCGCGGCGGCCACCAGGACCAGGGCGGCGATCGAAATGGCTCTCCTCATCGGGAACTCCTCGTTGCTGCGGACTCCAGAAACGGAAACCGCCGGGGAATATCTAATGAGACCTATTCTAAATCGCAAGCCTCGAAGTCTCGAGGCAATGGCCGCGAGATCAAGACCGCAAAGTCTGGATTTTGGTGCGGATCACGGGTGCAGAAGCTTGAAGGCGTGGGCCCAACCGCCGCCGCGAAGCCCGGGGATGCACCAAAGCATGCACAGGGGTTCGATGGCGCGTGCGGACTGGACATCCCCGAAGTCCTCCGGGGCGAAGCCGAATTCCGTCACGATGCGCGCGACCTCCGCCTTGGCCGCATTGTCGTTGCCGCACAGGAACTGGGTGGGGGGGCCGCCGGCGAAGACGGGATCCACGAAGAAGGCGTTGCCGACCGTGTTCCAGGCCTTCACGAAGCGGACGGAAGGGAACGCCTTCTGCAGCCCTTCCAGGATGGAGTCGTTGGGACCGGTGAAATAGCGCAGGACCCCGTTTTCGGGAGGGGCGTCCGCGATGGGATTGGTGGTGTCGATGACGATCTTCCCCTCCAGGCTCTTCTCCCCCACCAGCTTCAGGGCCTCCAGCGCCACGGATCCCTTCACCGCCAGCACCACGATCTCTCCGAAGGCGGCCACCTCCGCGAAGGTGCCCGACGCGATTCCGCTCTCCTTGGAAAACGCGGCGAGCTTGGAGGCCTCCCGGCTTCCGATGCGCGTCTCGTAGCCCTTGGCATGGAACCCCTTGGCCAGGGTCTGCGCCACGACGCCCGATCCCAACACCCCGATCTTCTTGCCCATGTCCGTACCTCCCGATTGGTGAAGGTCTGGAATTACACGCATTCTCGAATCGCGACCAGCGGGGGAGCGCAGGCCCGGGACCGAACCAGGGTTTCAACTTCCCCGGATCGTCTCCAAAATCCGCCGCCCGAAGGCCGGCAGTTCCGGATCGCGCGCTCCCATGGAATACACCACGTCCCCGGACCGCGCTTCGCGGGCCACCTGGGCCGCCACCTCGTCCCGCGTGGGGGGACAGGAAACCGTCGCACCCTGGGCTTGGATCCGAGCGGCCAGGTCGGCGCTGGAGACGGATCGGTCCGCGGTTCCCCCGGCGTCGTAGACGGGACTGATCCAGAGCCTGTCGGTGGGGCGCAGCGCCCGTGCGAAGGAGGTCGCGAAATCCTCCAACAGGAACTTGAGGGGACCGAAGCCGTGGGGCTGGAAGATGGCGAGCACCCGTCCTTTCCCCGCCACCGAACGCGCCGCGTCCATGGCGGCTTCCACCTTGGCGGGGTTGTGGGCGAAGTCGTCGAAGACCTGGACTCCCCGCGCTTCGCCGAGCTTCTCGTGGCGACGACCCACGCCCGCGAAACGCGCCAGGGCACGCGCCCCAGCGTCCAGGCCCGCCCCCGCGAGCGTCGCGGCGGCCAGCGCGGCCAAGGCGTTTTCCGCGGTGTGGCGACCGGGGAAAGGAACGCGGATGCCCGTGGCCCCGAGGGAGAAGGAGACGAAATCCGTCCCCAGCTCCAGGTCCCGCGGCAGGGGGAGGAGGGAGCGGACGAATCCGAAGGTCTTCGCGCCCGGCCCCCCGATCTCCAAGCAGTCGGCGCGGTCGCCGTTGACCAGGAAGGTCTCCGAGCGGTCGCGGAAGGTGGTGAAGATTTCGCGCAGCTCGGAAAGTTCCTTGTGGTCGCGGTCCAGGTTCAGCATCACCCCGATCCGGGGCGCGTAGCGCACCAGGCTCCCGTCCGATTCGTCGGCTTCGATCACCAGCCATTCACCGGCCCCGCCCCAGGCGTTGCCCCAGTGGCCCGCCGCGGACAATTCCCGCAGGACGCCGCCGGAGATCACGGAGGGATCCATTCCCGCTTCGCGCAGGATGGAGAAGACCATGGCGGTCACCGTGGACTTGCCGGAGGTCCCGGAGATGGCGATGGTGGATTGGGACGCGGCGAGTTCGGCCAATGCCTCGGACCGGTGCAGGATGCGGCAACCCAGCTCGCGGGCGCGGCGCACCTCGGGGACGTCGGCTTCCACGGCCGTGGACACCACCAGGGTGGTTTGCTCGTCCAGGGCCGACCCGTCCTGGGGGAAGAGGGAGGCGCCGGCAGCCTCCAGCGCGGCCCGGATGGATTCCCCGCCTCCATGGTCGAACAGCCTGTCCGAACCGGACACGTTCCGTCCGCGCCCCAGCAGGTAGAAGGCGATCGCGCTCATCCCCGAGCCGCCGATCCCCGAGAAGTGCCAGCGGCTCACGCCATGGTCTCGGGTGGCCGGGGACCGATCCACACCAGATCGCCCGCGGAAAGGATCCTGTCGGCCAATTCCTCGGCGGCCAGGTTGGAAACCCGCACGCAACCGTGGGAACCGGGACGCCCGAGTTCGTCCTCGCGGGCGGTGCCGTGGATGTAGACGTAGCGGTCGTGGGTATCCACTCCGGGGCCGCGGTTGATGCCGGGCTCCAGACCGTCCAGCCACAGGATCCGGGTGGTGATCCAATCGCCCTCCACCGCCTGTCCCGTCCAGATCTCCCCGGTGGGTTCGCGGCTGGAAAACCGGGTCCCGAAGGGTTCGCCCTCTCCGATCACCTCCGCGATCCGATGCCAACCCCAGGGTGTGCGGCCGGAATTCTCCTCGCATCCCAGGCCGTTTCCGGAGGTCGAAACCGCGCATCGGAACCGCTCGGTGCCGTTTTCCAGGACCCGGAGCATCTGCGCGGAGGCGTCGACCAGGACCAGCCTATTCCGGGGGCGGGGCATCGTCGGCGTTCATGTCGGTCAACCGGTCGATCTCGTCGCGCACCTCGTCCATGCGCCACCCGTCGATGTCTCCGGCCTCCTCCAGGCGGCGTTCCTCCAGCGCCTGGGCGGCGATGCGGATGGACTCGGCGGTGCGGGCGTCCATGCGACGCCGACCGATCCCCTCCAGGATCTCGTCGGCGGCATCCAGGGGGGCGAGCATGCCCACCGACGCCGTGGCCTCGAAGCGGATGTCCTCGTCCGCATGGTCCAGCAGTTCCTGGACCCGGGGCCACGATTCTTCCAGGCGCAGGTTCGCGCAGGAATGCACCGCTTCCGCCACCAGCGCGGTGTGCGGGGAGCCCAGCTCCTCCAGCACGATCCTCTCGAACTCCTCGTCGTCCACCAGGCCCATCGCGTAGACGGCGGAGACCTTCACCCACAGGTTGGGAGCCTCCTGGTAGAAGCGCAGGACCAAGGAGCGCACCTCGGGAAGGAAGGCGATGTGGCCCAGAGCTTCCAGGCAGCGGCGACGCACGTCCATGCTCTCCATGCGGGCATCGACCTTGGAAAGCAGGTGGGTCTTGGCCGCGTCGTAGATCTCGCGGGGAACCAGGGGCTCCGGAGGGCCGGGATTCTCGGGATCGGGCTCCTCGTCCTCTTCGGGGCTCCAGTCCCAACCGGCGCCATCCTGGAGCACGGGCCAGAGGGAAGCGTTGGCGATGGCCCGGACTTCTTCGTCCACGGCGTTGGTGGCCAGATCGAAGGCTCGCTCCCAGATGCCCGGCAGACCGAAGTACCCCGTGGAGGCGCGCAACGCGGCCACGACCACTTCGGAATCGTCCGATCCCAGGTAGCGGAGGAGCCGTCCGGGCGCGTCGGCGCGATCGAACTCGTAGTTTTCCAGGAGTTCCAGCTCCTTGAGGGCCTGCGAGCGGTTCATCGGATTCGGATTCCTTTCAACACTGACCGGCCTTAAAATAGAAAGCGGACCATGCGCCTCCTCCTCCCCCTCCTCCTGGGCACCGCGGCCTGGGCGGGACCATACCTCCCCTTGGTGGCCCAGAAGGTCCCGGTGGACGGCTGTCGGATCCGGCTGGATTGGATCAGCGCACCCGCGGGAACCATCGCTCCGCCCAGCTCGGTGTCGGGCAGTTTGGAGCTGGCCAGCAAGGATCGATTCCGCTTCAGCTCTCCCGAACTCGTCGTCGTGAGCGATGGCCGCACCTTGAGCCAGTGG
>Ga0302275_10006252_pt1 | contig 11318 bp, 12 predicted proteins | sample III_Bog_N2_2_FD_200229 | JGI IMG/M metagenome (GOLD analysis project Ga0302275, IMG submission 200229) | Peat permafrost microbial communities from Stordalen Mire near Abisko, Sweden - III_Bog_N2_2 | ecosystem: Environmental > Terrestrial > Soil > Wetlands > Peat | place: Sweden: Abisko... | reverse complement strand
CCGGCCGGAGAACCGGTCCGGGCGGACGGAGGGGGATGCCGGTGCATGGCAACCGGGATGAGCGTGAATTGGTCAATGCGGTAATACTAGAACTGTTACTGCGGGTCACGCCCTTATATTCAAATGCCTTGTGGCGTGTTTCTAGAAATAGAGACGGGGAACAGGGCCGACATGGAATATTTAGATGAACATGCTAGTTTCTTATTTTAGCCTCGGTTCTTTCTCGATGTTCCAGTATCCGGCGGCGGCGGCGGTTGGCGGTTCCGGCGAAGCGGGAAATGATCTGCGGCAGGTCCGATGCGTCCATTATGTCGGTAAACGAGGCGTTGGATGCCAAGCCGTCGTCGAGGCGGTAGAAATCCTTGGCCTTGGGTTCAAAGGTGATCCCCTCGCGGGCATCCGGCGTCGATTCGCCCATGGCTCCGGCCACGAGTTTGTCCATGGTCCGGGTAAACGCCGAGGCGATGTCCTCGGCCGTCGCGGCGGTGTTGATCTTGTCTCGGAAGGACCGAATCAGTTCGTTCTCAAGCTTGGTGAAGGAAATTCGCCGGCTCATGAACACACCTCCGTTTGCGCCGATCGATGCGGCGTATTGCCCCCGGCGGACAGGCCCGCAATACGGGGAATGGGGATAATAAAAAACTAGTCCCGACCGAGCCGGGGCGCAAGCATTATTTCCCGATAAAAATAGAGCCGATTGCTTCCCGCGCACCGTGGGCGTAAAAACATCGGCCAGGGGCGCCGCCCCCGCTGAACTCCCCCGCCGGGGGGACAATTGTCACCCCAGGTCCTCGAGTAAGGGGTATTTCTCGTTATTTGTGCAGCAAAATCATGAACACATCAAAATGAAATTTTTATGTGTGCTGCGTGTTCCCCCAGACCCCCGCGTAAGGGGGACGACGAATATTCTTAACGAGTCCGGGGTGATGTCCGAAAAGTCATCAATTTATTTGCATAACAACATAGATTCCAAATGACCCGAATCGCGGGGGCGGGGGGCTGTCGTCCCGGCCTTAGGCGGGAGCATCATCCCCTCGGCGGGGATTCCCAAGGGGCGCGGGGCCCCTTTGGCCCCCGGAGGACTGGAGACTGACATGGAAGTATTCACCGGCGTGCATCGCGATTATCGCCAGCGGACTCGGCCGGGGCCGGGCGAGATCGGGTTTCAGTGCGTGGTCGAGCAGACCGACTTGTGGATCGTGGGCAGGCGGGACGTGGGCCTCGACGTGGCGCGGTTTGTCGCCGAACTGCGGGCCGGGCTGAAAAATTATATCGTCTTGCATCCATGGTTCCAAAAAAGTCTGGTTCCGGTCGCGGTCGGTCCCGAGGCCCCGCCGCTGGTCCGGGCCATGGCCGAGGCGGCGTCGGCCTGCGGGGTCGGCCCCATGGCCGCCGTGGCCGGGGCCACGGCCCAGGCCGTGGCGGAGCGCTTCGTTTCGCAAAGCCCGGATTTTTTGGTCGAAAACGGAGGCGACACCTATTTGTATTCCACTCGCGAACGCGTGGCGGGCTTGTTGGCCAAGCCGCTCGATGGGGTCAACCTGGGACTGCGGCTTGTGCCCCGGGATTTTCCGGTTTCGCTGTGCGCCTCCTCGGCGACCATCGGCCATTCGCTGAGTTTCGGCGTGGCCGACGTGGTCGTGGTGCGCTCGAAAAGCGGCGCCCTGGCCGACGCGGCGGCCACCGCGCTGGGCAACCTGATCACAAGTCCGGAGCACTTGAAAACGGCGACGGCCGCTGCTCAGGCCATGCGGCCGCTCGGGGTGGAAGGCTTTTTCGCCCAATGCGGGGAGCAGGTCGCGGTCTGGGGAAAAATGGAGCTGGTCGCCCTGGAATAAACTTGCCGAAAGGCTCGGGCGGCGTTATATGGTAGCTAAGGTGTCCATGGGGGAGATGATGGTATGTACGGAAACTTGATCCACTCTCCGGACTCGGTGTATATATCGCCGCCCGGCTACGCAACGATCTCTCCTCCGGGACATTTCGATGTGCCGATTCCTCCCGGGTCGCAAACCGTCTACGAGATTCCCCAGGACTCGGTGATGCATCTCGTTCCCGAAGGCCTCGGCGGGGTGGTCGTCAATACCTGGGCCTAAGCGCCGGGGTAGTCCTATTTCCTCACGGTAATCGTCAGTCCCGCGCCCGTCTGCTCGATCACCGGCTTGCCGGCGAGCTTGGACGTGGAATCGACCGTCAGATCCAAGACAATGCGCAGTTTGTCGCTATGCTTGCCGATGCGCACTTTGCGCACGACGCCCGCGCCGGACACTTCCCCCGGGCCTTCGTGCTCCCAGCGTCCGGGCAGGTCGATGATCACCCGCGCCGGCGAATCCGCGGTGACGACCACGGGCGTGGGCGGCACGGCCGTGGCCTTGATGTGGACCGTGGTGGCGTCGCCGGAGGCCGAAACCGAGGCTGCCTGGAACACGCCCTGGCCCTTCCAGGCCGAGCCGGGGGCGGCTTTGGTTTGTCGTTCGGCCTTGGTCGGCGGCTCGGCTTTGGCCGCACCGGCCTGAGCTTGGGCCGTGGCCTGGGGCTCGGTCTTGGCCGCCGGCGCCTGGGTTTCGGGCGCGGCGGCGCTCACGGCCTCCGGGGAGGGCTGCTTTTTGCCCTTGGCTTCGGGCTCGGTTTTCTTTTCCTTGCCTTTTACTTTGCTTATTTTCGTCAGGCCGAGCGCTTCTTTTTCCAGGGAAGACTCCAGCGCGGCCCGCTCCGGGTCGTCTTGCGCGGGTTCGGCCGCCAGCTCGGGTTTGGCGGCGGCCGTGGAATCGGTCTCGACCGGCCGGTATTGGGGCTCGGCTTGGGCAGGTTCGGCCGGGGATGGGGCGTTCGCCGGCGCCGGCGCCTGCGGGCGCTGGCCAGGCCGCGCGGCGACGTCTTGGCCGGATGGAGGCGGGGAAGCGACTGGCGCGACTGGCGCGACTGGAGACTGGGAGGCCCCCTGCGCCTCGGGAGGCGGCGCGGCGTTCTGGGGCGCCGGAGCTTGCGAGGCGATGGGCTGGCGTTCGGAAAAAATCTGATCCAGGGTCTTTTCGCCGTTTTTAGCGGCCGGGGCCGGCTCCGGGGTCTGCCTGGGGCTGACCGGGGCGAGAATCGCCCCCCCGGACGGGGCCGAGAGCTGGCCGGGCGCGCCCGCCTGAGGTGGGAGAGCGCCGGAGTCCGCTTGCTCGGGCCTTTGCGTGACGGCGACGGTCTCGGGCGCTGCCCGCTTGCCGAAAAACACCTGTTTCCAGATGACCAGCGAGGTCACGACCATGGCCGCGGCCGTGATCGAGGCCACAATCATCGTCTTGGTTCTAGAATCAAGCGCCATGGGTATACGCTCCAGTGGTTCGCGGCCGCCTGTCGTTCACGCGTCGATTTCCCCCAATACGCTGGCCCGGGCCGTTCTGTAAACATGGTCGCGCATCGTTTGCGCCGCTTGCCGCGATCGCTGCCCCCGGCCGCGCGCTTGACCGATTGTAGACGGTTTGTAATACCGCGAGCCGGAGGCCAGCATGCAAAAACGAGTCAAATCCGTGCGCATCCCCAGGGAACTCGAAGAACTCGACCTGCCCGGGGTAATCCGCGAATTCGAGAAATATTCGCGCGATCTGGAATCGGCCAGCATCCTCAAATCCCAAGGCAATTCCCCGGCCGCCGAGGCGTTGATCAAGACCCGGCAAACCGATCTCGGCCGCAAGATAGGCCACAAGATCTGGGAGGCCCGGGTGCGCCACGCCGAGAAGATGCGCGATAAGGCGCCGGACAAGCCGAAAGCGGCGAACGCCGATTCCGGTCCGGACCCTCAGGCCCTCTAGCCGGTCCCGGGTTTTTGTCCGTGCCTGGAACCAGTCTGCTCGCCCATGCCGTCCGGGGCGGCACGCTCGGCCTGATCGCGGCCATTTCGCCCGGCCCCCTGATGGCGCTTGTCGTGAACTTGAGCCTGGCCTACTCGGCGCGCGAGGGGATCAAGGCGGCCCTGGCCCCGCTGCTCACCGACCTGCCCATTCTGCTTTGCGCGCTGGCGGCGGTGAACGCCGTGGCCGCCAGCAATACGGCCATGGGCCTGCTCGCCCTGGCCGGCGGCCTGTGTCTGGCGTATTACGCCCTGGAGTCTTTCCGGTTCGTCCCCCAAGCCCGGGACGCGGGGCAAGGCAAACCGTCTTCGCTGCTTCGCGGCGTCATGGCCAATTTCCTCAATCCCCATCCCTACGTTTTTTGGACGACCATCGGCGCGCCGCTGATGATCGAGGCCGCTTCCGGGGGCAAGGGGCCGCCGCTGCGTTCGCGGTCTCGTTTTTTGTCTGCATCTGCGGCCTGAAGTCCTGTATCGCCGTGATCGCCGCCACCTCGGCCGGTTGGCTTGGCTCCCGGGGCTACGCCTTCGCGGTCAGGCTCTCCGGAGTCGGCCTGCTCTATTACGCCGCCGGCTTTCTGCGCGACGCCCTGACCCGTTTCGGCATGCCTGTTTGATTCCAGGCTTCGCCTCACGGGCGCGGGCGCAAACTCCCGGTCACGCGGGGAGGATGAGTCCGGGGTGGTCCGTAAGGAAGTTGTCGGGGAGTACATAATATCCTTAGTGCAATATAAGGGAAAGTCGGTATTTCCCCGCCTGTTTCCACGGGGTAAAAAAAAGCCGGATCATGGAGGCAAGGGCCCCACGGCGCGCCAAAAGCCGCCGGACCGCCGCGCGAGGGCTGGCAGGGGCGAAATGATGTAACAACTGGAGCTGGCTTATGGATTCCGATGGCATCATCAGCGATTTCAAGAGCAACATTTCCGCCCGCAATCTTTTTTATCTCCTCAATACCGGGTATGAGGACGTCATGGAATTCATCAAACTCATCCGGTGCGCCCTGGAATACCACAACATCAAGCTGGTCTACCTGGAGCGAGAACTGAGCATCACCAAGACCACGCTGAAGCGGGTGCTGAAAATCCTCAACGGCGCGGTCACGAGGGATACGAAAATTTACGTCCTGGCCAAGATCATCCGGACCATCGAGCTGCACGAAAAGAGGACGCATGTGCCGATGCGTTCGTCGGCCATGGCCGAACTCGGCGCGGCCTGATCCTCGCGGCCGGGGACGCCCCCGGACATGATTTCAATGACCCCCATGGAGCGCGGCTCGTGGGGGTCATTTATTTTCCGCTCAAGTATCCGGGCGCTGCCGCGCGCACTTGATGATTTTCTCCCGGCGATTCATAAGGGGCCGCCAGGGAGGTGGAAAGTGGGAAAAGTCGCCCGGTTCGCCAAGGTATGCATCGGCTGGACGTGCAGCCTGCTCGGACTCTATCGTTTTCTCTTGGGCGATCGCGCCTTGGTGGTTGCCTTGCACCGCGTTCTGCCCGGGGCGTCGGACGAATCCATGACCCTGCCCGCGCCCCTGTTTGACGCGTTCTGCCGGTTTTTCAAAAAGCATTTCCAGGTGGTCCCGCTCGGGGAGATCGTGGGCAAGTTGGAGCGCGGCGAGTCCTTTCGCCGGGAGATGGCCATCACCTTTGACGACGGGTATGCGGACGCGATCGAGGTCGCCGCGCCCATACTGGAAGCGCATGGGTTGACGGCGACTGTTTTTTTGGTTTCCGGTTTTGTCGGCACGCGGACGACGCCGTGGTGGGACAAACAGTCGGGCCGGGTCCATGCTTTCATGGATTGGGACCAGGCCCGGGCCATGCAAGACAAGGGATTCACCATGGGCGCGCACACCCGGACCCATCAGGACCTGGGTAAGATCGGCGGGCGGGAGGCCGAGGAAGAATTGCGGCTGTCGCGCGACGAGCTCCAGGCCGGGCTTGGCCGCGTCGTGGACCAATTCGCCTATCCCTACGGGTATCCGGAGCACATGTCCGAGGAGAATAGGCTCCTGGTCGCCCAGGCGGGGTATCGTTGCTGCTGCGGCTACGGCGATTTTGTGGAAAGCGGTTCGGACCCGTTTCGCCTCGAGCGTCTCCCCGTTTCGATCTGGTACAGTTCCCCGGCGCATTTTGGCGGGGATTTGGCGGTCCGCGCCATACGGAAAAGGCTTGGAAAATAAAACGTTGTCTTGTAGGAGGGAGCTCGCGGGCTCGACTTGTCACGCGGAGTCCAATCTATTCTAGTTATTCCTTGAGATTGCATGGCAGCGATAATTTTTTCGTTTGCTTGCAGGTGGTTGCGTAAAAAAATTGCACTCTGGCCGCATGTGGACTTTTCCCGACTCTGGCTGTAAAAATTGCAACCGCGATACGGAACGTACATTGCGGGGATATGGAGCGGGGCATTCATTTATGCCGATTCGCCGGATTTTTCATGGACTGAAGTTGCTGCCGCCGCTGGCGGCGATGCTGCTGCTTGCGCTGTTGCTGTGCGGGTGCGCCAAGTCCAAGCCGCGCGATCCAGGCGACCACTACATGGAAGTGGTGGATCAAAAGAGCGCCCGGGATCTGGCCGCAGAGCAACACGCGCTCGAAATCACTCCAGAGAAGGTCAAGGGCAATCCCGAATTTCAGGTCATCAATACCGCCGCGGTTCCTTACGTCCCGGAATACCATATCGGCCCCGGCGACGTAATAGAAGTCGTATACCACATATATTACGAAAAAAGCCCGGAAGATTACCGTCTCGAAGTGCAAGACCGCATCAGCGTGCATCTGCCGTATAGTCCTCAGTTCAGCACGACCGCCCTGGTGCGCAGCGACGGCAAGGTCTCGTTGCCCCTGGTGGGCGAGTTGCCCGCGTCCGGCAAGACCGTGGCCGATTTCACCAAGGACCTGGACAAGAGCTACTCCCGGTTCATCAAGAATCCGTCCGTGAGCGTGGGATTGGAAGAGTTCAACGTCAAGATCGAGGAACTCAAAAAAGCCATCACCACCGCCTCGCGCGGGCAAAGCAAGATCGCCCCGGTGCTGCCCGACGGCCGGGTGTCTTTTCCGATCGTGGGCAATATCAATGTCGTCGGGCTGACCGTCAAGCAGCTCGAGGAAGAGGTCAACAAGCGCTACGCGGAATTTGTCCGCAACCTCCAGGTGACGGTTATTCTCTTGGAAGTGCATGCGAACAGGCTGTACATCTTCGGCGAGGTCAATGTCCCCGGCATCTACGAAATGACCGATCGCTACAATCTGCTGCAGGCCTTTGCCCAGGCGGGCGGGTTCAAGCCCAGCGCCAATTTGAGCGAAGTGTTGGTTTTTCGCTACTCCGGGCTGGAGCGGCCCCTGGTCTTCAAGATCGACGTCCAGAACATGCTCGACAAGGGCTTCCTCTACAACGGCGTCTTTTTGGCGCCCGGCGACGTGGTCTACGTGCCCAAAACCCGCCTCGACGACATCAACGACGTGATCGCCAAGGTGTTCACCCGGGGCATCTGGGCCGTCGTGCCGTTCCAGACCGGCGCCGCGATCGGCCTGACGTACACCAACTATCTGTCCACGCCGGCCTCTTTGGCCACTTCGGCGATAACGCCGACAACGACAACGACAACGACACCGACACCGGTCACGGTGACGACGCCGACCCGAACCTCGCCGTAGGCCGCGCTCGGGACCGGACGGGAATACATATGGCGACGACCACCGCGACACCGGCCAGCATGGAGAGCATGCGCAGCTTTTTGCGGGAAGCGATTTTTATTGTTTTCTATTACAAGCGCTTGATCCTGTATGTTTTCGTGACCACGTTCCTGATCTTTTTGTTTATGGCCATTTCCCTGCCGGCGATATATCAGTGCGAAGCCCAGTTCAGCATGTCCATGCCGCAGAATCTCGATCCCCTGCAGAAAGAAAACTCGTACGACACCAAAAACCAATACCAGCGCATGCTCATGGACCAGAAAGAGGTCATCACCTCCAACCGGGTCCTGATGCGGGTGGCCAAGCGCATTTTCCCGGACAAATCCGAAGACGACTACCGGAAAATCGTCGACCAGCTGCACAAGGACATCGATATGGCCCCGCCCAAGGGCGAGACCTTTGAAACCACCAACGTCTATTATTTGCGCTACGAAAACCACGATCCCCAGGTGGCCCTGGACCTGACCAACGCCCTGGCCGAGATCTATCTGGACGTGTTCACCGAGATAGCCGGGGCGCGCACCGAATATTCCTATGAATTCTACAAGAAGCAGGTGGAGAGCCTCTACGAGGTCGTGCAGCAGAAATCCGAGGCCCTGCGGGAATATGAAAGCGCCAATGCCTTGGCCTTGGCGGACATCCAGAGCCTGGACCCGAACAAGGCCACGACCGAAACCGGGGTCAAGGCCCAACTCAACGACCTCAACCGCAAACGGGAAAGCCTGCTCGAAGAGTATGTCGCCCTGACCCAGACCATCGCCGACCTGGGGACGGACTTGGAGAACAATCGCCTGCCGACCGTGCTCCCGGACATGGAAGGCGCGGGCAAGGCCTTGACCGCCTACAAGAACAAGATCGTTCAGTTGCAAATGGAGATCAACGAGGTCAAGACCCAGTATACCGACGAATATGAACCCCTGCGCCGCATCAAGTCCGAATTGGACTCCAACATCGGCCTGATGCGGGAGGAAATGTCCCTGATCCTGCGGGCCAAGACGATTCAAGCCGAAAGCATCCGCGGCTCCCTGGCCGAAATGGACAAGATGGTCAACAATCTGGAAGATTCCGTGCGCGCGACGGCCCAACAGCGCTCGGCCTACGAATATCTCAAAAACGATTACAATTTGGCCAAGGACGAATATTCCACGGTCAAAAACAAGCTGGAACTGGCCAGGCAGGCCTCCAATCTGTCGCAGCAGAAAATGGTCATCACCATGGTCGATCCGCCGACCTTGCCGACCAAGCCGGTCAAACCCAAACGGACCGTCATCGCCGTGATGGGGATCTTGTTTGGCGTCTTTCTCGGCGTGGCCGGGGCTTTCACCCTGGACTACTTCGACCATACTCTGAAAAATCCCGAAGATATCGATCACTATTTGAAACTGCCCTGCTTCGGGTCATTGCCGCATATCGATGTCTAGCCAGGCGGCCCCGGGAGCGTGGTCGCCTCTGTCCGTATTCCCAGGCCTTATCCCCGGAAACGCCCGCGTTCGTTGAGGCTGCACGTCTGATGGAAACCACGCTGGAACTTGCTCTGTTCGTGCTCGTCGGCCTGACCGGGCTTTTGGTCATGCGCCTGGGCTGGTCCCGGTCCAAGGGCCGGGAGCAGGACTTCCCGCCTCTGTTCTTCGGGTTGTGGCTGGTGTCCACGGTGGTCTGGAACACCTTTTTCTCTTCCGTTCACATTCCCGGACTGTTCGATATCTCCATCGAGCGCATTCTCTTCCTGGTTTTGATCTGCAGCTGCTTTATGCAAGGCAAACGCGAACGGGTCGTCATGCCGCGGGTAAACCACTCCATCGAATTGTGGATGGCGATTTTTCTTCTGGTCTGCATCGTGTCCATGTCCATCAATGGATTTGAGGCAATCCATCCCGTGTATCCGAAGCCCTGGTTCATTTTCTTCACCAGCTACCTCGTGCCCTTTATCGGATTCTTATACACAAAATATTTCCTGCGGGACGACCGCGCCATCCGTTTCGTCATGACGACTTTCTTCGTCCTCGGGGTCTATCTTTCCCTGACGGCCTTCTTTGAACGCGCCAAGATCAATTTTCTGGTCTTTCCGGCCTACATCCTCGATCCGCATGTCCTGATGCACCTGGACCGGGCCAGGGGACCGTTCCTCAACGCCGCCTTCAACGGCCTGGGCATGACCATCGGCTTTGTCGCCGGCGTCTATCTCCTGCCCCGTTTCCGGGGAGGCAAGCGGCTGCTCATGCTCCTTTTGCTCGGCCTGTTCTTTCCGGCCATCTTTATTACCTATACCCGGTCCACATACTTGGGCTTCTTGCTGGTCCTGGGCGCCTTGCTCTTTGTCTACCGCACCCATGTTTCCAAGTGGAAGTTGACGCCGATCATCATATCCCTGGCCGTGGTCCTCACCGTGGCCAATTCGGGCAAGCTCTTTTCCTCGAACCGCTCCTCCGGCGGCATCGCCGAGATGCGGGAAGTGGAGATCCGCTTCCAACTCATCGACCGCTCGTATAAGCTCTTTGAGTCGCACCCGTTCTTCGGCGTCGGCCTGGCCCACTTCAGCGTCGCGGAATCGAGTCCCGACGCGCTCCAGGACGCGCAACACAATCATTTGATCGGCATGGCCGTGGAGCTGGGCGTGGTGGGCGCGTCCTGTTACCTGGTCATCCTCATTTTGATCTTTCGGCGGCTCTACGCCCTGGCGAAAGATCCGCGCAACGACACCGTGGAGCGGGCCAACCAGATCATCATGCTCTGCACCGTCTTCACCGTGAACCTGCTCACCAACATATTCGTCGAACCGGCCTATTGCGAGTTCATCAACGTCAATACTTTCGTTTTCGCGGGCATCATCGACCGCTTCTACAGCCAGCCCGACATCCTTGACGGGCCGGACGCCTGAATTGTCCTCAATCGGATCTCCCTGTCTCTTGAAATAACTGCAAAGCGAAGAATGGGGAGTAGGAAGGGGTTCAAATGAATATTGAGTTCATTGACGTGAAGTCAAATAGACAAAAAGTTGAATCCTTATGGAACGAATTTTGCACAGCCAATGAGCATTCATTCTTTATGTCCCCAGGGTGGATTCATACCTGGATCGATTGCTTTCAAGACGAAGAGAATCTGCAATTAATGATAATAAAAAATGGGTCAGCGGCAACTTTTGCGGCCATTGTCAATTTTCAGAACCAATTGAGAGGAGGGATTTTCAAGTCTCGAGTTTTGAATATGAATTGCACGGGGAATTACGAAAAAGATAACATCTGCATAGAATACAACCATTTATTGAAAATTGGCGACGGTGATTTCAATGTCAATCTATTCTTGAAATCACTCAAAGAAAAGTGGGATGAGATATACATTCCGGGAATGTGCATGGCCCGGAGTCCAGGAAAAGTTATCCGGGAGTGCAACCAGTCTTGGGTGATATATGACTACGATAAACCAAATTTTTGGGTTGATCTATCTGTAATTCCCAAAGACAGGACCGATTATATCGGATCGCTGTCCAAGAGAACAAGGACTCATATACGAAGAACGATCAAATATTATGACACGCTGGGAGAAATAAGATTGCATCAAGCCGCCTCGATCGAGGAAGCGCTCGGCATGCTGGAGAATTTAATCGCGCTCAAGGAACTCATCTGGAGTAAAAAAGACGGCAAGTCGTCCCTGAATGAGCATTTTCTTAGGCATTCCACCGCGCTCATTAAAGACAGGTTTAAATCCGGCGAAATACAGATGTTAAAAATACAAGCTGGGCAGCAAATCATCGGCTATATATATAATTTCGTTTATCGCGGGCATGT
>Ga0302275_10006250_pt1 | contig 11319 bp, 7 predicted proteins | sample III_Bog_N2_2_FD_200229 | JGI IMG/M metagenome (GOLD analysis project Ga0302275, IMG submission 200229) | Peat permafrost microbial communities from Stordalen Mire near Abisko, Sweden - III_Bog_N2_2 | ecosystem: Environmental > Terrestrial > Soil > Wetlands > Peat | place: Sweden: Abisko... | reverse complement strand
AGAATACATCGCTACGCAATTCGCTCTGGCCGGGGTGGAACCGGCCGGGGACAACGGTACTTATTTCCAAAGCGTTCCGCTGGTGGCCGTACACACCATCGAGGACAAGACGAAGTTCTCCTTTGTTTCCTCAAGCGGGCCGCCGCGCGATCTGGCTTACGGGACGGAAATCGTCTCAAAAGACCAGACCGGCCAGCCCAGTGCGGACTTCGACGCGCCCATCGTTTTCGTCGGCTACGGCATTCACGCACCGGAGTACAACTGGGACGACTATAAGGGTGTGGATGGCAAGGAAATCGACCTGAAGGGCAAAGTCGCCCTGGTCATCGTTAATGAGCCGCCCTCGGACGACGAGAAGTTCTTCAAAGGCAAGGCGCTCACCTACTACGGCCGCTGGACCTACAAGTACGAAGAAGCTGCGCGCCGGGGAGCCATTGGCGTGCTCATCATTCACCGCACCGATTTGGCGAGTTATGGCTGGGAAGTGGTGCGGAATAGCCAAGCCGTGGAAAAGAGCTACCTGCAAGGCGACCCCAGCGCAACGCTGCGCGCTGCCGCATGGATTCAGCACGACGTTGCCCAGCGCCTGCTTATTGTTGACGCGATTGGTCTCGACCTGGCCATCGAACGGGCCGGCAAGCCCGGTTTCCATCCTGTTGAACTTTCGACCCGCCTCCATGCGCATATCGAAAGCCGCGTCCGCCGCTATGTCAGCTCGAATGTCGTGGGGCGCGTGGCGGGAGTTAGCCCGGTCAACCAGGCGGTGCTGTACACCGCGCACTACGATCATCTGGGCATCGATCCCGACGCCAAAGGCGACAACATCTACAACGGCGCGGCCGACAACGGAACCGGCTGCGGCATCATCCTGGAGCTAGCCCGCGCGTTTTCGCAATCGTCTGTCCGGCCTCCGCATGCTGTCTATTTTGCCGCCGTTACCGCCGAGGAGCAGGGTCTGCTGGGCTCGCAGTTTTTGGGTATGCATCCGCCCATTCCCGCCGCTCAAATCGCGCTCGACCTGAACTTCGATATGATCCTCCCGATCGGCATTCCCCGCTCGGTCAGCCTGGGGGGAGCGGAGCGCATCGACTTCTGGCCCACCGTACAATCTGTTGCCGGCGCATTCGATCTGGCTCTTTTGCCCGACTCCAACCCTATGGCCGGCCACTACTACCGCTCCGACCATTTCTCACTGGCCCGCGTCGGCATTCCAGCCTTTTCCGTTGACCAGGGCGATCTTTTCGAGGGCCATACGCCGGAGTGGGGCCATGCGCAAATGGAGGACTACGAGGCGAACCACTACCACCAACCCTCCGACGAGTATCGGGCCGACTGGGACTTCCGCGGCAACGCTAAGCTGGCCCGGTTTGGATTTGTGCTTGGGTGGCTGGCTAGCGAGCAGGCGAAGCCCGTCCAATGGCTGCCGGGCGACGAGTTTGAGGCTGCGCGCAAGGCGAGCCAATAGCGGCGCGCAATAGAGGCATCCACGTGCCGGCGTCCGTCATGCTCACATCCGCTCAATCGGTCTGACATCCCCGGTCCCCAAGAGCGAGGGACCGGGGGCACCCTCATTCAGGGTGGGACAGCACACCGGGGCCGGGGGCATCAGTCGAGCTTCAGTAATAATCCGCGCAGCTCATGTAATACCCGCATTGCGTGCAAACCAGCTTGCAATGGTGTCCGCTGAGCTGGTGAGAGCAGGTAGGGCACACCTGGCAGTGATGGTCGACTGGATGAACGGCTGATTCAGCCGGAACGCCACACGAAAAATTATTCGCAAAATCGGAATCGAGCGCTCTGGGCCGCTGCGGCAACATGCCCGACAGATTAGCATGGTAGTGAGGGCAGACAGCCGGGCAACAACCCGGCGGGTGCCTTATGCATCAACTCTCTGGCGCGCCGCGGACTTCCCCTCCGCCGGGGTGCCAGGAAACCAGGGCCAAAATACCGGATCTCAAATCCCCCAAGGAGGGACAATGGCAAGCAAGGCAAGTGCGGTTTGGACAGGATCACTGAAAGAAGGCAAGGGCACCATCTCCACGGCGACCGGAGTGTTGAGCAACGCCAACTACTCGTTCGCCACGCGTTTTGAAGGCGCCGACAGCGGCACCACCCCCGAAGAGCTGATTGCGGCGGCGCACGCAAGCTGCTACTCCATGGCCCTGGGCGCAACCCTGGGCGGCGAGGGCTTTACGCCGGACAAGATCGAGACCCACGCAGCCGTCACGCTGGCCAAGGTCGAAGGCGGCTTCGCGGTAACCAAGATCGCCCTCACCACCACGGCCAGCATTCCCGGCGTCAGCGAGGAAGCATTTCAGAAGGCCGCGGCGGGCGCCAAGGCCGGCTGCCCTATCTCCAAGCTGTTCGCCAACAACACTGAGATCACGCTGGACGCCAAGCTGGTTTAGTAGCACCCCGAGTCGGCGCACGGATCTATCAAAACAAACATCCCATCCTTGCCCAACCTCTATGCAGAAGAGGCGTGGCAAGGATGGGTGTCTGTTTGCAGCCAACGATCGCACGCTCGACACGTAAACTCCACCGCAGAAAAGCCAACTTGAATTCGTTCCACTTCTGTGCGAAAGTAGTTCAATTCCGGATGCGAATTCGGATAACGCGCATAACTTCCCTGGTGCTGCAATGAGGAAATACGAGTTCAAAGCAACTATTCAAGCAGGCGTCGGCGGTGGGGCCGGTGTAGCTTTTCCATACGACGTTGAGAAGGAATTCGGCACCAGGGGGAGCGTCCCGATAAAGTCGACCATCGACGGCGTCCCATACGCCGGCTCGCTGATGAATTGCGGTTTTCCGAATCACATGGTCGGCGTGCTCAAGGGCATGCGCGAAAAGATCGGCAAAGGGCAAGGCGACACCGTTGACGTTGTAATTTGGAGAGAGGAGGCCGAGCGAACAGTCGAGATTCCCGCGGAGTTCTCAACGATGATGAAGAAAGAAGGGCTCCTCGCGAATTTCGAAAAGTTGAGCTACACCCATCGCAAAGAGTATTGCCGCTGGATCGGGGAAGCCAAAAAGGAAGAGACTCGATTGAAGCGCGTCGCAAAGGCGGTTGAGATGCTCAAGAATGGCGTCAAGACGCCCGGCTAGATGCCGGCCGGTCCCGATTGATTTAGAATAAAAGCAGAAGCAGGGGCGAGGCCTGATCCCAAATCGGGAAGACGCGAATTCGGGATCTTCCTGCAATAGTTGTATGTTTCGGACTTGCCAGCCGTGATGCTTCGCGGTAGTATCGAAGTTGCCGATCAAGCGGCTGACGCGGGCCACCCGAAACCGGGTAGAGCAAGCTCGCCGCCGAGTAAGGAATCTTCGCTGACAGGTTGAAACGAAACAAGGCTGCATACGGCGAATTTTTCCAGAGGAAATTGCCCTGAGAGGAAAACGCTGGCCGCAATTTGGCAGTCCAGGCAAAGTGCCCAACAAGCGGGCGGAGATAAAGCAAGGCTCCTGTGTGGCAGCCTGAAGTTCTTCCGGGAATCATGGTAGGTAAATTGCGGAGTGCCGCCCCCCAACTAGTTTTTCGATGCTTCGCAACAGTTTTACGGTCAGCCGTGGAGTTCCCCGTCCAGACCTGGACAGGCGGCAGACAAGAGGGATGCTCAGAGCCTGCCTCAGGACTGGGCGGGAATGGCTGAATCTAGAAGCGCTATGCAACAGACTGCAAAGTGCCAGGAAGTACACGCATGACGACAGAATCGACGCAGCCTCAGTCTGAACTGGGGCCAGCCCCGGCCAATGGCACGGGACAGTCGCAAGGGCATCGGCGCCGCAGGCGCCGCCGCAAGAATAAATCCAGCCAGGCCGTCGCGCCTCAGGCGCAACCTCAGGGGCAAGCTCCGCCGCAAGCGGCCGAACCCAGACCTGCTCCGCCGCGCCCGGCGACCGCGAGCCCACAGCCGCATCAGGCTCACTCCAACCAGGGCCAGGGCCGGAAGAAGAAGAAGTTCTTTCAGAAGGGTTCACCTTCTGCGGCGCAGCCTGGGAACAGCGCGCCTGGGCCTGGAAATGGGCAGCAGGGTAAGCGCAGAGGCAAGCAGAAGGGTCCCAGGGAATTTGTCGGTCCCATGGACCATAGTTACCGCGTGGTAAACGGCAACGTCTCTGACGGCCCTCCCTCTACCATCCAGTTTTCGAGCAACGGCCACAGCAGCCATTATCAGGACGCCTATGTGCCGCAACCGCCGGTCCCCGTGCGAGAAGATGCCCCGACACGCATATTCTGCTTCATTGAGGATCTGTTCTTCCTGGCCAAGATTCAGGAGACCGCGCGCAAGCTGGGTGTAAAGGTTGAGTTCATCAAGGGCGGCGACAAGGAGTCGGTGGCGAGGCTGACCGACGTGCCGGAAGCTGAGCGGCCCACTCTGCTGGTCTTCGACCTGAACAATCTCAACGCCAAACCGATTTCGCTGATTCCCAAATTCAAATCCAAGCTGAAGAAGGCCACATCGATCATCGGCTTTCTGAACCATCTTCAGGGCGATCTTAAGCTCAAGGCGATCGAGGCTGGTTGTGACACGGTGATGCCGCGTTCGGCCTTCTCGCAGAGCCTGCCGAACCTGCTGCGCCGCTATGGACTGGAAGAGGAAGAAGAGTACTATCAGCAACCGGTTTGAGAAGCAGTTGTAAGTTTTCAGTTGTAAGTTATAAGTTGTCAGCTCTTTGCATCGCCCGAGTGGTGCGCATCGAACCTGTGTTGATTACTTATCACTAAGCGAAAGCTGAAAAGGGCGCTCCCGAAACGGAAGCGCCCTTTTTGCATCCGTACTCAAAGCTCATCCGGGAGGCCAGGTCATCGGCCTTCCCCCGAGCAAATGCAGGTGGAGATGATCCACAGTCTGGCCGCCATCCCCGCCGGTGTTGACTGCAACGCGATAGCCTTTGGCGAGTTCCTTGGCGCGCGCGATTTCCGCTGCTACCGAGACAAGGTGACCGAGCAGCGGCCTGTCTCCTTCGTCGACATCGGCGAGCGAGACGATATGTTCCCGCGGCACAATCAATACGTGAACCGGAGCCTGCGGGTGAATGTCCGCGAACGCGTAGCAAAGCTCGTCCTGGTAGACGGCCTTCGAGGGAATGCTTCCGTCAACGATCTTGCAAAACAGGCAACTCATAACGTGTCCAGTGTACAGGAGCACTCAGCTGGTGTGGTCGAGCACAATCTTCCATCCCTGTGGACCCTTTCGCCATACCAATGAAAATATGCCGTCGTCCTTCTTTGCCTCGCCCTTTGCAGTCCGCTCCAGGTGGAACGCTCCGGTGACTACTGCATACTCAACCTTGCCGCACGAGCCCGGCAGCAGCCTAACCTCCAGATCATTGAAAGTCAGCATTCCCATCTGTTCCTGCGAGGTGTAATTCTTTTTGTAGTTATCGAGAATCGGCCCATAGCCCTTGCGCACATGCGCGCCAATGAAGGTGGTCTGCGGCGAATCCTCATAAGTCTGCATGAAGGTGGGAATGTCGGCATGGTTCCAAGCCGCGGCCTGCGCTGAGATCGCGGCCCGAATCGCCGCCACGTCATTGCCGGCCTGTGCCTGCGCCGCCCAACCCCAACACGCCACTAGAACAAGCATCAGGAAGCTTCGCATCTGAATTCCTCCGCATACAGCTTACAATGGCAGCATGGCCGCGGCCCTTGCACCCTCTCCATTTCGCATCGTTCACACGGTGTGCTCGCACGATTGCCCGGACTCCTGCGGAGTGCTGGTGACCGTAAATGCGGAAGGCCGGGCGATCAAGGTGGCGGGCGACCCGGCGCATCCGGTCACGAAGGGCTTTCTGTGCGGAAAGGTGGCCAAGTATCTCGATCGCGTCTATGCGCCGGAGAGAATTCTTTATCCTTTGCGGCGCAGAGACGGAGTCGCCAAGGGGCCGCTTGAAAGAGGCCGCGAACACCAGGCCTTCGAGCGTATTTCCTGGGACGAAGCGCTGGATTCGATTGCAGCGCGGCTCAACGATGTCGCTGAACGCTACGGTCCGGAATCGATTCTCCCTTACAGTTACGCGGGCACCATCGGCGCGCTCGGCTTCGGCTCAATGGATCGCCGGTTCTTTCACCGCATGGGCGCCAGCCAGTTGGACCGGACGATTTGTTCTGAGGCTGGCGGCGTGGCGTGGAAGCTCGTCTACGGCAAGAAGCTTGGTACCCCGACAGAGGACTTTCGTCTGGCGAAGCTGGTGCTGGCGTGGGGTGCAAACATCCACGGCAACAACGTGCACCTGTGGCCTTTTATTGAGCAGGCGCGGCGCAAGGGGGCACGCCTCATCGTCATCGATCCCTACCGCACGCGCACGGCCGCCCTGGCTGACTGGCATATCGCCATCCGTCCTGGAACCGACGGCGCGCTGGCGCTGGGAATGATGCAGGTGATCCTCAACGAGGGCCTTGAAGACCGCGCCTACATTGACGAACGGACGCACGGGTTTGCGCAGCTTGCCGAGCGGGTGCGCGAATATACGCCGGAGCGAGTATCGGCGTGGACCGGCATGACCGTTGCCGAGATTGAGCAACTGGCGCGCGAGTACGCGACCACCCGGCCGGCGGCGCTGCGCATGAACTATGGCGTGCAGCGGTCCCAGAATGGCGGAATGGCGGTAAGGGCCATCGCGATGCTTCCTGCTTTGACAGGAGCGTGGAGGCATCGCGGCGGTGGCGGAGTACTTTCCACATCGGGCGGGTTCGAGTTTGACGAGCATGCGTTGCGCCGCCCTGACCTCTCGATGGCTTCCCCGCTCGGACGGTTGGCGCGCACGGTGAATATGTCGGAGTTGGGCCAGGCCCTGACGGAACTTGGTCAGCGCGCGAGAGCGGACGACGGTCCGCCCGTGAAGGCGCTCTTCGTATATAACTCGAATCCCGGCGCGGTGGCGCCAAACCACAATGGCGTCCGCCGCGGAATGGAACGGACGGACCTGTTCACCGTGGTGCACGAGCAGTTCTTTACCGACACAACGGACTATGCGGATACCATTCTGCCGGCAACAACATTTCTCGAGCACACCGATATTCAGGGCGCCTATGGGCATTACTTTGTGCAGCTCTCAAAGCAGGCTGTTGAGCCACTGGGAGAAGCGCGTTCGAACGTGTGGCTCTTTGGCCAACTGGCAGGGCGCATGGGTTTTGAAGAGGAGTGTTTCAGCGATACGCCCGAGGATCTGATCCGGCAGGCGCTGGCAATTGGGACCGATGGCCGATCGACGAATGCGAGCATGGAGCACATAACCTTTGAGGATCTCGAAGAACAGGGGCACATTCCGCTAAGTTTCCATCGCGATCCGGAAGCGCGGCCATTCCAGCCATACACCTCCGGACCGGTTCCCACACCGTCGGGCAAAATCGAGCTCTATTCGGAGACGCTGGCGGCACAGGGTCTTGATCCGCTGCCGGGATTTATTCCGCCATCCGAATCCCGCTGGGGCGAAGCTGCCAAGCGTTTTCCTCTGGAGTTTCTAAGCCGCAAGGCGGACAACTACATGAACACCACGTTTGCCAATTTGGATGGGCACCGGAAGATGGAAGCCCGCACGAGTCAGCGGCTGGAGATGCATCCGTTCGACGCAGAAGCACGCGGAATTGCGGAGGGCGATGCGGTGCGAATCTGGAATGACCGCGGGGCTCTCAATCTGACTGCAATGATGAATGGGAGCCTGCCGGCGGGGGTGGTGGCCGGAAAGCTGGACTGGGCCAAGCTGAGCGTGGACGGAGCAAACGTGAACGCGCTAACCAGCGAGAAGCTAACCGATATCGGCGCGGGGGCAACGTTTTATTCGACGCTGGTGGAAGTGGAGAGGACAGGGAACAGGGATTAGGGAATACCGGGCTGCATTCTTCAGCGCTGGCTTGTGCGGACGGTCAAGGGCGCGGTTTGAGGGGTTCGGATTGAAACGGCAAAACCTCGATGTAGTCCAGCGCCGCAGGGTCGGCTCCATCCGGCGCTCCGTCGATGCTAATCACGTCGCCGGAGTTCAACTCCACGTTGGGAATTGTTTTGCGGGTTGAGTTGTCGCCGTTTGGCCGTCTCGATGGCAGTGTAGCGTCGGCGGCCCACGATGCCGCGGGAAGGCCGTTCACCGAGAGCGCGAAGTGGGCTGCGCCGCCTTGCAAATCGAAATACTGAGCTGCGAGGTTGAAGCGGCCCGGTTCGCCAGAGTAGGTCCACTCGGCAGAGCAGGTGCGCCTTTCCTCAGGGGATAAATGGATGGGTTGCAACCCATCCCTACCAGCCCCGCCTTCCTTCTGGGCTGTTTTCGGCACCCGTTCGACTTCGCTCAGGGCAGGCTTTGAAGTCGTGCCCTGATACAAAGCTCGACCGGGATTAGGCGCGAGATCGCCGCAAATCACGGCTTTTCCGCCGGAAGCGTCTTCCCACGGAGTTACATCGATCACCTTGTAGCCTGTGAGGCGCGCGTCTTCAGCCTCGAGGCGGCCGGGATAGTGGCCGGTGCGGCCCTCATCGTCGGCGATGCCCGTCAGCTTGAAGAAATACTGCACAATGGCGTCGCGCCATACAATCGCATGTCCAGCCTGGTACTCAAGCCGGGCGAGCACGTCTTTGTAGAGCGCGGGGTCAATCCGGCCGTTGAGTGTCTTCCATTCTTCCACCAGCTCGGCCGCCTGCGCGGCGCCATCGTAGTGGCTGTCGTAAATGTGCTGGATGACCGTCTTTCCCGATTGAAGGTGGAAGTTGTATGGAACGTGATGAAAGAAGAGCAGCAGCTCATCGGGGCACGTGAGCGGCGACTCGTAGAGTTTGGCGACGTCGGCCGGGTATTGGCCCGTGAAGCCGGTTCCCGTGGCAACAGTGCGATCCATTCCCACTCCATCGTGATCGGCGCGGTGCCACTGCCCCCAGCCATTGCTTTCGCTCGATTCGATGTTGGGTCCGTAGTGGCTGCCGGTGATGTCGGTAAGGGTCTGCATGCCCAGTGGACCCGTATAGCTCTCATAAGCCGGCCACGACTGCATGAGCATCTTATCCACGGTGCTGACCACCTTCGGGTCGTCGCTTATGGATTGCCGGATCCACTCGTCGGCAATTTGCTCCGGGATCATGTCGGGGTTCCACGCCAGGCGGCCAAATGCATACAGGTTGGCCATTGCCAGCGGAGATCCAAGCCAGGCATTCTGCCCCACTCCGGCCACACCCACCATTCCGCCCAGCGGCTGGCGGAAGGCCTTGCCTACGAGAATCTCCTTTACTGGCGTTGGCCTGTTGTCTCCACGCAGATCAAAGTCCAGCACCTCTTTCCACATGGGCGCAAGGTAGACAAGATGACGCTGCTGGCCGGTGTACTCCTGGGTGATCTGAAGCTCCATTGCCTGGCTGGTTTGCTTCAGGCCGGCAAACAGCGGCGAAACCGGTTCCCGTGCCTGGAAGTCAATGGGGCCTTCTTTGGTTTGGACAATGACGTTGTCAGCAAATTTGCCGTCGAGGGGCTGAAAGATGTCGTAAGCGGCGCGGGCGCGGTCGGCTTTCGGGTCGCGCCAGTCGGCGTGGTGGTTGTAAACAAAGGCGCGATAGAGCACAACGCCGCCGTGCGGCTTCAGCGCGTTGGCCAGCAGGTTTGCGGCATCGGCAGGAGTGCGGCCATAGCTGGCCGGTCCTGGCTGGCCCTCGGAGTCGGCCTTGACCGTGAACCCGGCGAAGTCGGGAATAAGCGTGTAAATCTCATTTACCTTTGCGGCCCACCATGCCTTCACTGCCGCGTCAAGCGGGTCATAGGTGGCCAGCCCTCCGATGGTTTGCGGGCTGGCAATGGCCACACTCATTGCCAGGCGCACGCCCCACGGACGCATCGCGTCTGCAATGCGCGCCAACTGCTTTATGTGGTCTGAGTCGATCAGTTGCGGCGCGGCATTCACGTTGTTTACGTTGCAGCCGTTGATGCCCACCGAAGCGAGCAGGCGCGCATACTCGGCCACCGGGGCAAGGTCCTGGCGCACGTTGCCGCCGTCGAAGAAGATGCTGCGGCCGGCGTATCCGCGTTCGATGGAGCCGTCGGGGTTATCCCATTCGTCGACCCAGCGGATTGGCATGGCGGGATTTTCGGCTACGTTGATTGAGTCGAGGGTCTGGCCCTGGCTCATGCGGCGCAGCAGATCGAAAGCGCCGTACAGTACGCCGCGCCCGCTCCCGCCTACCAACACAAACTGCCGTTTGGTTCCAGCCTGGACGGAGCCGATCCAAAAGCCCTCCGGTGCAAGCTCAGGGGCTTTGATGCCGCGAAACGAAGAGGCAAATTCCACTTTATCGAAGAGCATTACATTGGGTTCATCAGGCGCGCGCACATCGCTGAGCGGACGCTTTTCCGCATCGGTCAGGCGCTCCAGACCACGTGTCAATTCGATTTGGGCGGAGTGCTCAAGAGCATGATCGAATTCAAGAAGCACGCCCGGCTGGGGCGCTCCCGGCGCAGCCCAGGTCAACTCATGGGAAAGAGGAACGGAACTGAATGGGGAGGAGGCATAGGTGGTTGGAATCGGCTTGTTGGCGAATTTCTCATAGCGCAACCAAGCCCGATCGGCCGTCTGAGCAGCCGCGGCCACGCATCCGGTCAGTACAGCCGTGAGCAAAAAAACTTCTGAGAAATAGAGCTTAACCGCCATTCTCATCGCACTCCCGCTTTTCATACGTTCTATCCCGTCAATAAGTCTCGGCTTGCGCCGGAAAAGCAGCTGCTCAACCGTTTTCCCAATCGATCTCCGCCAATCGCACTCCTCGAACCGCATTCGACACATAGATGGCATCCGCCTGACGCAAGTCTTCGACGGAGAGCACCTTCTCTTCGACACCAGCCTCGGTCTCCATTACGCGGCGTCGCATAACGCCGGCCAGCAGACCGCATTCGACAGGCGGCGTAGCCGATCGCCCGTCTTTCACTACGAACACATTGTGAATGGCCCCTTCGGTAACCTCGCCGCGAAGGTTCAGGAACAGCACATCGTCCAGGCCGGCTCTGGTAGCAGCCTCGTATGCCTCTCGGTAAATCCTCCTGTGAGTCGTTTTGTGAAACAGCATACGGTCCCGCGGATCGGTACGCGCGGACGAAATGCGCATCCGCACCGGCCAGTGGCTCTCAGGCAGCGCTTCGGCAGTGATTTCGACCGTTCCGTTCCAGTCGAGCAGTAGTCGAACCTTGCGTGGGGTGTGGTGTTCAAATCCATCGGCAAACTGAAGAAGCGCGCGCTTTACCGCCTCACGGTCACATGGATAATCAAAATAGCCGGCCGAATCTTCGAGCCGGTCGAGATGCAACTCAATCAGCCGATACGCCCCATCCCAAAGCAGCGTTTCAACCAGGGAA
>Ga0302275_10006248_pt1 | contig 11321 bp, 8 predicted proteins | sample III_Bog_N2_2_FD_200229 | JGI IMG/M metagenome (GOLD analysis project Ga0302275, IMG submission 200229) | Peat permafrost microbial communities from Stordalen Mire near Abisko, Sweden - III_Bog_N2_2 | ecosystem: Environmental > Terrestrial > Soil > Wetlands > Peat | place: Sweden: Abisko... | reverse complement strand
CAGCCCGAAGGGAATTTGCTGTCGCACCATGTCGTCAATATCCTGACGGGAATTTTTTTCCGCAACGGGAGGCCCCGCCGATGTTCTCGTGGCGGCGCGATCCGTTCGCCGTGGCGCAATCGCCCCCGCTCGTCCCGGGTTGCCCGCGTTTGCTTGCGATTTAAGCAAAATTTGCGCCAAAGCTCAAGCCGCAAGCCTGCCCCGGGGACGGGATTTCTGCCTGCGGCCTCCCGTGGGCGAGGCATGCCGGGGCGTCCGAACCGGGCAAGCCGGGCGGGGGGGGGCCGCCGCCGCCTTGGAGCGCCGCGAAAAGTCCGCCCCGGAATGCCAATGCCTTGGCGTCGCGCCGTGGCCGTGGATGCCGGGTGTTGCCCTGGCCGCAAATGTTATTGTAGGGAAGGGCGGTCAATCGGAGCGCCAAGGCGAGGGCTGCGGGCGTTTTGGCCCGGAGTTCGCATGCGGCGCGGTGTTAATCCGCGAAGACTTTTGCCGCCGCGCCTGGAAGGCAGAGTCACGGCCTGTCTCTTTGCCTTGTTTTACGAATATCCCGTCCCATGGCATCCATACGGTATCGTGGCGGTCCTCGGGCAAGGAAGGGGGGAGGGAACGAGGGGCATGGACAAGAGCGTCGCGATTTTTCACCCGGAAGGTAATTTTCCAAATAATCCTAACCTTTCCGGTATAATACGCCTTTTACTGCAACGCGGTTTCGCGGTGCACGTGTACTGTCCGCCCCATCCCGTTCACCGGCTTTTCCCGCTCCATCCGCGTTTGCGGGTATATCCCGTGCCGGCCCCGCCGGGCTCCTGGGACGACTTGCGCGGCGTTTTGTTCCCGCCCGGGGCGCAGCGGCGGTCGATGCACTTTGTCGCCCTGGAAAGTCTGCCCCGGTTTTCCCTGGTGCTGGGCGTGGACCAGGGGATCGTCGACGCCGCCTGGGTGGCCCGGTCGCAAGGCATCCCCCACGGCCTGCTCTCCTATGAGCTGTATTTCGCCGACGAGGTCGGCCCGGACTTCAAGCAGGACGAGATCGAGGCCTGCCGCGACGCGGTTTTTGCCCTCAGCCAGGACGAGGTCCGGGCCGAGTGCCTCGCGCGCGAGAATGCCATCGCGCCGGGGCGCATCCTCACCATGCCCGTGGCCGGCAGCGGTCGCCGCCCGGGCACGCGGTCGTTTGCGCTGCATGATGCGCTGGGCCTCGACCGCGACACCAAAATAGCCGTGAGCATCGGCAGCGCGGAGGCGCCCTGGGCCGGTTCCGGGCAACTTCTTGACAACGTGGAGAAATGGCCGGACGATTGGGCCCTTGTTTTGCACCACCGGTATGATTCCCGGGCTGTTCGGGATATGCTGGCCGGTCTTTGCGGCCGAGCCCGGGGAAAGGTCCACGTCTCGCCATTCCCCAGCCTGCCCGAACGGGAGCTGCACCGTCTGCTGCACGCCTGCGATGTGGGATTGTGTTTTTATACGCCCACCTACACCCATCCGACACAGGGCAAAAACCTGGAGCGGCTCGGGATGTCCTCCGGCAAGTTCACGACCTACCTGCAGCACGGGCTGCCGGTGCTGGTGAACGACCAGGCCGAGATGGGCGGACAAGTATGCCGGGAGAACCTCGGCTGGCGGGTTCGCGATATCGGGGAGGTCCACCGGGTATTGGCCTCGGTGGATAGGCCCGCCCTGGACGCCCGCCGGGAGAGTTGCCTGGATTTTTTCACCCGTCGTTGCGATTTTGACGTGACCGTCCCGCCGTTGCTTGAGGCCATCGAGTCGGCCTGCAACCTGCCGAGGAGGCCGCAAACCTCGCCGGCCGGCGAGGAGGCGGACACGGCGGCGCTGTGCGTCATGGCCCGGTTGCGCCTGGCGCGCGACGACGCGCCGGGAGCCGCGGCTTCGCTGGTGGCCGCGCTGCGGCGAGCGGGGAACGAGGCGGATTTCGAAACCGTCTACTGGCTGGCCCTGGGCCTGCACAAGCACGGCCACCTGCCCGAGGCCCTGGCGGTGTACCGCTGCATATACGAAGACGGCCGCGTGGGGGCGTCCCTCGCCGCCTGGGCTTTGTTCAAAAGCGGGGAGGCTCGGCTGGCGCAAGGGGACGAAGAGGCGGCCCGCTTGATGTTCGTCCAGGCGTTGCGGCGTAACCCCGCCCATGCCAAGGCCGCCATCCGTCTCACGCCGCCCGGCGCTCCGCTGCGCGTCCGGCTCGCGGCCCGGTCCGCCCCGGAGCCGGGCGTGCAAAGTCCGCGGGACATCGTGGTGCCCATGGACCCGCTTGATGCGGCACTCTGGGAATATTATTTTTCAGGCCGTCGGCCGGACCGGGTGGAGATGAACCTTTGCGGTTCGTTGACGGCCGGGGACGCCGCCCGCCTGGCGGACGTACTTGCCGGGCATCTCGCCCCGGGCGGGCGCGCCGTGGTGCGGCGGACGCCGGAGCCGAGCGTTTGGGAACCCGCCGAACTCGAGACGGCGTTCGCCCGCAAGGGGCTCGAGGTCATGCGGTCCGACGGGTACGACCACGACGCGGCGGTTCTGTTCGTGGTCCGCTCCGCCCGGGCCGGGAGCGGCGAGGCAACGGCCGGGCGGGACTAAAGTGGAAACGGCCGTCGGCCGATAGGGCAGGGAGGCGCCGCGTCCGGTCCGCCGGCGGGCTTCATGCCTGGAAAACGGTTCACGGGCCGAAGCGGCCCGCGGGCTGCTTGGTCGGCGCGGCTGCGTGCAAAATAAAAGGAGGGGGTTTCGTGGAGCGCGAACCTGAGGTGGAAATGGGCGCAATCCGCCCCACATCACGACACAACTATGTCGCATTTTTCCTGACTTTCGCCTGCAATCTCAAATGTCCGTATTGCATCAATCTGCATGACGGCGGTTCCCGGCAGGCGATGAGCAAACCGACCATGTCGGTGGCGGATTGGGTGCGCGCGGCCGGCCGTCTCAGGCTGCGGGCCGATTTGCCGCTGACTTTGCAGGGCGGCGAACCGACCCTCTATCCGGGATTCTACCGGCTGGTGAATGAGATGCGGCCCGACCTCAAATGCGACCTCCTGACCAATCTTTCTTTCGATGTGGCCGAGTTCGCGGCCAACGTCCCGCTCGAACGTTTCGTGCGTGACGCTCCGTATGCGCCGATCCGGGTGAGCTATCATCCCGGCCAGAATGACATCGAAGAGCTTATCCGCAAATATTTTTTCCTGGTGGAAAAAGGGTTTCGTATCGGGATCTACGGTATTTTGCATCCCGACGAGCAATTGCGCGGCCATATCCTTAAAGTTCAGGAGCGCTGCCAAAATCTCGGCATTGATTTCCGCACCAAGGAGTTCTTGGGCGAATGGGAGGGGTGCGTTTACGGGGAGATGAAGTATCCCGGCGCGGTCGTCGGCGGGCAAATGCGTTCGTGCCGCTGCCGCACCAGCGAACTCCTGGTGGACCCGGGCGGGTTCGTCTACAAGTGCCACGCGACTGCGGGTTTTATGGCGATTGCAATCCCTGCGACATCAAAATCAAGACCAACCGCTTCCAGAAATTCGGCCATACCTCGGTGGACATCATGGAAATCCAGGGAGAAGACGCGTGAAAATTCTTTTGATCAAGCTCGGCTACTCGGAAACGCTCGATCCGGAGATCGGCAAGGTGAGCAGCCTGGGCGACGTTTTAAGAACCACGCCCTTGCTGGAAGCCCTGAAGACGCGCCATCCCGAGGCGAAAATAACCTGGCTGGTGGATGAAAAGGCCGCCCAACTGCTGGCGGGCAATCCGTTGATCGAGCGCATCCTGTTGGTGGACGCCTTTATCGCCTATCAACTGATGCGCGAGAAGTTCGACATTGTCATCAATCTGGAAAAGCATCCCGGTGTCTGCGCCTTGGCGGACATGGTCGATGCCTGGGCCAGGTATGGATTCCGTTTCGACGCGCAGACCGGGAGTTACCGCGCCTACGAGAAGGGCCAAGCCTTTATCGAATACATCCGGGACAAGGGCAGGGACGCCCCGGCCCAGGTCTGCTGGCAGCGGAACCTGATCGAGATGCTCGGACTCGAGTGGAAAGAGCAGGCCTATGTCCTGGGGTACACCCCGCCCGACGGGATTGTTTACGACGTCGGCCTCAACCATCTGGTCGGGCCGAAATGGCCGACCAAGCGGATGCCCGAATCCAAATGGCAGGAAACGGCGGACGCGCTGGAACGGCTTGGCCTCAGGGTCAGTTGGCAACAGGGGCAGGACAACATTCACCGCTATTGCGACTGGCTCGCTTCCTGCCGCGTCGTGCTCACCCAGGACAGCCTGGGGCTGCATCTGGCGCTGGCTTTGAAACGCAGGGTGGTCGGACTGTTCGGTCCGTCCGATCCGTCGGAGGTCCATTTTTACGGCTTGGGCGGGATGCTGCGTTGCGAGGAGTGTCCGTACATGCCGTGCGGCCAGCCCGAGTGCCGTTTCGAGCGCCATTGCATGGGCGAAATCCCGGTTGACGGGATCGTCCGAGCCTTGAGGGACCAACTCGGGATGGGAGTTTAACGATGAACAAATATAAGTTCTTCATCAATCCGGCGTTCGATCCGGCATGTCCCGGGGGATGCCTGGAAGGCGACGACGTTTACGCCTGGCTTCAATCCAAGGCCGCGCCGATGTCGGACGCGCTCCCCGGGGAGAAGGATTTCGCCGCGCTTTCGCAACGTCTGTTGCTGGAAGGAGCCAAGGACCTTCTGATCTGGGACGACCTGCTCAAGGCGGCCGAGATGACCTATTTTGCCGAGTTGACGCCTCTTCAAGGCCCCAGCATCGATTTTTGTTGCGGATACGGCTTCTGGACAGGCAGAATTCTGGGCAAGATCGACCTCGGGGTGGACCTGTTTCCCGAGGACGGCCCATACCGGCGCACCATCGAGGGCTTTCGAGATCATGATTTCATCGGGGGGGCCTATCGTTCGGTCTTACAGGCCGATGTGACGGAAGAGCTGCCGGTGCCGGACAATTTTTTCCAGAGCGTGGTCTCGGTCTGCTCGCTGGAGCATATCGAACGGGCGGACCGGGTGCTGGCGACCATGGCCCGCATTGTGAAACCCGGCGGCAAAGTCTTTCTCAGCCTGCAGACAAACCGCTACATCGAGACCTTCGCCAAAATTTTTCATCCGGATTACGTCGGCTGGGTGCGGGAGAATTTTTGCATGCACCGGGACCGCGCCTGGCGGGACTGGGAAGAACTGGTGTTGGGCGCGGGGTTTCGGATAACCGGCCGCCGCTTCGTCCTGCCGACGCGCGAAGCCGCGTTGAAGGCGCTCGCCTATTGGGAAGAGCCGTTCGCGCCGGTGCTCGGCGACCTTGGGCTTGAGCGCGCGGTCAAGGAGATACCGCAATTTCGGGCGCATTATTACGACCTTGTCCGCCGGTGGAGCGCCGGTCTGGCCGCCCCCGACGACGCCTGCATCGTGTGCCTGACCTGCGAGAAGAAGATATGAACGGCGTTTCTTCGGGACAAGAAGGCGCGCGCGCCGCGACCACGCACGACGCCGGGGCCGCGGAAGATATCTTGCGCCAAAGGCTGGAAGCCTCGGCCTCGGATCTTTCGGCCGGGTTGCAACTGGCCCGCCTCGAGTGGGAGCGCAATAACCGGACCGTCGCCGTGGAGATTCTCAGCCGCTTGTGGACGGCGACCCGCAGCCCCGAGGCGGGCGATCTGCTGGCGCGGATGAGCTTGGAGTTGGCGCGCGGCCTGGACAAGGCTCTGGAGGAGGACCGCGCAATCGTCGGGCGGCTCGCCGGGATGATCAGGGCCTTGCACGGTCCGGGCGGCATTCTGGTCGATACCTTGCAGTACGACATCATCGGGGGGCTGGCCATCGACGTCTTGTCGCTGGTTCCGGTGTTCAAGGCGGGCTGGACCGAACGCACGGGGAAGAAGGTCGTATTTTTTTCGGGCGACAGCGCCAATCCCGCCCTTGTCGATATGATCGCGCGGGAGTTGCCGGTCTTCAGCGACCGGTCTTTCGGCCGTCTCCTGCGCTATTGCCGCTATGATGCGGACACGGGCCGCTTCGAGCTCAGCCGGCGATTCCAGGATGATTTTTTCGGCAGGCACGTCGATCTGTTCCGGGATTTGGTGGAGTTCACCCATTCCACCAACGGCCGGGATTATTGCCGGACCCCCGAGGAAAAAAACATCGGCCATGCGGTTGACGCGCCGCAAATCGCCTTGAGCGCGGAGGAAGAAGAGCGGGGTCGGCGTTTCCTGCGCGAGGCGCTCGAGTTGCCCCCGGAGGGCTGGTTCGTCTGCGTCTACGCCCGCGACGGGGCCTATTACAACGAGACGCCCCAAAGCAACAATTGGTACCGCAATTCCGACATCCGCACGTTTGTCCCGGCGATCGACGAGATTCTCGCGAGCGGAGGACACGTGGTCAGGATCGGCGAGCGCGTCGGCACGCGGCTTGAACATCCGGACCCGCGTTTTTTTGATTATTCCAATTCGGCGCAGCGCGATCCCTTTCTCGACATCTATCTCCTGGCGCATTGTCGCTTCCTGCTTGGCTCGCCGAGCGGGCTGTGCCATGTGGCCTACGCTTTCCGCACCCCGGGGCTCATGGTCAACACGATCAACGTCTGCACGGTCAGCTCCTCCGACTTGTATATACCCAAACCGATCCGGGACACGCGGACGCACAAGCGGCTCAAGTTCGACGAATTCCTGGAGCGCGTCCGCGATCACGGCGATCCGGGGCTTTTCGTCGAGAACGGCAACAGCCAGCGTGACGTGCTGCATGTGTGTTACGAGGACAATACGCCGGAGGACATCGCCGCGGCCACGCGCGAGATGCTGCACAGAATGGCGGGGACGTTTCGGGAAAGCGAAATCAGCGCCGGGACGCGCGAACGTTTCCGGCAAACGTGGCTGCGCTTCCAGCCGCACATGGCCGAGACCAAAATCGCTTCGAGCTTTCTCGAGGCCCACCCGGAACTTTTCTGAGAGGCGGTCGACACATGCTTTGCCCGATTTGCGCCTGCGCGTCCGAGGCGGTTTTTGAACGTCCCGGCCAGGCCGGCAGTGTCTACCTGAAGACCGACCACTCGATGGATCTCCAGGTCGCGGGCTGCCGCAATTGCGATTTTTTTTGGAATGTCGAGGCTTTCGCTGATCCTGAGAGGTTTTTGGGCTGGATGGCCCAGGCGTACCAATCCTATCAACTGCTCAGCGACACGTTGCACGGCTTTCCCCTGGTTGACCCCCGCGCCGAGATGGCCGAGAACTTTCTCGACCGGCATTGCGATTGGCCCAAACTGCGCCATGTTCTGGAAGTGGGCTCGAACCGGGGCGATTTTTTGGCTTTTCTGCAAAGCCGTCACGGACATCTGCAGGTGCTCGGCCTGGAGAGCTCCGCCCTGCCCAGGGTCGGCGTGCCGACGCTCTTTGGCGACGCCATGCAAGCGAATTTTTCTCCCAGCTTCGATCTTGTCGTGGCCCGGCAGGTGCTTGAGCATACGCCCGCCCCTGAGGGTTTTTTACGGCACCTCGGCACGTTTTTAAGCGACGAGGGGCTGCTTTTCATCGAGGTTCCCGATCTGGAGATCGAACTCGCCGAAGGAGTCGATCCTTTTGTCATTGAGCATGTCGGGCATTATTCGGTAAAAGCCCTTGAGCGGCTCGGGGACCGCGCCGGGCTGAACCTCGTCGCGGTGGACCGCCGCTATCAGCTCGGTGTCTTGTTCCGCAAGGGCGCACGCAAAACGCCCTCCGTGAAGGCGGACGGGCGCGGACGCTGGGAGCGGCTGCGGGAATTCGCGGACAACCAGGCGCGCACCGCGGATGTGTGGCGCGAATTGACGCTGCAAGGGTATGGCCTGTGTTTTTACGGGGCGAGCAACGTCTATCTGGCGGTCAGCGGCGTGTTGCGGCAGCGCTGGGGGGCTCATTGGGACGCCTGCGAGCGCGCCCTGGTCGACGACTTTCCGCAAAAGCACGGCGAGCGGGTGGGCGGGCTGCGAGTCACCTCCTGGGAAGAGCACCGCCCCGGTGAAAAGACCATTTACGTCGTGTGCGCCATGTATCGCTACCACCGCCAAAAGATGATCCCCACCGTCGAGAGCAGAATGGGCGAACACGACAAGCTCTTCGCCATGTGGACCCCCCTGCGGGCGTAAGCGCCGTGCAAGGCCGGCGGGCCGGCCTAATCCTGACTTCGCGCCCCCATGATCGTGAACCAGCTTGCAAGCCGCGGCTCCTCCCGGGTCATCCATTTATGGAAAAGGACCGGCGTGAAACCCGCGCGCGCCAAATACGTCTCGAGTTCAGGCCGAAAGAGATAGCGCATGGGGTGGGTTTCGCGAATCTCCCTGAAGCATTGATTCTCCTGGACGATGAGCGTGTAGTTGACCTCGACCGTGTTGCGTCCCGGATGCATCGTGGGTTCGGCGATGCGGATGATTTTGGCGCCTTGGTCTTCCAGGCGTTTGACCGTTATTTTGGGGGGATCCGAAAGCACGCCGGGGCCGTGCCAGAAATCGAAGAGAAATACGCCCGCGTGGCCGAGGTGGGCCTTGGCGGTGGCGAAACCGGCTTGCAAATCCGCCTCGCCGGTCAGATAACTCATGACGTGGAAGAGCGACACGACCACGTCAAAACGCCGCTGGAGCCTGATTTCACGGATGTCGCCGCAAAAGAAGCCGACGGACCGGTCTGTCCGGGTGCCGGATGCGCGCTTGGCCTCGGCGGCCTTGATGCTCCCCTCCGAGAAATCCACTCCGCTGACCAAATAGCCGAGCTTGGCAAAGGCAAAGGCGTGCCCGCCGGTCCCACAACCGAGATCGAGCAGCGAGGACGAGCCCGGACGCAGGGATTCGATCAGCCCATGGAGGTAGAGGGCTTCGGCCGTGTAGTCCTTGTCTTTGTATAACAGGTCGTAATATTTTGAGTAATCTTTGAATATGCTCATGTGAGTATCTTCTTGAGTTCGTGCGCGGCGCGTTCGATCTGCTCCGGGCTCAAGGTCAGCCCGCTCGGCAGGTAAAAACCCTGGCGGGCCAGGCGTTCGGCGTTCGGATGCGACTCGCCGCGAAACAGGTTCATTTTGGCGAACACGGGCTGTTCGTGCATGGGCCAGAAAAAGGGCCGCGTGCCGACGCCCGCGGCCGCCAGGGCGCGCATGGCCCGTTCCGCGGACATACCCAGGCTCGCGTCCAGAACCACGCCGTAAACCCAATAGATGTTGTCGGCGTAAGGGGTCCGCGGCAGCGGCAATTGCAGGCCGGGGGTGCCCGAGAGCAGGTGCGTGTACAAGGCGCCCATGCGGCGCTTGAGGCCGATGAATGCGTCCAGCCGCTCAAGCTGCGCCGTGCCCACGGCCGCCTGCAGATTGGTCATGCGCAGGTTCCAACCGAGCTCCTCGTGCACGAACCGCCTTTGCGGCGTAAAGCAGAGGTTGCGCAGGCCGCGGCATCTTTCGGCCAGGCGCGCGTCGTCGGTCACGATCATGCCGCCTTCGCCGGTGGTGACGTGCTTGTTGGGGTAAAAGCTGAACACGCCGAGATCGCCGATCCCGCCGCAAGCGCGGCCCCTATACGTCTGGCCGATGGCCTCGGCGGCGTCCTCGATGACCGCCAGACCGTGCTTGCGGGCCAGGTCCATGAGCGGGTCCATGTCCACGGGCAGCCCGTAGATGTGTACCGGCATGATGGCTTTGGTGCGGGGTGTTATCTTGGCCGCCGCCTGGGAGACGTCCATGTTCCAGGTAAGCGGGTCCGCGTCGATAAGCACCGGGGTCGCCCCGGCCCGCACGACCGCCGAGGCGCAGGAGATGATGGTGAAGGTCGGCAGGATGACCTCGTCACCTGGGCCGAGGCCCAGGGCCGCCACGGCGGCTTCCAGCGCGGCCGTGCCGTTGGTCACGGCCACGGCGTGGCGTCGGCCCGTCCGTTCGGCCATGCCCGCCTCGAAACGCGCCACGAACGGGCCTTCCGAGGAAATCCAGCCGGTGTCGATGCACTCCTGAAGATAGAGCCGCTCGTTGCCGTCAAGCAACGGCTCGTTCACGGGAATAAAATCAGCGGTATCGGACATGAGGCAATTCTCTCTCCGGGAAAAACGTATCAATCGGTTTTTCCCGAGTTCCTGGAAATTTGGGATTACATCAATGGTCTGGTTTTCTCAGGCCCCGATTCGCCTGGACAGGCCGCCCACGATTTCTTCGAGAGTCGACTCGATGGTGTAGCTCTGCCTCCACTCGGGATAGTGCGACTCGAACTTGCCGATGTCGCTGACGTACCAGATGTGGTCGCCGATCCGGTTGGTGTCGGAATAGGTCCAATGCATGGTTTTGCCGGTCAGCTTTTCGCACAGGCCGATGGCCTCGAGCATGGAGCAGTTGGCGTGGCGGCCGCCGCCGATGTTGTAGACCTCGGCGGGCCTTGGATTTTGCGTGTAGTGCCAGAAGGCGTTGACCAAATCCGCCGCGTGGATGTTGTCGCGCACCTGTTTGGCCTTGTAGCCGAACACGGTGTAGGGCTGGCCGGTCAGGGCGCACTTGGCCAGGTAGGCCAAAAAGCCGTGCAACTGGGTGCCGGAATGGCCCGAACCGGTCAGGCAGCCCCCCCGGAAGACCACGGTGTTCATGCCGAAGTAGCGGCCATACTCCTGGGTCAATATGTCCGCCGCCGCCTTGGAGGCGCCGAACAGGCTGTGGGTGCACTGGTCCAGGCTCATGGATTCGTCGATGCCCCGGGCGTGAAAGGGATGCGACGCCGCGCACTCGTAGCGGGTTTCCAGCTCCTCCAGGGGCAAACGGTTGGGCGCGTCGCCGTAAACCTTGTTGGTGCTGGTGAAAATGAAGGTCGCCTTGGGCGCGAAGAGCCGGGTCATTTCGAGCATGACCAGGGTCCCGTTGGCGTTGACCGTGAAGTCGGTGAACGGCTCGCGCGCGGCCCAATCGTGGGAGGGCTGCGCGGCGGTGTGAATGACTGCTGAAATGTCGCTGGAATATTTACTGAAAATTTCCTCTATGGCCTTTTTGTCGCGGATGTCGGCGCTTATGTGCGTGTAGTTCGGAATCTGTTTTTCGAGTTCGCGGCGGCTCCAATCCGTGGAGGCCTCCTCGCCGAAAAACACTTTGCGCATGTCGTTGTCCACGCCCACGATCTGGCAGCCCTTGGCGGAAAAGAAACGCACGGTTTCCGAACCGATCAGGCCCGCGGAACCGGTGACGATAACGATGCTCATGTGCTGACCGTCCTTGAGTTAGGAGAGAATGGGTTTGAGCTGGTCCCGGTGCTCGCGGATCCAGGCGGTTATTTCCTCGACGATGCGGCCGGGGGCGATGGAAGGCTGCCAGCCGGTGGCG
>Ga0302275_10006242_pt1 | contig 11324 bp, 3 predicted proteins | sample III_Bog_N2_2_FD_200229 | JGI IMG/M metagenome (GOLD analysis project Ga0302275, IMG submission 200229) | Peat permafrost microbial communities from Stordalen Mire near Abisko, Sweden - III_Bog_N2_2 | ecosystem: Environmental > Terrestrial > Soil > Wetlands > Peat | place: Sweden: Abisko... | reverse complement strand
AAAAATTGCTTTTCTTCGACCTGAATTCTTTCCCACGGTGGGTTGCCAAGACTAATATCAAATCCCCCCTGTGCGAACACTTCTGGAAATGCGAGATGCCAATGGAAAAATTGGTAATAATCGGCCAGTCGCTTAACCTCGGCGAGCAGACCCTCGGGCAGCGCTCCACCTGCCACAAAATCACGGAGATGCTGTGTCGTAACACCGATGGCGGTTTCTGATTCAGCCCGACTCGGCGCTTTGATTTTCTTGGTTTTCGCAGTTTCTTCTGTGCCACCGAAGAGTCCTGCCTGCGATTCCGTAGGCGAGGCGGCAAGTTCCGAGTTCGGAGTTTGAAGTTCGGAGTCGGCAGATTTATGGAAGTGTTTCTTGATGACGAAGGCGGCGCACCAAAGATCGGCAAGGTCTTTCGCCTTTTGAAAATCGTAATTGGATTGGGCGACATGAAAGGCGGCTTCCTTGCGCCGGATGTCCTCGGGCCGATTGTCGCTTATTTCGTCAATGGCCGCCGCCGCCTGGTAAAGTTTGTCGCGGAGAACCGCTTCGTCGGCAACAAACCATTCGCCCAGCTTGGGGTTCTCGCGTTTGTTCTTCTTCTTGAGCGCGGCACACGCTTCCTTGTCGTCACCTTCAATGGCGGTGTAGGCATCTTCGGGAATACCACCCTTGATGAGTTCGGGCGTCGTGCCGAGGAGGCTGTTGCCGCAGCGGATGTGGTGGTCGAGGAACGAAAGTGGTTTGCCGGGTTCGAGGGCTTCGAGCCAGAGGGTGACTTTGCACAACTCGACGGCCATAGGATTTATGTCCACGCCATATAAACAATGGCCGATGACATCGCGCAGGGCGGTGCGGTAAATTGTGGGGCTGGGTTCTTCCTCGCCGCTGCGCACACGGGCGAGATGCCGCGCGATGCGGTGGCCGGCGCGAATGATGAAGTGACCAGAGCCAGCGGCCATGTCGCAAACTTTGAGGCTCAAAAGCGCGGTTTCTTTTTCCTTGGGTGTCTTCGCCTTCGCCAACCGCTCGGCGATGACAGGCTCAAGCGCGGAGTCGAGCAGGCATTGGACGAGGGAATCCGGCGTGTAATAGCTGCCGCTGGTTTTGCGCTCGTTGCCAGCGGCAATGTCGAGTTCGAAGCTGCCGGCGTCGGCGTTAATGCGCGGGTGCATTTCCAGCAATCCCTGATAGACGCTGCCGAGTTCTTCCGAGCCGAGATTCTTGTAGTCCACCGCCCGCCGGACATTGTTGTCCTGGACGAATGCGAGCGCGTGGACCGCTTCGAGGAAGTTGCGATTGGAGATGAGGCTGTCGAGCAGGTCAGGCGTTGACTGCGCCGCCGTCCACAAGAAACTGCCCAAGGGCGGGAGCGCGAGTTCCGGGCAACCGGTGTCGCTGCCGAGCTTGGCGGTGACGAGTTGAAAGACTTGCCAGAGGTCAGGATGCGGTGTGCCCGCCCGGTAGAGAGTGAGCGCACGCAGACGGGTGATGGAGTAAAACTCGCGATAACGGCGTCGAGCCTTGATGCCAACTTCGGTGTCATCCACCAGATGCAAAAGGTCGCGGTCCTCGGCGACCAGCAGAAACAGCAAACGGTAGATGACGCGTAAAACCTGCTTGTAAAAATCCTGCGTGCTCAACCGACCAGTGCGCAGTTTTTCCAGCAGAACTCCGTTGGCGCGATTGGAGACGAGTCCCGCCCCCAAAACGGCGATGGCCTTTTTGACGCCGGGATAAAGGTCGTCGAGGGCGCGGAGAGTTTTGTCCTCGGCAGATTTTTTCCATCTTTCGAGCCAGAATTGCTCCGGCTTTTCGCCCTCGAATCTGGACTCATGGCAGACGAGCCATAGGACGAAGAACTCGGAATATAGGTCGCCATCGAACATGGCCTGAAGGTCAAACTCGACGAACGCCAGACGGGTAAGCGCGATATTGTCGCGGAGCAGCCGCAAATTGAAACCGTTGGAAACGATGCCCCAGAGGTGCGCGTCGCTGGCATTCAGTGCCGATTGAACGAGCGAGTGCGGACTGGCTTTGGACGCGCCAATGGCTCCGGGCGTCCGGTGGTCGAGGTCCGCGTGCGAACCGACCAAGTGGATGGGCACTTGGTTCCAGCCGTGAGAAACCGGGTAGCTGCGGCCATCCACTTCAATTGGCTTTGCCGCTGTCAGACGACCAAAACCGAGTTCTTGAAAGAGCGGGAACAGCCAGCGTTCGCGCGTATCGGTGGTGGTGGGATCGCCGAGGGTTTTTTCGGCGATGACCTTTTTGAAATTCTCCCAACAGCCTTTGAGACGATTCCAACTGCGATTGATCTGTTCATTCAGCCGCTCGCCCTCGGCCAAATGATACGCCACGGGCGTGACGCCCTCGATGGTCGTCTTGGGATCGGGCAGCTCGTGCAGAAAGTCAGCCGGCAGCAGTCCACCTTCGGACGTGATAGCGATGAAGGATGAGGGTGACTTCATAGCTTGGCGATGGGTAGGAAGATGTAGATGCCGAGCACATCCGGCGGGCTGTGGTCAATTCGGTAGCTTCCCCTGGCATCAGCGGCTTTGCGGACGCGGCGATGGGCTTCGAGAAGTTCTTGTCCACGCTTGGTGGCAAACGCGTCGAGCACCGGAATCATACCGGGCAAGTGATCTGTCACCGAAACGAGCTGGTGAATGGCGATGTCCGGCGGCACGCTGGCGTCCGGCTTCACCGCGATGAGTTTTTCCGCGTCAACTTCCGGCAGCCATTGTGGAGTGGCCGGGTCGCCGGTAAAAGCGGTGAGCAGAGCATCCTCGGCGAGCAAATGGCGTTCACCTTCGCGCGTGGTGGTGACGATGTGGAAGCGGAGCCGCAAGAGCATCAGAACCGTGCGTGTGGTCACGGCCTTCGAGCGGATGACACCCGCGCGCCGGGCGAGGCCGCCGAGCAACGGGTCGAGCGCGGAATTTAGAACATAGGAGGCAAGCCCCTCAACGAGCGGGTGCGTGCGGTGCAACAGGGTAATACGCTTGGCGGCGACCGGCTCGAACGCGACTTCTAGCCGGGTGGCACCCCCGAGGGCTTCGCGGGCGGCAGGCTTGAGGCCAGCCAAATCGGTTTTGAGGATGGCTTCTTCATTCACTACCGCGCCGGAAAGCGTGAGCGTGGAACGAAAAAAATTGGAGATTTCAGCCGGCGAACCGATGGCGTGTTCGGCGGCAGCCAGCTCGGTGCCAACGTCATCGAACTTGATGGATTCCTGGGCGAACATGGTGCGCGAACGTTTTTCACGGTCGGCCACGGCTTCCCACTGGTCGTGGAGTTGCTGCTTCTGGGGAAGAAAATATTCCTCAAACCCTGGCAACAAGGTGTTGCTGCCATTCGCATTTTGCCCACGAAGCAACAGGCCTTCAAAAACGGCTTTGACGACCTGCTCGCTGTCCACGGGCATCGGCACAGATACACCGAGCGCGTTGCGGATTTTCTGGTGCTTGCGCAAAAGAACATCGAGGACGATGCCATCAATCTGATTATCCGTGCCGTAATAGGTCAGGATGCGGACTTCCTTTTTCGCATTGGTCTGGCCGTAACGATCCACACGACCATCGCGCTGCTCGTGGCGCGTCGGGTTCCATGAAAGGTCGTAGTGAACCACGGCATCGAATTTTTCCTGGAGATTGATGCCTTCGCTCAGGCAGTCGGTGCAGACGAGAATGCGGGCAACGTCGTTGCCATCCAAAGTTTCGATCCGAGCGGCGCGCTCCTCGGGCGCGAGCTGGCTGGTGATGCAGGTGATCTCCACTTTTTTTAGCCGGTCGCGCAACTCCGCTGCGACGTATTCCGCCGTCTGGATGAAACGGCAGAAAATGATGGGCTTGAAACCCTCGTTGAGCAGGGACTGAAGGCGCGGGATGAGTTTGGTGAGTTTGTAATCTTCATCGCCGCACAATTTTTTCGCTTCACGGGCGAAGGCGAGCAGACGGCGGCGCACGGGATTGTCGCCCTCTTTTTCCGGGTCGGCACCGGGCGCAACATCCGAGGCTTCATCGCCGAGGTCTTCCGTGGCGTCGAGCACCGACTTGCGACCGAGTTCGTCGGCGGCAGTGGTGTCCGCCGCTTCAAGCACATTGGAGCGCTCCGTCAACGTGGCAGCGGCGGCGGCGGGACTGCTGGCCATGGCGCGAAGCAGCGACAGCGCAGACCACCAGCGGACGCGCTGATGAAGCACACCGCCGGAAGCGTCGGTGACGGTTTCGCGAGCGTAGTCGAGCACCTTCTCGAAGAGCGCCTTGTAGGCGGGGCTGAGTTCGTAGTGCGCTTCCGTGTCCAAGCGTTCCGGAAACGGTGTATCGCGCTGAAGAAAATGGCGCAAGTCAGCGCGGCGGCGCTGGACAAGATGCGCGGCGAGGTGACGGCGGTGAATCGCCTTGTCCGGGCCGCTCAGGTCATCCGGCAAGTTTTTGAAATCGGGCGTGAGCAGCGTCAGCAAGGAACGAAACGCGCCCTCGTTGCCGCTGTGTGGCGTGGCGGTGACGAGCACGAGATGGCGATCCGGTTTTTCGGCGAGCTTCGCCAGAAGCTCGTGCCGCTGATGAGCGGCACCACGGCCCTCGGCGGATGACGCACACGTGTGGGCTTCATCCACGATGACGAAATCCGGGCAGGTGCGCAGAAAATCATGGCGGCGGCGGTCAGCCTTGATGAAATCCATGGAGACTACGACAAACGGATAGACATCGAAGATGGACTGGTCGGAGCGCAGATTTTTTTCGAGACGCCGCGCCGTGCTGGAAAGGACCAGCTCGACCGCGATATTAAATTTAGTGGCGAGTTCTTTTTGCCATTGCTCGGCAAGATGGGGCGGGCACAGGACGCATAGCCGGGTGATTTCGCCGCGATCCAACATTTCCCGCGCGACCAAACAGGCTTCGATGGTTTTGCCGATGCCCACGTCATCCGCGATGAGCAGCCGGATGGGATCGAGCTTCAGCGCCATGAGGAGCGGCACTAGCTGATACGGGCGCGGCTGCACGGCGAGACGACCAAAGGACCGGAATGGGCCGGCACTCGAACGGAAACCAAAGCGCACGGCATCACGCAGCAGACGACATGATACAAAGTCGCCGAGATCATTTTGAGCCGGCGGGGCGAAGGTGGCCGGAGTGACGGACTCCAGCATGGAATGGATGCCGGCGGTTTCCTGAATCGTGCCGCCCAGCGGACGGACTACGAGAAAATCATCCTCCGATTCCGGTAACACGACCCATTCCCGACCGCGCGCCTTGACGAGAGTGCCCGGAGCGAAACTCATTTGTCGCCTCCGGCGGTGCCTAAATTGCCGAAGACGCTCGGATACTGAGCGACAACCGATGCCCAATCCGCAGTGTGATGGAAGCGGATGACAGTGATTCCCTCGGCCTTGAGCGTCGCGTTTTGGGCGGTATCGCGAGTCTGTCGCTCAGGGAAATCGTGCGGCGGGCCGTCCACGTAAATGAAGGCGGGGTTTTCGCCGGTGTAACTGAAGTCCGGGCGCGTGGCGTATTGCTCGTAAAGATGCTGGGCGCGCTCCGGCAACCGCAGGCTGTGCGATTCAAGGAAATCGAGGAATTGTTTTTCCAAACCGGAGTCGCAGAGTTTTTTCAACTGAGCGAGATGTTCGGCGCGGGGGATTTCCACGGGCGACGGAACCATGCTGCCGGACATCATTTGCTGGAGATAATCCTTCACGAGGTAGCGGTCCAGATTCTCGTGATCCATCTGGTTGAAATAACTGAGCAGGCAATCGTAGCAGGCAGCCTGACATTTCTCGGTGGCGTGCTCGGCCTGGCCAAGGTCGTTGCCGGTTGCGGGATCGAAATGGCAGAGTTTGAGCGCGGTGCGGGCGATGCGCGTCCATGCAGTGTGATCCTCGACCAACTGGCGCAAGACACCCGCGCCGCCTTCCGCTGCCTCGAAAAAGAGGAGGTTGCGACGGTTTGCACGGGTGGGCAACGCCTCGGTGGCGAGCTCGGAATCTTCCAACTGATATTCAACCTGGATGGCGCGTTTCAGCGACGCCTCCAGTGACGCCATGACTTTGAGATCCATTTCCTCCGGGAACGCAATGACGAGACTGTTGCGCCGGTCTTTCACGTAGGGGATGACTCTCTGGACACGGGCGGGCGAGTGGCCATTTTCCTCGTCGTCATCAGGATCAATGGCGCGCTTGGTCCAGCGGCGCTGGTCAATATCGAGCCAGAAGCCGCGGTCGTTTTTATTCTCGCGCCGGGACCAGCCGAGATTCACACGCCAGAGTTCGGCGGCGTCGCCGTATTGCAACTCGGCAAAAAGCTGGCCGCCGATGAGCAGGCGCGCGGTGCGGAACAGCGGACGGCCATCGCGCTCGGCAAAGCGCACGCCGGTCTTGATTTCGTAACCGAGGCGGAGACGTTCCTCCTCGTCGCAATTGATGCGCTCGCGGCGGCGGGTGATGACATTCTGCTGGCGAAACATATTCGCCCAGATGTCCTTGGCCTCGAATGCCTGCTGGCAGCGCTCGCAGTTGGACGGGCCGGGTTCGGTGATGACAGGATGCAGATAACCGCACGCGCTGCACACGATCAGTTTGGACGTGGGCAGCTCGCCGGTCGCGCCTTCCTGCATGGGCATCATGACGCGGGTGACCTGATAACGGGCGCCTTCGTGGTAAATGAGCGCGCCGGGTCCGAACTCGGAAATGGCGAGAAAACGCGGGCGGGAGATGAACTCCTCGGCCTCCTGCGCGGTGCGCCGGCCGGGTATGTAGGCGGACAGCGGAAGACGCGGGAAATTATAGCCCGGCAGAAAACCTTCGCTGGCGAAATAGCGGTAGCTGTAGAAATCCGACTGCACCGCGCTCTGTTTATCGGTGAGTAATTTTAGCTGGGCCTCGGCCTCCTGCCGCAAGCGTTTGGCAAATTCATGATCCTGCTGCGAGCGCGAGTGGTCGAGGATGATGCGGTGCTGTTCGTCGGCCTGATTGCGGGCGGTGCGATATAGAAAGCGCCAGCGTTCGAGCGCGGTCTCGAAGGCGTGCGGAATGTTGCGGAGCACTTCATCGAGCCAGCCGTCAGCATACCAGGGAGCGCCGGTGAGATAGGGTTTGAGCACCTGCAACAATGCCTGCGCCCGAACGCGAGCCTGCTGGGCCGCGCCCTTGCTGCGGACTTTGTCACGCACATCGGGGAGCAATTCCAAGGTCGGCGGATCCCCACCGAGCACGACCAAATCGCCGGGCGTGTTGCCGAGGTCAAGGTCGGCCTCGCGCAACCACACTGCGTGAATGTGTGACCGGATGAGATCCTCATTGGCCACGTCGAGGCGCGGGGTCTGCACCTGACCGGAGACCATCAGCTCAGGATGCTTGAAAAAGTATTGGTCGTGCGGACTGCCGAAGGAGCAATAGGTGAAGACCAGCGCGGGCTGGCCGCTGCGACCGGCGCGACCGCTGCGCTGCGCGTAGTTGGCGGGCGTGGGCGGGACGTTGCGCAGGTTAACGGCGTTCAAATCCTTGATGTCAATGCCCAGCTCCATGGTGGGCGAGCAGAACAGGATCGGGAGTTTGGCGGAGCGAAAATCCTGCTCGCGCTGCACACGCAAATCGGCGGGGACTTGGGCGGTGTGTTCGCGGGACGAAACACCCCGAAGTTTCTGGATGCGCAAGCGGAACAATTCGACGAAGAATTTGTTGGGCGCGCTGCCCGCCGTGGAGGCCGTGGGCATACGGATGCGATCGTGATACGCCTTGGTGCCATCGCCGACACGCCAGATGAGCGCACCGGAATTGATGCGATAGCCGGGGACGGGAGCGCGTTCGGCCTTCGGCACGCATTCGCGGACAATGTTCGCCTGGCGCAATCCCTCAAACAGCGCGGCGATGATCTGACGCGTGGCCGGCACATCGGGCTTGGGCTGGCCGGGGAATGTATTGACCGAGCGGAGGAACAGGCCGAATCCGCCAAGCGCGGAAACGAAGGAGGCATCGAGCGTTTCATCCACGTCACCCTGGGAACACGGGAACGCAATCTTGCGCTGGTCGAGTTTTTCGACGGGGTCAAAGGCCCACGGGTCGCGGAGTTCGTTGTAGCTACTTCGCTTGATGCGATCCTGCTTGTCGAACTCCAGATAATCCACCTCGATGCAAAGATCGCGCCGGATGAAATCCAGCAGGGTGCGGCAGATTATTTTACGGGTCTCGGCGCTGGCGTCGCCGAGCACGGGATGCAGCGTCTGCCAAATGTCATTGGCGGCAGCCAAGATGTCGAGTTCCGCGTAATCAATTTCGACGAGACCGCACTGCTCCAAATTCGGGGAGCTGATTCGCCAGCCGCGCCGTAGGTCGCGATACACGCGGTAGCCGACCACATCGCGAAGCGCGGTGGTCACTTTTTCACGGCCAAACCGGATGGTGGGATCTTTGGCGTAATCCTCGAATTTCACCGCGAGCGCGGCGGCGACTTTCTGGCTGATCGTATCATCGCGCAGCCCCTCGGGACCGGCGGCAGCCGCCGCCTGATAAATGGCCCCGCGTAGAAGGCCGACTTCGATGAAATCATTCAGGTGGCCGGACTGAAGCGAGGCATCCTGTCGATTGTCGGTAAAGCTGAGAATTTTTCGGGCCTCCGGTTTGATGGAGGGTTCCTGCTGCAAGCCGGCGACCGCCGAGGTCGTCAGGATCGTGGTGGCGGTGCTGCGGCCCTCTGAGCCGAGCGTGCCGAGCTTGGAGAAATCGGACCGCTGCCGGGCGGTGTGCGAGACGCCGCAGCCGAGACAAAACATGAACGGCACAGGGATGAAAGCGGCAGCGAGACCATCGTCACCGAGCGTGCCATCGGGCTGGATGACGTAATGGCGCGGCATCCGTTCGCGTCGCGACGCGACGATCTGGCGGCGACCGTTGCGCTCCTCAACCCAATCGGTTGGCAACCAGTTCATCTGCGCCTCGGTTTCCGTATCCTTGGGCCACGGCTTGGCGGGATTGATATAGAGCAACCCCTGCTGCTGGCCAGGAACCACGGTGCGCTCATGCGCTTCGCGGGCCACCATGCGCTGCACGCCGGTCTGGGGGTCCTTGGCGAGATAGACGGAATAATATTCCTGGCCGCACTCACGGCAGAAGCAAAGCGGAAGGAGAATTTTGGATTTATCGTCGGGTGAATAAATCTGGCCGTGGATGGTGAGATAGCGTTGCTCCGGCGGCTCGACGGTGGCGTAAAGCGTATCGCCACGGCTGATGAACTGGTGCAGGCGAAACGCGAAGACGGGAAAACCGGTTCGAGGATGTTTGATTTTGGTGGCACCGGCCAAGAGCGTTTCGGCGATCAACTCCTGACAGCGTGCCGGCGTGGCGCCGGTCAGCTTGGCGAGTTTTTCCGCCGCGCCATTTTTGCCCGAGAGGGGAATCGAGGGTGAACGAACAAGGCGTCCGTCCTTGGGAATGATGCCGAACGTGCCCTCAACCCAGCGGGCGACGGGGTCGGCAGCGAGCTGGTCGAACGTGCCGAGTTCGCCATCGGTGCCGGCAGCGAGGACACTTTTCAAGGCGGCGAGATCAGCGGGTTTGTTTTCGTCCAACGGATGGGTGGCGCGTTCGAGCGTTTCGCCGATGATGTCGCTGGCCTCCACCTGATCACCGAACAGGCGGGTGGCAAGGCGGGCAACGTCGGTGCTTTGTTCCGCCCAAGTGCCGCGACCGGCCAGCGTGGCCGAGGTGCCGATACACTGCATCGGTCCGGTGGCCAGCAGCTCGCGCACGCGCCGCAACAGGAGGGCGACATCCGCGCCCTGACGGCCGCGGTAGGTATGGAGTTCGTCGAGGACGAGAAATTTGAGGCCTTTGGCCGAAGCGATGAGCTTCTGTTCGCGAGGCCGGGCGAGGATGAGCTCCAGCATCACATAGTTCGTGAGCAGGATGTCGGGCGGCCGCGTGATGATGCGGGTGCGCGTTTCCTCGTCTTCCTGGCCCGTGTAGCGCTCGAACGTAACCGGGCCTTTGCCGTCGGAGAAACCGAGTTTCAGAAATTTTTCCAACTCCCCAAACTGGCTGTTGGCGAGAGCGTTCATCGGGTAGATGATGACCGCCTGAATCCCTTTGCCGGAACCGTTGCGCAAGACGTGGTTCACGATGGGGACGATGTAGGAAAGACTTTTGCCAGAGCCAGTGCCTGTGGTGAGGACGTAGTTGCGATTCTGCTGCGACTTGCGGATGGCATCCTCTTGATGCTGGTGAAACAACAAGTCGTCACCACTGCCAACGGCAGCGGTTTTTTCCCGGCGAAACACTTGCGCGCAGCCGGATTCCAGCAAGCCCTCGGCCACCAAAGCGGAAACGGACTTGCCGGGCTTGAACGTGGGATTCAACTGGATAAGCGGGTCGGGCCAGAGCGAGCCGGACTTGAAGCAGCCATCCACGAAGTCCTTCAGGCGCGGCTGGGCGATGGAGATGAAGCTGGAGACGTAGCCGCTATAGTCCTGAATGATCTGGTTCCGAAAATTAAATACGTTCATAAGCAAATCCGGTCGGCTTCAAACCATTATTAAAAAGAAAGCTAAAGCGTCTGCGGCTATTAGCGACGACACCGTGGTGGTGATTGTCCCCGATTCCTGATCTGGTCACCGGTTTTGGCATAGTCGTGAAATCCATGATGTTCAATTTTTCTATGAACTGCACGGAGAAATTTTACACGGCAAGTGCGTGCCGCATGGGGCACCGATGGCGAGCCGGACTGGCAGCTTGGGGCGCGGATGTGAAAACGATTTCGGGCGCGAAGAGCGAACACCATTCGCGGGCGGCAGAATGTTCGGACGGCGTGCCGCCGGTGAGTTCGTGACGGTCATTGGATTTTCTGATGAGGCGGGCGGTGACGAAGGCGGCGACGATGTGGCGGCTTACGCCATAAATAAGGTTGAAACTTGAAACCCGAAAACGAACTGATTTTTTAATTTTCATGTCGATAGCATGACGGAGCCGGTTGGACATTGTCTGTCCAAGCAAATAAAATCAGCAACGAGAACGTGGAAAGCGGACTGCGCTGACGTGCTTGAGGTGTTCCAAATTCAAATGAGAACCGAGGGTCTGCGAAACTCATTGCTGGAATTTTGCTAACTTCGTAAGCTTATCAGTAGCAAAAATGAGCCAGCAAGATTTCAAATTTACGATTTGGGATGTCGGTCACGGCTTGTGCATTTGGATTCAAACGCCAAACGGTCACAACCATTGGATCGATTGTGGGGCGAATGAAAACTTCTCTCCTGCGGAACACGTCAGTTCGAAGCACGGCGTCACTGCAATTGATTACCTGATTATCAGCCATCCCGACGCAGATCATCTTCGCGAC
>Ga0302275_10006238_pt1 | contig 11328 bp, 6 predicted proteins | sample III_Bog_N2_2_FD_200229 | JGI IMG/M metagenome (GOLD analysis project Ga0302275, IMG submission 200229) | Peat permafrost microbial communities from Stordalen Mire near Abisko, Sweden - III_Bog_N2_2 | ecosystem: Environmental > Terrestrial > Soil > Wetlands > Peat | place: Sweden: Abisko... | reverse complement strand
CGTCGTCACGCCGATGACAATGCCCAGGATCGTGAGCCCGGAGCGCAGTTTGTTAGCCCTCAACGTATCGAGAGCCATCTTTACGGATTCACGAACTTGGCCTTGCGCCATAAAGCTCCTAGTTCTCAGTTTTCAGTTGTCAGTTCTCAAAGACCCGATCAATCAATTTGATTCCTTGACCGATTCCAAGAGGCCGTAAATCATCTTGCCCACTTCATGTGACAGACTCTCCGCCTGATCGATGAGCTTGGAATTTCCAAATTCAAGTGCGCGCGCGATTTCGAGTTGTGTTTGCAACTCGAAATTTGATCCACGGGCAATCCCAAGAAACTGCCGGAATTCACCCCCTGTCAATCTCCGTTGCCCCTCGGCAATATTGCTTGGCACTGAAACTGCCGCGCGCCGGATCTGGCTGGTGAGTCCATAAACCTCTTCGCGTGGAAATTCCTTTGTCAGGCGATAAATGGATACAGATAATTGCATCGATCTCTGCCACACCAGCAAGTCCCGAAATGATTGCGTCATGATTAGCAGCTCCCAGCTGCTTCGTTTTTACTGACAACTGATCACTGAAAACTGAACACTAGCTCTTACAATTCCGCTCGCAGCGCCACCACCGGGTCCAACTTTGCCGCCTTCCTCGCCGGATACACTCCAAAAAAAACGCCCGTCGCCGTGGCCATGAACAACCCCAGCAGCACGCTCCACAACTGCACGCTGGTCGGAAATCCAATCACCAGCGTAATGATCTTGGCCACGCCCACTCCGCAAATCACGCCGATCGCTCCGCCCATCAGCGCCATGGTTGCGCTCTCGATAAGAAACTGCAGCAGCACATCGCGCTGCCGTGCGCCCAGCGCCTTGCGCACCCCGATCTCCCGCGTTCGCTCCGTCACGCTCACCAGCATGATGTTCATGATCACAATGCCGCCAACCACAAGCGAGATGGAAGAAATGCCCACGACCACTGTAAAGAAGATCGATGTGATCTGCTTGTAGATGTCCATGTAGGTGTCATTGGTCTCCAACTCGAAGTCATCGTCGCTGCCCGGAGCATCGTGCCGTCGGGCGCGCATAATCACCCGCACTTCGTCCTTGGCCCGCTCCATCGCCGCAATGTCCCCGTTGGCGCGCGCATAGATATCGATCGAATCGTTGTACCCGTAGATCTGCTGATACGTGCTGATCGGCACCGCAACCCAGTTGTCCTGCGATTGCCCCAGCGTCTTGCCCTGCCGGTCGCCCACGCCCACAATCGTGTACGGAATGCCGTTGACGCGAATCTCCTTGCCGATCGGATCGCCGTCGCCAAGCAGGTTGTCCACAATGTCGTATCCCACAATCACGTTGTGCGTGCCGTGTTCTTCGTCGGCGGGGGTAAAGCCGCGTCCAATCACCACATTGGTATTGTTCAGCGCAATCATGGTCCACGTCATGCCGCGCATGTCGGTGTCGGTGGTCGAGTGCCCGTTGTAGACCACGCCCGTTGTGCGCTCGAGCAACGCCCCAACCTCGCTGCATTCGTTGCAGCCGTCTCGCACCGCCTGGTAATCTTCGAAACGCAGGATCTTGCGCTTTTGATAACGGAAGTAGTCCTGGGGGTTGAAGATCACGCCGGCCATCCGCGTCACGGTAAACACATCCGCGCCATGGTCTGTGAGCTTGGTCGCCACATACCGGTTGGCCCCGTTCACCAGGGTAATCACCATGATCACCGATGCCACCCCCATCACCACGCCAATCAGCGTGAGAATGGTGCGCAGCTTGTTCGCCCAGAGCGATTGGAGCGCGAGTTTGACGGCTTCACTGAACTGCATGACCCTGCTTTCCCTGCCGTGGCTTTCTTGAAGACTATCTCCCAAGTGTACGCAATCTTCGCTCGCTGCGATCTCCGGATTGCTACTGCTAACGACGAAACACCGGCGCATCAGGCCGCGCCCAGCCCTCAAAGGCAGCCATTAAGGGCTGTTTTCTTCTCCTGATACGCAAAACGGTCTCCGCGGGTTCCGGTCCCGCCGCGGGTACCGCAAAAAACCGCTGCTGAATCAATATTTTTAGAAACATTTGTTTCCTCCCCGGCGTAACATATGCAGGCAAACCAATCCAAATCTGTTTTTTGCTCCAATTCCGAGCCAAACCCACCACCGGAGACACGAATGAACCGCACACGGTCCCTGCTTGCGCTTGCTCTCTTTCTCCCCACCCTGGCCACGGTTCTCCCAACCTTTGCATTTGCCCAGACGCCGTCCACCCAGCCCCCGCTTCTGCTCCGCAACCCCTCCCTAAGCCAGGATCGCATCGCCTTCCTCTATGCCGACGACATCTGGACGGTCAGCCGCCAGGGTGGCGAGGCCGAGCGCCTCACCTCCGACGGCCGCGTTGAAGCAGGCCCGTTCTACTCCCCCGATGGAGCCTCCATCGCCTACTCCGCCCATCTCAACGGCAACACCGACGCCTATGTCATCCCCTCCACCGGTGGCGTTCCCCGCCGCATCACCTGGCGCCCCGATGGCAGCGAAGTGGTCGGCTGGTCGCCCGACGGCAAAGACCTGCTGTTTTTCAGTTCCCTGGCCAGCCATCGCGACTACGTACGCCTGTTCCGCGCCCACGCCGACGGCTCCGGAGTTCCAGAAGCCCTGCCGCTTCCCACCGGCATCCAGGGGTCCTTCTCCCCCGATGGCGAGTCCATCGCCTACCAGCCCATCACCAAGTGGGAACCTGCCTGGAAGCAGTACCACGGCGGCCAGACCACGCCCATCTGGATCGTCAACCTCAAGACCCTCGACCTGGTCAAGGTGCCCCGCGAAAACTCCAACGATTCCAATCCGGTGTGGGTCGGCGACTCCGTCTACTTCCTCTCCGACCGCGCCGGCCACGTGTCCCTGTTCAAGTACGATACCGGCTCAAAGCAAGTCACCCAGGTTGTCCCCAACAACGGCTTCGACCTTAAATCCTTTCAGGCCGGCCCCGGCGGCCTGGTCTATGAACAATTCGGCTCGATTCACTTGCTTGACACCGCCACCAACACCGACAAAACCGTCTCCATCCAGGTCCATGGCGAACTCGCCAACCTGGCCCCCCACCGCATTGCACTCAGCCCTGAGGAGATTCAGAACGCCGGCCTCTCGCCCACCGGTGCCCGCGCCGTATTTGAGGCCCACGGCGAAATCTTCACCGTCCCCGGCGAAAAAGGCGAAACCCGCAACCTGACCCAAACCCCCGGCGTCGCCGAGCGCGACCCCTCCTGGAGCCCCGACGGCAAGACCATCGCCTATTTTTCTGATGCCTCCGGTGAATACCAGCTCTACCTCCACGACCAGACCGGCTTCAAGCCCCCCACAGTCATCGACCTCGGCCCCGATCCCAGCTACTTCTATGGCCCCACCTGGTCGCCCGACTCCAAGCGCATCGCCTACACTGACAAGCACCTCCGCCTCTGGTATGTCGATGTGCCGTCAGGCAAGCCGGTCCTGGTGGACAAAGGCATCTATGGCAGCTTCGGCGTTGACTTTGGTCAGGTCTGGTCACCCGATTCAAAGTGGATCGCCTATCACCGCGATCTCGACAACCAGCTCAATGCCATCTTCCTTTACTCGCTTGACACGCATAAGTTCACGCAGGTCACTGACGGCATGAGCGACGCCATCAGCCCCGCGTTCGACCCCAACGGCAAATACCTCTACTTCCTCGCCTCCACCGACGACGGCCCTTCCAAGGCCGGCATCGACCTGTCTTCGCTCGACCGCGCCCAAACCAACGCCGCCTATGTCGTCGTCCTGTCCAAGGACGGCGCTTCCCCCGTGCCCCCCGAAAGCGACGACGAAAAAATCAAGGACGAAGCCAAAAAGGACGACGACAACAAAGACAAAGATAAGGACAAGAAAGACGACAAGGCCGACGCCGACAAGGATAAGAAGGACGACGCAGCCAAAGACGATAAGAAAGATGCCGGCAAAAAAGACGCGGATAAGGACAAGAAGGACGCCAAGCCCGTCGAGGTCAAGATCGATCTCGATAAAATCGGCGATCGCATCCTTGCGCTGCCCATTCCTGCCCGCAACTACTACGGAATCACCGCGGGAAAAACCGGTGTCGTCTACCTTGCGGAGGGTTCGCCGTTCGGCCGCGCCAGCCATTTCCCCGGTTCACCCATCCGCGCCATCTGGCGGTTCACTCTCGAAAAGCGCAACCCGGAAACGGTGCTGAGCGACATCGACGCCTTCACCTTCTCTGAGGACGGCTCCAAGGTGCTCTACGCCCGCCACGGCGGCTGGACCATCGCCTCCGCCGACGACCTGAAGCCCGGCGACGGAAGCCCCGGCAAGCCCTTGAATCTCGGCGGCCTCTCCACCATCATCGATCTGCGTGCCGAGTGGCATCAGATTTATCACGAAACCTGGCGCATTGAGCGCGACTTCCTCTACGATCCGCACACCCACGGCCTCAGCATTCCCAAAATCGAGACCCTCTACAAGCCCTATCTCGATGGCCTGGCGTCTCGCTCCGAGTTCAGCTATCTCTCCACCGAAATGCTGGGCGAAGTCAACATCGGCCACATGTTCATCGGCGGCCCGCGTCCGCACGAAGACGCACCCAAAACCGGACTGCTCGGCGCCGACTACACCGTCGACCACGACCGCTACCGCATCGCAAAAATCCTCGGCGGCCAGAACTGGACACCCGGCCTGACCTCTCCGCTCACCCTCCCCGGCGTCTACGTCAAGGAGGGAGAATACCTGCTTGCGGTCAACGGCCGCGACCTCCACGCCTCCGACAACCTCTACGCCTTCTTCGACGGCACCGCCGGCCACCAGACCGTGCTCCATGTCGGACCCAACCCCGATGGCAAAGACGCCCGCGATGTGACCGTAATACCCACCGGCGACGAGTCCGGCTTGCGCAACCTGGACTGGATCGACGCCAACCGGCGCAAGGTCGATGAGCTCTCCGGCGGCAAAGTTGCCTATGTCTACATGCCCGACACCGGCGCCAGGGGTTACACCAACTTCAACCGCTACTTCTACTCGCAGCTCGACAAGCAGGCCCTCGTCCTCGACGAGCGCTACAACGACGGAGGCTTCATCGCAGACTACGTGGTCGATGTGCTCAAGCGCTTCCCGCTGTCAGGGGCCGTTGAGCGCGACGGCAAGCCTCTACACGATCCCGTCGGCGCCATCTTCGGGCCCAAGGTCATGCTCATCAACCAGAATGCCGGCTCCGGCGGCGACGCCATGCCCTGGTACTTCCGCAAGGCCGGCATCGGCAAACTCGTGGGCACGCGCACCTGGGGCGGACTGGTCGGCATCGGCGGCTATCCTCCGCTCATCGATGGCGGATATGTCACCGCGCCACGCTACGCCATCTACGGCCTCAACGGTGACTGGGAAGTCGAGAACCACGGCATCGCGCCCGATGTTACGGTTGAAGAACTACCCAGGGATGTCGCCGCCGGCCACGACGTCCAGCTCGAAACCGGCGTAAAGCTGGTGCTCGACGAGCTGAAAGCCAATCCCATCCCGGCGATTCCCATCCCGCCCTACCCCAACTACCACAAAACCGACACCCTCGGAATTCAGCAGTAGCAGGTCAGCAAGTCAGTCCAAACAAAGCGGGTGCCCCAGGTCCTGATTTTCGGACCTGGGATCCCTTAGTCCCTTAGTCCCTCAGTCCCTTAGTCCCTGCTCCTCAACGCCCCGAACTCCCAAACCCCTTCTCCGCCCGCGCCGAATCTTCCAGGCTCTCCACCTGCTCCACAATCCCCGTGAGCACCGGCACCGGAATCATCTGCGCAATCTTCTCCCCGGCTTTCAGCTCTTGAGCCGTCTCCCCCAGGTTGGTCATCAGGATGAGAATCTCTCCGCGATACCCTGCGTCAATCACACCGGCCGTAGTTGCGATGCCCCGCGCCGCCATCGACGAGCGGTCGCGCACCAGCAATCCCAATGGCACACCGGTGTCCGGATGCCGCGCCTCAACAGCAATTCCCGTCCGAACTTTGACCGTGGCGTGGGGCGCAAGCACCGCACCCTCCAGCGCAAACAAGTCATAGCCCAAATCCTCACCCGGATGAGCCACCACCGGCAGTCGAGCGCCAGCCTCCAGTAATCTCACACGCAACATGAATGGATGGTATCGGAGCGGGCCTAACAGCTCAAATCCTTCAAGGCTTTGTAACAGGGCACGACTTCAGTCGGGCCGCAAGTCGCTTAAAATGAGAGAGAAGGGGCTTTAGCCCCTGAGCGGTGCCTGGGATCGTTATCGGCAATAGGCACCCTTTCTTGTAGCCCGTGCAGACCGCAATAGCCCGGCGGAAGCTCACAGAAACCGTCCCCGCTCCTCCACCGTAGGCAGCGGACAGCTTTCCAGCCGCCCCCATATCCGGAACCGCCACCGCGCAATCAGTCGATAAACCACGTCCCGAACCACCCGCGGAATCCACCTCGCCACAGCCGCAACCCCGGGCCAAGGGCGCGGCAACTCTCCCAGCAGCGCCAGCACCGCCTCCGACCGCACCAGCGCTTGCTCATTCGCACCGCCGGCATTCCGCACCACCACGATCGAGCTGGGAAGATTCGTCCCCGATCCTGAATCCCAGCCCCCGATCCCAAGCCGCGCCAGCAGCTCCGCCACCTTCGGCGATTCCGAAGCCACAAACCGCATCCGGTCTCGCCCGTCCCTGCGCAAACACCACCGCACCGACCGGTTGCAAAGCCCGCAATGGCCATCGAAGATCACCAGCACCCGCCCGCCGAGTTCATTCAAGTCATTCACAGGCCAACTCACAACTGTCAACTGACAACTGTCAACTGACAACTCCTTCCACCTTCTATACTGAACCCACAATGAGCACCAAGACCCAGGCTCCCGTCCGCACCCGTTCCCAAGCCCTTCAGCAGCGCGCCGAGCGCTTCTTCCCCGGCGGCGTCAACTCCCCGGTCCGGGCCTTCCGCGCCGTCGGCGGCGCGCCTCCATTCATCGAGAGCGCCCTGGGCGCATGGATCACCGACGCCGACGGCAACCGCTTCATCGACTACTTCGGCTCCTGGGGCCCCATGATCCTCGGCCACGCCTTCCCGCCCGTCGTTGAAGCCATCCAGCGCGCCGCAACAAAATCCTCGAGCTTCGGCGCATCCACCGCCTCTGAAGCTGACCTCGCCGAACGCATCGTCGCCTGCTACCCGGCCATCGACAAGCTCCGCTTCGTCAGCTCCGGGACTGAAGCTACCATGTCGGCCATCCGCCTGGCCCGTGCCGCCACCGGCCGCAACATGATCATCAAGTTCGAAGGCTGCTACCACGGCCACTCCGACGGCCTGCTGGTCAAAGCCGGCTCCGGCGTCGCCACCCTCGGAATTCCAGGCTCAGCCGGCGTCCCCGAGCAGATCGCGCACCTCACTTTCGCCCTGCCCTACAACGACATCGCCGCCGTCGAAGCCGCCTTTGACGCCCATCCCGACACCATCGCCGCCGTCATCCTCGAGCCAATTGTAGGCAACGCCGGCTGCATCCCGCCCGCTCCCGGCTACCTCGCCGCCCTGCGCGCCCTCACCAAGAGGGAAGGCGCCCTGCTCATCGTCGATGAAGTCATGACCGGCTTCCGAGTAGCCCGTGGCGGCGCCTGCGAACTCTATTCCATCGAACCCGACCTGATCACCCTCGGAAAAATCGTCGGCGGAGGCCTGCCCGTCGGCGTCTTCGGCGGCAAGCGCGCTTTCATGGACCTGCTCGCCCCACTCGGCCCGGTCTACCAGGCCGGAACCCTCAGCGGCAACCCGCTCGCCATGGCCGCCGGCATCGCTACTCTCACCCATCTTCAGGCGCACGCCGCCGAAATCTATCCTCGCCTCGAATCCACCGCCAAAGCCGTCTTTGAAGGCGTGGCCGCCGAGGCCCGCGCAGCGGGCGTTCCACTCACCACCAACCGCGTCGGCGCCATGGGCACCTGGTTCTTCACACCCGATCCAGTCACCAACTACGACCAAGCCGCCAAATCGGACACAGCTGCCTTCGGCCGCTTTCACCGCGCTATGCTCGACCAAGGCGTCTGGCTCCCGCCCTCTCAGTTTGAAGCGGCCTTTCTAAGCACCGCCCACGGCGAAGAAGAAACCGCCCTTACCATCACCGCCGCCCGCGCCGCCTTCCAACACGTCCAGTCCATCCCCGCCGAGTAGTGACGTTTCACCCGGCGCCGGAATCATCAACGCGCCCATTTTTTCCTTTCTGCGCGTGGCCAGGGTTGTTAGATTCGCATCTATGCCACTCACCCGCAGGCCGGTCGGCCGGAAGATGCGCTTTCTTCCGCTGGTTGCCGCCACCTACTTCATGGTGTCCGGCGGTCCCTACGGCATTGAGGACATCCTCGGCGGCGCCGGCTTCCTGCGAGCCATCCTGATCCTGCTTCTCCTGCCTATCGTGTGGAGCCTCCCCACCGCCCTGATGATCGGCGAACTCGCCAGCTCCATCCCCGCCGAGGGCGGCTTTTATGTCTGGGTCCGCCGCGGCCTTGGTCCGTTTTGGGGATATCAGGAAAGCTGGCTTTCGCTCTCCGCCAGCGTCTTCGACATGGCCATCTACCCAGCCATCTTTGTCCTCTACCTCGGCAAATTCTCGCCCGCCGCCACCGCTGGCTGGCACGGCTACGCCTGGTCGCTCGCAGTGGTCGTTGTTTGCTGCGCGTGGAACCTCCGCGGCGCTCCCGCCGTCGGCGATGACTCAGTCGGCCTCTTCGTCCTGTTGCTCGCGCCGTTCGCAATCTTCGTTGCTCTCGGCTTCTGGCGCGGCATTACGCTTCACCCCGCCGTCCAGTGGGGCGCGGCCACCCCAACTGCCGCATTCGGCCCCGGCTCCGCCTTCTCCACTGCGGTCCTCGTCGGCCTGTGGAACTACATGGGCTGGGACAATGCCTCCACCGTCGCCCAGGAAGTCGAAAATCCCCAGCGCAACTACCCCCGCGCTATGATCGCCGCAACCTTCCTTGTAGCTGTCACCTACATTCTGCCCCTCGCCGCCATGGCCCTCAGCGGCCTCTCGCCTGACAGCTTTTCCACCGGCGACTGGACCACCGCCGCCCGCTCCCTCGGCGGCCCGCTCCTTGCCCTTGCCGTCGTTGCCGGCGGAGCCATCTCCGGCATCGGCATGTTCAACGCCCTGGTCATGAGTTACTCGCGTCTCCCCATGGCCATGGCTGATGAAGGCATGTTGCCCCGCGTCGTCGCCCGCAAAAACCGCCGTGGCGTCCCCTGGGTCTCAGTGCTTCTCTGCGGACTGGCCTGGGCCCTGGCGCTCAAACTGCCCTTCGAGCGCCTCATCTCCATCGACCTCATCCTCTACGGCTCCAGCCTGCTCTTGGAGTTCGTCGCCCTCGCAGTCCTTCGCATCCGCGAACCCAATTTGCCGCGGCCTTTCAAAGCCGGCAACCTGCCCTTCGCCATCTTGCTTGGCGTCGGCCCCGCGGCGCTCATCGCCTACGCCCTCTACGCCTCGCGCGATGAAAAGCTCATTGGCAACACCTCGGCGCTGCTCTTCTCCCTCGCCGTCGGCCTGCTCGGCCCCGCGCTCTACTGGCTCACCACCGCTCCCCTGATCCGCCGCCGCAAAACCGCCGCGTCAGCTCAACCGGCTGCCCGCGAATAGCCGCCGATTGATCAGCCCGATTGGTACTGAAGGTGGGTGCCCCACCCTTGCTGTCATCCTGAGCATCCCGACTCGCGCGGCGAGTTACGGCGAGGAATGAACGCCTGGCGATCTGCATTATGCTGGTTTTGCTGCGGTTCGTGGAAGTAGGCTGGCTGCGCATTGGTGCTTTCGAGCCCGATCCTGAGCATGGCCCCAGACCCTGTGGTTGCGATACTGGTGACGTTGGCTGGAATGTGGGCCGCGATCCCGTTTAGGAGATTACCCAAAACTCACAGTCTGGCCTCGCCCGCAGCTCCGAGGGAGAGCGTATGCAAAAGCGGCAGAGCAAGAATCAGGTTTTGAGTACGGAGTGCATCGAGGCCAACGCGGCGGGCATCGACGTGGGCGCCACAGAAATTTATGTGGCAGTGCCGCCGGATCGGGACCAACGACCGGTTCGTTCGTTCGCTACTTTTACTGAGGACCTGCGCGCCATGGCGGCGTGGCTGGCCCAGTGCCGCATCACCACGGTGGCCATGGAATCAACCGGGGTGTATTGGATTCCGCCCTACGAGATACTGGAGGCGGCCGGGCTGCGCGTCTGCCTGGTCAACTCCAAACACGTCAAGCATGTACCCGGCCGTAAAACCGACGTGCAGGACTGCCAGTGGCTGCAGTATCTTCACTCGGTCGGCCTGCTCGATCCCTCCTTCCGCCCCGACGCCGAGATATGCGCCATCCGCTCGCTGAGCCGCCACCGCGCCAGCCTGGTCGAAACCGCAGCCATGCATGTGCAGCACATGCACAAGGCGCTCACACAAATGAATTTGCAAATCCATAACGTCCTGTCCGACATCACCGGGCTGAGCGGGCTCTGCATCCTCGACGCCATCCTGGAGGGGGAACGCAGCCCTACCCGCCTGGCCGAGCTATGCCACGGCAGCGTACGCTCCAGCCGGGAGATCGTCGTCAAATCGCTGGTGGGCAACTACCGCTCCGAGCATCTGTTCACCCTCAAGCAGTCGCTGGCCGCCTATCGCAGCTATCAAAAGCTGATGGCCGAATGCGACCTGGAGATCGAGCGGCTCATGCGCCAGCTCAACAGCAAGATCGATCCGGATCGAAAACTGCCCGCCTCGGCTCCCCGTCTCCGCTCTCTCAAACGCCGCAAAAATCAGTTCCACTTCGAGATGGGGCCGGAACTGAACCGCATCTTCGGCGTCGACCTGACCCAGATCCCCGGCATCAGCGCCCTCACCGCGCACACCCTGCTGGCCGAGATCGGCCCCGACCTCAGCCGCTTCCACAACCCCGGGGCCTTCGCCAGCTGGCTCGGCTTGTGCCCGATCAATAAGAAAAGCGGCGGCAAAGTCCTCTCCTCCAGCACCCGCCGAACCAACAGCCGCGCCAACCGGGCACTGCGAATCGCCGCCCAAACCCTGGCCCGCAGCCAATCCCATCTGGGCAGCTTCTACCGCCGAGTGCGCGGACGCATCGGAGCACCCCAGGCCATCACCGCAACCGCCCACAAACTGGCTCGCATCGTCTACCACCTGATAACCACAGGAAAGCCCTACGATGAAACCGTGTTCCGCAACGAAGAACAAAAACAAGTCCAACGCCACGAAAACCGCATCCGAAAACAAGCCAAAACACTCGGCTTCAAACTGGTCCCACTCACCGCATGAGAGACTCGTTCATTAGGAGCGCAGC
>Ga0302275_10006234_pt1 | contig 11331 bp, 6 predicted proteins | sample III_Bog_N2_2_FD_200229 | JGI IMG/M metagenome (GOLD analysis project Ga0302275, IMG submission 200229) | Peat permafrost microbial communities from Stordalen Mire near Abisko, Sweden - III_Bog_N2_2 | ecosystem: Environmental > Terrestrial > Soil > Wetlands > Peat | place: Sweden: Abisko... | reverse complement strand
AGCGACGGCTCGCTCTCTCTCGATGCAACCTCTCTCGATTCGCTCTTGAATGCCGATTACAGCGGAGTAATCGGATTTTTTCAGAACGCCAACAGCTGGGGAATGGGTTTCAGCAACGTGCTGACGAATGCCGGGACAGGGTCGCCGACCGGCATCCTGGCCCTGGCCTCCACGTCGAACAGCAACATTGAGTCCACGTTGAATGCAGACATATCCAAGGAACAGACTTCGATCTCGACCCAGCAGGCGAAGCTGACCGCGGAGCTCAACAGCGCCAACGAGATCATGCAGGAGCTGCCATCGCAGCTGGACGGGGTCAACGAACTCTACTCCGCAATTACCGGATACAACCAGAACAGCAACGGTTGAGGAACCTTGACCTTATGGGAAGTTATCAGCAACAAGCTTTGCAAAGCGCATCGGCCGTGGACCTGGTGGTTGCTCTTTACGATGGGATTCTGCGTTTCCTGTATGAAGCCCAGGCAGCGGTTGAACGCGGCGACGAAGCAGGGCGGCGCACGGCGGTCAAGCGCGCACTCGACATTGTCATTCATCTCCAGGCGCGTCTGCGCATGGATGTTGGCGGCCGTCCCGCCAGGGCCTTAGCTGAGTTTTACGCAGCGGTCTTTGCCCAGATCCTGCAAGCCTCGCAATCCGCGTCGGTGGAGAAGTTCGAGCGCGCTGTTGAAAGCGTGCGCAATGTACGGGATGCTTGGCGAGCCGTGGCACGGGATCCGAAAGTGAATCCTGCACCGGCACAGGTGGAGGCGATGCCGGGTCGCCGGGGGGATTTTGACCTCGACGAATTGGGAGGTGGCGGTAGTTCAAGATGGAACGCGTGAACTCGTTCGATCTGCGCGATCTGGGTTACCCCGCGACGGTGAGCTCTTCTTCCAGCTGTTGTTTCTGGTAAAGGCCGGCGTAGTAGCCATCCAGCGCGAGCAACTCCTCGTGCCTGCCCAGCTCAACGATCCGGCCATGGTCGATGACGGCAATCTGGTCGGCGTTCTGCACGGTCGAAACGCGGTGCGAGATGAGGATGGTGGTCGAGTTGGCGGTATAGCGGCCCAGGCCGCCGAGGATGCGTTCTTCGGTGTACGTATCCACGCTGGCGAGCGCATCGTCGAGGATGAGAATGGCGGGACGGCGGAGCAGGGCGCGGGCGATGGCGCCGCGTTGCTTCTGGCCTCCGGAGAGAGTGACGCCGCGTTCGCCGACCATGGTCTCCAATCCCTGAGGAAACTCTTCAAACTCGGCGCGGATGTGCGCAACTTCTGCGGCTTCAAGCATCTCTTCGGGTGTGGCCCCGGGCGAGCCGAAGAGTAGATTCTCGCGAATGGTGTCGGAGAACAGGAATGTTTCCTGGGGCACCATGCCGATATTGCGGCGCAGAACAGCCAGGGGGTAATCGCGGAGGGGTCGGCCGTCGATGAGCAGTGAACCCGGAGGGGCGTCGTAGAGCCGCGAGAGGAGGCTGACGAGGGTGGTCTTGCCGGAGCCTGTGGGTCCGACGATGGCGAGGCTCGACCCTGCAGGAATCTTCAGTGAGATGTCGCGCAGGACCGGGGTCGCGCCATAGTTGAAATCCAGATGCCGGATTTCGATCTCTCCTCGCATGACCGTGTCGGGCGCGATCGACGGGTCTGCCGCGCGATCGTCGATGGCCGGCTCGGCTTTGAGCAACTCGTCGATGCGGAGGACCGAGGCAGTTCCGCGCTGGAAAAGGTTGACGACCCAGCCCACGGCAATGATCGGCCAGATGAGCAGGATCATGAAAGTGCTGAATTCGACGAACTGGCCGGGAGAGATGCGATGCGTGAGCACCTCGTGCCCGCCGGCGAAGAGCGTGATCATCATGGAGATGCCGAGAATGAACTCGAGCGTGGGCCAAAGCATGCCCATGAGCTGCACCAGGCGCAGGGAGCGGGCGATGTACTGGCGGTTGAGCTTCTCGAAGAGCGCGATCTGCGATTCCTCGCGTGCAAAGGCGCGGATGAGGCGTGCGGCCGAGTAGTTTTCCTGGGCTTGTGCTGAGATCTCTGAGAAGCTGGCCTGGATGCGCTCGAAGCGGTCGTGAATGCGGTGCCCGAGGTACTGCACGAGGATGCTGGCCAGCGGCATGGGCGCGAGCGCAACGAGTGTGAGCCGAGGGCTTAGGTGAAGCAGAAAGTAGAGGGCGAACACGGTAAAAAAGACGGTGTTGGCGCTGTACATGAGGGCCGGGCCAAGGAGCATGCGCACGGCGTTTAGGTCGTTGGTCATGCGCGCCATCACGTCGCCGGTGCGATAGCGCTGATAAAAGCCGGCGTCGAGTTTTTCGAGATGGCGGAAGAGGTCGTTGCGGATGTCGAACTCGATCTCGCGCGAGATGCCGATGAGGATCCAGCGCTGGGCGTAGAGAAAAACGCCTTTGATGAGGGAGATGGCGACCAGGAGGCCGGCGAAGCCGAGGATGGCCAAATGCGTGGCGTTTTCTTTTTGGAGCCTGTCGACTGCCCAGCCGAGCACACGCGGAAACTGTACCGCGGCAGCGTTGGTGCCAATGCAGGAGAGCGTGCCCCACACGTAGCCCCACCGGTAGCGGCGCATGTACGCGAAAAGAGGCCTCAGGTCGCCAAGCATTGCTTTATTGTACGGGGCGCTCCTGTGAGAAGAAGGAGGGTGGGGTGTAGCGGCCGAACGAAACGGGTTCGCGGTGCGGAAGCGAGTGCAGTTCGCGCGGCCGGGACTAATCGCAGCGAATGGCGGAGATGGGGTTGATGCGTGCGGAGCGCAGTGCCGGGAGCAGGGAAGCGGCGCTGGCGATCAAGGCAAGTGCAACGATGGAGCCGGCAAAAACCCACGGATCGCGGGCCGAGGTTCCATAGAGGAAACTGCTGAGGGCTCGTGAGGCCAGCAAAGCTGCAAGCAGGCCGATTGCTGTTCCGGTGAGTGCGACGCCTGCGTTCTGATAGAAGACCATCGCCACAACCTGCGGCCGGCGCGCGCCAAGTGCCATGCGTATGCCGATTTCGCTGGTGCGGCGCGCGGTGGCATAGGCGAGGGTGCCATAGAGGCCGACGGCGGTGACTGAGAGCGCACATGCGGCGAAGAAGAAAGCAAGCAAGGCCATGGTGCGCTCGGCGCTGAGAGATTCGTCGACCGTGCGCTCCATAGGCGTGAGCATCGGCGCAGGAATCGCGGGCTCCAGGCCCTGGGCCAAAGCGCGGGCAGCATTGGCAAGCGGCCCGGGAAGTCCATTGGTCCGGATGACGGCATTGTAGCTTGGGCCCTGGTTGCCGTCGTCCTGCGTCATGGGGAGATAGGCAGTGGCCGGGGCTGTGGCGCGCAGGTCTTCGTACTTGGCATTGCCGACCACGCCGATAACTTCATATCGAACAACAGGCTTGCTGTTCACGTCGATGATGATTTGACCGAGTGGGCTGCGATTGGGGAAAAGGCCCTTGGCCGCGGCCTGGTTCAAAATCACCTTCAGGCCGGTAGAGGCAGTGTCTGACCAGTTAAAGTCGCGGCCCGTGAAGATCGGGATGCGCATGGTCTGAAAGTAATCGGGGCCGACCTGGTTAAAGTAGGCATGCACGGGCTTGGCTGTGCTTACGGCGAGATCGTCGTCCCAGACAAAATGGCTGAAGGGAACCATGCGGGCGAAGCTGACGCTGGCCACGCCGGGCTGGCGGCGAAGTCCATCTTCCAACTGCCGGTAGAACTGCAGGACCGCGTCGCCTTTAAGCGGCAGCTTGTCCAGGCTGAACGAGATGTTGTCGAGGCCTTTGGGATCGAAGCCGACTCCGGATCGATAGAGGCGCACGAGGCTGGACGCGAGCAGGCCCGCGCCGACGACGAGCATGAGGGCGAGGGCGACTTCGCCGGCCATCATGATTTTGGGAAGGACGCGCCGGTGCTCGTGTGCCTGGGTGGTGTGCTGTCCGCTCTTGATTTGCTCGTTGAGGCCTTTGGAGGTGGCCTGCAGCGCGGGTAGAAGGCCGACCAGGAGCGCGGCGACGATGGAGGCCAGTGCGGCAAAGGCGAAGACGCGGATATCCAGAGAAGTATCCACCTGTTGATTTCCCTGGCCGGCAAGCAACATTACCGTGAGGGATTTACTCACCATGGGGGCGACGGCAAGGCCGGCGGCGGTGCCCATGAGGGCGATGAGCAGGCTTTCAATCAGCAGCTGCTGCATGAGCCGGCGCCGTGTGGCTCCGAGGGCGAGGCGAGTGGCCAGTTCGGGCTGGCGGGCGGCGCCGCGCGCCATGAGAAGACTGGCAAGGTTCAGGCAGGCCAGCAGCAGGATGCCGCCGCACATGGCGAATACCGCCATGAGCGGTTTGCGGAACACCGTGCGCACGTAGGTGAACCCGGCCGATCCGTTCTCGGCAAGAAAATGCATGCGGCGCTCTTCGAGATGGGCTAGATCTTCGGGACTGGCCAGCCCGTGGAGGACGGCGCTGGTGCTGGCAGCAACCTGCGCGTTCGCCTGCAAAAGTGTGACTGCGGGCTGCATGCGACCCATGACGGTGAGCCACCAGGCATGAATTCCTGCATCGGTCAGGTTGTGGGCGCCATCGAGGACAGGCTCGGCTGCAAGGGGCGCGAAAATATTGGGCCGGGCGAGAGGATCGGCTCCTATAAAGCGCTTAGGCATCACGCCTACCACCGTGAAGACGGTGTTATCGAACTCGAGCTTCTGTCCGATGACGTTGGGAGCGCGATTGAACCAGCGCTGCCAAAATGATTCGCTGATGACCACGCCGAAGCCTGCGGGGTTGCCGCCTTTCTGGTCGTCGATGGGGGTGAGTGTGCGGCCGAGCAGTGGCGGAATCTGGAGCGTGCTGAAAAAATCTCCACTCACGAGCTGACCGTCCACGCTTTCGGTACCGCTTGTGCCGCGCACCTGGAAAGTGCGGCTGCCAAAAGCGAAGACCTGCTCAAAGGATTCGCGGCGGTGTTCCAGACCGCGGAAGAGTGGCACGGAAAAGCTGTAATACGTGGGCGAGTCGACCACGTAGATTCCGAGAGTAGCCAGCCGGCCGCTGTCAGGAACAGAGAGCGGGCGCAGCAGAAGACCGTCGATCATGGAAAAAACTGTGGTGTTGGCGCCCACGCCGAGAGCGAGCGTCATCAGCGCGACGAAGGTGAATCCTGGAGACTTGCGCAGGATGCGGAAGGAGAAGCTCGTGTCGCGCGCAAGATTTTCGAGGGTGCGAAACTGCCATAACTCACGCAGCCGCTCGTGCCAGCGACTGGGATTGCCAAAGGCACGGCGCGTTGCGGCGTCGATGTCGGGCCGCGGGACGCCTTGTTCCACGAGCCTTTTTTGCAGCATGGCCTGGTGGAAGGCGAGCTCATCGGCCATGTCGCGATCGAGGCGGTGCTTGTGAAAGAGCGCTTTCAGGCGAAGGAGAAACTCGTGCAGATTCTGTGCCATGGTGCTCCCTTCCGAGCCTTAGGATGCCTGCATGACGAAGGCGACCGCCGAAGATAGCCGCGCCCAGCGCTGCGATTCGACGTGCAGGCGTTTTTGGCCTTCGGCGGTGAGTTCGTAAAACTTGGCACGACGATTGTTGTCTGAAGTGCCCCATTGGGACTTGAGCATGCCGCGCAGTTCCATGCGGTGAAGGGCAGGGTAGAGCGCGCCTTCTTCCACCTTTAACATTTGCTGCGAAGTCTGCTGAATCCACTCGGCCACGCTATAGCCGTGCAAGGGGCCGCGCAGGAGAGCTTTGAGGATAAGCATCTCGAGGGTGCCCTGAATCAATTCGCCGGTGTCCGCGATCTGTCCCATAAATGTCTAAGGGGAGAGTAGAGAGAAGAAGGGAATCTGTCAAGACGTATTTATCAAGGTTGCGACTGCATGTCGAAAAGCTGCGCCGGGGGGCACCAGAGAAGTCTTGTGCCATAGGGTCGTTCAGACTGTGCGCAATCATGACTTGCTTCAGCCGCCGGGCAATCGCCGTTAATTCATGAATCGAGCACCCGCGGAGCTTCATCCAAGGAAAACCTGCATTCCCCGAAGCATCTGCGGGCATCTCATAGGAGTTCTTTACAGAGAACATTCGCAAATCGCGAGAGGTCAACATGACTGTGAACATGCAGCACAATGTGCGCATCCCTCGAAGTGTGCGTACGCCTTTTCTTCCCGTATTGCTACTGATAACAGCCGGTTTTCTCTCGGGTTGCAGCAATAAATCGGTATCAGCGAACTCTACCTCGATGCCCCCCATGCCCGTCAGCGTAGTCGAGATTGCGCCGGCCGATGTTGGCGTCGCGAGCGAATGGGTTGGAACAATGGACGGCTTCGTTAACGCGCAGATTCAGCCACAAGCGTCGGGATATCTGATCCGTCAGCTGTATAAAGAAGGATCGCAAGTCGCCAAGGATCAAGTTCTTTTCGAGATTGATCCTCGTCCCTTCCAGGCAGTTCTCGACCAGGCAGAAGGACAACTGGGGCAAGCAAAGGCGCAACTCGCGCTTGCTGAGATCAACGTTAAGCGCGACACGCCTTTGTCGGAAGCACATGCCATTGCGCGCAGCCAGCTCGACACCGAGATTCAACAAGAGGCCCAGGGAGAGGCCAACGTGAAGACCGCGGAAGCGGCGGTCGAGGCTGCGCAGCTGAACCTGAGCTTTTGCCAGGTTCGATCGCTCATCTCCGGCGTGGCTGGCCAGGCCACGGTGCAGGTGGGCAACCTTGTAAACGCCCAATCGGTGCTTACGTCCGTTTCGCAACTGAATCCCATCAAGGTCTACTTCTCCATTAGCGACAGCGAATATCTGGCTCTCACGCATCAGGCGGCCAAAGGGGATGGCGATCTGCTCAAAGCAGCAGCGAATGTTCCGCTTGCCTTGACTCTCTCCAATGGGGATCAATATCCAGCCAAAGGCCACATTGCGTTCGTTGATCGCCAAGTCAATGCGCAGACAGGAGCAATCCGCATCGCCGCGGCATTTCCCAACCCCAACAATATTCTGCGGCCAGGGCAGTTTGGCCGCGTGAAAGCCAACACGCAGATTCGACACAATGCCATTCTTGTTCCGCAAGCCGCGGTCGTGGAGTTTCAGGGCTTGCAGCAGGTTTATACCGTGACCCAGGACAACAAAGTCCACATCGCCAACGTGACGCTTGGGCCGCAGTACGGCAGCGATTGGATCGTGAACAGCGGTCTCCCGGCCAATGCTAGAGTCATCATCGACAACCTTCAAAAGCTGCGCGAGGGCGCCGTTGTGAGCCCGCAGGCGGTGGCGCCGCAAAGCAGTCAAGCGTCGACCGTGCCCCAGTCGGCCGGGAGATAAACGATGTCAAAATTCTTCATTCGCAGGCCTATCGTCGCGATCGTGATTGCGATCATTACGGTTGTCGTGGGCACAGTGTCGATGCTGACGCTGCCGACGTCGCAGTATCCGGATATTGTTCCGCCGGAGATCCTGGTAACCGCGACGTATCCGGGCGCGGATGCCAAGACCCTTTCGCAGGCCGTGGCCACACCGATCGAGCAGCAGATGAACGGTGTGGACAACATGATCTATATGGACTCGGTCAGCGCCAACAATGGCATTACACAGATCTTCATCGACTTCGACGTTAAGACCGATCCCAACATCGACCAGGTGCTTTCGCAGCTGCGTGTTGACCAGACTCAGTCGCAATTGCCGCAGCAAGTGACTGAGGCTGGACTGACTGTTCAAAAGGCGCTCACATCGCCGTTGATGCTCGTGGCCGTCAACTCGCCGGGCGGCCAGCACGATGCAGACTTCCTGACCAACTTCGCCATCATCAACGTTCAGGATCAGCTGGCGCGTGTGAAAGGCGTATCGCGTGTGCAGACCTTTGGCGGACAATACGCGATGCGCGTTTGGGTCCAGCCTGACAAGCTGGCCCAGCTTGGAATAACTGCGACCGAAGTCATTTCCGCGATCCAGGCGCAGAACGCCGTGAACCCGGCGGGACAAATCGGCGCTGAACCCATTCCGAAGGGCCAGCAGTTTACCTACACAGTACGCACGCAGGGGCGACTGGTGCGGCCTGAGGAGTTTGGCAACATCATTCTTCGCGCCAATGCCGACGGATCGATTCTGCATTTGCGCGATGTTGCGCGCATCGAACTCGGCGATCAGCAGTACGGTCTCTCGGCTCGCTACAACCAGGCTCCGGCAGGCGTGATGGCAATCTACCAGTTGCCGGGTTCCAATGCCGTGCAGACGGCAGCGGCCGTGCGTGCGCGCATGAAGGAACTCTCGGCGACGTTCCCGCCGAGCATCAACTACAGTATTCCGCTCGACACGACCAAGGCCGTGACTGCAGGCATTCGTGAGATTGTCTACACGCTGCTTGAGGCCCTGGGGCTGGTTGTCCTGGTGGTCTTCGTCTTCCTGCAAGGCTGGCGAGCCACGGTGATTCCGCTTCTGGCTGTGCCGGTCTCGCTCATTGGCACGTTCATCATCTTTCCTGCACTCGGTTTCTCCATCAATACGCTCTCGCTCTTCGGGCTCGTACTTGCCATCGGCCTTGTGGTCGACGACGCCATCATCGTGGTTGAGGCAGTGGAGCACCACATTGAAGAGGGGATGGAACCGAAGGCCGCGACAGAAAAGGCCATGTCTGAGGTTGGCGGCCCTGTGGTTGCCATCGCACTTATTCTCGCGGCTGTCTTCATTCCCACCGCCGCTATTCCGGGAATTACCGGCAGGCTTTACCAGCAGTTTGCGGTCACCATTGCTATATCTGTTTTGATTTCTGCCTTCAACGCCCTCACCCTTTCGCCGGCACTGGCGGCACTTCTGCTCAAGCCGCGAACGGAAAAGAGCAAAAAGGGGCTGTTGCGCAAGCCATTCAATGTATTCAACAGGTTTTTCGGGCGAACAACCGATGGCTTTGTACGCACCTCGAACGTCCTCATTCATAAGTCTTCCATCGCAATGGTTGCGCTTGTTGTCGTTGCCGTCCTTGCAGTTTTTCTCGGACGCAGCCTTCCCGGCGGCTTTATACCGACCGAAGATCAGGGTTACATGTTCCTCGCGCTGCAGTTGCCCGACAGCAGCTCGGCGCAACGCACGGATGCTGCGCAGCAGAGAATTACCGATGCCTTGCTGAAGACCGCGGGCGTCGAGGGCGTCATCGCTGTCACGGATTTTTCGCTGCTCACGCAGGTACAGAGCACGAACTCAGGATTCTTCTTCGTTGCGCTCAAGCCGTGGGAAGTGCGCAAGAGCAAACAGGAGCAGCTTGAGTACATCCAAAGCAATCTGCAGAAGCGACTCGCCATGAATCCGGACGGTATTGCATTTGCCTTCCCACCGCCTTCCATCCCCGGCCTTGGAACCTCTGGTGGCGTGACGATGATTCTTGAGGATCGATCCGGTGTCGATGATCCGACGACGCTGACCAAGAATGTATTCGGATTTCTCGGCGCTCTCTCAAAGCGGCCAGAGATTGCCGCGGCAATCCCCTCGTACCAGCCCGCTGTGCCGCAACTCTACGCCGATGTCGATCGAGAGAAGGCGCTGCAGCAACAGGTTGACCTCACAAACATCTACACCACGATGCAGACCTTCATGGGCGGCTATCTGGTGAACTACTTCAACCGCTTCGGACGGCAATGGCAGACCTTCGTTGAGGCGGAAGGAACTTCGCGCACCAGTATCGACAACATCAATCAGTTCTATGTACGCAGCGCCAACGGCAGCCAGGTTCCGCTCGGATCCCTGGTGCATGTCAAGCAAATCACGGGGCCGGAATTCATTTACCGCTTCAACGAATTCAATGCCGCGCAAATCAACATCACTGGAGCTCCGGGCTATAGTTCTGGCCAGGTTCGCAAAGCGCTGGAAGAAGTCTTTCATCAAACCATGCCATCCGGCGCAGGATTCGATTACTCGGGCATGTCTTACCAGGAGCAAGTTGCAGAAAAGGGCGTCCCGTCGTGGGCGGTTTTCGGCCTGTCGCTCTCATTCGTCTTCCTCATTCTTGCGGGACTTTACGAGAGCTGGACGCTGCCCTTCAGCGTGCTGCTGAGCACGCCGGTTGCTATTCTCGGCGCATATCTCGCGCTACACCTGCGCCACTTTGAGAACGACGTTTTCGCGACCATCGGCCTTGTGATGTTGATTGGATTGTCTGCGAAGAATGCAATTCTCATTGTGGAGTTCGCGAAGACGAACTACGAGGGGGGCCAAAGCATCTGTGAAGCGGCTCTGAACGCGGCGCGTCTGCGTTTTCGTCCGATTGTGATGACCGCTCTGGCATTCATCGTGGGTTGCATTCCGCTCGCTGTGGCCAGCGGATCCGGTGCAGTGGCAAGGCGCATCCTGGGCACGGTAGTCGTGGGCGGCACCGCGCTATCAACAGTCCTCGGGCTCATTTTCATTCCGGTAACCTTTTCTGTGGTCGAGTATTTATCCCACCGCTTTGTGCGCGGAGGCACCGGAACCACAATGGACTGCAAGCCCACACCGAAATCGGGCTCGGGGCCAGGGACGCCCGTGCCGGTTGCAGCAGAGGGAGACTAACTTGACTAAGTCGACTCAGCGTAAATGCCTTTCTCTGTCGTGCATGCTACTCGGCATGACGTTGCTCGCAGGCTGCAAAGTGGGGCCGAACTATGCTCGCCCCAACGTCACAGCGCCGCCTGCCTTCCGCGGCGCAGACGGAACCGCAGTTTCGTCAGCTGCGCCAACGTCTCTGGGCGACGAGCAGTGGTCGGCCGTTTACCAGGAGCCGGAGTTACAGCAGCTGATTGCCAAAGCGCTGGCCAACAACTACGACGTGCGCATTGCAGCGCAGCGCATCCTTGAGCAGCAGGCCCAGGTAAAAATCGCACGTTCGCAAGAGTTTCCAACCATCTCCGTCGGTGGCACAGCCATCGGAGCGGCCCTTCCATCTTCGCTCAGTAAGCAGATCGGCAGTCCTCTTGAGGATGGCTCGTTCAGTTTGTCAGCTGCCTGGACGCCGGATTTCTGGGGGCTTTATCGCCGCCAGACAGAGGCTGCTCGCGCGCAGCTCCTCGGCCAGGTGTGGGCGCAGCGAGCAGTGCGACTGACGCTTGTGCAGCAGGTGGCAACGCTCTATTTCCAATTGCGCGCCCTCGATCGCCAGCTCGATATTACGCAACAGACCATCAAGGTGCGCCAGGACTCTCTTAACCTGACGAAGACTCTTGAGAGCGGCGGGTCTGTTCCGCTCTCGGATGTGCGGCAGGCCGAACAACTGCTGTACACAGCAACCTCGCAGGTTCCGCAACTCGAAGAACAGATTCAGCAGTCGGAGAATTCACTAAGCTTCCTGCTGGGTCAGGATCCTGGGCCGGTTGCCCACACCGACCTCAACGCGCTGAT
>Ga0302275_10006233_pt1 | contig 11332 bp, 10 predicted proteins | sample III_Bog_N2_2_FD_200229 | JGI IMG/M metagenome (GOLD analysis project Ga0302275, IMG submission 200229) | Peat permafrost microbial communities from Stordalen Mire near Abisko, Sweden - III_Bog_N2_2 | ecosystem: Environmental > Terrestrial > Soil > Wetlands > Peat | place: Sweden: Abisko... | reverse complement strand
GTCTTGTCGGTAAAGTGCATGGGCTGGCGGCTTTGTTCTTCCGCCTCGCTCTCGGCAACCGCTGCCTGGGTCGGTTCGGGAACGGGCCGGTTCATGGCCACCAAGCGGTCGCGGGCATCTTCCACGTGTGGGGCCATGGGATATCGTGTGATGACCTTGTCGTAAGCCTCTGCGGCCTTGTCAAGGTAGATAGCGCGCAGCCGTTCCTTGATCGCGCCATTCAGGCCTTTTGCCATCTGGACCGCATGGGCCTGAGCGGCATAGGCATCGCCAATGCCAAGCAGCGCCTGGTCGCTTTTGGAATAGAGCGGATAGGTATCCACCACCGTCTCAAGACGGGCAATGGCGGCTGTATAGTTCTCGCGGCTCTCATAAAACAGGCCGATATCGGCTTCCCGCTCGCCCAGCACTTCCTGAACGTCACGGAGCTTCTGCTTGGCGCGTGGCACCAGCGTCGAGTCCGGGAACATGTTGATCATCTTCCGGTACTCTTTTTCGGCGTTTTGCGCGTTCACGTAGTCGCGGTCCGGCTTTTCCATCTGCTCGTAATAAATGTCGCCGACCTTCATTTGAGCTTCGGCCGCTTCGGGAGCGTCGGGAAAGAAGGTGATGAAATCTGAGTACTCGGCCTCTGCCTGGGTCAGAGCCGCCGTTCCCCCTTCCTTGAACCAACTGTCGCCCACGGCGAGTTTGGCCCTCATCCGGTATTCCGACTCCGGATACGTATTGAGCATGGTCTGCAGGTCTAGCCGAGCCACGTCGAATCGGCCTTTCTTCATCGCCAGCATGGCCTTATCGAAGAGTTCCTTGTCCGGCTGCTTTGAGTTCACATTCTTCAGCGGGTTGGCGCTCAGGTCCACATTCTTCTTTTTCTTGGGCTTCTTGTCGGCGCCGGACGCAGCGCCGGCCAACACCAGAATCCCGAGAGCTACCGCGGCAATCTTCAACGACAACCGATTCATACCACCTCATTGCTGCGGGGCCTTCAACCTGAGGCCATCCGCCTTTTCCCAGACTCTAAGATTTTACCTGACTCGACTGTCTTCGTTTCCGGACAGATCACCCGTTTGCGGCCGCCCGGGCTGCCGCCAGCAAGTCTCGCGCATCCCGTTCCGGGTGGCCGGCGCCGAAGACGGCGTTGCCGGCGACCAGCAGTTCCGCTCCTGCTTGGACGACCTGAGCTACCGTGTCGTGAGCCACTCCGCCGTCCACTTCGATTTTAAATGCCAGCCCCAGTTCCTGACGCAACTGGGCAAGCCGCCGGATTTTATTCAGGGAGAACGGAATGAATTCCTGTCCTCCGTAGCCTGGATTCACGCTCATGATCAGCACATGGTGAACCATGGGCAGAATGTCGACGAGCAGGTCCACCCTGGTGGCAGGGTTCAGCACCACACCCGGCTTCATGCCGTGGTGGGCTATCAGCTCCAGCGACCGGTGCAGGTGTGTGCATGCCTCATAGTGCACGCTGACCCAATTCGCCCCGGCATCGGCGAATGCGGGGATGTAGTCGTTGGCGTTCTCGATCATCAGGTGGCAATCGAGAGGCAGGGCTGTAACCTTGCGCAGGCTTTTCACCACCGGCGGCCCAATGGTGATATTGGGCACGAAGTGGCCGTCCATGATGTCCACGTGGATAACCGTGCCGCCGCCGCGCTCGGCCGCGGCAATCTCGTCGGCCAGGTGAGCGAAATCCGCGGAAAGTATGGATGGCAACAGCTCTACCATGGGATCTCTGGAGGAATTCTCCTTGCTGGGTCAGTGTATCAGCGGGGATGGGCGAAAGTCTTTGGCTGGGTTTCCTTGGGATTGCGTGGGTGGCGGGTAGGATTGCAGTTCGTGCCGGATACGAAGACTATCGCACTGCTTGCGATTTCTTCGACCCGCAAGATCATCTCACCACAACAAAGCTCACCGGGCCGTGGAACATCCGTGGCTTCCCATCCAGTATGAGGGGACGGAATCTCCATTGCTTTAATGCGTCGAACGCCGCGCTGATCGCCGCAACCGAGCGCGGGCAGTTACGGCATGCCATTCCGGTGCGTTCGCCTTTCTCATTCACGCTGATATCGACCTCGATTACATCCCCTGGTCGCACCGAATTGGGCGGCAGAACAGGATTCACCACCTTCGTCGCAAGTTGTCGAATCTCCGCATCGCTCAAATACACCATCGGGTCTTCAAGCCGGGTTTCAAACGTAAGCGAGAGGTCTCCATCCACCTGCACGCGCTTTCCCGTCTCGTCGATCGCCGGCTTGATTGTCCACTTTTGAACCTGTTCGCGCGCCGAGTCGTCCACGCTGTTGTCGGCATTTATCGGCCATGCTTCCCTCACCCGGCCTTCAGCGTCAACGGAGATATAGATCGCCACTCGCCCGCTGAGTTTGCCGAGGTGCACAGGTGGCCAAACAATCGGTGGGGCATTTGCTGTCAGCTTTTCCATTGCCTCCGCGCTTACTTGCACCGCCCGAAATCGGTCCTCATCGGCGGGGAGGGGAACAAACAAGTTAGCCGTGCCATTTGCCTCCGATTCGTCCTCAAGTGTGGTGACCTTGCCCACGAGCGTCGTTCCAGCTTCAGGAGTGCTAACCAATTTGCGTGCAATTTGCTTTGGGCCGAAACTGCGATAGTCGAGGAACTCCATGTGGTAGCCGGGGCTCAGGAAGAATTTCAGCCTGCCGTCGTCGTCAAAGCATAACCTTGAATTAACGGTGGAATCTCTGCCCGCCGACCCGATCTTCGATTGAACAACCGCACAGGCGTCGGACTTGTTGCCCATTGGTGTGGTGAACTGCTCGACCATAATGGTGCTGCCTGTCCACGCCGTTGCATTCGGGACGGGCTCGAAGACGGCTCTTACGAAGTTGCGCATCCAGACAGGAAAATAATCGCCTTCGTCTTTCTCGGTTTTCTTGCTGTCTGCAACCACAATCGTCTGCCGCATCCCGTCCTTCGTCGTCACTTCGCGACGCCATTGGTCGGGCGAAACCCACCACTCTTCCAACGTTCCCTTATAGGGTGACTGCGGGTTTTCCGGCTCCGAGACCTCGACCCGAATATGAAAGGGCCGAGCGCCTTCGCCGGATATCGAGCTCTTGGCGAGCGCCTTGCTTACCGAGTCGCCTATTGGAACGGACGTGTCCCTGCTTTGACCGAACGAGTTCGAAGAAGCTACAGCCAGAATTAGAGCGACTAGAAGCTGAATTCTTCGCATGCAGAGGATAATAGACCTGGACTGTCAATCGTGCCATTGTTTTCCGCGACCTAAGCGCGAGGCTATGAGTTCTGCTTATCGAGTTGCCTTGCTGGGTTTGCGACTGCCAGCATCTTCCCCGCAACGCGCCCCACACCGCGCAGCAGAGCCTTCACCGGCCAGCGGCCCTCGGCGTCGGGAAAAAAGATCTCGCCTTCGCGGCGGGCTTCAGGGCGATAGTACCAGCGCTTAAGCAGCGCCAGATGCCCCTGGCGGACGGTGGGCGATGGCGCTTCAAAGCCATCTCCCAGCGAAACCAGCGCAGCCTCCATGCGAGATTCCAGGAGACTGCGGGGGAGTTTGGCTGGCGCAGTTCCCGCAGGAGCTTCCGCAGGGGCTGAAGCCAACGTTGATTCTATTGGCTTTGTGGCACGACTGAAGTCGTGCCCTTTCAAAGCAGTGAGTTTTTCCGCAGCCTGTAAAGCCCCCGCACCTTGTTGGCTGTTTTCGGCACGACTAAAGTCGAACCCTGATACAGAACTCGCTTCTTGAGCGGCTATCGATGGATGGAGCATCGTGTCCGCGAGGTTTGTAACCTGAGTAATGGGCAGGTCTTCCGGAACCGGCTCGATGGCCATCGGTTGTGCAAAAAGCGAAGTCGATCCCGCCTGTTCGTTCTGGATTCTCATGCCAACGGTCGAAAATCCAACCGGCCCGCGCAACCGTGCATTCTCAAACAGAAAGACCGCGACCTCGTTCGGATTTGCGGAGGGCATCAGAATCACGGCGCGCAACTGGCTGAGCGGACGCACCAGCTCGGCGGCAAGGGCGCGCACCGCCTCCGCGCGCTGAACCTGCGCATGAAGCGCGGCGGCAGCCTCGAACTCCAGGCGCTCCGAAGCCTCGTCGCGCGCAGCCCGCAGCACCACCAACCGGCTGTCTCCGCGGGTGGCCAGAAAGCTCTCCACCGCCGCAGCCTCCTCGCCATAGCGCTCGTCGGTGCATCCCTTGTAACACGGTGCCAGGCACATCTTCATTTCGGAATAAACACAGCCGGGGTGACTTGGATCGGGGTCGAGATCGTCGGTGCAGCGGCGCAGCAAAAACAGCTTCAGCGCCTCGTCGGCAAACCGCTCCGCCGCCGCGTGCGACGGAAACGGCCCGTAAGCCCATCCCCCCTCACGCCGGCTTGGACGGTGCGTAACCACGATGCGCGGGTACCGATTGCCGCCCAGAAACCGCACCAACGCCGGATGCCGCAAGTGCATCCGTTCCAGCACCTTAGGCCCGTATATCTGTTCCAAAAGTGAAAACTGCGTTAGCAGCGACTCGAAATCCGACCCTGTAAGCCGCCACTCGATCCGCCGCACACGCCCGGCCAACTGCAATCGCCGCGGATGCTTCGCGGAAGGCTGAAGCAGCCGGTCCAGCCGCGCGCGCAGATTTGGCGTGCGCCCAACGTAGGGCTCCGCGTGCGCCTCGGCCCCATACAGCGCAAACACGGCCGGCCTGTGCGGCAACTGCGCAAGCGCAGCCTTAGCGTCTGCCGGGTCAAACGGAATGGAATCGAGGTCCCCTGCCACTTCCACCTCGCTCAAGCCCCCGCAATGGTCATGCCATCGATGCGCAGCGTAGGCGAAGCCACCGAGCCGCGAAACACCAGGTCGCTGCCGATGGCCGTTATGTTGCGCAACATTTCGCCCAGGTTCCCGGCAATCGTCACCTCTTCCACAGCGTGGGTCAATTCACCGTTCTCAATCCACAGGCCGAACGCCCCGCGCGAGTAGTCGCCGGTGACCAGGTTCACACCGGACCCCATCAGACTCGTTACATACAGGCCCGCGGGAACGCCCGCAATCATCTCGTCAGGCGTCACCGTGCCGGGTTCGAGATAGAGATTGCCGCAGCCGATTCCAGGCGTGCCGGCCAATCCGCGCGAGGCGTTGTGGGTAGACTTCATGCCCAGCTTTCGCGCCGAGTAGGTATTCAGCAGATAGGTGGCCAGCGCTCCGTCTTTCACAACCACCGTGCGCAGTGAGGGCAGTCCTTCCCCATCAAAAGGAGACGTTCCAAAGCCGCCCGCTCCGGTCGGAAGCAGCATTGTGTTGTCGTCCACGATGTTCAGGCTGGGCGCAGCGATTTGCTCGCCCAGCTTCCCCGCGAGAAACGAGGCATGACGCCATACCGAGTCGCCAGACGCTGCCTCAAACACCAATCCAATCAGCGAGCGGGCCACCTCCGGCGAAAAAACTATGGGAACGCGTTGCGTGGGAACGCGCCGGGCCCCCAGCCTGCGCAACGTGCGCCGCGCAGCCTCTTTGCCCACGGACTCCGGCGATTCCAAGTCTGCGAGCCTGCGCGCGCTCGACCACCAGCCATCCCGCTGCATCTGGCCGTTCGCATCCATGGCCAGCGGAGCCACCGAGCCGCCCGCATAGCTGGTTCGATAGCCGCCCACAAAGCCGCGGGAATTGGCCATTACCTTGCGGCCAGTAGCGGCGTCAAAGCTGCCACCCTCCGAGTTGGTGATGCGCGGATCGGCCTCAAGCGCCGCCGCTTCGGCCCGCCGCGCCCAATCGATGCGCTCCGGCCCGGAGAGCGAGTATACGTCCTCGAAATAAAGATGCTGGTCGCCGGCCGCGGAGCCAAATTCCGCAGCATCCGCCAAACCGGTGAAGGGATCTTCCTCAGTGAATTTGGCCAATGCCAGCGCACCCTCCACCAGTTGGCGAATGCCGTCCGGCGTCAGGTCGCTGGTAGAGGACGAGGCCGACCGCGTGCCCAAAAACACCCGCAACCCAAGCGCCCGCGACCCCGACTCCTTCAGCGTCTCCACCTGTCCCATGCGCACGGTCACGCTGAATTCGTCGCCTTCGCGCACCACCGCTTCCGCATCGCTGGCGCCGCCTTTCACGGCAAGGGCCACCACGTCGGCGGTCAGGGATTCAAGGTCGAGGGCATCCAGATCGGGTTGAACAACAGCTTCGAGCATGGCTTCAAGCTATCAAAGTTTGCCTGGTTCTGGGCAGGCTGTCAGTTGATTCTGACAGGACGAGCACGGATTCACGATCGCCAGATGAACCGGATTGGGAGTGCTGGTATCGGGCTTCATTTCTCTCTAGTATAGGAACCCATGTCTTTCCACCAAAGGTTCGAAGTCGGAGGAGCCGGCATCCGCCCGGGATGGGGATTTCGAGCGTCAAACCCCACGAATAGGATATTCCCCTGATGAGCCCAAGCTGCGATGAATGGGTGTGGGTGCCCAATGTGCTTGGTGGCTACAGAGCCCTGCGGCGTTTCCGAGGATTAGCACGGGGCTGCTTCAGGGCCAGCAAGTCGTCACGGGAGATGCTCGAACTCGCACGGCAACTGGGCATCCATCCGAAGACACTGGAAAGACCGCGGGAAAAGCGCGGCATAGTGACAAGCAAAGCGGGCAAGGACGCGGGATGGATGTGGCACTACCCATACGCGGGATAGAGATTCGCAGAGCTCCGGGGATCATCACAGCACTGAGCGTCCCGCAAACGTGCATTCGCTCATGCTCCTTTCTCGTCTACTCCTTAATTTGGTCCGGGATTTCGCCCATCAAATTGATGACCGCTTTATCCGTCGCATTTGCTAGCGCTATCCCTGCGCCGATCCCATTCATCAGGCCAGTCAACCCGAGATCGACCAGGCTTGGCTGCGTCATCGGTATTCCCATGTGCACCTGCCTGGCAGATCCAAGCAGGGTCCAGAACTCCCCGCCCGCACCGTTGCAGGCCTCGGAAGGTGTTTTGTCTTCTTTGTCGCAGATGACCGCAGCCAGGGTAACGGTGGGGACGCTGTCTATTTCTCTGAGAGTAATGATCATTACCCAGCGAGCATCAGCAGGCGCACTGTCCGCCTCGACGACCGTGTAGTGCCTTTTCTTCAGGAGCGTGAACACTTGTTTGCGCATTCCTTTCAAATCGGCATATCCTTTCATGCCGGCTCGGGCATCAACCACTGGAAGAATAAACAGCTTGTCGATCTGTCCGAATCTCTCTCCCGGCGAAAGCAAGAAACCTCCATGAAGGCGAAGAAACTCCTCGGTCCCATTGTCGTTTCTGTTGGCTGCCAGCCGCATAGGCGTTTGTTCCAGTCTAGTTGCAGCATTCACGTCTGCCCCGTTGGAGACGAGTAACTCCACCAAATCCCTGTTCCCCAGTTTTGTCGCCAAATGCAACGGCGTTTCGCCGTCGTAGTTTTTGGCATTGATTTCAGCTTGACTGGCCAGCAAACCGGTTACGAGGTCTTTGCTGGCTTTTAAAACAGCGAGATGTAGTACGGTCATCCCATCTTTATCTCTGCTGTAGACAAGGTCGGGATCCTCTTTGAGCAGTTCCAAGACCTGAGCGGTGTCTCCACTTCCAGCCGCCCCATGAATCGCCTCGATAGCTCCAGGCTTGGGAGGTCCGATACTTTCTTCCGACGCAGTCCTCGCATTTTTTCGTTTGGGTAGAGAGTCGTCCCAGCCACCGTAATGCCGCAGTACCTCGGCCACATCCAAGTGCCGCTGCTCGACCGCCAAGTGCAATGGTGTATGGCCTCGCGAATCCTTAACATTCACATCCGCCCTGTTGGCGAGCAGAAATTCCACGACATTAGCATGCCCATCTAACGCAGCTAAGTGGAGGGGCGTCCAGTGCGCCAAACCAAACGTGGTAGAAATCGAATCGGGATTCTCTTTGACAAGTTCCTTGACTTTTTCAAGGTCGCCATTCATGGCAGCCATATGAATCTTGCCGCAGAAAGCGGGGCTCGCCACGCCTAGAGAGAACAGCAGCACGACAGTGAAGCGAAAAACCGCAAAATGCAAGAGCCGTTCGAAATAGCACATCTCAGTGTCTCCTTCGCGGAAATGACTACTATGAAAAAACGCGCTCACCAGCCACCCGAACTGAGCCAGGGACGGGTTGCGCAGTTCAAAGGGGACCGAAGCCTGCTGGGTTGAGCTTGACGTCTCCGTTGACGAACGCCGTGACCTCAGTGCCTTTTGGAAAGACGGTGTTGTCGCCATGCATCAGGAGAAAGAACGGGGCGGCCACCATCGGAGCCGAGAGCATGTAACCAACCATTTCGCCGGTACGGTTTTCGCCTTTGGATCGGTTGTAGGCGCGGACTGTTACCTTAGCCCCGTCCTGGAGCTGGATGTCGCCGATGGTGAAGGAAACGCGGCCGGAGCGGCCCATGGTCTTGCTGGAGGATGCGTCGGTGACGATACCAGTGACCACGGTTCCGCGGCGTAGGACACGGATGCCGCCGACAATGACATCGTTGACGACCTGGAACTGGACCGGGTCTTCGTTTTTGGCGGTGTGCGAGTCGAGCTTGGCCATCAGCTCAAGCTTGATGGGGACGCCGTCGTGGAGGATGGGAGGCCCCTGATCCTGCTGGGCGGGCGGCGGCGCGGGAGCCGTGGAAGCGGGGGGAAGCGCCGATGGGTCGGGAGCCGATTGCGCAAAGAGAACGGCGGGCAGACAGAGCGCCAGGACGAAGAAGATGGGCTGGCGGAAGAGAATCATTCTGGAGTGGTTGAGCATGGCGAGCCTCTCGGAAGCGGGATGCGTAGTGCGCGGTTACTTTACGGGCGCGGCGCTGAGCTTGACCAGCGCTGGAGCGGCGGCGATCTTCTGTGCCGATTGTTCCGCCATATCCTGAGTTGCATCTTCGACGATGTGCTTCAGGTTGCTCTTGTAGGTGTACATATTCCCCATGTGTCGTTTTCCTGTGCCCTGCGCGGTGTCGAGCATGAGGATTTTGCCGTCGTGATCGCGGACGGTCCACTCCATGAGGATGACCAGTTCGCGGGTGGAGAAGGCGAAGGCTTTTTCCGTGCCGCCGACCTCGGAGATGCGGGGTTGCAGAACGACCTGGGCATCGGCCGCCTTGGAGGCGTCATCGACGCGGGTCAGCTTGGTGAAGATCTTGGTCAGAACAGGTTCAAGCTGGGCGCATGCGGCCTTGCCAACTTCGAACTTCTCGCTGTGCTTTTTGTCGATAGTGGCGCAGAATTCGGGGGTGAGGACGAGAGCGGCAGTGAGGTTGAGGGGCTTGGGCGGTGCAGGCTGGTCCTGCGCGCGAGCCGAACGGGACAGGCCAAGGACAGAGGCGACAAAAAGGAGGGCCAGAACGACAGAGCTGCGAAGAGCTTGCATGGAGATTCCTTTCTAGAAGTCGAGATTCAGGACAGTGGTCTCGCCGGATTGCAGTCCGGTGATGGGGACCTGAAGATGGATTTTTGGGCGCTGCTGGCCCCTGGGAACGGGAATGTAGACGAAGCCCGAGACCGACGTTTTGGGAGCGAGCGTCTTGCTTCGAATCTGCTTCTTCATCATGTTTTCGCGTTCGTCGGTAATGTCGCGCATTTGTCCCAGGTCAAGCAGCCCTCCCGAGCCGAGCTTGGAGGCGATGGAGCGGTTTTGCTTGCCTGAGAGGTCGGCGGGGTCGGCGAGGCCGATGGCGGATTTGTCGAAGATGATGGAGTCGGTGGCAGACGTGTTCTGAACGACGACGAAGACAGGGAGGATGCCCTTCTCGGTGAGGCGGGCATTGAAGTATGTCTTCTGGAGGCCGGATTCGTCGAGGGGTTCGATGCCGACGATTGCACCTGCATCCGCAGCCTTGATGGAATAATCGCCGGCAGCCTTGGCAGGGTATTCGGGCAATTGGCGGGAGGCAAAGGCGGGTGAAAGGATGAAGATCAAGCATGCGCAAACCGGGGTGAGGCGTTTCGATGTCATGTAAATGAAGTCTCCAAACCCGGCACGGAACGCACGCCGGCTAGAATTCACAAGTTTCAAAGGAGGGCCCGTTTGATTCCGCTGTTACCTGTATCACCCGATGTGTCGGCGTACACACACCCCCCCAACAGACCCATAAATCTCCTTAACCCGGGACGATCCGAGTATAATGCCCCCCCCCGCGTCTATAAGTCAATCTTGTGAAAAAAGTGCTTATGGCGCGGACAGGCCCCAGGAAGGCTGGGGAGTGGGCGGAATCTGGGCCGGGTAGCCGTGGAACGCCTTCCAGGCGTCGATCAGCGGGAAGATCTCGTCGGCCACGAACTGCATCGCCTTGTTGTTCACCACGCCCACCAGGTCGTTGATGGACCAGCCTTCGATGCCACCGACCCATGGCCGCCCGAACTTGGTGCAAGGGCAGATCACGACGGGGTTCAGCTTGGCTGTGCTGTCGGTGAACCACCAGACGGCGGCGCCGACCGCCGCGACCGCGCAGAGGCCCAGGATGATCCAACCCGGAGGGCCACAAAGGAAGGCCGCGCCGGCAGCCGCCCACTCGGTCGTTGCACCTGCAGCGAGAGCCACCAAGCCGGTGCCTTCCGCCGCTGTGGCCACTGCGCCGCCTGCGTAGCTCAATCCGGCCACTACCGCACCGGTGCCGACCGCCGTGGTTGTGGCGACGGCTGCTCCTTCCATCCATGAGTAGACGGAGAGATTGCTCAGACGGTGGATCTCCGGCATCAGAGCATGCAGTTGTCTCGCTTTGTAAACGTTTACTCGCACAATTATGTGCGCGAAAACGCATCAAGAACGCTCTTATTCGCTCTTAAACGGCCTTATTACATGCTGTTTTGCACTATTTGTCACACGTTTGAGTGCGCATATTTGAATGTGCCAGCGCGTCCTCGCGAACAGGCCAGCGTGCGCATATCACCGCACTCACAGCGATGCGCCAGGCGCATGGTCCTTGTCTTGAAAGGGCACAGCGGGCATCCTGCCTCACTCCTTGTACGCCATGTCACAGGACGTTCACACTCCGGCTGTGATAGCATCCGCTTTTTAGCAATGGACGCTGGCGGAACCATCCTCCAATTCTCCGCATGGCGTCGGTCGCAGCCTATATGGACGAGGTAGACGGCAGACCCGGACCCCAGGCCCGCCAATCCGGCCACTTGGACGCCCCCAAAGACGTCCCGAGTGAGAGCCTGTCCCTCCCGCCCGTGAGTTCAGCAATCCAGGCAAATCCGCGCCAAATCAGGAGAAACCCATGAAAACGTACCAGGGAAGTGAGATCCGCAACGTAGCTGTAGTGGGGCATGCGCACAGCGGCAAAACCACCTTGATCGCCGCTCTGCTGCATGCCGCGAAAATG
>Ga0302275_10006226_pt1 | contig 11346 bp, 8 predicted proteins | sample III_Bog_N2_2_FD_200229 | JGI IMG/M metagenome (GOLD analysis project Ga0302275, IMG submission 200229) | Peat permafrost microbial communities from Stordalen Mire near Abisko, Sweden - III_Bog_N2_2 | ecosystem: Environmental > Terrestrial > Soil > Wetlands > Peat | place: Sweden: Abisko... | reverse complement strand
TTCCGATCGGACGATTCCTATCGATTCCTGCATGATCGCGTGCAGGAAGCAGCCTATTCAATGATTCCGCAGGAGCTGCGTTCGGCAGCGCATCTGCACATCGGGATGCTCCTGGCTGCTCACACACCTCTGGCTAAACGCGACGAGGCAATATTCGAGATTGTCAACCAACTCAACCGCGGCTCTCAACTGCTAAGCTCCGCGGACGACTGCGAGCGGGTTGCCGAGTTGAATCTCATTGCAGGCAGGCGCGCCAAAGTTTCGACCGCCTACGCTTCGGCACTCAAATACCTCGGAGCAGGTCGAGCTTTGCTCACGGAAGAGACGTGGGAGCGAAACTATCCCCTCATCTTCTCAACCGAGTATCTGATGGCTGAGTGTGAGTTGCTGACGGCAGACAAGATCGCGGCGGAGAATCGCCTTTCGCTCCTGCCGCAGCGCGCGAATAATCGGCATGACTTCTGCGTAGCTACGCGGCTGCGGCTCACCCTTTACACGACTCTGGACCAGTGCGACCGCGCCGTGGCCGTGTTTCTGGACTGGCTCCGCAGCCAAGGCACCGTATGGGCAACTCGCCCGACGCGCGAGGACGTATCGCGCGAATACGAGCGAATCTGGGCTCTGCTCGGCAGCCGGGAGATTGAAGAGCTCATGAACCTTCCGCTCGTCGTTGATCCGGAGGTGCTCGACACCCTCGATGTATTCACGGAGATTGTCACGCCATCGATTCTCTTTGACGAACACCTGTCGACATTGGTTGTCTGTCGCCTGGTGACGCTCAGCCTCGAACACGGCAACAGCGATGCCGCGTGTTTCGCCTACGTTTGGCTTGCAATGTTTGCAGGCCCGCGTCTTGGCAACTACAAAGACGGATTCCGCTTCGGGCAGCTGGGCTATGACCTGGTCGAGAAACGTGGCCTGACGCGCTATGAGGCTCGGACCTACATGTCGGTGGGCGCCATGGTGATGCCGTGGGCGCAGCACGTAGCTCGCGGGCGAGATCTGGTGCGCCGCGCGTTCGATTTAGCGTATCGGATTGGTGATCTTACTTTCGCATCCTATAGCTGGGACCAGCTCATCACGATTTGTCTGGCAGTAGGAGATCCGCTGGCAGAAGTGCAGACGGAATGCGAAAACGGCCTGGCTTTTGCGAAAAGGGTACGCTTTGGTTTAGTCATCCACCTCTGCGGGGCACAGCTCGGCCTGATTCGGACGTTGCGGGGAGTGACGTCGGCGCTTGGGCACCTGGATCACGACGATTACATCGAGTTCGAGGTCGAGCGCGATCTCGCCAGCAATCCGAATTTGGTATTCGCCGAGTTCTACTATTGGACCCGTAAGGTAGAGGCTCGCGTTTTCGCGGGAGACTATGCTTCAGCGGCTGAGGCGGCGTTCAAGGGCCAACGCTTGTATTGGACATCAGCGGCGATGTTCGAAACTGCGGAGTTTCGCCTCTATGCTGCGCTTGCTCACGCGGGCGCCTGGAACATGGCATCGCCTGAGGATCGACCGAAACACTTCGACGCTTTGGCCGAACATTACAAGCAGCTCGAAGTGTGGGCCGAGCACTCGCCCCCGACGTTTGAGAGTCGTGCCGAGCTGGTTGCGGCGGAGATCGCGCGCATCGAGGGACGCGTTTTGGACGCGCAGGAACTTTACGAAAAGGCGATCCGATCCGCGCATGTGCACGGCTTTGTTCACATTGAAGCCTTCGCCAATGAACTCGCAGCGGTGTTCTACACCGCGCGCGGTTATGAGAAAATCGCCACCGCTTATCTGCGCGACGCACGCCACTGTTACCTTCGCTGGGGAGCAGATGCCAAAGTGTGGCAGCTTGACGAGCTTCACCCACAGATCAGGCCCGAGAGAACGATCCCGGATGCGACAGCGACGATACAAACCCCGGTGGGGCAACTCGATCTCGCGACTGTGATCAAGGTAGCCGAAGCTGTGTCGGGTGAGATTGTGCTTGACAGGCTGATGCACACGATCATGCGCACAGCACTTGAGCACGCAGGTGGTGATAGAGGCCTGCTGATTCTTTCGCGGGACGAAGGCCCTCGCATTGAAGCGGAGGCCACAACCAACCGCGATCAGTTAGCGGTCGTCCTGCGCCAGGCAAGCATCGGCGCCGCGGATCTTCCCGGTTCGGTACTTCAGTATGTGCTGCGGACCAAAGAAGGTGTCCTTCTGCACGACGCACCCGGTCAGAATCCATTTGCGACCGACGAGTATATTCGCGAGCACCGCACACGGTCTGTGCTCTGCCTCCCACTGCTCAAACAAACGCGGCTGCTCGGGGTGCTGTACCTCGAAAACAGCCTTACACCTCACGCGTTCACCCCGGCGCGAATGGCCGTTCTTAAGGTGATTGCTTCGGCGGCGGCCATGTCGGTAGAGAACACCCGTCTCTACAGCGACCTTCAGGAGCGTGAAGCCCGCTTTCGGCGTCTGGTTGACTCCAACATCGTCGGAGTCATGATCTGGGACCTTGATGGGCGAATCACCGACGCGAACGATGCCTTTCTCGACATGCTCCAGTATGGGCGTGAGGAAATCGTCTCAGGTGGTGTGCGCTGGACCGATCTGACACCGTCCGAATGGCGCGAGCAAGACGAGCGAGCGACCGCGGAGTTGAAAGCCACTGGGACCGTCCAGCCTTACGAGAAGCAGTTTGTCCGGAAGGATGGTACTCGGATCGCTGTACTCACCGGCGGCGCCCTGTTCGATCGACAAGGAAACGACGGCGTCGCCCTGGCCCTCGATCTGAGTAAACAGAAGCAGGCTGAAGCGGAGATAAGGGCGCTCAGGGATCAACTCTATCGGGAAAATCTCGCGCTGCGGGATGAGGTTGACCGCGTGCTGATGTTCGAGGAAATTGTCGGCTCCTCGAAGCCATTAAAGACGGTCCTCTCGAGGATTGCCAAAGTGGCGCCGACGGACTCTACGGTCTTCATCACGGGCGAGACAGGCACCGGTAAGGAACTTATCGCCCGCGCCGTCCACAAGCGATCCCAGAGGGCTGGACGTGCGTTCGTCAGTGTGAACTGTGCGGCACTCGCGCCCACCTTAATTTCATCGGAGTTGTTTGGTCACGAGAAAGGAGCCTTCACCGGAGCTACACAGCGTCGGCTGGGCCGCTTTGAACAGGCCAATGGCGGCACGATCTTTCTGGATGAAGTAGGTGAACTTCCACTCGACACTCAGGTGGCGCTCCTGAGAGTCCTGCAAGAGCGCGAGTTTGAGCGAGTCGGGGGAGCACAGACGATCCGAGTCGACGTTCGAGTCATCACCGCCACCAACCGTGACCTGACAGCAGCAGTTACGAATGGAACCTTCCGGGAAGACCTCTTTTACCGCCTCAATGTATTTCCCATCGAGATGCCACCGCTCCGAGACCGGACTGAGGACATCCTGACGCTCGTCGAGTACTTCGTGCGACGCTACGGCAGGCGCGCGGGCAAGAACTTTCAGTCGATCGAAAAAAAGACGCTGGATTTGTTACAGAACTATGAATGGCCGGGTAACATCCGTGAGCTGCAGAACGTGATTGAGCGGTCTGTGATTCTGAATTCGGGTGAGGTGTTTGCCGTCGACGAGTCATGGCTGTCGAAACAACCGGTCCGCCAACGCCATCAAGTTGCTGCCGCTGCGGCGCCGTCCGGAGGCGAGCCCCGCACCGAACGTGAATTCATCGAAGATGCGCTCGTCGCGTCCAGGGGTCGTGTCTCCGGGCCGTCAGGAGCCGCCGCGAAACTAGGAGTCCCGTCATCCACCCTTGAAAATCGCATTAGAGCCCTGGGTATCGACAAAGCGCAATTCAAGTTTCGTTAACGCCCTCCCGATTCCACCAAATTCACCAGATTCGCCAGATCTGCCAGATTCGCCGGCGGTCACACGGCAGGATTTCCAATCCTTTCAGTGAAGTTCGAATGGCGTCCCGTTTGCCATTGAATGCAGCAAAGGACAGGCGAATGCGAGCCAATGCCGTACCGAATCGATCGAGTTTCGACTGAACAGGGTCTGATCCTGTCCATCAGCGGTCGGTTGGCAGCGGAAGATCTGGAACTCATTCGAATGGCGCTCGATGGACGCCGACTCGTGGCCATCGAACTTGCCGAGGTAGAGCTGGTCAGCAATGATGCTGTGCAGCTTTTGGTCCGGGCCGAAGCCGAAGGGATCGAACTCAGAAGCTGCCCGGCATATATCCGGGAGTGGATCACAAACGAGCAAGAGAGCAGCCACCGCTCAGAGTGATCGTCGAGGGGTTAGGCCATTTGGAGGATTTAGGCTGCGACGGAGAGAATCACGACGAAACTCGCAGTGCAGCAGACGGCGATACGGCCGTTTCATGTGAACGTTCCGGGAATCAATTTTGAAAGGAGCAAAGACGATGACACCAACTGCCACTACTCAACGAAACACCGAACAGGCTACTGACAAGACGGCCATTCACCCGTTCCGTGTGAATGTTCCGGAAACCGAACTGACCGAATTGCGGAGGCGCATCAACGCGACGAAGTGGCCCGAACGAGAGACGGTTACAGATGCAACCCAGGGAGTACAACTCGCGACGGTCCAGGCGCTGGCACGTTATTGGGCGACAGAGTATGACTGGCGGAAGATCGAGGCGAGGCTAAACGCCTGCCCGCAATTCATCACCGAGATCGACGGACTGGACATCCATTTCATTCACGTTCGTTCGAGGCACGAAAACGCCCTTCCGATCATCGTCACGCACGGATGGCCCGGCTCGGTCGTCGAGCAGCTCAAAATCATCGATCCGCTCACCAACCCAACGGAGCATGGCGGAAGTGCGTCCGACGCGTTCCATGTGGTCATCCCTTCGATGCCCGGGTACGGATACTCCGGCAAACCGGCGGTCAACGGCTGGGGACCCGAGCGCATCGCGCGCGCCTGGGATGTGCTGATGAAACGGCTCGGGTACAAGCGATACGTTGCGCAGGGCGGTGACTGGGGCGCCGTCGTCGTCGATCTCATGGGCGTGCAGGCACCATCAGGGTTGGTCGGCATTCACACCAACATGCCGGGCATCTTTCCGGCCGATATTGACGCGGCGGCTTTCTCCGGTAAGCCAGCGCCGTCTGGCCTTTCGGCCGACGAAAAAGTCGCGTACGAGCGTCTGCAGTTCGTCTATCAGAAGGGAATCGCCTACGGGTTCCAGATGGGTCTGCGGCCGCAGACATTGTACGGAATCGCGGATTCACCCATCGGTCTGGCGGCTTACTTCCTGGATCACGACGCGCGCAGCTACGAGCTGATCACGCGCGTCTTCGAGGGACAGGCCGAAGGTCTCACGCGCGATGACATTCTCGACAACATCACGATCACCTGGCTGACGAACACCGCGCTTTCCGGCGCCCGTCTTTACTGGGAGTACTTTGGCAAAGGTTATTTCAATGCCAAAGGTGTCTCCATCCCGGTCGCCGTGAGCGTCTTCCCAGACGAACTCTATCCGGCTCCGCGGAGCTGGGCGGAGCAGGCGTACCCCAAGCTCATTCACTTCAACAAGCTCCCCAAGGGCGGGCACTTCGCGGCCTGGGAACAGCCGCAGCTCTTTTCTGAAGAGGTTCGCGCGGGCTTCCGATCGCTGCGCAGCTAAACGGCCTGAGATGGATCGGCGCACGCCGATCCAACCTCGCATGGGCGAGTTGCCTGAATCGGCGACCGCGCATTGCTTTTGGTGCGCTGAACCGGGTGAGCCCACAGCGCAGAGGAGATGGCAATGGGGCTTCAACGGAACACGGCCCCGATCAACGCTGCAGCACCGGTGTCGAGCTCGCAACGGCGCGATCTAGTGCGGTGGCTATTGGAGATGAAAGATGGATCAAGCGCAACATTTTGATACCCTGGTTCTCGGAAGCGGCCCGGCCGGAGTTCTACTCGCGTGGCACCTGGCGCGATCGGGGCAACGGGTGGTCGTCGTCGAACGGCGATACATCGGAGGTTCTTGTCCCAACATCGCCTGTATGCCCAGCAAGAACGAAGTCTGGAGCGCGCGCATTGCGTATCTAGTTCGGCACGCGGCGCAGTTCGGCACGATCACCGGCCCGGTCAGGACCGACATGGTGAAGGTGCGTCAGCGTAAGCGCGACATGGTCGAGCGAGAGATCGCAGCTCACTTTGCGCCCTTCAAGTCGACCGGCGCCGAACTGGTCATGGGCAGCGGAAACTTCGTGGCGCCGAAAACGCTCGATGTCCAGTTGAACGACGGCGGCGCCCGCCGCCTGACCGGCGACAAAGTCTTCATTGACGTGGGTTCGCATGCGGCAATACCGAACATCGCCGGCCTCGCGGAAGCGCGGCCGCTCACGCATATCGAGGCACTGGACCTGGACTATGCACCCCAGCACCTGATCGTGTTGGGTGGCGGCTACGTCGGCCTGGAACTGGCGCAGGCCTATCGCCGCTTCGGCAGCCAAGTGACGGTCATCGAGACGGGGCCGCGGATACTGAGCCGGGAGGACCCTGACATCGCTGATGCGGTGCAGGGCATTCTGAGTAAGGAAGGCATCGAGTTCGTACTGTCAGCCGAGCCCGTTGCCGTGCAGGGCCGATCCGGCGAAAGCGTCCACCTCGCTGTGCGAACGCCCACCGGCATACAGACGATCGAGGCAAGCGACATCCTGGTTGCGATCGGGCGCACTCCGAACACCGCAGGCATCGGTCTGGAGGCGGCGGGCGTCTGTTTGGATGCGCGCGGCTTCATACGCGTCAACGAACGGCTGGAAACGACCGCGCCCGATGTCTGGGCAGCTGGCGACTGTGCTGGCAGCCCGCATTTCACGCACGTCTCGGTGGACGACTTTCGCATCATCCGCGACAACCTCGCTGGCGGCGCGCGCAGCACTGGCGACCGGCTGGTGCCGTACTGCGTGTTCACCGATCCCCCGTTTGCGCATATTGGGCTGAGCGAACGGGACGCACAGCGACAGGGCATTGCGGTGCGCGTCGGCAAACTGCCGATGAGTGAGGTGCTGCGGCGGGAAGCGACTGACGAGACACAAGGCTTCATGAAAGTCCTTGTCGGCTCGAACGACGATCGCATTCTCGGATTCACGATGATCGGTGCCGATGCGGGCGAGGTTATGGCTACGATGCAGACGGCGATGCTGGCTGGCCTGCCGTACCCGAAGCTTCGTGACGCCGTCATTGCGCACCTGACAACGGCTGAGGGGCTGGGGCTGCTGTTCGGGAACGTACCGGACCGAAAGCCCGCAAACACTTTCGCGTCAATCGCATAAGGAGAGGAGAAGATACGCCATGCGTGACCATTCGCAATTCAACATCGACCGTACTTGTCCGGGCCTGTGGACAGTCACCTTCAGCAACCCGCCCATCAACATGTTTGTTCCCGCAACGATCGACGAACTGCGAGCACTGATGACCGACCTCGAGGCGGACCCGTCCGCGAAGGTCGTGGTGTTTCAGTCGGCGAATCTCGATTTTTTCACTGCCCATCTCGACGTTGCCAAAGCAGCCGAAAGGCCGGACGTGCTTGGCCTTTGGCGCGACTTTGTGCTGCGCCTCGCGTCCGCGCCGGTCGTGAGCATCGCCAAGATCCGCGGCCGGACGCGGGGCATCGGTAACGAGTTCGTGCTGGCCTGCGACATGCGCTTCGCCAGCCGGCAAAACGCGTTGTTCGGCAACCCCGAGGTCGGCGTGGGACTCATCCCGGGTGGAGGAGCGCTGGAATGGCTCCCGCGCCTGGTGGGCCGTTCTCGCGCACTCGAGTTCGTCCTCAGCGCTGACGATTTCGACGCTGACATCGCCGAGCGCTATGGCTGGGTGAACCGCACACTGGACGATGGCGACCTCGACGCGTTTGTCGATACGCTGGTCCGGCGTTTCATTTCGTTCGAGCGTGAAACGCTGGGCGCGGCGAAGGGCCAAATCAATCGTTTCGGGATGCCCACAGCTACCGAGCTCCAGTCGAGTAACGAGATGATCTTCCCAATGCTGGCCTTGCCAGACGCGCAGGCGCGCCGTCCCAGGCTGCGCGGTATCGGTTACGGCGTTCGGAGCGACTTCGAATTGAACTTCGGCCGGTACCTCCCTTCGTTCGGACGGGTGGACGACGATCACGCGGATGTGCGGACGACATCGGCACATTAGCGACGAGAGTCGGCAAAATGAGCGCAACGGCTTCCACACTCACGTCCGGCAGGCTCTTCTTCCTGGATCTCAGCGCCGGACGCATACTGTCCGCAAACCCGGATGGCTCCGATTTGAAGACCATCCTCAATGAAGGCCGCAGGTTGCCCGATGGTCTGGCCCTCGATGTCACCGCCGGCCATATCTACTGGACCAATATGGGCGATCCCAAGAGGAATGATGGCTCGATCATGCGGTCGGATCTCGATGGCAAGAACATGATCACCATCGTTCCTCCTGGCGGCACGTTCACGCCGAAACAACTCCAGTTGGAAAAGAGGAGCGGAAAGCTTTACTGGTCTGACCGGGAAGGCATGCGGGTGATGCGGGCAAATCTGGACGGGTCGGAAATCGAAACTCTCGTGGATACGAGCCTGGGCGATTCGCGCCCGGGCTCGGATCATAGGAAATGGTGCGTCGGTATCGCGGTGGACCCTGATTGCGACAGGTTCTATTGGACGCAGAAAGGTGGTAACGACGCGGGGCTGGGTCGAATATTTCGGGCCAATATCCAGGTTCCGAAAGGTCAGTCGGCCGAGCGCCGCAGTGACATTGAGCTTCTTTATGACAATCTGCCGGAGCCGATCGATCTGGACCTGGATCTGGTTCATCGGACGCTGTATTGGACCGACCGCGGAGACCCGCCTCGCGGCAACACGGTGAACCGTGCGCCCATGGACCCAGAGGATGGAAATGGCAAGGAGCCTGAGATCCTTTTCACCCATTTGATGGAAGGCATCGGCTTGGCATTGGACCGGAAGGGTGGTCGAATGTTCATTACCGACTTCGGCGGCTCGGTTTACAGCGCGAATCTCGATGGGTCAAACCGGCAGAGGTTGCTGATTGCTGAAGGAAACCTTACCGGTATCGCATATGCGGAAGTGCCATCCGGATATTCAGCAACAACGCCATGATGCTGAGCGGTCCCAACAGACACGCAGTTCAGCGTATTGTGCCGAAGGCTGACTTGGCCGATGCGCTGATCAACAAGGGCAACCTAAGCGCTGCCGGAAGCCTGCGTCTTCACTGGCCGGAGTACCTGATGGAAGGCGGAGAGGCCGCCATCTACCTGCTCACTGCCTGCGCGGTCGCTACCTTCTTATGGCACCCTGCTTCGCCGGCCCAGAGATACCTGCCAGGCGATGCTGTTCGCCGAATGTTGATGGGGTTGGCGATGGGCGCGACCATCATGACGATCGTCCTTTCGCCGTGGGGTAAACAGTCCGGAGCGCACTTCAATCCTGCCGTCACCGTCACTTTTTATCGATTAGGCAAAGTGGCCCCGTGGGATGCCCTGTTCTATTGCATTGCACAATTGTCAGGCGCGTTGGCCGGCGTGGCGGTCGCCTCTCTGCTGCTTCGAGGTGCCCCTGCACACCACGCCGTCCGCTATGCTGCCACTCTGCCCGGCATTTACGGCGACGGTATCGCCTTCGTCGCCGAACTGATCATCTCGTTTCTGTTGATGAGCGCAATCCTGTACGCATCCAATCAACACGTCCTCGCCCCTTACACACATTACTTCGCCGCGACCCTGGCCGCGGTATACATCGCCTTCGAATCTCCCTTATCCGGCATGAGCACTAATCCGGCCCGGACATTCGGTCCGGCCGTCTACGGTCGCTACTGGCACGCGCTTTGGATCTATTTCGCAGCACCGCCCGTTGGCATGCTTGCGGCGGCCCAGGCCTTTCTCTGGGCTCGTGAAAGCAAAAGGCCGCATTGCGCGAAACTGCATCACAACAACGACAAGCGCTGCATCTTCTGCCAATCGGGACCAAGCTTCACAGCGCCGAACAGAGAAAAAGCGACTTGTGCGTGAAGACGTTTCTGTAAGTCGATTTGGGGCCGCCGTTCTGGCCTTCATTATGACGCGTCAAGAAGAGTAGAAATGGACAACAATACACTCGTTAATTCCAGTTTTTCATCGACGATTCACGCTCCCATCGAGCACGTGGACCTTCCCACCTGGTGTTTTGGCATATCGGAAGCGGAATACCAATCCTGCTCGCCGGCCCATGTTTCCGCTGGGGTAACGACCGCGCCCGACGGTCGGCGTATGTCCATCAACGTAGAAGTCATCGGCGGAAGCCCGATGGTGCAGCATTACGTCGAGGAGATCGCCGAACCGCATCACCTGCGGCTCGTTTCGAATTCAGACGTCTTTACGCCGACAGGCAGGGTCAAGTTGGGCGTGATCTGGGACTTAAGCGTGAAGAAGATCGAGGCCGATTCATGCGAGTTCACCAATGGAGTGCACAGCTCCTTCACGCCGGAGCTCCTTGACTCTCTGGCCAAACAGGGCATCCCACGGGATGTCTTCCAATCGGCCCGCAAGCCCGTTTCAGAAGCCCACAACCGGCAGGAGACGCCGCTGTTCGCGAAAAGCATTGAACGCCATGCCTTGAGCCATACAAGTTCTGTTGCCGTAGCAAACGTTTAAAACAGAACGAAAACGCTGACTACGTTTGACGAAGGGATGCAAGAAGGAAGAATCATGACGAATCTGAAGTTCGAAAAAGAGATCACCGCCCTAATCGTTATCGATCCGTACAACGACTTCATCTCCGAGGGTGGTAAGGCATGGGACCGCCTGAAGGATGTAGCCCAGGCGAACCAATGCGTCCCCCACATGGTGCAGGTTCTGGAGGCAGCACGGCGGGCGGGAATCCGTGTATTCTATGCCCTGCACCGGCGATATCGTCCCGGCGATTACGAGACGTGGAAGTACATCGCGCCGATTCAGAAGGCGGCATGGTCGCGCAAGTCATTCGAATACGGCACATGGGGTGGAGCGATTCGTGCTGAGTTCGAGCCTCACGCAGGCGACGTCCTGGCAGCGGAGCATTGGTGTTCCAGCGGATTCGCTAACACGGATCTGGATTTGCAGCTTAAGAAGCACGGCATCCGCAAACTCATCGTCGTTGGACTGATCGCCCACACGTGTGTCGAGGCCACCGTTCGCTATGCCGCTGAGCTTGGATATGAAGTCACGGTGGTGAGAGACGCGACGGCAAGCTACTCCGATGACCACATGCACGCTGCTCTCGAAGTCAATCTCCCAAACTACGCCAATGCCATTGTGACGGCAGATGAAATTGTCGCGGCGATCTCACCGCTTGCTCGTGCAAAAGTCGACGCCGCCTCCTGATCCTGTCTTTCCTCGACGAA
>Ga0302275_10006225_pt1 | contig 11346 bp, 13 predicted proteins | sample III_Bog_N2_2_FD_200229 | JGI IMG/M metagenome (GOLD analysis project Ga0302275, IMG submission 200229) | Peat permafrost microbial communities from Stordalen Mire near Abisko, Sweden - III_Bog_N2_2 | ecosystem: Environmental > Terrestrial > Soil > Wetlands > Peat | place: Sweden: Abisko... | reverse complement strand
CTGACTCCGATCCTTGCCAGTCTCGCCAACCGCGAAGCCAGAGTTGCCATGCTGGCCGAGATCGCCCCGTCAAAGGGCGGCACCACGGTCCTGAATCGTGGCAACGGCGGCGAGTCAACCAGCCGAGACATCGGCGAGCTTGACGAAAAGGACAAGGCCGTCAAGATCACCAACCGCGTCAACATTCTCAAGGCCCAGGGCTTGAAGCATGACCCGGCTTGGAAGCAGGCGACTCAGGAAATCGCCGAAGGCAAAATCTAACCAACCGCAACCAATCATCAAAAATTTATGAGTTCTGCCCTTTTTGTTCGCGATTACGCGATTTATCAGGAATCCGCCACGGACCTTTCGTCCGCCATCGGAAAGACGGTAATTTTCACGGCTGGCGCTCCCGTCGTCAGCTCTTCCGCCACGGTCAAATCGATTGGCATCGTGCTTGATGCGCGCACCAAGTCCAATGTTGTCAACGGCGTCACCAACACCACCTACCTGAACTCCATCGGTATCCTTGGCGGATTTCCCGGCACCTGTCGCGGGTCGATTTCCGCCACGCAAGCCACGCCGATCACGTTCGGAACGCTGCTGGCTCAGTACAGCGACGGGACGCTGGTCTCTGACCCTGGTTCCGGAGCGCGCGTTATTGTCGGCGTCATGTGCGACCCCAACGGCGCAGTGGCTGGCGACCTGTGCGAAATTGCGGCGTGCGAGGCCACCTATTACGCCTCATAGTAAACCAATCAACCACCACCATTTAACAACAAAATAATATGGCTTTTAACGGAACATTAGGTTCGGCAACACTGAATTATCAGCTGACTTCTTACGCGCAAGGTCTGTTCAACGACCTTGCCGACGTGATCAAGCTCGCTGAACGTCTGGCCCCCACCACGCCGGTCCCCGGCGCAAACGGCCAGTTCAAGAAATTCGACGACAAGAATTCTTTCATGCCGGAAAAAACCGCCCGCGCTTTGGGTGGCGATCCGGTTGTGATTGCATTCAGCGCGACGGATGACTATTACAATTGCAAGCCGCAGGCGCTCGAAGTCCGGGTGGACAAGGAGGAGGACCAGGCGGCTGGCAATGCGGGCGGAGACGTTCAGCAGAACTTGCTGGACCAAGGCAAAATCCGCGCGCTCGTCAACAAGGTCATGCTCTCGCACGTTATTGACGTCGCCAACGCCGTAGTTGCCGGCACCACGGCGCAGTCCGGTATTGGCACATGGAGCGACCCGAACGTTGACCCGATTGACCAAATCAACCAGCAACTGCTTGGCATCGCGCAGGATGTAGGCAGCACGCAAAACGTCAACATCACGATGGACCTGAGCGTGTGGAACACGATTCGGACGCATCCCAAGGTGAAGGCGCGCGCGCTGTTTGGCTCGGGCGCGGACGTGGCGACCATCAGTATTTCCCAGCTCAACGCGGCATTGATTTTCCCTTGTGACATCATGCCTGCCAATGTGGTTTACGATCAAACCCGCCTGAATCAGACTCCCAGCAAGGCGCGGGTTCTCTCCGGCGTGTGCCTGATTCATTACAGCCTGCCGGGTGCCACGATTTACGACCCGAGCGCGTTCAAAACATTCACCGTTGGCGCGGCGGGCTTCCTTGGCAACGTGCGCACGTACATCGCCCCCAACCAGCTCTGGCGCGGCCACCTGGTGGACTGGAGCCGGGATATTCACCAAACGTCAACGCTGTCCATGCGCCGCCTCAACATCAACTAACCAGCCCACCGAAAGCATTCAAAAATATGAAATTCTTAAATCGAATTCTGGTTGCGGCCTTCGCCATGGCGCTGGCTGTGACGGCATCGGCTCAGGTTTCCGCGTTCCACTTTGTCAGTCTGACAAATCTTCCGGTGTGGCCCTCCTACACACTCACGAACGGCACCGCGGTAACTTTTCACCAGCCGAATCAAGGCGTAAACGTCACGACGAACTACGTTTACAACTGGATCAATTCCGGCCTGGGCATTCAATCCACGTTTGCGGTGCCCTACTTTTCGGCGGCAACCAACGCGACCGGCGTAGGCCAGACCATCTACGTTTACCCGTCGGTTGACGGAACCAACGCGCTGCCGTTGTGGGCGACGCTGGCCAGCTCATCGAATCCGCAAACCAACGTGGTGATCTACGGTACGAACTGGAGCGAATTGCAGACTCGGGGGTTTGCCGGGTTTTTCCTGACGGTCTCAAATTCGTGTTCGCTGCCGATCATCACCGGCGGCACCATCACGAACCTCAGTGGCGGGACGACGAACGTTTACAATGCCGGTGTGCTGATAAACCAGTTCAATCGATAAAACTGAAAGGAGGCGACTCCGATCTAGCGCCGGCGGTGCCAGGGCACCGCCGGGAGTTCAAAACCCGATGTCAAACTGGATCACCATAACGATCGCCGACCTGTACAACTCGCAGGCCGCTGCCCTGATTGATGCCGCGAACTCGGTTTCCTTGAGCGTCAATAAGCCCGGCCAAGCAGATCAGGTTTCGCGAGTGCCGGGCATAATTGCGGATGTCACGATGGAAATCCGCCGCCGGGTTGCGCGGTGCAATCAGCTCGACCAAGTGGTTACCGCCATCCCGTCCGGGTTGAAACCGCTCGCGGTTGACATTATTTTCTGCCGGCTCAAGGTGGCCATGCAGATGGCGCTTAGCGAGGATGAGCGAGCGACACTGAAGCAGCGCGAACGCCAGCTTGATCGCATCGCCGATGGGTCGGATATGGTTGACCCACCCGACACCGCCATCGTTGCCAATTTCAATCAGACGCAACCGAGCCCCACGTTCGGAAAACGCCATCTATTTTTCACCCGCTGCACGCAAGACGGATGAGCGCAACAACCATTCAAGCACTGCAAAAGGCAGGCAAGCTCCCATCGGGGCTTTCCGATAAACAGGCCGCGCTTTTGCAGCGGTCGCTTGACCGCTACAGCGGCCAGGTTTCCGACAAGGTGTTGACCGCGATCCTGGATGACTTTCGCGACAAGCTGAAAACCGCAACCACCATGACCGATGTCAATGACATGCGCGGAATCATGGCAGACTTGCAAGCCAACATCGGCGGAAGCGAATCCTTGGCCAAGCGCCTGGAATGGTCTCTGAGGGTGTCGCAGGAAGTCGCGGCTGGGGCGGGAACCTACCTCAACCAGAATTTGACAGCAGAGGCCGTGGACGAATACCCGGCGCTTGAGCTGAAGCGTATATATAGCCGAGACGTTCCACGTGGAACAAAAGACCCAGAGGATAGCTGGCCCGCACGGTGGGAAGCCGCAGGCGGCGAGCTGATTGACGGGCGCATGGTTGCGCTCAAGGATGACCCGATCTGGCAGGCCCTGGGCGATGGCGATGGCGGATACGATGACACGCTTGGCAATCCTTTTGCGCCGTTCGCATTCAACAGCGGCTACGAAACATTGGACGTGAGTCGCAAGGAGTCCGTGTCTCTCGGATTGATTGGTGAGAATGAGCATGCAGACCCGGCCCCAATCGATTTTGGAACGCTGCTCAAGATTTCAAACAGGTCGTTTCGCGTGCCAGTCAAAATCCTGTCATGAGCGCCATTTCCATAACGGTCACGCAAGACACCGCAAACCAGGCGCTTTTCGAGCTGATGCAGTCCGTAACGCCAGCCAGGTTTGCTGGCAAGGTTGGTCCCGCGCTCGTTAACGAGACCAAGCAACATCTAGGCCGCCTTGGTAAAAATAAGCAGGGGTACAAATCCACCCGGTTTTACGAGAATTTTTCCGTCTTCTGGTCTCCTGACAATCGCGGCGTATCCGTCGATATTCCGCCAGCCGTGGTGAATGGCAGGCAGGTCGGCCTCGGCTTGCGCGTGTTTGGCGGGACCATAACGCCGGCAACGGCGCAAATGCTGGCCATCCCGATTTCCGCCGCGTCTTACGGGCGAGTGCCCAGAGACTTTCCAAATTTGTTCCTGCTGAAAATGACGGACGGTCGGGCGTTCCTGTGCCAGAGGGGCCAGCGTGGCCAGCAGCGGGCAGGCGGCCGGAGAGGGAAGGCTGGGCAGAGCTCCAAGCCACCGCTTGAATGGCTTTTTGTGCTGAAAAAGAGCGTAACTCAAGACGGAAACCGAGACGTTTTACCGAGCGACAAAAGGTTGCTTGACGTGGCCGCAAACGCTTTTAAAAACTCATGAAATATCAAGATTTATGGCCGCTGATCCAAAAGGACATCCTTGGATTGATCCAAGCGGATGACTTTTTGGGCACGCGCCCGGGCGTCTTGATCGAGCCCGGCGATGTTGACTCAGTGATTCAGATGAAGATCAACCGCGCCATCGGTCCGGGCCTTGATGGAAAAAGCGGGGTCGGATTCCTGGTCCTGCCAATTGAGCGCGCGGACGACGACAATGCGAACATGCCTGGGGGCCCACTCAAGTTGACCATCATAGTTGAGTGGTGCGAGAATGTGCTGATCAACAACTCCCAGGTGGGCACCGGGTACCCCATCCGCGCGTATGCGGCGGCGTGCGAAAAGCTCATGAAACTTTACACCCCGGTGGGTCTGACGCAAAACCTTGTTCCCGCGCGGCCGACGATTTCAGAATTTTCTGACCCCACTGCCAGCACACCAACCCGCATCGGCCGCGTCGAGTTCACCGCCATGGAAGCCGATTTCAAACCCTTCGTCAGAGTGAACCGCCCGCAAATCTCCGTCACTGGCGGCGTCATTGCGGGCCAAGCTTTTTCGTATCAATTGACCGGCACGGCGACCGTAACGGTTACCGCCCCTGGAGCTGATACGATCTTTTACACCACGGACGGCTCGCATCCTTACGAAGGCAACGCCGCCGCCCAACCTTATACCGCGCCAGTCCAGATTGTCGGGCCTGGTCTTTTCCGCGCCCGCGCTTTCGCGCGCGGCAGCGCCGGCAGCGACACGGCGGCTGTCAACTTTTTCACCCCATAAACCATTAACCCACTGCCTTTATGTCTCTCCAACGCTCAAGTTTAAATCGTATCCCTGGCCGCCTGGCCTTCAACGGAATCAGCCTGTTTTCCAAGGGCGATACCACCATTGACACCGACCAGGTTTATAGCCAGGAATCGATCGAAGTCGCCGGCATGGGTAAAATTGACAACCGCGACAAGGAGGCTTACGACGAAATCACCCTGACGCCGGATGGTCGCATCAGTCCAACCATCGCCGGCGTGTTGTGGCCATACAATAGCCCCACCATCGGCAGCGGCATTTTTCCGAGCACGGATGTCCCGGCCGTGGTGCATGGCAATGACAACTCGCTGGACACACATCCGGCGGCCGCGCTGGTCCAGATGCCGCAGATGATCTTTCATCCGGTCAAGACGCTGATTGGCCAGATGAAACTGCTCTGCCTGCGTTCCACGACCACGGGCAGCGTCAATCCCTGGTCCACCGCCAATTCACTGCGAACGTTCGCCAATAGCGGCGGCACGTTCGTGGATGCCACCTATACCAATGCCGGGCCGATCACTCAGGATTATCTGCTCACCTGGGGCGCGGTTTCCGGATGGTCCACCCTGGATTTCTACGATGGGTTGACCTTCGAGCCCAAGGTGGAGTTTGTGGATGACAACGTGGCCGTGCATGGCCTGTTCAACAAACGCATCAAATCCGTTGGCGGCATGCTACGGGGTATTCCGATTGGCTTGACGCGCACGATGATTGACACGCAACTGCAGATTCAAGGGGCCGGGGCGGGACGCGGCAGCAGCGGTGCGGCCAAGGCGTATTCGGTGACGGTCACCGGGGCGGACGGCAAGGTGTATCTGACTTTTCCGCTGGGCCAGTTGGTGAAATCGAAGCTCCAGAACGGCGTGGAACAGTTGCGCGAAGGCGAGGTGGCGTGGGAATGCCTCCCGAGCCTGGCCAGCGGCGTGCGCGGCGCGTATTTCACCACGCCCATTGCCTGAAACTGATTTAACCGCAGAGAACACAAAGAACACAAAGATTCCTTAAACCTGAAACCTGAAACCTGAAACCTTTCTATGACTCTCGCTCAAATCGTTTTGGCCGCACAAGCGGCCGCCAACAAAGCCGCTTCGGCCACCGACGCCCTGGCGCAACAAACCATCAAGCTGGAGGAATTCGCCACGTCCGGCATTGACCGCGCCGACTTCGCGACCTTTGAGACCTCATTCAACGCGCAGTTCGAAATGTATCAAGTATTCAGCCAGCAAGATTCCCCCGCCACGCTCGCGGCAAAAAAGGCCGCGCAAGCCGCCGCCCCGAAACCCTGAAACCTTCAACCTGAAACCTGAAACCTTCCTGTGTTGACCATCACCTACGCCCCCGACGGCACCTCCTCGTGGACCACCGGCCTGGTGCTCTGCAACACCTCGCGCTCCATGACGGAACTGGAGGTGAAATTCAACCACAAGCGCGTGCTGCAAACGGAGCCGGGCTTTGGCGCGGCGGCCATGGCCGTGTTTGACCAGCAAAATGCGCAAAACACGCTGTCGCTCAAAGTCCGGCGCGGGGTGGATTTCACGAGCGCGGCGTTTGCCGATCCCGAGGCGGCGCTGGCGTTTGCGCTCACGCAACCCGCCGCGTTTCCCACCACCGGCGCCCTGCAAATCAAACTGCAGGGCGTCACCACCAACACCACCCTTTACCTCCTGAATTGCGGGTTGGAAGGGCTTAACCTCGCCGACTGGCTCGGTTCCGCCCCGGCCTTCGACTACGTCTTCCACGGCGGCATCATCAGCCCCATGAGCCCGTTCTAAGAAGGATGAAGGATGAAAGATGAATTATGAAAACTCACGAATCCTGCGAAATCCGCGGACTGTTCCCTAAAATCTGAAACCTTGAACCTGAAACCTGTTTCCCAATTGAACACTGAACCCTTGAATCTCCTTATGAAACGCCTCATGTATCACGCATTAAGCATCCCGTTGCTTCTTTCAGCCTTCAGCCTTCAGCCTTCAGCCTTTGGGCAGACGCCGGTGCTGTTTCCGGTCAACTCCCTGTTCGGCGGCGCGGCGTACAACCAACCGATCACGCTGACGGCCGCCAACACGCTGATCAGCGACGGCCAGAACCTGTGGGCCGGCACCTATACGATCATCCCCGCCGCCACCACGAACCCCGTGGTGAACTTGTATCCGAACACCTACCTGCTCACGGTGGCGGGGGTGGTGAAACCGGTGCGGTTCACCGTGCCGGCCAGCACCAACGTGCTGGATGTCACCACCCTCCTGACCAGCGGCCCGCTGTTTTATTTCGGCACCAATGGCCTGGCCAATCTGCTCGCCGGCACGAACATCCTGCTGACCACGAATTTCGATGGCAGCATTACAATCAGTGGCACCGGCGACCCCGCCGGTGCAGCCCTGGCGGCGACGAATGGGCTGGGGGCTGGGGCGTTTATGAGCGCCAGCACGCTTGTCACCAATGCTGCAATTACAAATTCACTAACCCCTCCCAGCATAGCAAACAACACACTATCCATCCCCTCAGAATTGCATTTTGGTTTTGTTGCCACCGGATGCAGGGGATTAGGAACATGGACCGGTTCTTCACTTGGTATTCAATCGCGCACGAAGCATTCAGCGCGAGCGAACATATCCCGAATCGCTCTCGTATTCGCCAACTATTATGGATATAACAATATTGGTGGCGCAGCATCCATTATGGCAAGTGTTGAGTATCCCTCAAATACCTTCACAAGAATTCTATTCAGGGGACAAACTCAAGGAACCATTCCAAATGGCGCCTTTATTGTTTCTGATACAAACCAATTAGCGGTATCAATACCAGAAGGACAAGATTTTTGGGTCCGAAGCTTCTACACAAATGCAGAAGGGATCGTTTTTGACAATTTTGCCAACTCGCTTTACGACTCATCCGAATACGGGAATGCTGAAACGGATAAGACGATGACTCATGGTTCGAACTTCGTTTTGCAACCAAATGTATACCGTCCTCTCGGAATTCTGGGATATACCGACAAGCCATCGGTCCTGTTGATCGGCGACAGTCGATGTTTTGGTGTTGTAGACACTCAAGATTCGTCTGACATGTTTGGCTATGCACGCTATATTGAACCAACATACGGTGCCTGCTGCTGTGCCGTCTCAGGTGATACGTTTTCCAGTTACTTGAATTCACCTCAGGCTGCCAGCAATACGGTTGCTCTTGCTCAATTTGCAACCTTGATATTTTCAGACATGGGAATTAACTCGCTCGGAAATGGCAGTAATTATATAATCGCTTGCTCGGCTGCTTTGGCAACAAATTTTTCTATCCCTTTTTATGCCTCAACATTAGAACCAAAATCTACCTCAACAGACGGCTTTTCCACTATTGCCAACCAGACCGCCAATGCGAACGATTCGGATCGGCAAGGCTATAATGCAGCCTTAAGAAACCACGCAATTCCCGGGGTGCGAGGCTGCGTCGATGTTGCAGCCTTGATCGAGTTCGGAGGTAACAGTGGCAAATGGGTTACAACTGGCACGGCTAATTATTATACACCCGATGGCTTACATGGCAACCGAAACTACAACCGCCTTCTTCCCATTATGGTAACAGACATTTTTTCGGCACGAACCATCAATCCATCACTGATTTGGTCTGGGGCAACAAATAATTATCCAGCCTTTTGAATAGCTGGAAACCATTTGATGGAAATCCAAGCAAGAAGAAACACCACGATGAACGCAACTGTGATCAGTTTCGCAAAATGAAAGTACTCAAAGTGAAGACGCCCACATTGAGGACAAGCTTCACAATGATCACCACATTTTGTCGGCTCAAATTCCCGACCGCATCTGGAGCATTTCACTTCCAGAAAGTACACCAGCAAACCAAACATCGCAATCGCCAATCTTAACCCTAAATCATTCCATGGACAAAAACCTGAACCAATCGCTCCCGGAAAGCTCGGCGGGGCTTGAAAAATACCGGCACGCCCTGACAGCAATTGACGGGAAAGCCAGGGAAAGCACGGCCCAGGTGGAGGATTTGCTTAAAGTCAGGGGCAAGGCCGGGCCGGCTGCCGCCGAACTGACCGAGTCCTTCAAATCCGGCCCGCTCGTGGTTTTCACCGCCGCCAGGCCGGCCATGGAAACGTATTTTGACTGGCTGAGCCAGGCCCGGGAAAAGCACGACGAAATGCTGGCCAGCCGGATCCAGTTCAACCCTTTCCAACACGCACTGCCCGCCCCCGCCGGGGCGGTCGCAAATTAATGGGACCCACCTCAACCACCTTTATGAACTCTGAACCACTCAAATTGCCCGTTGACAAAAATGACCTCAAGGCCGCCATTGAATTGCTTGCGGAAGCCAAAAATGGCATGAGCGGCCTGAGCCGGGAAACGGAACAATCCGGAAAAGCCGCCGGGGAGGCCGCCGAACAACACAAGGAACTCTGGCATGTGCTTGAGGAAATGGGCAACGCCGCCGTGCCGGGCTTGGGCAGCGCCCTGGCGGAATTGGGGCAAGGCCCCCTCGGGGCGGCCTTGGCATTGATCAGCGCCTATGAAATGGTCCGCCAGAAAATTGAGGAAGTGGATACCCAGGCGGAAGAACTGTCGGCCATGGAAATGGATGCCCATCGCCAGGCCATTGAAAACTTCCAAAAGGCCTGGGACGATTGCCGGCTGTCCCTGGAAAAATATCGCGAAGCCGTGAAGTCGTCAGGCCAGTCCAAAGACCCGGCCGCTGACGGGTTGAACCAAGTCAAGGCCGTCTCGGCAGCGCAAACGGAGGCGCATATCAAAGAGCTGGAAGAACAGGGAAAGCAGCGGCACACGGATCCAAAGGAGCAACAGCGCCTCATGGAAGCTTTGGAATTCGCCCAAAGCAGCAATGAATACTATCAGGAGCGCGCCAGAACCACACCCGAGGACGCCAATGAGTATAATGACGTGCAACGCAACGCCGCTTCAGCCCTCGAACAATTGAAAGACGCCCAGGCAAATCGCGCCCGCTACGAAAAGGCCGGCAAAGCCGACATCGAATCTGTTCACCAAGCCCAGTCTGAAAAGCAAGCAGCGGAGACCGCACTCCAGCAGGCGCAAGCCACGGGCCTGAATAACGCGGCAACGATTGCCCGTGAAAAAGAACTGGTGGCATCCGGTCGCGCCGTCGAAGCGGAAAAGGAAACCGGCCAGCATCAGATTGAGGTGCAAGCCGACGCCGCGAAAGCCCTGTTGTTGGATAAAACCGCGGCCGATGCCGTCAGCACCGGTCACCCGGTGTCCCCAACCGCTGCCCAACAATTAATCCGAGACGCATCCGCCATTGCCGGCCACACGGTCAATTTGCAGGACGCCGTAGCGATCATCGAAGCTGGCGCGCATAACATCAATGCGTTCATGGCTCAACTCGGCCGCTTGACGACGGCGTTTGGACAGTTTGACGCCAGCAAATTTTCCGACCTGCAGCGTAAGATCGAAACCCTCGAAGCACAGCTCCATGGTCAAGGCTACAACGCCCAATAACCCTCGTTTCGCGATGAAATCCCCCCTGCCACCGCCAGGCATCTCCGCCCCAACCTCCGCGCAACGCAGCGAATCCCAACGGGATTCCATCATTCAGCCCAGGGTTGCGAGGCACGAGCTACCCTGGGTAAGTCACGCCACGAAACCCAACCCGGAAAGGGTTGAATCCGCACGCGCCCGCCGCCGCTATAATCCCGCTGGGATTGAAAATCAGGTTGGACGGTTACCCAGGGTAGTTCGCTCTGCGACCAACCCTGGGCCGGATGATTCCATCCCCTTGGGATTGCAAAGCGCCGCCAACCGCAGCGCGGTAGGGCGCGCAGTCCTCTGCGCGCCGCCGCCTGCCAACCAGCGCGTCCGGATTCACTCGGACGGCACGCCCAGCATGACGCGCCCCCAAAGGAGCGCCGCCGTTTCGTCGGCGTATCGCACGGCAAAACCTTGAACCTGAAACCGGTTCTTGACTGAACACTGAACACTGAACACTTCACACTTTTAAGAAACACATTATGCAAGTGACTGTTTGTAAGTCTGTTACGCTCGCAGCCAAAGCGCCCAAGATTCTCGGCCACGTCGCCGCTGGCTTCCCTCTCCCCTCAACGGGGAGAGGGATTGAGGGTGAGGGGTGGTCATATCCAGAGCCGCCTCCCGCGCGAGCCTCCGATGGTGGACGAAGTCGCGCTGCGACTCCGTTTGCCTGCGGAGCAGCCACTTTGTGGCGTGGCTTCGCCGCAGGCTTGCGCATGACGCTATTGCCATCCAAACAACCCAGCTTTCCCAAGGCTTCAACCGCCGAAACCTCCCGGCCACACGCCAACCCTTGGGCGGTAGGGCGCGTCACTCCGTGCGCGCCGCTATTGACATCCCAGCGGACAAGCTTTCCCCAACCGCCG
>Ga0302275_10006224_pt1 | contig 11349 bp, 8 predicted proteins | sample III_Bog_N2_2_FD_200229 | JGI IMG/M metagenome (GOLD analysis project Ga0302275, IMG submission 200229) | Peat permafrost microbial communities from Stordalen Mire near Abisko, Sweden - III_Bog_N2_2 | ecosystem: Environmental > Terrestrial > Soil > Wetlands > Peat | place: Sweden: Abisko... | reverse complement strand
CCATTGCGCGCGAACTGGCTGCTCAGACCGGCGCGGTTCATTTGCGTATCGATTCGATCGAGCAAGCGATCCGGACTTCTCAAAGCCCGCCGACGTCTCTTGACGACGCTGGATATCGTGTCGCCTACGCGGTCGCCGTGGACAATCTGCGAATCGGTTTGACAGTGATTGCCGACTCGGTGAATCCGATCCCGCTGACGCGCGATGCCTGGCTTGAAGTCGCAGCGCGCGCCGGTGCTCACGCGATTGAAATCGAGGTCCAATGCCCCGACGCAGCCGAACATCGCCGCCGCGTGGAAACCCGAGTATCGGATGTTCCGGGACTGCGGCTGCCCACCTGGGAAGAGGTGCTCGCCCGAGAGTACGCTCCCTGGAATCGCGGGCATCTTGTGCTCGATTCAGTCAGCACTACATTGGATCAAAACGTAAAGATAATTCAAGATGCGGTGGCCAGGGCGCGGTCCGGCTCCGCGCTTTGACGCTTCAAGGAAGCTCGTTTAAGAGCCCATCAGCCCGTGGCAAGAGTCAAATCCGCTGGAAACCATTCCTCGGTGGCTAAACATGCTGCGGAAAGACTCGGGATTTTGGAGGACATTCGCGGAAAACGCCCCATCCGCGGATAAATCCGTCGTTGATTCTGTTGGCTTTACGCGGGGGTTGAAACCCCCGCCTCCCTCCGAATCGAGTTCTTCGGAAAGCTGTGAGGTCGTTCCTTGATGTAAAACGCTTCCCAATTCGACTTATTTGCAGCCTGTGAAGTCGTGCCCAGATGCAAAGCTGGTTCCGAAAAAGAAACAGGGTTCCCGTCTGTTCCGCACGTTGAACAATCTCAACAAAAGGACCGGACAACGGTCGAACGTTTTGGCGAGTTAGCTCCCGCTGCGCGGGGTTAGCAAGTTGGCAAGTTAGCGAACGACAGAGATGGAGGCAGTTTCATCCCCCGCGGGTCGGCGAAGACAGTGGACGACTGACGCAAAGCCGGTTCCTGACACAAAGCTGGTTTTTGAGAGGCGCTCCGGGAGCGGCCGTCCTTCAAGCGATCACAATTTAGTGCCGGAAGAGGCGAATCCCCCTAAACAACTCAATGGCGGAAGTGGCGGATGCCGGTGAAGACCATGGCCATGCCGAGCTTGTCGGCGGCGGCGATGACGTCCTGATCCTTCACACTGCCTCCGGGCTGGATGACGGCGGTGGCTCCGGCGGCGGCTACGGCTTCAAGGCCGTCAGGGAAGGGGAAGAAGGCATCGGAGGCGGCGACGCAGCCGGCAAGCGGGAGAGCGGCCTTCATGGCGCCGAAGCGGGCTGCGTCGACACGGCTCATCTGGCCTGCGCCGACGCCGATGGTTTGGCCGTCTTTGGCGTAGACGATGGCGTTGGACTTGACGTGCTTGCAAACGCGCCAGGCGAAAAGCAGGCTGCGCAGTTCGTCAGCCGTGGGCGGACGCCAGGTGACCACCTTCAACTCGCTTTCGTTGACGCGGCCGGTGTCGGCATCCTGCAAGAGCAGACCGCCGGAGACGTGCTTGACGACCGGGCGCGCCGGGGCGGAGTGGACCTCGACGAGGCGCAGGTTCTTTTTAGCGGCGAAGCGCTCGCGGGCCTCGGCGGTGAAGGCGGGGGCGGCGATGGCTTCGACGAAGAGCTTGGCAATTTCAGCGGCGGCTTCGGCATCGACGGGGCGGTTGATGCCGATAACTCCGCCGAAGGCCGAGACGGGGTCGCAGGCGAGGGCCTTCTGGTAGGCCTCAAGGATGGTTGCGCCGGTGGCCGCGCCGCAGGGGTTGGTGTGCTTGACGATGATGACGGCAGGCTGGTCGAACTCCTGGGCCAGCTCCCAGCAGGCGTCGAGATCGACGAGGTTGTTGAAGCTGAGTTCCTTGCCCTGGATCTGGGATGCGCCGGCGATGCCGAGACCCGTGCCATCGGAATAGAGCGCGGCGCGCTGATGCGGGTTTTCGCCATAGCGAAGCGACTGGGCCAGCGGGAAGTTGATGCGCAGGGTCTTGGGCAGGATGCCCGTGCCGGGTGCGGCGGGGCTAGCTGGGGCGGGAGCATCGGCGATTTGGTCGAGAGTGTTGGCGATCGCGGTATCGTAGGCGGCGGTGGTGGCGAAGGCCTGGCGGGCGAGACGCCAGCGGGTTTCGCGGCTCAGGGTGGCGCCGTGGGCGCTCTTCATTTCTTCGATGAGGGCGGGATAGTCAGACACACGGGTGACGATGGCCACGTCTTCAAAGTTCTTGGCTGCGGAGCGCACCATCGACGGGCCGCCGATGTCGATGTTTTCGATGAGGTGGCCGAAGGCTACGCCGGGCTGGGCAGCGGTCTTTTCAAAGGCGTAGAGGTTCACGACAACCATGTCGATAGGCTCGATGCCGTGGGCAGCGACAGCAGCCTCGTGCTGCTTGTTGCCGCGAATGTAGAGCAGTCCGCCGTGGACGCGGGGATGCAGCGTCTTTACGCGGCCGTCGAGCATCTCGGGAAAGCCGGTGAGGTCGCTGATGTCCTTGACGGTAAGGCCGGCCTCGCGCAGCGCCCGAGCCGTTCCGCCGGTCGAGACCAGTTCCACGCCAAAGCCGGCCAGAGCCTGGGCGAACTCCACCAGGCCGGTTTTGTCAGTAACGCTCAGCAACGCCCGCCGAATCTGCTTTTCACCGCTCACGGTTTTGCTCCTAGTATGCCTTCGATTGTCCATGCGCGGAGACGAGCCGCGGCGCGTTTCGCGAGGACCAAACTCCAGAGTACATCGTGGTTTTGGCTGCGCATCTCATATCCTGCGTTCGCAATTGTCCGCAACGGCGCTCACGCTCTGGAATCCGCGCATCCGTCGGCGGCGTTTTTGAAAATGCATTAAAGTGGAGTCATGGGAAGTTATCCCCCGACATCTCAATCCCATGGACAAGCCCTCCCCCATGGGAGCCCGGGCATCGAACCAGAGATTCTTCCTCCGGACCCCGGCTTTAGCCGCACGCCGCAGCCTGTTCGCCGCAGACGGTCGTTTTGGGCCTTTGCTCCCGCGACATATCTGCTGGTGGGGATCAACTGCGCGGTCTTTGTGGTCATGGTGGCCAACCATGTGAGCTTCTGGGACCCTACACCAGAGAACTTGATGCATTGGGGAGCGAACAACGCCGGCTCGGTCCTGGTCCAAGGCCAGTGGTGGCGCATTGTTACCGCCATGTTTGTGCATGTGGGGATCCTGCATCTGGCTACCAACATGTGGTGCCTGTGGAACCTGGGCCTGCTGGCCGAGCCGTTGCTGGGTTCGGCGGGCGTGCTGGCGGTATACATTCTCACTGGGGCGGCGGGCAACCTGCTTTCGACCTTCAGGAGCTGGTGGGCTGCATACCCCGACCTGATGGAACTGGTGAAGAAATACCATGGCCCGCTTCCCGGCGACCAGCTATTGAGCCTCTTTGCACCGGGGGCAGGAGCGTCTGGAGCTGTCTTCGGCATTGCCGGGGCTCTGATTGTGCTGCTGAAGTCCCGGCTGCTGCCGGTGCCTCCGCAAGAACTGCGCAAGCTGCGCAGGCTGGTGATCTATTTTGCCGCAATCAATCTAGTGATTCCGTTTGCTGTCAACCTTGGCGCCAGGGCGATGCATGCGGGGCTGCGCATCGATAACATGGCTCATCTGGGCGGCTTTGCCTGCGGGCTGCTTTTTGCCGCTCCGCTGGTGCCCCGGCTGGGCTCGCCCCTATCCGTTTTCCAGGAGCGGCTGCGTATCGCTGTGGCCATGGTGGTGGGAATCCTCGTGCTGTTCGGCTTTTATCTGACCAAGCTGCCGGGTTAGCGTTCAGGGCAGGCGCATGGCAAACGACGCCAAAATCCCTTTGCCTCCACACCGCATGGTTTGTCCTTTCCATCTCCTAGAATCGGATCAATGCCGCAAACCCTGGCCAATTCGCTAACCCCTGAACGCGCTATAGAGGCTGCGGAAAAACTCGGCATTTTCGATGAAGTTTGCGGAAAACGTCCCTCCGCGGCTAAAGCCGACGCTGATTCGGCTGGCTTTCTGTGGGGGTTGAAACCCCCGTCTCCCTCCGGATCGAGTTTTTCCGCAGCCTGTAGAGCCCGCATTGATTCTGCTGCATTTATGCCGGGACTAAAGTCCCGGCATACCGCCCGAACGAGCATTTCCGCTGCCTGCATTGGCCTCAAATGCTTCGTAAATAGGCAATGGGTCGCGCCAGTCCCGTTGCGCCTGTGGCACCTGGCCAGCCTCGATGCCCCCACCGTCGCGGTGGTCTGGGCTCTCGGATTTGCCTGGGCGGCAAGCGTTCGCCTGCCACCGTGGATTCCTGTCCTTTTGGCGCTGGCAACCTGGGCCGTTTATGTCGCCGACCGGCTTCTGGATGCGCGGCTGTGCCTGCGCATCGGCGAATCCCGTAGCCTCCGCTTGCGCCATCGCTTCCATTGGCGTCATCGCCAGATCTTCGTCCCCCTGGCGATCGCCGCCATCTGCGCCGCCGCCGTGATCGTCTTCGTCCTAATGCCCCCGATCGCGCGGGAACGAAACTCGGTGCTGGCCGTGGCTGCCCTTGCCTACTTCACCCGAGTCCACTCCCAAGGCAACCAGCCGCCGCCTCTGGCAACCTCAAGTTCTCCGCGCTTCCCCCGATTCCTATCGAAAGAGCTGCTGGTCGGCCTTATCTTTACAGCGTTCTGCGTTCTCCCCGCCTGGTCAAGATCCCTGCCCGCCCACGGTGCCTGGCGACCGCTCGCACCGGCGGCCTTTTTCGCCTTGCTGGCATGGCTCAATTGCCAAGCCATCGAGTACTGGGAATCTTCCTCGGAAGGTTCCCGAAGCAGGAAGATCTGTCTCTTCGGCTCCCTGCTTGGCATAATTGGCATCCTGCTGGCAGCCATCCTTTCCCCATTCCAGCCCAGACCGGCAGCACTCCTTCTGGCCGGCTCTGTCGCCGCCCTGCTTCTCGCGTTGCTGGACCGTGTGCGAGGCCGCCTTACGCCACTTGCCTTGCGCGCCTGCGCCGACCTGGCGCTGCTGACGCCGGTGTTGCTGCTCCCGGTTGCACATCTGTGAAGATGAATGCGCCTCCCAACTTCGACCGGCTTGCCAGGATTTACCGCTGGATGGAAATGGCGAGCTTTGGCACATGGCTTTCGCGGTGCCGCTATGCCTTTCTTCCCGAGATCGCGAAGAGCGGGAACGCCCTGGTCCTGGGCGACGGCGACGGCCGCTTTACCGCCCGCTTGCTAGACGCAAATCCCGTCGTTCAAATCGACGCGGTCGATGCCAGTCCCGCGATGCTTCGCGCTCTCATCCGCCGCGCTGGCCCCCACGGCGACCGCATCCGGACCCACCTCGCCGACGCCCGCCAAGTTCAGGCAGCCACGCTTTCCCAAAGTTCGCCCTGCGACCTGATCGTCACCCATTTCTTCCTGGACTGCCTGACCACCGAAGAGGTTGAGTCGCTCGCTGCGAAGCTCCGGGCGATTGTGTCGCCTTCTGGCCTGTGGCTGGTTTCTGAATTCGCCATCCCGGCTGGCTGGTTTGGCCGCCTGGTTGCCGCGCCGCTGGTTTCGGGCCTCTACCTGGCTTTTGCCTGGCTCACCGGCCTCAGCGTTCGCAGCCTGCCGGATCATCGATCCGCCCTGCGCGCGGCCGGCTTCGCGCTGCAACAGCGCCGCGCGTGGCTGGGCGGCCTTCTGGTCAGCGAACTTTGGTCCGCCAGCTCGCCTCATTCCTCGGGAAAGCACACGCCAAGACCGCAGGACAGACGCATTTCAGATTGCGGGATGATTCTGTCTTGAAAGGGCTCGGCTTCAGCCGTGCCAATTGCTGACGATGTTCCCTGGCCTTTAGGCCCTGAGGGATGGGTTTTCGTCCAAAAAACATCCCCCAGCGGCTAAAGCCGTTCCGTTTTTCGCGCCCTGTTTCGGCACGGCTCAAGCCGTGCCCTTTCAAAACTGCTTCTACCGGCGACTCGAAATCCAAATGCGTTTGCTGTGGCCGAGACCAGCCTATCTCCAATGAAATGTTAAATTCGTGTTAAAATCGACACTCAAGGAGCAGAAAGACGCACGATCGCCCTCCTGTTGAACCCAACCCATGAACCTATACCTCATGCGCCATGCCAATGCCGGACTCGCTCGCGAAAACCCGGCGCTCGACGCCAAGCGAGCTCTCATCAAAGAGGGTAAGGAACAGTGCATGCTGATGGGCCGCATCTTGAGCGCCCTCAAAGTGCAGGTGGATGTGGTGGTTTCGAGTCCGCTCAAGCGCTCCTTACAGACCGCGCAGTTTGTCGGGACGGAGCTAGGCTACGACGGGAAAGTGGAAATCAGCCCTGCTCTCGCGCCAGACGCCGATTACGCCGACTTCCAGGATCTGCTGGCCAAGTATGCCGATAGGGAGGGCGTGCTGATGGTGGGCCACAACCCCAATGTCTTTCAGTTCCTCGGCCGCTTGATCACCAGCAATGGCGGGGCCGCGATCCGCATGAGAAAGGGCTCGGTGGCGCGCGTCGACCTGGATCGGCATCCGCCCCTGTTGCAGTGGCTCATCGATCCCCGCATGGCCCGCTCTATCTATTTGAGTGTTGCAAAGAGGTCCCGCCCGAAGACCTCGCGGAAGTAGCCGGCCTCTTTGCGCAGGCTCCAAAGCTCAAGTTCGGCGCCCGTCCGCCCCTGCTCCAACTCAAGATAGACACGTTTGGGATAGACTTTGACGGCCACGCGGAGCACGTCAGAGGCGCGATCCTGATTTAGCGCCTCTGCCAGCCTCAACAGCACCACGGCGCGATGGACGTGCTTGTGCTCGTCGGCGGGGATATTGCGCAGCGCACGGTCGCCCGGCTGCGGCCGGCTCTTGCCCAGGTAGCGAGCAATCGCGGAGACGATCGTCCTCTGGAGTTGGGTGAATCCGTAAATCTCAGAGCTGGAGACGATGTATTGGGTATGCCGATGGTGGCCCTGGTGGTTGATGAATTTGCCGGTGTCGCGGAGCATGGCGGCAGCAGCCAGCCATGTTTCATATTCCAGCGGCAACTGATGCAACGCCTTCAGTTCTCGGAATAACTGGACCGCGTGGGCGCGTACCGGCTCCGCCCGTTTCAGATCCGTCGCATAGCGCCGGGCCGTGGCGAGCACACTCTGCCAGCGCTCCAGCTCGAACTCCCGATGCGCCGTCGCCCGCGCGTCCTGCTCGGCCAGCATCTGCGCCAGAATCCCATCGCGCAACCCCAGCGACGAGTAGTGAAATCCCGCCAACCCGAAGCTCTCTAGCAGTTCTGCATAGACCTGTGTGCCGGCCACGATAATCTCCGCTCGCCGCGGACCAATCCCAGGGACCGCTTCCCGCTGCGGCAGGGTCATCTTCGCCAGCTTTGTGGCCAGCTTGCGCACATCGCGCGTCGACGCCAGGCCCGCCCCAGCCGAGTCTTGAGCAGAGACATGCGCTCCCGCTGTCAGCCTCTGAATCGGCTTTGGACCCGCCTTGCCGGCCGATCTTCGGGCTGGACCTGCTGAACCCCTGGCCGCCTTGCCGTTTGCAGACTTTGCCCCGTCCGCGCAAGCCTCGCTAAGCGCCGCCGCTGTGCCAGAGGTGGCGATCGCCAACCTCACACCCTGGGGCTGGATCTTCTTGTGCGCGCGCCTCAGCTCGCGGCCAATCCACTGCCGCATCCGCGCCAAACCCTCGGCTGGCGCCGGGTCGGCGGGCAGGAACTCCTCGGTGAGCCGCACCGCACCCAGCGGCAGGCTGATGGTCTCTTTGATCCGCTTGTGCTCGGAGAGGGTGATTTCGCAGCTTCCGCCGCCGAGGTCGACCAGCAGCACCTTACCGGCAGCGACTTTTTCCAAGTCCGGCGCTGCACTCGCCATGACGCCAAGATGAATCAGGCGGCCCTCCTCGAGCCCCGAAATAATCTCCAGCGTCCAGCCGGTCTCCGCCTTGACCCATGCCTGGAATGCCGCGGCGTTGCGGGCATCGCGTATGGCCGCAGTGGCGACCACGCGGATCTGATCGACCCCGTGGTCCTGCACAGCCCGCTGAAACCGTTTCAGTGCTTGCAGTGTTGCCGCCATCGCCTCTGGCGAAATCAAGCCCGACTCGAAGACGCTGGCGCCCAGCCGGGTGACTTCGCGATCCTCGGCGAGCGTGCGCAACCGGTGTGCAACAACCTTTGCGATCTTCACCCTGCATGAGTTGGAACCGACGTCGATAGCGGCAAAAGTAGGCATAGGGTTTTGCGTTGCTCTCCGGGCCAGGGGAATCACTCTCTGGGGCCAAGATACACGAGCTGGGCGGCGGTCTGCTGTGGAGATGCGGACAGGAGTTCCTTTCATCGGTCGCTTCGCGCTAGAATGATATCTGCACCATGGCCCTGCATCACCCCATCCCGGCCCTCCTCTAGCGGCACCCGCCGCCAACACTCGTTCCCTGCCTTTTTCTATTTCAAATCTCTGGTCCAAAACCCCGCGCCACGCAGTGGAGTAATTATGATTGACCGTTTGAAACAGATGGAGCACCGTTACGAAGAGCTTTCTACCCAGCTCTCGCTGCCCGAGATCGTCAACGACCGCGAAAAGTACCAGCAGGCCGGCAAGGCGCTCAGTGACCTTGAAACTCCGGTGATGAAGTTTCGCGAGTTGAAGCTGGTGCGCCAGGCGCTGGAAGAAGCCCGCGCCATGCTCTCCGATCCCGCGATGAGCGCCATGGCCGAAGAGGAGATTGCCGCCCTGGCCCCGCGCGAGCCAGCACTCGAAGAAGAGATCAAGGTGCTGCTGCTGCCCAAGGACCCCAACGACGAGAAGAACGTCATCCTCGAAATTCGCGCAGGCACCGGCGGCGACGAGGCTTCGCTCTTTGCCGCCGAAGTCTTCCGCATGTACCAGCGCTTTGCCGAGCAGCACCGCTGGAAGATCGAACTGCTTTCAGTGTCGGAGTCAGGCGTGGGCGGCTTCAAGGAAGTAATCGCCATCATCGAGGGCGAGCGCGTGTACTCGCAGATGAAGTGGGAGAGCGGCGTGCATCGCGTGCAACGCGTGCCGGCGACCGAGACGCAAGGGCGCGTGCACACCTCCGCCATCACCGTCGCCGTGCTTCCCGAAGCGGAAGACGTTGACATCAAGATCGAAGCCAAGGACATCCGCATCGACACGTTTTGCTCCTCCGGTCCCGGCGGCCAGTCCGTCAACACTACATACTCCGCGGTCCGCATTACGCACATCCCAACGAACACCGTGGTGAGTTGCCAGGACGAAAAATCGCAGATCAAGAACCGCGAAAAGGGCATGCGCGTGCTGCGTTCGCGGCTCTACGAGCAGGAGATGGATCGCCAGAATGCGGAGCTGGCCAAGGAGCGCAAGCAGCAGGTGGGCACCGGCGACCGCAGCGAGAAAATCCGCACCTATAACTTCCCGCAGAACCGGCTCACCGACCACCGCATCGGCCTCACGCTTCATCAATTGGACCTTGTCATGGAAGGCCGCCTGCAGCCCATCGTCGATGCGCTCATCGCCCACAGCCAGGCCCAGCTTTTGAAGTCCGATGACAATGGCTAACAAGCCATCAACGATTCGGGGCCTGATAGGCGCGGCAGAACGCGAACTTACCGCAGGTCCGCACACGGAACGAGCGCGCAAGGACGCGGAGTTACTGCTGCTGCATTTGCTGGGAAAAGATCACGCGTGGCTGATGGCGCATCTCATGGATGAATTCTCGGGCGATCTGATTCAGCGATACGGAGAATTGCTGTTGCAGCGCTTCAACGGCGAACCGATCCAATATATCCTCGGCGAGTCGGAGTTTTATGGCCTGCCCTTCGGCGTCACGCTCGATGTGCTGATTCCGCGCCCTGAGACCGAGCACTTAGTCGAGAAAGTTATCGAGTTAGCCGCTGGTTTTCCCGCGCCGAGCATCGTGGATGTGGGCACTGGCTCCGGCTGCATCGCCGTTGCGCTCGTTCATCATCTGCCCGACGCGGCAATCACTGCGATCGACCTCTCAGCGGCAGCGCTGGCAGTAGCAGAGCAAAATGCAAAGCGCAACGGAGTTGACCTTCACTTTCTCCAAGGCGATCTCCTTGCCCCAGTAGCAAACGAGCAGTTCGACATCATCGTCTCCAACCCTCCCTACGTCCCAACAGCCGACCGTGACTCGCTTGCCGTCGAGGTTCGCGACCACGAGCCGGCCCTCGCGCTCTTTGCCGGGGACGACGGCCTTGATATCTATCGCCGTCTCATTCCGCAAGCGTTCGCCTGTCTTTTCCCCTGCGGCTTCATCGCCATCGAGATCGGCTACGGCCAGTCAGAAGCCATCGGCGAGCTTCTTGCATCCGCCGGCTTCCGGCAAATCGAATTCATCCCCGACCTGCAATCCATTCCGCGCGTAGCGGTCGCCCAGCGCCCCTAATGTACTTTGCCGCCCCGCAACCTGAAGATGTGGGGCGGTTCCTTCGGGATGCCCCCGGCCCGCTAAGATAGTTTCTGGGTATGCCGCTGCTCGATCCCATTCCGTCTCCGGTAGAAAACGCCGACTATGCCGCTCTGGAGTGGGAGCCGCTATTGGCTCTTGTGGCCGGCTTTGCCGCCTCGCCCGTGGGCCGGCACGCGATCCTCGATCTCAAACCCTCTACAGACGAAGCCTGGATCGGACGCCAGCATCAGCTCGCGGGCGAAATCCGCCTGGTGCTTGGCGAACAGGTTTCCATCCCGCTGGGCGGTCTCTTCGATCCCACGCAACTGGCCGCGAAGGCCCAGATTCCCGGCGCGGCGCTCGAAGCCAACGAGTTGCAAGCTGTCGCCAGATTGGCTAATGACGTGGCGTCGTGGCAGGCGCTGCTGCAATCGCCTCCGGCGCGCCTGGTCGGCAAGCTGCCGGGTTTGTCGGCGCTTTCGTCGGCGTTGACCACGAGTCTTCGCCAGCTTGCGGAATCCATCGAGCGCACCATTCAGCCCGACGGTTCGCTGGCCGACAATGCCTCGCCTGAGCTGGGCCGGATTCGCCGCGAGCAGGAGCGGCAGCAGCGCCTCATCGAAGAGAGTCTTCGTGCCGCCCTGCGCAAGCTCTCCAATGACGGAGCCACCCAGGAAGACCTCATCACCATTCGCGGCGACCGCTTCGTCATTCCTGTCCGCGCGGAACTGAAGCGCCGTATTAGCGGCGTAGTTCACGGCGCCAGCTCTTCTGGGCAAACGGTCTACGTGGAGCCGCTCGAAACCATCGAGCAAAACAACGAACTGGTGCGCCTGCTGGAAGACGAGCAGGCTGAGATTCATCGCATCTTTGTCGCCCTCACCAGGCAGGTGGGCGGCTATGCCCATGGGCTGGTGGACGGCGCTCGAGTGCTTGCTCTGGTTGACAGCCTGCAAGCCCGCGCCCGCTTT
>Ga0302275_10006221_pt1 | contig 11351 bp, 8 predicted proteins | sample III_Bog_N2_2_FD_200229 | JGI IMG/M metagenome (GOLD analysis project Ga0302275, IMG submission 200229) | Peat permafrost microbial communities from Stordalen Mire near Abisko, Sweden - III_Bog_N2_2 | ecosystem: Environmental > Terrestrial > Soil > Wetlands > Peat | place: Sweden: Abisko... | reverse complement strand
CGTGCTGGGTCTCTCGATTCTGGTCGCATTTGCGGTCCGTGTAATTCCTTCATACGACGCCGTGATGACCAAATCCGGCGTTAATTTTCAGGACAATGATTCCTGGTATCACATGCGCACCGTGCATAACGTTGCGGCGCATTTCCCCTATCAAAGCGGTTTCGATCCTTATGCGCTCTTCCCGGGTCGGCAAATTCCTTACACGGAGCCGTGGGACACTGCCGTCGCCGCTGTTGCCGGGCTGTTGGCTCTCGGCAGGCCCTCGGATCGGCTCATCGATCAGGTGGGCGCGTGGCTCCCTGCGCTTCTGGGCGCGTTGCTGCCGATCCCTCTGTTCTTTCTCGCCAGGCGCCTGTTCGGAGACGCTCCGGCCCGCTGGGCTGCCATTGCCACGGCAGTATTCCCTGGCACGCTCCTTTGGGAGACCCACCTGGGAGTTCCCGATCATCACGTAGCGGAATGTCTGCTCAGCGTGGGTGCGCTGGTCTTCTTGTGCGGCGCCGTGGAGAGCAGGGGCCGTAATCAATTGTGGCGGCTGGCGGCCTCCGGCATCGTGCTTGGGATTTACTTGTGCGTCCGGCCCGCCGGCATCTTCGTTCCGGCCACATTGTCGCTCGCCGCATTACTCGAACCTGTCCTCGCCCCGTTTGTCGCGGCCTCCCTGGCAATCGCAAGCGCCGTCTTTCTCACCTCCAGCGGAAGTCTCTGGGCTTCCTACACTTGGCTTACTCTTGCCGGATGTATAGGCGTCTGTATTCTGGTATGGGCGTTGGGCACGTTTTGGCGAAAACGGGAGTGGCCAACGGTATTCCGTCTTCCCGTAGTAGGAATCGCCGTCGGGATCGCGATCGGAATCCTGGCCGCTGTGGAGCCCGCAATTTTCAGAGCGATGCTGGAAACAATCCGCAAGTATCTGCCGGGCAGCCACAGTATCGTTCAGGGCAACATCGTCCGCGAGTTGATGCCTCTTTGGGAGGTCCGTCCCGGTGGCCTGTCAGCACTCCTCGAGATCCTCGGGGGCGTCTGGCTTCCCGCGCTCCCCGTACTCCTCCTCGCCTTTCCCGCGATCTGGCGCTCCCGGCGCCCGGTCCTCGTCCTGTGCTCCGTATGGGGCCTGGTGATGACGGCTGCCGGCGTAATCCAGATGCGGATGTGGATCTACGGTGCGCCTGCACTTGCCCTGGCCGCCGGGGTGGGCTGCGCCTGGTTGGTGGCCCGACTACCCAGGTTCCGGACGGTGGCATCGATCGCAATCGCGGCTTTCCTGCTCGCCACCAGCATTCCGAACGGACTCCGCCAGAGCGGGTTTGATGGCGGTCCCCGCGCGGATTGGCGCCTGGCGCTTTCCTGGCTTCGCCAAAATACGCCCGAACCGCTGGGCGATCCCAACGGCTGGTTGCGCCTTTGGCCAGCGTTACGCTCGGGTCAGAACTTCGCCTACCCTCCTTCGGCCTATGGCGTCCTGACTTGGTGGGATTATGGCGATTGGGTGGATGCCATCGCTCACCGATTGCCATCTACCAACGGGACACAGGCGAACGCCGAATATGTAGCCGCGTTTCTGACCGCTACCTCGCCCGAGATGGCTCACCGCCCGCTGTCTCAACTTTCGGCCCGCTACGCAGTGTTGAACTCCGAAGTGACCGTCGATCTTTGGAGTACCGTGGTCCATTGGTCGAATCATGACGCCGACCAGTTCCAGAAGGTCGTCTATGAAATCGGACCCGGCGGCCACGGCCTTCCGGTAAAAATTTACCTGCCGGATTATTACCGAACCATGGCCGTGCGCATGTACAATTTTGACGGTCGAACCATCGTGGCCGCCCCCGAAGTCTCGGTCTTCACAACTCAGCGCCTGCGCGCCATGTCGGGCCTGGAACTCGATACGCTGGTTTCGGAACGGAAGTTCCCCTCGGAGGAGAAGGCCCTGCAGTTTATGCAACTGAATCGGGGGGAATCGATGACTTTCGGCAGCCGCGATCCTATGGTCAGTTGTGTGAACGTCGAGGCGTTAACCGGGGTGAAGCGGGTTTTTGCTTCCGCCGAACCGTCCGGGCCGCAGACGGTAAAAGTCTTCGAACTGACACCTTGATTGAAACCAGTCCGAAGTCCAGTCAAGTCTCTTATTTTCAACGCCGACTCCGACGCTGTAGTTTCCGGTTTCCCCTGGTACCTGTGGGGCAGGTTTCCAACCGGTTGACAACCTGCGGGCCGATTGTCAATCGATTGTCAATCGGCGCGGTAGAGCGAAACTCGGCGGGCCATTACAACTTTCGGCATCACGCCAGTCACAATTTTCCGCCGATGTGTTTCCAGTAGGAACTTCCGAATCGCGAACCCGGGCCCTGTGACTACTTTCGCTTCGCACCCGGCAGGTTCGAACCTATCAGGTATGCGTAGATCATATGCGGACGGCCCTGGATCATCATCTTCTCCGTCTGCTCTGGCTTCCAGCCGCGGATTTCGAAGTCATGCGACACCACGCGCGCGCCCACCTTAAGCTGGGCTTCCAGCACCGGCCGCAGTCGTTCGTTGGAACTCGTCAAAAGGTACAGAGTCACCACATCGGCCGGGCTCAGATCCGTTTTCAACGCATCGCCGTGCACGATATGCACCTGCTCGCTCAGCCCGAGCGAGGCGACACGCGCCAAAGTAGTCTCGTAAATATCCCGGCGGATTTCGACGCCGACGGCCTTCGCGGAGAATTTCGTTGCTGCCGTGATGACAATCCTGCCGTCTCCGCACCCGAGATCGTAGACCATTTCGCCCGGTCTCACGTCGGCCAGCTTCAACATCCGTTCCACTACCGCCTGAGGAGTGGGATATGCCGGGGCCAGCGTGTCCGGATCGCTGTAACGCTGGGCAATGGCGGGCGGAATCAGCATCAGCCCGACGCTGAAGGAGGCGAGCACGCCAACTCCCGCAAGGACTTTTCGGCTTCTGGCGGGGCTGGTTCTGAATTGCATGTCTAATGTGATGACGCTGTTGTAGTGCCCGCAAGTTTCATTTTTGCGATATGACTCATGATATCCGTCCAGGACGTCCACAGATCCCGGGGGCGCGTGATGGTGTATTCGAACCCCCGAAGCCGTTTCACCACGGTGCCGATAGCGTCCCGCCAGGCCGGCGCCTCGCTCCAACTCGATCCTGGCGGCATCAGCATGTAATTCATATAGAAAATCGGATATCCGATGGCACCGATGTCCTTGAGGCTTTCCTGTGTAACAGGCTCATCCAAAAAGGCTTTCGGGCCGGCGAAGATCACGGCGTCGGCCGGATTTCCGGCCAGTTCCTCTTGTACCAGGTGAGTGAGAAAATCCGTCGGACTGTGAGGATCCGCAAGGTGCTTGTAGTCCACCATGCCCAGTTTGAGCCGTCCCAGTTCCCGCCCCAGGCCCGGAAAGTCGATTTCATCCAGGTCATCGCCGCGATAAACCACGCGCTGCTCGTTCATATTGAACGCGACGATGCTGAACTTCATGATGCGCGGCTCCCGGGCTATCGTTCGCAGGATGGAAGTCAGCGCGCTCGCGTCCACCGGAGCCATAGCCGCCGCCGCACTCTGCTGGGGGGCGTAATTGATCAGAACCTTGACCTTGATCGGGTCGTTGTCGGGCCTCCGCTCCACCGGGGGCTCCGGTCGGAAGAACTCGGCGTTCGAGGGTTCCACCGAATTCTGCGTGATCGTCATCTTCATTTCCTGCTCGCGACCGGCCAGCGTGGCATTGATATCCCAGTTGGAGGAACAGATCCGCTCCAGGTGATCGCGCATCAGCCAGCGCACGTGGTAGCCGCCCTCCCCCACGTCGAAGCCGCCTTCGAGGAGCGTTTTGCCTCCCGCGTCGTCCGGGAGTTCGGGTACCTTGAATTTCTGCGAGAAATAACGGGGGCTGTCTTTCGAGGAACCGGGCGTAACCGAAAACACCACGGTGAGCGTCTGTCCGTCGCCGGCCAATTCTTTTAGCGGGATCGTGATTTCGTACCCGGAATGAAACTTGAGATCGAAACCCAGCACGGGTTTAATGGAAGTGACCGTGCAGGGAAGGTCCTTCTTCGTCTCTTCCATTTCAAGAACCGCGGCGTCACCGGGAAGCAGGTTTACCGGATTGACTGCATCGGGGTTTCGCAGCAGGTTTTGGGCCGTCGCCTGTTGACACGGAATCGCATAACAACCTAACAGAAGCGCCAGCGGCGGCACCACTCCTGACCACCGCACGACTATTCCAGGGAGGGATATAACGCGACTGATTCGACGGTGTGGGCCGTGCTTTGTCATCTGCAAACCCGTAGATGGTTATTATGGTAGCGCAGATCGAGCCTGGCGAATGCCGAAAGATTTGCCAGCTTTACCAGTACTGTGATGTCGGACATTACCAAGCCGTCCTGCACGGGCGTTGCCAAAGTTAAGATGCAAAGCATCTCCGCGGAAAAACGATGAGTTTCTTCATGGATCGAAACAAGGATCAGGGCGCCCTCCCGCCTTCTCCCGGGGACGCAGAACCCGGCGTCATTGTCAGCCCGGACACGCTGCGGCAGGACCGAATCCCGGCGGGTCAGTCGCGAACGAAGAAGTGGCCCGTCCTCGATGCCAGCGGGCCGCCGAAAATCGATACCGAAGCGTGGACCTTGCGTGTATTCGGCATGGTGGGCCAGCCCGTGGAATGGACCTGGCGCGAATTCCTCGCTCTCCCCCGTGTTCGCGTTTTTTCGGATTTCCACTGCGTGACGCGCTGGAGCCGGCTCGGCAACGTGTGGGAAGGCGTGTCGACCCGGGAATTACTCGCCAGAGCCGGCGGCCCCGCCCCGAACGCCGGTTTCGTTCTCGCGCATGGCTACGACCGCGGTTTCACCACCAACCTGCCGCTGGCCGACTTCCTCGCCGAAGACGCGCTCGTCGCGCTTGAGCATGACGGGGAAGCATTATCGCTCGATCACGGCGGACCCGCCCGTCTTATCGTTCCGCGTCTGTACGCATGGAAGAGCGCGAAGTGGTTGTCGGCCATTGAGGTGATCGCGGATGACCGCCCCGGCTTCTGGGAAAGCAATGGCTATCACATGCGAGGGGATCCCTGGACGGAACAACGCTACGGGTACTAATCTAATTAACCACATAGCCGTTTGCGGTATTGAACAGAAAGGGCTTGACGGGAAGTCACAGACACTGTCTGCGCCATAGTTTCGGAAATGCTGAAACGCCAGCCTCAGGCCTGACGGTCGGGCGCTGGGCGACGTTCAGCCTCCTGACGCGGTTTTGGATGTTGGCGCGGGAGTAGAATTGGTTGCATGAACTGGAGCGCGGTAGCGGCGATTTTGATGGGTCTGGCGGTTGGGATCGGCGCATTCGGCGCGCATGGCCTCAAAGGGCGTCTCGACGAGTACTCGATGGGTGTGTACGAGAAGGCCGTGCTCTATCATTTCTTCCACGCGCTGGGGTTGATGATTGTTTCGATACTGCCGCGGCTGGGGGCGATTTCACAGTCGGCGGGGGCTTGGGTATGCGGGTTGTTGCTGGCTGGGATCGTGCTGTTTTCGGGTAGCCTTTATGTGCTCGCGGTGAGCGGCGTGAAGGCGCTGGGGGCGATTACGCCGTTTGGTGGTCTGGCGTTCCTGGGAGCGTGGTTCTATCTCGCTTACGCATTGTTGAGGGGTGAAGGCGCGCGGTGATGAGCCGGTTGGCGGCGGCCCTTGGTTCCTGCCGAGTGCGAATGGACACGCGGCGATAGCCGCGTTCTGCCATTATCCACCACAACTCCGGAGCTTCGCTCGATTCGATAGCGGATTTTGAGCGCTACGCCGGTACGGGGACTTCATGCAGGTCCGTAATGGCCTGCCCGAGATCGGTCAGGTCGCTCAGAAGGCGGTTCACGACGTCCTTCGCCGAATAAACGAGGCCTTCCAAAGGCAAATAGGGCGCGAGTTCGCTGATATCGTCACCCGACGTGATCAGGCCCTGCTCCACGTACTTATTGCGTACCTGGGGCTGGCCGATATTCGCCATCAGGGCATTGCACAGGCACTTGCGACCGACGGTGTCCTCGATCTTTCCACCCTTGGAAAGGTAAACGGTCACCGGTTCCGAAGCGCAGCGATAGCCAATGGCCCCCTCAGGAGTGCGGTACGCGTCCCGGAGGTAGCCGAGGTCGCAAATGCGGGGACGACCAGCGTAGGTATTGGCCTCGGTCATGGAACCTTCGAGGCGCACCACCTTGAATGGGAAGTTCGTGGGAGACGCCACCGGATCCGTCACCACGCGCGCCCTGCCGGCCACCACGCCGTTCAGCACGGCGTCCTTATACTCGCGAGTGAGGCCCGACTCGGTGCAGAAGGCAAACGCCGTGCCCACCTGCACGCCCGCCGCGCCATTCTCAAGCGCCTCGCGGACTTTTTCCGGTCTGCCATAGCCGCCCGCCAGCCAGAACGGCAGGTTCAGTTCCCGAAGCTTTGGAAGATCGACGACGTCGCGCTCACCGTAAACCGGTTCGCCTTCCTCGTTGAAGATCGGCTTTCCACGCGGCGGAGCGTTATGTCCGCCCGCCGTGGGGCCTTCCACGATAAAACCATTGACCTTGCCGTTCGCTTTCCTCACCATGGTGATGGCGAGGGTGTTGGAAGCGATAATGGCGAGAAAGTCCGGACGCTTCAGCGGCGGCAGATCCACTTCCATGTACTCGCGCGGGGAGAAGCGCATCATGGTGTCGTCGCCTTCTTTCGCGCCGGTCACAGGCAGCGGATAGGCTGCGGGTTCATGCACCGCGAGGTTATCGAGCACGCCTGGAATCTTCAGAGGAATACCCGCGCCGATCAGGACATAGGAGACGCCCGCCAGCATGGCGCCGTAAGCCGAGGCCAGCAGGGGCAACTGAATTTTTTCGAGGTAGTTGATGCCGACGCCGTTGTCGTGGCCCTCTCGGGCCAGGAACACTTCCACGAAATTGGCGACGATACAAAGCTCCCGCACTTCGCGCGGGCCATCCTTCGTCGCCGGCTTCGGCCTCTTGTACGGCTGCATAAGCGCCTTGCCGCCGGGAATGTACCATGAGTCCCAGATGCGCCTGGCCATCTCGGGAAAAGGAAAGCGGTCGACGGCGCGGCGCATGTGTCCGCCTGGGTCGCCATCCTGCAGGCGGCGGGCGAAGACCTGGTCCAGCGCAGTGCCGGAGACGACGCCGAGCTGGCCGAGTTTCGAGACGGCCGATGCGAGCCGCCAGTTGGACACCGCAATGCCCATGCCGCCCTGTATGATCGTAGGGAAGTTGCTCAACACTTAGCTTTATTGTTACATGATGAGTGTGCGCCCAAACCGAGGCGCAATGTAAGGAAACATAAAAAATGGCCACCGATCAATTCCGACCCTGCGCCCGCGACGTTCCGCGAGAGCTTTTACCCGTCCTGCTGGCCGCGGTGCTTTTCTGCGTCCCCGCATCTGCGCAGAAGGGCGCACCCCTGTCCGCCCAGAAGATCCTCTGGCTGGGCGACAGCATCACTCAGGCTGGCGACTATGTTTCACTGGTGGAGTATTACCTGAACAAGCAATACACCTCCAGCCATTTCGATTTCGTCAGTATCGGGCTGTCCAGCGAAACGGTCTCCTGCCTCACTGAGACCGATCATCCTTTTCCGCGGCCGTGCCTTTCCGAGCGCCTGGACCGCGCCCTGAGCGCGGTGCATCCGCAGGTCGTGATTGCCTGTTATGGGATGAACGACGGGATTTATCATCCACAGAGTCCGGAGCGCATGGCCGCTTTTCAGAAGGGAATCCGGGATCTGATCGACAAAGCGAGAGCGAAGAACGCGCGGGTCATCCTGCTTACGCCGCCGCCTTTCGACCCCGTCCCGCTTACGACGACTCGCGGTGGAGATGCCCCCGACTTCAGCTTCAAAGCCCCGTACGCAAAGTACGACGACGTATTGGCCGAATACGCGGCGTGGGAGAAGACTTTGCCGGCAGTCGACGTCCAGGTGGTGGATTTGCACTCGGCGCTCAGCGCGTATATTGCAAAACAGCGTGTGACGGATCCGAAGTTCAGCTTCACCACGGACGGGATTCATCCCGATCTTGCAGGACATTTGCTGATGGCTCGGACTCTGCTGGGCGATCTGAAGGTGAAGCTTCCGCAGACGCCGTTAAACGACGAAGCCGCGCGGGTGAAAGCGGACGGACTCTACGTGCTGGTGAAGGCGCATCGCGAGAAGCGGTCTCAGGGCTGGCTCGATTACGTCGGGTATACGCGCGACAAGACCGTGAAGACGCAAAGCCCGGACGCCGCGGAGAAGACGGCGCAATCTCTGCAGCTTCAGGTGGACCTGATGCGCGACGCAAAGTAGGGCCGCCGGATTCAGCCTCAAACTGTTATACAATTCCCGTTGACCATGAATTCACGCTCACTCGTCCTCATCGCGATTGCAATGGCCGCAGAAGTTCCCGCCGCCGCCGACGTTACCCTGCCGCATGTCCTCGCCGACCACATGGTGATCCAGCGCGGCCAACCGGTCCACATTTGGGGCAAGGCATCGCCGGATGAAGCCGTGACGGTCATTTTCCGTGGGGCATCGCAGGGAACGAAGGCCGACTCGCTCGGTCGATGGACGGTGTCGCTCGCGCCAGGCGAGGCCGGCGGTCCGTTTGCTCTCACCGTTAAGGGCAATAACACGATCTCGTTTGGCGACGTGCTGGTTGGCGATGTGTGGGTGGCGTCGGGCCAATCGAACATGGAGTTCAAGCTCCGGCAGGGGGATAACGCCGCAGCCGAAATCGCAGCCGCGAAATATCCGAAGATCCGCCGTACGCTGATCGACCGAAAGGTGTCCGATTATCCTCTCGAAGACGCAACCGGCCAGGCCTGGGTGGACGTGACTCCGGAGAACGCCGGGGGCGCTTCGGCTGTGGCTTACTTCTTCGCGCGGCACATTCAGGAGAAAGAAGCGGGCGTGCCGATCGGCATCATCGAAACCTTTTGGGGCGGGACTCCGGTGGAGGCGTGGACCAGCCTGCGCGGCATCGCGGCCGATCCGGCTCTGATGCCGATCTTCAGCGAGTGGGCGAAGGCCGAGGAGGCGTGGCCGGTGACGCAGGCGACTTACGAGAAGCAACTTGCCGAGTGGAACGTGACGTCGGCCGCGGCGAAGGCCAGCGGGGCGACGGTTCCGGCGCAGCCTGCGAACCCCAACCTGCGGCCCGGCGGCCCTTTTGTTCCCGCGGGGCTCTATAACGCGATGATCGCGCCGTTCACGCAGTTTCCGATCAAAGGCGCGATCTGGTACCAGGGTGAGACGAATGCCAACGCGAATCCCAATGGAGCGTCGCTTTACGCACACGCGTTTCAGGGAATGATTCGCGATTGGCGTCATGCCTGGGGCGAAGGCGATTTTCCGTTTCTGTTCGTGCAACTGGCGAACTATAAGGCGAGCCCCGCATGGGCGGATCTGCGTGAAGCGCAGCGGCAGACCTTGGCGCTCGCGAATACAGGTATGGCCGTAATCATCGACATCGGCAACCCCGATAATGTGCATCCGACCGACAAACAGGACGTGGGGTTGCGGCTCGCGCTTGCGGCGCGCGCGATCGCGTATGGGGAGAAGATCGAGTATTCCGGACCTGTCTTTGTTCATGCGGCACGGGAAGGTGCTACGTTGCGGGCGTGGTTCGAGCATGCGACGGGCGGACTCAAAGCGAAGGCGGGTGGGCTTAAGGGTTTTGAGGTCGCCGGGGCCGACCGGAAGTTCGTGGCTGCCGATGCACGGGTTGAGGGGACTTCGATTGTGGTTTCCAACGCGTCGGTCATCGCGCCGGTTTATCTGAGGTATGCATGGGCGGATAGCCCCGACTGCAATCTTTACAATGGCGAGGGCTTGCCGGCATCGCCATTCCGATCGTGGGAGTGAGCACGGCTCCCGGCCGCGGGTTGGCGAACAGTTAAGAGCCTGCCCGCAACTACCCTGGGAAAGCCTCCGGCGTGGGGCGGAGAGTCCGCACAATGGGTGCACGACATGGGGTTCTCGAGTTTGTTAGGCTGAGAAAATCCATGCCCGCGAAAAAATCAGCCACGCCGTTTGTGGTCACAGACGCTCTGGTTGCCGCCTATGCAACCAATAACCGCATCAATGTTTTTCTGGTTCAGAATCTGCCGGATGAGGCGTGGAGCGCGAAGGCTCCGGACGGCAAGGGCCGCGAGATCGCATCCATCGTGGGACATATTCACAATGTGCGCGTGATGTGGCTGAAGGCCTCCGGGGCGGCGGAGTTGCCCGCCAAATTGGAGCCGGGGACGTTTACGAAAGAGCAGGCTATCGACGCGCTTGAACAGAGCGCTGCCGCTCTTGATACCACGCTGCGGGCGTCGCTGAGTGGCACGGGTGCAATCAAAGGCTTTAAGCCGGATGCGACGAGTTTCTTTGGTTATCTGGTGGCGCACGACGCACACCATCGCGGCCAGATCGCGATGCTGGCGAGGCAAGCCGGGTATCCGATTTCACAAAGCGCGCTGTTCGGGCTTTGGGAATGGGGCACTCGCTGAATTAGTTTACTTTGGGCTTGTCCAGCAGACCTGCGGCGCCCCACGCCGACAGCGGGGTAATGCGGGCCTCGCCGTTTGGCGGTCCGAGTTCATGGACTTCGAAGTTGGCGTTCTTCCCGTCGACTGTCACCACGATGTAGCCGAAGAACCAGCCGTCGTCGTACTTGTTCGAATTGCGCAGATGGCCGCCCGCGCTGGGCACGGATACGTATTCGATGCCATCGAGAGTTGCGTGCATCATTTCGTGCACGTGTCCGGCGATCACATAATGAACGCCATATTGCTTTGCGAGTCTTGCCAAAGGAAACCCGGGGTTGCGCAGGATGACGTTGAGCAGCCAGGAAGGCCGATGCGAAACGATGAACTTCACCGGCTGGGATTCGTGCGCTTTCAGATCGCTTTCGAGAAAGGCCAGTTCATCGGGCTGGAGATCGTCGGTCCGGCTGTTGTCGAGAACGGTGAAATGGGCGGGTCCGTTATCGAAGCCGTAGTGAAGCGGGTGGCCAGTGTGAGCGGTGAAGAGCTTCGCGGACGCGTCCGACCAGACATCGTGGTTGCCGGCGGCGGGGTAGAAGGGAATGGCGTGGAGAGGATTGAGCAGGTGGTCGAACTCCTGCCATTCCGCTTCGGCGGTTTTGTCGTCGAGCCCCTGGATCGAGTCCCCTGCCCCGACCACGAAGGCAGGCTTCGCGGCGGCGACCTCGCGCCAGACCGATTCGTAGATGCCAGGCACAGTCTCACCGGTGCGATCGCCGAGCAGGACAAAACGCAGCGGCACGGATGCCGACTGTTGGGCAAACAGAACCGCGGCGGTTCCGATCAGAATCAGACCCGCCG
>Ga0302275_10006214_pt1 | contig 11362 bp, 10 predicted proteins | sample III_Bog_N2_2_FD_200229 | JGI IMG/M metagenome (GOLD analysis project Ga0302275, IMG submission 200229) | Peat permafrost microbial communities from Stordalen Mire near Abisko, Sweden - III_Bog_N2_2 | ecosystem: Environmental > Terrestrial > Soil > Wetlands > Peat | place: Sweden: Abisko... | reverse complement strand
CCCGCGGGGCAGGCACGTCTCTCGCGCCTGATCCGCCAATCCTCCACGGATGTGGTTCCGCTAAGCGCGCCGGATGCGACTGCTGTCGGGCTTCTGCTGGCCCGCACCAAAACCTCCGATATCGCCCATGCGCATGTCGTGATTTGCGCCCGAAGATCGGGGCAGGTTGTGGTTACCAGCGACCCCGGCGATTTGAATCGCATCGATCCCGACCTGCGGATGCTGACGGTCTGAAAGTGCCGTTAGCTGAAGGCGATCTCTCTCAACATTCCGCGCCCTTTCGGCGTCAAATTTACGTCCTCAATATTTCCATTTCGGAGATCGGAATGCTCTCTCGTACCTGCGTATGTATAGCCGCTATGTCCTGCGGCGCTGGGCCTGGACAGCAACCCAACGCCTCGCCGAAATTTGAAGTGGCGGATGTGCAGATCAGCCGGAAGGCACTCAACCCGATGGTACGGACCGGGCCCCTCGTTGGACCCGGTTGGCTGGAGATGGATCGCTTCGATGTGCTCGGCAGAGTCCCACCCGGCACGACTCTGGAAACGCTGAAACCAATGCTGCAAGGCCTGCTGGCAGACCGCTTCAAGCTGGTATTCCATACAGAATCGCGCTCGTCGTCCGCATATTCACTCGTGGCCGGAAGTAAACGATTGCGACCGGTGGTAGTAATCGACCGGCTCGAACGTCAGCCCACAGAGAACTGATAACGAACCCGCTAAACTCCCAGTTTCCGGTTCAGCATATCCAACGCCATCTGCGCGGCAAACGCGCGCACGCGCGTCCGGTCGCTCGCGGGCCACACCCGGTGATACACATTCGTATCCCGGGGTCCCGCAATCCCGATATACACCGTTCCCACTGGAGCTTCCTTACCATCCGTCGTGGGTCCCGCGTTGCCTGTGATTGAAACGGCCCACGTCGCCGCCGTCCGCCGCCGCGCCCCGATCGCCATGGCCTCGGCAGTCTCATGGCTCACCGCTCCAAACTGTTTGATCAGATCTTCCGGCACACCCAGCAGATCGGTCTTCAGACGGCTCGCGTAAGTGACAAAGCCCCCCAGGAAATACGCGGAACTGCCCGGCACGCTCGAAACCCGTTCCGCCAACCCGCCCCCGGTCGCGCTCTCGGCGACCACCAGGGTCGCCTTTTGCTCTGTCAGTTTCCTGCCGATTACCACTTCCAGCGGATCGGCATTGCGCGAATAAATCCGGTCGCCCAGCGCCGCGTCGATCTGGCCGCCGACTTCCGCCAGCAGCGCCATCGTCTCGCCCTCCGTCGCACAGCGCGCCCGCAAATGCACCTGCAGATCGCCGTTATGCGCCAGCACGGTCGTCGCGGGATTCTCGTAGCGCTTGTAAATCGGGGAAATCGTCTGGTCCAGATCCGATTCCGACATGCCCGAAATCCGGAGGACGAGCGTCCGTATCGCGAGCGGCGGCATAATGCGCGCCAGCCTCGGGAGACACTGCCGCGTGAACATCGACTTCAGCTCGTGCGGCGGCCCAGGCAGGATCATGATCACCCCGCTGTGCTCTTCGATCCATTGCCCCGGCGCGGTGCCGCGATCATTGGCCAGAATATGTGCGCCCTGAATCACCATCGCCTGACGCTTGTTGATCTCCGGCATCACCCGGTTCATGCGCCGGAAACGGTCCTCGATGGCATCGCTGATTTCCGGATGGAAGATCTGCCGGCGGTCGAGCGCCATCGCCACCGAGTCGCGCGTCACGTCGTCTTCGGTCGGCCCCAGTCCGCCCGAGATGATGACGACTTCCACCGCCTTGACAGCGCGCCGGATCGTCTCGGCCAAGCGCTCGCGGTCGTCCCCGATCACGTGCTTTGCCACCACCTCAATTCCGAGGTTATTCAGTTCCCCCGTCAGGAAAAGCGAGTTTGTGTCGACCCGGTCCGGAGTCAGCATCTCCGAGCCGACGGCAATGATCTCCGCGTTCATTTCAGAAGGTCTGATAGCCCCGGATGCCGACATCGACGCGATAGATCGCGTTTGTAGTCGCCACAATCATCGCGCGAGACGGCGAAAACGCCAGACCGACGATGCTTGGCCCCGAGAGGAAATGCGAAATCGAGCGGTCGGGCCGGATGCGCACCACGCCTTTGCGCCCCGCGTAGGAAGCCGCCGAATACAGATTGCCGGCCGTATCGAAGGCCATGCCCTGCGGCCGGCCGAGGCCGCGGTAGTAAACTTCCACATCGCCGTTATCGGCCACGCGGTAAATGCAGTCGAAGCTCGAGGTGGTCGGCCCGCTGACGTAGAGGTGCCGATCCGGTCCCCACGCCAGGTGATAGGCGGAAATCGAAGGCTCCAGCGTGGCATACACGAAAATCTGGCGGCTCGGGCTGATCTTGAAAATCGTGCCGCTGCGGTCGCCCACGTAGAGATTGCTCTGCTCGTCGAAGCAGATACCGGTTGCCACACCCATGCCTTCGACAAACACGCTCATGTTCCCGGTCGGCGTGATCTGGTAAACCATGCCGTCGAAGCGGCTTGAGATATAGATCAGCCCGTCTTTGCCGATCGCGATTCCAGTCGCGTTCATCAGATCGTTGATGAACGGCCGCATGTTGAAGTTCAGATCGATGCGGTAAACCGCGACCGGAACCTTCTGCCCGCGCGACCCGCTGAACGTCGCGTAGATGTTGCCGAGGTTATCGACCGCCGGACTCGACACGGGGTGCAGATTCTCGGCCACCGGGATTCCGATATCGCAACTCCAGATCTCGCTCGACCGGTCGCCCCGACCCACTACCAGTTCGCCTGCCGAAGCGCCTTCCGGAACTTTCACGATCACCAACGAATCGGAGCCGATCACGACCGGGGCCATAACGTCTCCAATCATGACGTGCGGTGGCAGCATCGCGGCCGAATCGGGCGAAAGGCCCTTACCCCGGATATAAAGTTCGCCGCCGGTTATGGCAGCTTCAGGCTCCACATTTGAAATTCGCGGTTTGCCATTGGTTTCTTTGCGCAGAGCCATAAGTTTAGTAGAGATTGAACCATCCCAGCATAAATAGGACGATAGCGGCGTAAACACCAGCCATCATGTCGTCGAGAACGATTCCTGCGCCGCCGGGCATCTGTTCGATGCGACGTATCGGCGGCGGTTTCAGAATATCAAAAATCCGGAACAACAGTAGCGCCAATGCCAGCGAACGCCAGTTGAAACGCACAGCACCGGCCAGCGTAAGCCACTGGCCGAGAACCTCATCCACCACAACGATCTGAGGATCTTTTCGGCCCGATTCGCGCGCCACCACGTCGGCCGCGACTATGGCGAGTGGCAAAGTGGCGAGCGAAATGAGCGCGAAACCATGGAGGTTCACGCCCAAAACGGCGCACGGCCACGCGATCAGCACCGCCGCCACCGACCCCACTGTGCCCGGCGCTTTGGGCGAGTAGCCGCAGCCAAACCAGGTGGCGACGACCCAGTGGAAGCGCGAACGACGGTCAGTCGCCATTCGGGTCGTTTTCGGGCGTATCGAGCGGAATGGTCGAAATCACATAGTTCCCCGACGCCCAGTTCCCCAGGTCGATCAGTCTGCAACGCTCGCTGCAGAACGGTGATTCGGGGTCCTTCAGGTCAACGGGCTTGTGGCAAATCGGGCAAGGCATCCTGACTCGATTATCGCGCCGGAATTCCCGCCGCGGGTTCGATGCTGATCAGGCTCGGCGGCGGCGTTGTGAAACGGATGGCACCCTCGTTCGAGGCGAGCAGTGTGCCGATAATGTCGTAATCGTGCGTCTCGGTAATTCGTAGCCGGCGCATCTGACCGGGCTTCGGCTCGTCGCCTTCAACGTCGTTAATCAGCACGACGCCGTCAATTTCCGGTGCCTGGGTGGACATGCGCGCCTGCCAGAGCAGATCGGTATCGGGCGACAGTCCTTCCACCAGAACCTCGACTTCCTGCCCCACCGCGCGCTTGTTCTTCGCGGCGGAGATTCGGCGCTGAATCGCCATCAGCCTCTTCTTGCGATTTCCGATCGTGCGGCCGTCGACTTTGCCATCGAGCCCGAAGCTGCCGCTGGTGTCTTCGTCGGAATAGGAAAACACGCCGAGCCGGTCGAACTGCGCGGCCTTCACAAACTCGCAGAGCGTTTCGAAATCCGCGTCGGTTTCGCCGGGGAATCCCGCGATAAAGCTGGTCCGGATGGCCACGCCCGGAATAGTGCGCCGGATGCGCTCGATCAGTTTCAGGAAAATGTCGCCGTTCGCGCCCCGCTTCATGCGCTTCAGCACGGACGTGCTTGCGTGTTGCAGCGGCATGTCGATGTATTTGACGAGCGATTCGTGCGCGGCAATGGTATCCAGCAGGTGCTGCGTGACTTTATTCGGATACGCGTAGAGAAACCGCACCCATTTGCGATGCTCAGTTTCGATCTGCGCGAGGCGCCCCAGCAGCTGTCCGAGCCCGTCTTTCAGCCCGAAATCCTCGCCGTAGCACGTGGTATCCTGGCCGATCAGATTGATCTCGCGCACGCCCTGACGGAACAGCCGGGTCGCTTCCGAAATCACCGATTCAAAACGTCGGCTGCGGAACTTGCCCCGGTACTGCGGAATCACGCAGAAGGTGCACGGATGGTCGCAGCCCTCGGCGATCTTCATGTAGGCGTAGTGTCGCGGCGTGGAGAGCACGCGCGGCGTCATATCGTGATAAAGGTAGAGGCCCGGATCGGCGGCAAGCGGTTCGTCGATGCCTTCGCAAACCGCAACGATGCGGTCGATTTCGTTGGTGCCGACAAGGGCGTCCACTTCCGGCATGTCGGTGCGTATGTCGCCGCGATAGCGCTCGACCAGGCAACCGGCCACCACCAAGCGCTTGGCCCGGCCGACTTTTTTGTATTCCGCCATTTCCAGAATCGTGTCGATCGATTCCTGTTTGGCGGGGTCGATAAAGCTACAGGTGTTGACGACAAGCACGTCTGCCTGATCGGGATGAGTAGTGAGTTCATGGCCGCGCGAGGTGAGCTGGCCCATCATCACTTCGCTGTCGACAAGGTTCTTGGGGCAGCCCAGGCTGACAAATCCGACTTTCAAAAGAGGTGTTCCAAAGGAGGTTTACTCTTTTCAGGATACCAGTTCCTGGTGGAATTCGTTTCAGTTGTGGAAACTGCCATTGCTGTACTCGCTGGCGATGGCGCGGCATTAACGGACGTGGCCACCATAGGCAATGACAGACCGAACGCACAGCCCGAAAGCTACGCTGCCATCTTCTGAATGGTAATCCCGCCAATCCCTACCCGCACGTGCAGATGGTGCGCACCCGCTGGCGCATCCGACACCAGCTTATCCCCCATCAGCACCCAGGTATAGTGTGTTTTCCCGGGAAAATCCGAATAAATGTCGCCGCCGGTCTTATTCTTCGCATCAATTGCGTACTGGCCCGAAGCCGGCACCTGCAACACGACTCCGCCCCTCTTCGCGGTTGCGTCGATGTCGCCGCCCACGTCGTAAACCACTACGTCCCCGGTATCGTGATGGATAACCAGCTTCGAATCGCGCGGCACGCGAATTCTGTAATCGACATGCACTGAAAGCGACTTCTTATGCGTGGTCGTGATGGTCAGCTCTTTGCCCGAGACCACGGGCTTCGCGACCTGCACGCGATTGAGTTCCCGTTTCGCGCGGTCGGAATTCGCATCCCACGTATACCGTGTCACGGTTACTTCCACCGAAGGCTCGTCCCAGCCTTCCACGTTCAGTTCTCCCGTTGAACCCTCAATCCGAATCGTGCCGCCGGGCGCGAATTCCGCCTTCTCAGTCGTGACCGATTCCACGCGGGGCAAAGGAGGGCCGGCAAGCATCGCAACGGAGGCCACGCAGGCGGCGGAAACAATGGCTAACAGGCGCATGACCTATTTTGCCACGCCCGCGGGCGCCGGAGGCGCGCCGCGTCCCGGTCCCGCCGCGGCAGGCCGGCCTGAGCCATCCAAGCCATTCAGCCCGTTCTTATACAGCGGATCCATGGCCGCGATATCGGTCCGGTAACTCACGGAATCCGCCGTCGGGAAATTCGCCGGGACTTTCTGTGTCACCTTGCCAGTCGCCGCCCATTCCGTGCCGCGCTGAAAGGTCGCGATGAACCCGACGCAGCTCAGCGCATTGATGTCGTGCCCGAGCGCGGTATGAAACACGCGGCCCTTGCCATAATCCAGCACCATCAGCAGCGGCTCGTCGTGGCCGGACCCGTGATTCGCCGGATCCGAAAACGCCGTTGCCAGGACAGTCATATGCTCGCCGGGCCCGCGCAGGTGGTTGTACAGTTCGTCGCCCTGATGCATCCAAAGCCGGGGAATTCCCCGCATAATCGGATGCGTTTCGTCGCGAACCGTCATCTGATACGGCACGCGCTGCCCGTGCGACCCCGCCGGGCCTGGCGTGGTGTCCGACACCAGCTTGCCGTCCCTGAAATACCAGAGCGGCCCCGACGCCTCATTGCGCCCGCGCCACCCGCCGATCCCGATCATCCGGTTGTATTCGGCCCACTGCCCGAACGAGTTGTCGGCGGCATGCACGGTAACCAGCCCGCCCCCGTTCTGCAGGTACTGCCCGAACGAGGCCTTGAGTTCCGCCGGCCAGTCCGGCGCATCGTAGTTCGAAACCACGACCTGATACTTGCTGAAATCCGGCCTGAAACCGCTGAAATCCTCACCGGATTTCGGCGCGGTCACCACGTCTACCTGAAACAGCCCGGTCTCTTCCAGTTCCTTTTTCAGAACCGGCGTCACCTGCTGCCATTTGTGGTAGGGACCGCCGCTCTCGCCATCGAGAAGCATCACCCGGATCTGCGCCGCAAACGCGGGCATGCCCGAAATCACCAGCGCCGCAACGCTCAGCAAAACTTTGTTCATCGCCCTTACTATATCGAAACTGAAGGTGGGTTGGGGGTGCCCGCGAGCTTTGCCGCGAAACGGGGCGCACGTAAAAAACACTTGTTGTATCGCCGCCGATTTGTGCGAAAATACACTCCGCGAGGTATCATCTGTGTACTACATAGGAATCGTAACGGGTGCCCTGCTTCTGCTGGGAACGCTTGCAGTTCTTGGCCTGGGAAAGCACGCCGTCTCCCCTGAATCCGACTCTATCAACATTAAGGTGCCGATCCTCGGCACGATAAAGACGAGAAATCCTATGGTCTTTATCGCCTGCGTTGGCTTCGCGCTGCTGATTACCTGCTACGAGATGGCGCAGAAGGACCAGTTGGCGGCGCAAAAGGCGGAGTCGATTACCGTCGACGGAACCATCGACAGCGACTCGCCCGTTACCGTCTACTTCGTGGCAATTCCCAAGGCTCAGTACCACCAGCAGGGTTCGGGTCCCATTCACACGCTGATTCCCAAGATCGACGACGCCACCTACCGAGCCGAGTTCGTGGTGGGTGACCGGCTGGCCGACGACCAGGCGCTTACGGTTGCCAATGGCCACGCGAGTCTCAGTCCGTTTACCAACGCCGGGCTGAACGCGAAAACCACCTCGGCGGTGATCCCGAAAGTGGAGGTGAGCGATGCGGCTGCGAATGCGTTCCTCAAGCAGTAACCTCCGCGCGGCGGCGGCGGTTCTGGTGGCGCTAACCGCGCCATCGGCCTTCGCACAGCAGGTGTCCGGCAAGGTCACGGCGGACGGCAGCCAGCCCATCCCGGGAGCAATCGTCAAAGTTCAGGCAAAGGGCGGTGTGCAGACTGTGGTCTCGAACACCGCAGACGACGGAAGCTTCAGCTTCACGGGCATCAAGACCGATCAGGCGCTGCTGTCCGTGGAGAAAAACGGCCAGTTGCTGTTCCGGTCCATTGTCTCCACAAAGACCGGGGTTCCCCTCACGATCAATCTTCAGAAGCCCTTCCAACTGGCGGACTGGCATCCGGCGGACATGACGGCCGACCCGGCACAGGGTGTACTTGTGGTGGACCGGACAGGGGGCGTATCGAGAATCCGCGGCGACACGCAGGGCCCGCATCAGGATGTGCTGTTCCGGATACCTTCCAGCTATGCCGTTTCGTCTCTCGCGGCCGATGGCGGGATTGTGGTCGTCACCACCAACTCGGCCATTGGCTGCACGCTCTTCCGGTTTACGGTCGCCAGTGGAACGACCGACCAGAAGGTGCTTTCTCCGGGCAATACCTGCTCGGGAATCGCGCTCTTAGGGGCTTCCATGAACGTGGTGTTTTCGAAGCAACGGGAGGTGAGACATTGGGACGACTGGAACTCGTCCGGCCGGGTCCTTGCAGGCCTGGGGTCCGGCGCCGCATTGGGGGCATTGATCTTCGACCGGCAGGGATCGCGTCTCTTAGCCGCCGATACGGACGGGCATGTCTATGCCGTTCCGCTGGCGGGAGGGAAGACCGCCCAGTTGACTTCGGGTGCGGGCTGGATCGGATCTCTCGCCGCCGGTCCGAATCACATTCTGATGGCGTCGGGAAAGAAGATTCTCATGATCTCGCGGGCCGACAATCGGGGGGAGAATCCGCCCTCGGTGCTGCAATCGCTTACGGGCGGCACGATTGCCGGAATCGCGTTCGACGCGGCGGGCAACTTCTGGTACGCGGATTACGATCACGGGGAAGTTACCGGTCCGCTGATTTTGAAGTGAGGAGGCGCGGGCTTTTATAACAACCCTTCCGCGCGCCCCCACTTCAGCGCCTCAATCGCGGCACCGCGAGCGCCCGCGGTATCGCCGTCCGGCATGATGTGGATCGGAATGTCGGCCTGCTCCACGCGCTGCGCCGGCATCCCCGCGCGGATCTGTTCGACGAACCAGTTGCGGAATTCCTCACCCGTCTCGATCACGCCGCCGCCCACAATCAGCGCATCCGGATCGAACGTGTTCACCATCTCGTCGAAAAACAGCCCGAGGGCATTCGCCTGCACCCGGAAGATCTCGCGGCACATCTCATCGCCCGCCTCGGCCATCCCGCGCACGCGCTTGGCCGCGCCCCGCATGTCGTCCAGTTTCGCCAGTTCATGGTCCGGATACCGCTTCAGAAAATACGGCAGGAGCGATGCTCCGATGGATGTGAGCGAACACAGCGCTTCCAGATCTCCTGTGCGCCCGCAATTGCACTCCGGCCGCAATCCCTCGATTCCCGGAATGCTCTGATAGGGGATCAGCACGTGCCCCAGTTCGCCGCCAAACCCCTTCCGGCCGCGCACCACGTTGCCCTCGATGATCACACCGCCGCCGAGGCCGGTACCGACAATCGCCGAGATCGACGTCTCCGCCCGGCTCGCTCCGAACAAGACGAAATGGCCCCACAACGCGCCGGCATTGCCGTCGTTCAGGTAAGTAACGGGTTTCTCCAGCCGGCGCTCCAGCCCCGCGCGGATATCGAAGCCGGACCAGTCGGCATGGACAAAGTTGGTAGAGCCACGAGCACTGAAAACTCCGGCGGAACTGGCCGGACCTGGGGTATCGAGGCCCACCACGGCGATGTCCGCCATCGTGCAACCGATCTTCGCGGCCGCGATCTCCAGCCCGTCCGCAATCTGCTGCAGGCAAACGTCCGGACCCTCGCGCGACCGCGCCGGATACTCGCACAGTCCTTCGATCGGGAACTTCTCATCCCCGTCCAGAAACGTGTAATTAACTGCCGTACCGCCCAGGTCCACTCCGGCTACGATGCTCATTGATTTTTCAGAGTCCAGCGTAGCAGGGTTATCATTCTTCAAACACCCTCTATGCGAACCCACATCCCCGCACGATCGTGCGCACCACAACCCTGATCGACGGCAAGGGCAACTCTTTCAGGCGACCGGCCTTGATTCGACAGCGGCGCCATTGCGCGTCCCGCCTCATCACGAGCATTCGCAGGAAAGTGACCGGTTCAGAATGGCTCGGGGCGTCGGGTCCGCGTGGGCTGCAAACGTGGCTCCTGACCGTTAGTCGTTTTTCGCTTGTTTCAGTAGTCTCTTTTACGCCCGATTCGGGTGAATTGGCGCAGGCTGCGCGAGGAGCCGACATCTCCCAAGCAGGGCATCTTAGAAAGTGGCTGCAGATGGCCGATCGGCAACGGCAGTGCGGTTGCTTTCTGCCATGAGCGGAGGTGTTAGTGAATCCAATCCTCTCCAGAAACTCACTCCGGGGCTCGGGATAAAGTCTCTGTAGTTATGACTGGATCTGAGTCGGGAACAAGGTGGAATCCCCGTGAACTGGCCTGAGCCTGCAGTCTGGCCAAATCTCGTGTTTGGCGCATCTGTTCGAACTGCGCGGCTCCGCGGTCGACCCATGCCTGCCCTTTGGTAAACAGTCGATAGATAATGCGATGCTGGCTGAAAGAAAGAGTAGCGGTGTAATACCCGAAGCCAGCTTTGATGCAGTCAGGCAGTGTGCATTTCATCTCAACATGATCCGAAACGGCTGATCGTCGCGAAGCGGTTCTTTTATGACGGTGCCCTCATGCCGTATCCGCCGGTGCTAACTCCGTTGTATCCGGGCCGGCCATCGATATAGACCCGGCTTCCCGGTGCGACCGATTCGGCGAGAAATGACTCCAGCCTCGCCGCTGAAGCGTCAGGGATTTGGCGCATTCATATCCGCCCGATCCCCTTGTTGTCTTCCTCAACCGCAAGGATTATCAGGGTTTTGGTCTCGGTACCCCGTCCCGGCATACCTTCCTCCACGTCGACGTCGAAACATCACTCGAAGGCTTTGATGACCGCGTCGAATTGTGTGTGTAGCGATTTCGCGTGCGGCGTGACCGGCGGAACCGCGCGATCGATGCCCAGCAACGCATACACCGCCATTTGGGCCGCACGCACCGAGTACTCAACCGTGAACACGACGTCGTCCTCGATTTCCACAAACTGGCTCAGGAACGCCAGGTTCTTCGAACCCGCAGGCAAGGGCGGCGGGCGATCTCCACGCACCCGTGGCATGAACATGCTCGTGATGTAAGGCATCCGGCAGGGGATGCAGTTCCCATCCTGAACGGTTTCCAGATCGAATCGAAGATGACCACACAACTCAAGCAGAATCTCCGAGCCCGTGCAGTCGGCCATCGCCATCGGAACAAAATTGCCCACGCGGTCGGGAAACAGCGCATAGCCCCAGAACACCTGCACGTCCGCCGGCTGGTTAGAGAAGTGCGGCTGAAAGGGAAGCACAATGGACATCATCCAGTTCGAATCCCGAAAGGTAACCAGACCGCCGGTTCCCGGTTGATTGCCGCTGAACGCGATCATGCGGTCAAAAAACGCGGTGTTTTTCAGGGTGACGGTGAACGATTCCCAGCAGGACTGCGCGATGCAGCTGTTAAAGGCCGCGGGATTGCCAAACTGAGGACGCCCCTCCGCCAGTTTCTCCCATAGTCGCCAACCGCCGCTGTCCTCTTTGGTTCGCTTTGGCGGCG
>Ga0302275_10006199_pt1 | contig 11381 bp, 8 predicted proteins | sample III_Bog_N2_2_FD_200229 | JGI IMG/M metagenome (GOLD analysis project Ga0302275, IMG submission 200229) | Peat permafrost microbial communities from Stordalen Mire near Abisko, Sweden - III_Bog_N2_2 | ecosystem: Environmental > Terrestrial > Soil > Wetlands > Peat | place: Sweden: Abisko... | reverse complement strand
GTACGGATCTTCGTGGCTGGCGGTTCAATATTTCCCCTTTGTCTTTCACTGACAGCCTGAGAGCGCTGTCCTTCGCGGGCAGGTTTTCGGTAGCGGACGATACAATAAAAGGGAAGAAATAACTTTCTAAAGGAGCAATACACGTGGCGCAACGTACATTCAGCATCGTCAAGCCGGACGCGGTTCGCAAGGGGTTTACCGGAGCCATTCTGGCCGAGATCGACAAAGCCGGGTTTCAGATTGTAGCTATCAAAAAGCTGTCGATTTCCAAAGAACAGGCAGAGGGTTTTTATTACGTTCACAAGGAGCGGCCATTCTTTGGCGAACTGACGACGTTCATGTCCTCAGGACCTCTGGTGCTGCTGGTGCTCGAGAAGGGCAACGCCATTCTCGATCTCCGCAGGCTGATGGGCGCGACCAATCCGGCGAACGCGGAAGAGGGCACGATTCGCAAGAAGTTCGCAGGATCGATTCAGGAGAACGCAATTCACGGATCAGATGCGGAAGATACCGCCGCATTCGAGATTGGATATTGGTTTGCGGGGTATGAGCTGGTTTAAGGACCGCTTGAGATCTTGCAAGCGAATTTGATCCGGATGTGCCCGGCGCGAAGTCGATGCTCCTTGAGAAGAGTGAACTTGAGAGGGAACCGCGAGGCATTCAGCAGTGAAGTAGCGACAACAGTTTCGTTCGGTCTGGACTGAGCCGGCAGCGGCCTCGAAGCGCTGCACCGGCGCTTTACATCTTTCTTGGTCAACCACTTGCAATAGCGCGCTTGCGGGAATACTCTGATCCCATGCGTCGATGTAGCTAACACCGTCCTGGTGCAAGGCCCGATACAGCAATGCGCTTTGTTTGCGCTCGCATATCCCCGCTTGACAGCCCCAATTCACCCCAAATCGACTGCACTTCAATGACCGGGGTCTAATCGCCCCAAAAGAGGAGATCATCATGGCGCGCATTGCCGCGGATGTAACTGAAATCATTGGCCGTACCCCTCTGGTACGGCTCAATCGCGTGGCGGCTGGCCTGCCCGCAACCGTTCTCGTGAAGCTGGAAAGCCAGAACCCTCTGGGCAGCGTCAAGGACCGCATAGGCCTGGCGCTAATCGATGCAGCCGAAAAAGCCGGGAAGATTGCCCCTGGTGAGACCGTCTTGATCGAGCCCACCAGCGGCAACACGGGGATTGCATTAGCCTTCATCGCTGCTGCCAGGGGATACCGGCTCATCTTGACATTGCCCGAGACCATGAGCCTCGAGCGCCGTACTGTGCTGCTCGCTTTCGGAGCGGAAATTGTGCTCACCCCCGGACCAAACGGCATGAAGGGCGCCATCGCCAAGGCCAACGAGATCCTGGCCAAGACGCCCAACGGGTTCATTCTGCAGCAGTTCGACAATCCAGCCAATCCGGCAATCCACTATGCGACCACTGGTCCGGAGATTTGGGATGACACTGAGGGTAAGGTCGATATTCTGATCTCCGGCGTTGGAACCGGCGGAACCATTACCGGTGTGGCCAGGTACATCAAGGAGCGGAAGCCCAGCTTCAAGGCAATCGCAGTAGAGCCGGTGGATAGCCCAGTCCTTTCCGGCGGCAAGCCCGGTCCGCACAAGATTCAAGGCATCGGCGCCGGGTTCATCCCCAGTATTCTCGACACCAGCCTGATCGATGAGATCATCCAGGTTACCAACGATGAATCTATTGCTGCGGCCCGGCAGTTACCGCTTGAAGAAGGACTTTTTGTGGGCATCTCTTCTGGCGCGGCGGTATCGGCAGCGCTGAAAGTTGCCGCACGTCCGGAGAACGAAGGCAAGGTGATTGTCGCAATTTTGCCCAGCTTCGGCGAACGGTACCTTTCCAGCATACTGTTCGACTCGTTGCGCCAAAAGGCCCTGGCGCTGCCAACCGAAGCCATCGCCGTTTAGGCACAGTCTGGCTCCAACAATGAAGGGTACTCCACCTTTGCGACTTCTTCGTGTCGCAGGGGTGGGAAACCACAAGTCCCAACGCGCCACCGTCAAGGTGAGCTATCTTTTTCGCCGCACGTCCCATGTCCCTGTACGCTCGCATCCGCGAAGACATCGACTCCATTCTGGAGCGGGATCCTGCTGCCCGTTCAAAGCTGGAGATATTCTTCTGCTATCCAGGACTCTGGGCTGTCTGGTTCCAACGCATTTCTCACGGGCTATGGCACGCGAAACTCTACCTTCTCGCGCGCCTGCTTTCCCAGGTAGCCCGCTTCTTTACTGGAGTTGATATTCATCCTGGCGCGCTTCTCGGCCGCCGTTTGTTCATCGACCATGCAACCGGCGTCGTGATCGGCGAGACTGCCATCGTCGGCAACGATGTGACTATCTATCAAGGCGTTACCCTCGGCGGAACCGGCAAGGGACACGGCAAGCGGCACCCCACCGTTTGCGACGGAGTCTTCATCGGCAACAATGCCAACGTGTTGGGCAACATCACTGTCGGGGAGAACTCCCGCGTGGGCGCCGGCTCGGTTGTGCTGTCCGACGTGCCTCCCAACTCCACGGTCGTCGGCGTCCCCGCCCACATTGTTTATCGCAACGGTCAACGCGTTCTTATTACCGATCCTCACGATGTGAAGGACCCGCTATCCGACGCACTGATTGCTCTCTCATCTCGCGTTGAAGAGCTGGAAAGATCCATCTGCGTTGAAGGCAGCCAGCCCATCCTCGTTGAGCCTTTCGCCGCGGAGGCCGCGGAGCGGGAAGCTTATCGCGAAGAGCTGGAGCGGTTGCGGGAGTATGTGTCCATGGGTGAAGGGATTTAAGACGCATCCGGCGGGTTTGATTGACTGTGAAGCAGTCCTAGGCTCCTGGCCGGCGATGATATGCTGAAGGCCTTTCAAAGCTTGCCATTAAAGCGAGGGGATTTCGAGATTGGATCGCCTGCCGTGAATCGACCGTGGATCAAGCTGCCACTTATGTTTGACCCCGCCAGGCTGCGTTCGGACATCGGAGCGATTTCGTCCGCGGCATGGGTTTCGCACGGAAGTGGAGACGAAAGCCTGGGTGAGTGGAACGGAGTTGCGCTGCGCTCAAAGAGCGGCCTCAGCGAAGATCTGGCTCCCTGGGGAGCAGCGGAAGAATTTCGCGATACGCCACTCTCAGCAAGATGCATTCAACTGCAGGCAGCGGCGGAGGCGCTTAAGTTTGAGAAGAGAAGCGTGAGGCTGCTACGTTTACATGCCGCCTCGCAAACCTGCGAGATTCGCTTCCCGGATCTTTGCATGACTCGTGGCGAAGTGCGCATCCACATCCCCGTGATTACCGATGAGGATGTTGAAATCGTGGTTGCGAACCGCAGGGTTATGCCGCGCCCCGGCGAGGCGTGGTCCATCGACTTCAGTCAGCCGCACTTCATTCACAACAGGAGCAGCAACGATTGCATTTATATGGTGATTGATGGCGTGACCAACGATTGGGCAATTGCGTTACTGGAAAATGCGGCACGAAATGCCATGACCGAAACTTTTGAGCCAGCCGGAGTGGCGAACCTCCGCGCCTTTCGCGAAATGGTCTTCGAAGATGCAGAGATCCAGGCGAAGCTTCTTGATATCACCGATCGACGACTGTTTATCCAAGAAGTCGTGCGTGTTGGAGCTCAATGCGGCTACGCATTTTATAGTGCGGAAGTTGAGTCTGCGTTGAATCAGAGCAAGCACGACTGGCTGATGCGGTTGGTTGCGATATGAATCTGGTTGGCTGGCTGCCGGTGCGCATCGCCTGGCGCGAAGGTGGTCCGCGCGTGGAGTGGACGCTGATGGGCACACAGCGGCTGCTCGATCCCTTTTTTGTGCAGACAGTGCAGCGGCAGATGGCGAAGCCGTTTTATCAGTTCTTCCGCCGCGAAACCTCCATGGAAGAGATGGTCGCGTGGACCGATGCGAATCCCGGCGCGCCTCTGAGGGGGATGATCTTTCACATGTCGCGATGCGGCTCCACGCTCATTGGCCAGCAATTAGCGGCGCTGGAGATGAACATTGTTGCGTCGGAACCGGAGCCGCTGGACGAGCTGTTGCAGATTGAACATCGGCTCCCCGATCTTCCGCGAGCGACGCCGGTGCGCTGGCTGCGTGCTCTTGTGGCCGCGATGGGCCAGCCGCGCAACGGGGAACAGGCGTTCTATCTCAAGGCGGATTGCTGGCACATTCATTGCCTGGATCTGCTGCGCGATGCCTTCCCTGAGACGCCGTGGATTTTTCTTTACCGCGACCCCATCGAGGTGATGGTTTCACAGATGCGAATGCCGGCCGCATGGACGGTTCCCAGCCTGCTGCATCCATCGATGTTGCGGATGAATTGGACCGATTGGGATCCGGCAGAATTGGACGTATATCGCGCACGCGCGCTGGCCAAGGTGTGTTCGGCAGGCCTGCGCGGGGCGCAAAAGGCAGCAGGCGGTTTGCTCGTGAATTATAGAGAACTGCCGGAAGCAATGTACGGCCGCCTGCTCAATCACTTTGGTCTTCGAGAAGAGGATGTGCCCGCGATGCGGAAGGTGGCGCAGCAAGACGCCAAGTCGCCGGGGTCGAAATTTGTAAGCGATGAAAGCGCAAAGCAGACGGCGGCAGGCGGCAGATTGCGCGAAGTGGTTGCCAATCACATCCTGGAGATCTACGGTCAGTTGGAGACTGAGCGGCTGGCAAGGGTCGAAGGTCGCGGGTGCTAAAGTGGTCTGGTTCCCACATTCCTTCGGAGTTTTGGTTCTTGCTGGTTTTTCGCTCGATTTTTGTTGTAATTCTCGCGTTCGCCATCGCCGCTCATGCGGCTACACGCATTCAGGCAGCTCCCGTCCCTGAAGATCTTCGTTCTGCGGCTTATACCGTCACCGTGAATGGCCAGCCAGTCGACGTGGCCCACGCCGCCGCCAGTTATGACTGGGTTTCTTTTGACATTACCGGCCCGGTAGACATTACCATCACCGCAACCGAATCCGGATTCTGGGATCACGGCGTCGATATCCAGCCGTGGAGGTTGGGAATTCGGCCGGCCCGGTCAGGACAAACCATCCGCTTCCATCTTTCGAAGCCGGCGAAGCTATCCATCTCGCGTCCGGGCGACTTTCTGAATCATGCGTCAATGCTCTTTCTATTCGCGGGAACGCCTCCACCCCCACCGCCCGCAGGTCCGAGTGTCCATATGATTGCTGCCGGCGTTCATCGCGAAAGTATCAACCCCAAGTCCGGTGAGACGTACTATCTTGCTCCAGGCTCGTTCATCTTCGGTAGCCTCAACCTTTGGAAGGTCAGCGGCGTTAGGATTCTGGGACGGGGAACGATCGTCTATGAGGGCTCGCAAGACCCCAACACCGACGAAGGCTGGATGCAGAAACCGGATTGGCATTGCATCGGCTCCCTTGAGGCGCGCAACGTCCAGATCGACGGACTCACCTGCATCGTACGTGCTCGTACCTGGTCCATCCAGATGAAAGATTCCAACGACTTTACGTTTGACGATCTGCGAGTCATCGGAGGCAATCCAGGCAATGCCAATCAGGATGGGATGGACTGGCTAGGCGGCGGAAACACGATCATTCGCGACACCTTCATCCGCGCATCAGACGATGTTTTTGCATTGCAGGGCAACTGGGATGGCTACACCGACGAGGAGATTTTGCTTCCCGGCCACGACGTTCAGGACATCCTCGTGGACCAGAGCGAGCTGTCCACCAGCATCTCCAACATCGTTCGCTCCGGATGGCCGCGCAAGACCTTCAATTCGCGGAACTTCACCCTTAGGGATTCGGACATTCTGCACGGTGGCATTGGTGGCTGCGGCCAGACTTTTGGGCTGCTGGGCTTCTGGGGCGCGGATGGAGCCAAGGGGGACCACTCCAGCTATGTCTTTGAGAATCTGTTGATCGACAATTGGTACTCGCTGGTCCAGATCGAGCGCACCGAACCTGCCCTGCACGGCTTCACGTTCCGCAATATCTGGGCTCTGGATCAGCCGCCACTGACCTACTCCACGCTTAGCGGCCAGGTCACAGATGTGGTTTTCGACAACGTCAAATACGGCCAGACCCGCGCTGCCGCAGACGCCGACTTGCCCCTCATCGCCTCAAATGGAGCGCAGTCGCCGATCTTCACTCCGATCCATGAGCCCATTGCGTCGTTCACGGTTGATCCTCCAGTTTTCTCCCCAGGACAGAAGGTAACTTTCACCGCGCAGGCTTCCCCCGGTGCTCGCTACACCTGGCTTTTTGGCGATAGCACCAAGGCAACCGGGCGAAGTGTGAGCCACAAATTTCCGGACGCCGATGGGACCGAGTTGGACGGGGCGACCAGCGGTGCGGGCCGATTTCGGGTCTTGCTTCACGTCGAAGACAAGGCGGGAAAACAGGACTGGGCTGCCCAGGGTGCGGTCGTCGTAGCCAAATGGCATGACGCCATCAGTTCAGCAATTCCAGTTGTTCAGGGTCTGAACTGGCAGATTTACCCCGGCGTTTGGACCGAGCTCCCCGACTTGAAGAAGCAGCGCGCGGTTTTCAATGGCGAATCGCTCAGCATCTACGCAGACCCTCAGGGATTTACACGCTATGCGGCCGTTTGGGATGGTCTCCTCGACATTCCGGCCGATGGAGGCTACACTTTCCACCTGCTTGACCGCGACGGCGCTCGTTTGGTGATTGATGATGTTGAAGTCGCAAAAACCGGGCCGCCATTTGGTCAGGTTTGCGGTTCGCCGGGTAATGCTACGCGGTACGATCGCGGTGCATTGGGTCTCCGCGCCGGCAGGCACACGATGCATTTGGAAGGACTGCATTCCATGAGCCAAGGCGTGCCTCAGCTGCTATGGGAAGGGCCAGGACTGCCACGGATCGCAGTTCCTCCAGCTGCTTATTCACACGCCCGCGTGGACACCGTGACGAGGTAATCCAAGGTTGACAATGGCAATGAGTTCTCCTACTTCGGCAATTGCGATGCATCCCAGCCGCCGCCAAGCGAGCGGATCAGGGCCACACTATCTACAAATTGCCGTGTTCGCAGGTCGACAGCGGTGCGCTTGTTCTGGATCAGCACTGTTTCAGCCGTCAGCACCTCAAGATAGCTAGTCACCCCGCCTTTGTATCGCTGACTGGACACTTCATAGGAATGCTGCGCGGAGTCCACTGCTTTTTGCTCTGCGGCGGATTCCTGTTCCAGAATTCTTAACCCGGAAAGCTGGTCTTCCACGTCTTCAAAGGCGAGGAAGATGACGCCCTTGTAGCCGGAAACCTGCGCCTCGTACTGGTGCTTGGCCTGCTCTGTGAGCGCGCGGCGCTGGCCTGCGTCAAACAGCAATTCGGTTGCCTGCGCGCCCAGGGACCAGAGCGCGCTTGGACCTTGAATCCAGTTTCCAGCGTGAGTACTTTCAAATCCGCCTTGGCCTGTGAGGCTAATGGTCGGGTAGAAGGCGCTCACGGCGATTCCGATCTGCGCATTGGCCGCCGCAGTCCGACGTTCCGCCGCCGCGATATCCGGACGCCGCTCCAGCAGTTGGGATGGGAGGCCGAGCGGGATTTTGGGAAGTTGCAAGTCGAGCGGAGAGAAGGGAATGCTGAAAGTGGGAAGCTTATAGTCCGCAATCGTACCGACGGCGTGTTCGTATTGCGCCCGCGCAACACCCACATCCACTAGTTGTGCCCGTGTTGTTTCAAGCTGCGTGCGAGCCTGGGCTACGTCCACTTCAGTTGCCACTCCGCCCTTAAGCCGGCGTTCAGTCAGATCGAGCTGGCTTTCGAGATCGGTAATCGTGGCTTTTAGCAGCTTGATTTCGGCATCGAGGCCACGCAGTTGGAAGTAGTCGGTAGCCATGGTCGCTTGAAGGCTCAGGTTCATGTTGGCCATGTCCGCCGCGCTGGCCTGCGCGTTCTCGTGGGCTGCTTCCACAGTTCGTCGGATGCGACCCCAGAAGTCCGGCTCCCAGCTTCCTCCGCCGGCAAGGATCAGGTCGTTGTAGTTGGTGGCCGTTGTCGGCGTTACCAACGGCTTATTTGCCGAGTTCTTGTCGTGCTCAACTGAAGGTGAAAGCGAAAGTGTGGGATAGAGCGCTGACCGCGCAGCCTTCGTCTGCTCCTGTGCTGCGAGATACGTTTGCAGAGCCTGGCGCAGGCCCTGGTTATAGACGGAAATCCGCTCCTCAAGCTGATTAAGTTGCGGGTCCTGGTAGACTTCCCACCACTTTCCCTTAAGCATTCCGTCGGAGGGCGTTGCCGGCTGCCATCCACCTCCCTCGGGATTGGGCGGAGGTGTAAGGGGGACGACAACCGCCGATGCGCCGGCTTCCTTGTAGGTTGGCGGTGCGGTATAGCCTGGGCGCTTATAGTCCGGGCCTACAGGCTTGCAACCTGCCACAAACCCCAAAGCAACCAGGGAGGCAAGCCATAAAGCTTTGGATTTCTCAGCAGCGTTGGACGCCCGCATGGCTACTTGCCTCCCGGGTTGGCCTGGCTGCCTGGGCTTTCCACATACACCTTTTCGCCCTCAATCAGCGAGTCGGGCGGATCCTGAATCACCTTGTCGCCGGGGTTCAGCCCGCTCACTATCTGCACATTCGCGCCATCATCTTCGCCAATCACGACCGGAACCAGGTGCGCGATCGAACCGGACTTGTCGCCATCCACTACGACGCCCAGCCGCATGCCCTCGCGGCGGAAGATCAGCGCTGCGGCCGGCACAATGAAGGTGGGTCCGGCGACCGGAGTCTTGAAGTGGACCTGCGCGAGCGAGCCAGGCAGCAGCTCGCCCTTGCGGTTGTCCACGTCGATCTCCACCAGCAGCGTGCGGCTGACAGGGTCAATCGCGTCCGCGGTCCGCGCCAGCGTGCCCTGGTAGGTCTTTCCCGCGTGCTCGGGAAAAGTCAGGTCAATCTTGTCGCCGCGCTTCACGCCGCCGGACTCAACCTGCGGCAGATTGGCATACACACGCAGTGTGTTGATGGCCTGCAGGTGGAACAGCTCCTTCGCCGCGCCGGACTCGATCAGCTGTCCGGTGTCAATGTTGCGCGCCGTCACCACGCCATCGAATGGCGCATACACCTTCTCAAACGATTGCAGCTCCTTGATCCGCTGCACGTTGGCCTGCGCGGATTTTACCGACGCCGCGGTTGCCGCTGCCTGATTCACAAACGTGTCCGTGTCCTGCCTGGATACGGCGTCCGACTTAACCAGCCCGGTGTAGCGATCCGCCTGGGTTTGGGCGTTGTTGGCGGTGGCCTCGGCGGTCGTCAGATCGCTCTCGGCCTGCGCCAGCTGCTGGTCCAGCTCGGGTGTCGAAATCTCTGCCAGAAGCGCGCCCTTGGTGACGCGCGCGCCAATGTCGAAGTACCACTTGGTCAGGTAGCCGGAGGTCCGCGCGTAGATGGGCGAATCGGTATAGGCGGTCACGTTGCCGGGCAGCACAAAGCTGTCCACCGGCGCGCCGCGCTGGGGCACGGCGGCAATGACCGAGGGCGCTGCCAGATCCGTGGTGCGGTCGGCCAGCACGGTGTTGGCATGATCGCGGCTGAGCTTGCCCCAGCCCCACAGGACCACGGCAAGAATCAGAACCAGCGCCGCGCCCGCCAATGCCTTGGTGCCGGAGATCGGCTTCTGCTCCGGCGCTGCTTCGAGCTCGTGGCCGCCGCCGTGTGCGGTCTCCTGCGGGTTGGGTTTGGATTCGTTGGTCATGGTTGAACGCTACTCCGAAAGCTGGTCAAACTCGTCAATGGTTCCGGCCCGCACTGCGCCAAGCTCCGTCTCGCGCCGGCCCTCAAGCCAGCCATGGACGACGGAAAAGAATGCTGGTACAAAAAACAGCGTGGCCACCGTGGCCAGCAGCAGCCCGCCGATCACGGCACGGCCCAGCGGCGCGTTCTGTTCGCCGCCATCGCCCAGGCCCAGCGACATGGGGATCATGCCAATGATCATGGCCAGCGCCGTCATCACCACCGGCCGCAGGCGAACAAAGCCGGCGTTCAGCGCCGCCCGCCGCGCATCGCCCACCAGGACCTCCAGCTGCTCGCGGGCGAACGTCACCACAAGAATCGAGTTCGACGTGGCCACGCCCATGCACATGATGGCTCCGGTCAAGGCCGGCACGCTCAGCCGGGTGTGGGTCACAAACAGAAACCAGGCTATACCCGCCAGCGCTGCCGGCAACGCCGCGATGATCAGGAACGGATCCAGCCAGGATTGAAAATTCACCACGATCAGCAGGTAGACAAGAAGAATGGAGAAGGCCAGGCCGCCCAGCAGGCCAATGTACGACTTTTTCATCGTCAGGCTCTGTCCGCGCAGAATGAAGTGTGAGCCCCGCGGCAGGTCCTTCTCGTGGCGGCTGATGATCCCTTCCATGGCCCGCGTCACCGTGCCCAGATCGGTGCCATCCACATTCGTAAAAATGTCCAGCACCGGCTGCACGTTGTAGTGGCTCACTGTGCCCAGCTCCACGCCCGGGTCGATGGTAGACAGGTTGCCCAGCACATTCACAGGCATCGGCAATCCGGGTACGCCGGTCGACGCCATGCCGGCAGCTGCCGCAGTGCTTGCCTGCGCAGCCTGCCCTGGTCCCGTGACTGGCAGGCTCTCAAGCGCAGCCAGTGAGTCCAGTCGGTACTGCGGGGCCTGGACGGCGACGTTGTAGGTGACGCCGGTCTTGGGGTCGAGGTAGAAGTTGGGCGTGGTCTGGAAGCTGCCGCTCAGCGCCACCAGCACGCTCTGCGCCACGTTCTGCTGCGAGAGCCCAATCTCAGAGGCGCGGGTCCGATCCACATTCACCGTCAGGTTGGGATAATCGAATGGTTGCTGGATGCGCGCGTCGGCAGCGCCCGGCACGTAACGCACCTCATTCAGCACCTTCTCCGCCAGCGCCCGGTTGCCATAGAGATTGGGCCCTACAATCTGAATGTCAATCGGCGCCGCCAGGCCGAAGTTGAGGATCTGCGTCACGATGTCGACCGGCAGCACATAAAACGTAACGCCCGGGTAGTTGCGGTTGAGCACGGTGCGCAGCTTTTCCACGTAATCGGCCGTGGGATGGTGATCTTCGCTGAGCTGGACCTGGATATCGGCGTCTGCCGGCCCGACCGGCGCGGAGGTCGAGTAGGACAGGTTCAGGCCCGAGTAGGGCAGCCCGATGTTGTCCACAATGGTGACCACTTCTTTGGCCGGAATCTGCTCGCGGATGGTCTGGTCAATGTGGTCGCACAACAAGGCGGTCTCTTCAATGCGCGTCCCGGTCCGCGCCCGCACGTGAATCTTGAACTGCCCCGCGTCCACGTTGGGAAAGAAGTCCTGTCCCAGCGGCGGCGTCAGCAACGCCACCGATCCCAATGCAAACACCGCGAACAGGATCAGGAACACACGTGCGTTATCCACGCACAGCGTCAGCAGC
>Ga0302275_10006194_pt1 | contig 11387 bp, 18 predicted proteins | sample III_Bog_N2_2_FD_200229 | JGI IMG/M metagenome (GOLD analysis project Ga0302275, IMG submission 200229) | Peat permafrost microbial communities from Stordalen Mire near Abisko, Sweden - III_Bog_N2_2 | ecosystem: Environmental > Terrestrial > Soil > Wetlands > Peat | place: Sweden: Abisko... | reverse complement strand
GCGCCAAGTCGTTCCAGGTGTTCGCCCAGGGAGCGGACCTGTAATGGGCTCCCCACTCGGCGTCAGAATGCCCCGGCGGGGGACGGCGAAGCGGCAGTACCAGAGCGGAAACGATCAGTACACGTACCTGCTGTTGCACGGCGACAGCGCCAACGACAAATCGGTCATGGGTGGCGCCGGGGCGGGGTATGCCTTCACCAATTCAAACGTGACTTTCGCATCTGCCGGATACCCGGTGGGTCCGAAAGCGCTCTCGTTTAACGGAACAAATGCCTGTTTGCAGGGTACGATTGCTGTCCAGGATTATTACATGGGCGGCAACGACTACACGGTAGAAGGTTATTTCAACGCATCCAACATCTCAAACGAACAATGCTTGCTTGGGGCTAGCTCTTCTAGTGCGGTATACGACGGATGGACGGTTGGCATCGGCCTTACCAGCTCCGGTTCTTTTGGACTGCACCATTACATCAACGGCGGCGGAAATTCGGTCAACGCCGAAACATCCACTGGAGGCATTGTGGCCGGAACGACATACCACTTCGCCTGTTGTCGCGACGGCAGCACCATTCGCACTTACTTAAACGGCATCCAGGTGGCGTCTGCATCCTGTTCCAGCGCAATGAACCAAGCCTCGATGGCTAGCTTGTGTATTGGATCTGGGTATGGCGGGTATTACTTCGGAGGCTGGATGCAGGAATTGCGTATCTCCGTTGGCAAATGCCGCTACCCAAACGGAACGACGTTCGCCGTACCCGGCCTGTTCGGCCCGGATGCGAGGTAGGCCATGCTGCGATACATCCACGGAACCGACTATCAACAGTTCGACCATATCCTGTTCGCCGCCGCCGTCCAGGCGCAGTTCCCCGGAACTCAGGTCAATTCCGAAGGCGATAATGCCGATCTCGGGACGCCGGGTTTCGTGACTGTCGATCTGCCCGATGCCGACCAGGCCGCCGTGCTGGCGATCCTGACCAGTGCGCTTCCGGTTGCAATCGCCGCCCAGCAGCTGTCCCAGGCCAAGGCGGCGATGAACGCGGCGATCATGGCCGGGGCCGACCAGCTCCGGGCGCAGATGATGGCCGACTACTCCGACCTCGAGCAGTCCAGCTTCCCGTATCAACTGGCCGACGCGCAAGCGTGGACGAAAGACAACACCGCAACGACGCCATGGCTCTCCGCGATGGCGTCCGCCCGGGGAACGACCGTGGCCGTCCTGGCCCCCAAGGTCATCGCCAACGACGCGGCCTGGACCGCGCTGGCTGGCAAAATCATCGGCCAGCAGCAAGCATATCAGGACCAAGTCACGGCGGCCACGACAGTTGACGCGGTGAACGCCATAAACCCGGCATATCAAACCTCATAGGAGCTGCGACCATGACCGACGAACAGAAGGACCGATTGTTTGAGGGACTGACCGAAGCCCAGGCCCAGGAGGTGCAGACGAAGCTGGACCAGGGAGACGAAATGGGAGCGGAAGACCTGGCCAACAAGTTCAAGCGCGAGGGCTAGGCGTCGTAGTTTAATCCCGTCGATTTCGACGGCGTTGAACCGTCAAGGATTCCTTGACAGTTCAAGCCCTCTGGTTTTCGGATCAGGGGGCTTTTCTATTGGTCATGGCGGCTACGCGTTGGCCTCCTTCTCCGGGTACTTCGCCAGGGTGGCGTCCACATTTTGGGCGGCCACTGTTTTGATCCTCTTGCCGATCCAGGCCATGCACGGAACGGCCATTGAATTGCCGAGCGCCTTGTAGCGCGGTCCGTCCGGGCATTGATCGGCGGGCTTGCCGCGCCAGGGGATTGCGGTGTAGCCGTCAGGAAATCCCTGGAGGCGTTCGCACTCGACGGGGGTGAGTCGGCGTACCCGGGATGCCACGCCTACGCCGTGCTGCTTCCCGGATTGCAGGGTGTACATGGGGTCTTGGCTGTTGCCGATACCGATTCCGGCGCGGATGTCTGTCGTGCTGTTGCCCGTCCGCGCACCCACTTCCAGGAGGGGTACCACAAAAGTCTCGCTCTTAAAGACCATCGGCGTATTGCGCTCGCTGGCGTTGGCGTTCTGGTTTATGGTGTTGAAGACTTCCCCGGTTCGGACTTCACCGAGTTGGTTCTGCGCGAAGGCCAGGATCGCAGGATAGCCTTGCCCCGGCTTCCCGCCGCCCTTGTTCAAGGCCCCGGCAGTGTCGTTGGTGGTAATTTCGCCCCGCTGTTTTTCGTGGATGGCCTGAACTACCGCGACCACCGGGTCTTGCCCTCGGGTTTCCCCGGCGCGTTCTACGCCCCGGCCGCTTGCTCCAAGGCACGGCGCAACGTCGTGGGTAATGCTTTCCCCCGCTTCTCGGCTCGGCGCAGTATCCCGGCGCAAGCCTTCGCGCTCAAATAAAATCTCTCTGGGATCGGCCCCGTTTCGAGGACATGCGACAAGGAACACACGGCGGCGTCGTTGGGCCACGCCGAAATATTGGGCGTCGAGCACCCGCCACGCGATTGCTCTTTCGGGACCAAGCACGAAACCTGCGTCCGTCCACCGGCCCCCTGGCGGTTGGAGCGCATCATCTTCGCCGGCAAGGAGTCCCAGGAAGCATCCGAAAGCGTTTGTCTTGTCGGAGAGGACGCCAGGGACGTTCTCCCAGACGACGAATCCGGGCTGGATCGCATCAGCCAATCCAGCAAAGACAAGCGTGAGGTTGCCACGCGCATCTTCAAGCCCGCGCCTTGCACCGGCAACGCTGAACGCCTGGCAGGGTGTTCCCCCCACAAGGATGTCGACGATTCCACGATATTCATCCCCCTTGATTTTGGCCATATCGCCCAGGTTTGGGACGGCTGGGTAGTGATGCGCCAGCACGGCGGCCGGGAATTTCTCTATCTCGGCAAACGCCACCGCGTGAAACCCTAACGGCTCCCACGCCACGGTTGCGGCCTCGATGCCCGAGCAAACGGACAGATAGCTCATACATCCTTCTCCGGGTACTTCGTCAGCACGGCGTCAATCTCTCTGACAGCCTGAAGGCGGTTGACGGCTATACCGGCGTAATCCTGTTCCCGTTCAATGCCCGTAACACTACCCCAACCGGCATTTAACGCGCCTATCATCTCGCTGCCGGAACCGGAGAAGGGAACGAGCATCTTGCCTCCAGTTGCCGGGATAATGAGGCGCGCTAAGTATTCAGTGAGGGCGACAGGCTTGACGGTGGGATGGTGGTTCCGGGCCATCTTGATGCTACCCATTGAGCCGTCAATACGCCCACGCATCCTGCCCTCCGGGCGGGACTCTAACCCATCGCACCCGTGATTCCGCTCTTTCTTGCTGGCCTTGGCACAGTAGAAGAAGCGGGAGGCGGAACCGAACCCACTCACAACCTCATCGCTGCCATCGTGGATGATGTTGGCGGGCCAGCGGCCGGAACGCTGCGGCGTGATATTCCCGTCAGCACCCTCAAACGTTCCAATTTTAGACACGCCCTTGGTTACTTCAGGTAAAATCTCAGTCCCAACCCTACACCCAGCAATCCACAAAGCCCCGCATCCCCACTTCTGAACATTGTTAGCCACAGTTCCGTCGAGCGGCTTACGGGCTAACACAATAGGTTCATGGGCGGGCTTTAGGGCTGTATCGTAGCCGTCCCAAGTTCGGGCGGCGTCCGTGGCCGGGGCGGTGACATCTACGTCTTTAATACCTGTGAATGATGCACCAGCGACGTAAGTACCGCCTTTCTCCTTGCATGATACTGCTGCATTCCCATCCAGCGTTCTCACACCAATGATATCCCTAACCGCACCGGCTTCTCTATCCAACGCCTTGCCAACATCGTGAGATTTCGGGAAACCGGAGCCATAAATCCACTGCAATGAATCCCGTATCTCCCATCCGGCGTCCTCAATCGCGCACACAAGCCGGTGGAACGTCCTGCTTCCACCAAACGCCAGTAAATGCGCCCCAGGTCGGCAGACACGCAACACCTCGGCCCAAACATCAACACCCGGTACGCCGTGGTCCCAAGCCTTACCCATGAACTTCAGGCCATAGGGAGGGTCACACAACACGCCGTGGTAAATATTATCGTCCATGCCGCCCAACACGGTTAGGACATCACCGCAAATGACACGGCTACTCATTCCCCGCCCCCGTCTTGCCCCTTTAGGGACACGGCTGACTGAAAAAGCATTTTGAATGTTTCCGCGTCCAAAAACACCTTGGCTGCATCAATAAAATACTCTCCTAAACCCCTTTCTGATTTATTCTTAGCCTTTGTTTCGTTATTTATTTTACTTAATTGCAGGTTGTATGCGCCCATTCTTTGTTGTAAATTTTGTATTCTTCTCTCCCTTCCGTAAAAAACATCCGATGGTTCATACCTATTCAATGTCTTTGAACGCACCTTGGCGGCAATATGTTCATCTTTTGCCTTATGAAGCGCCACCAGCGTTTCATTCCTTTTCTGCAAGATTTCTTCTCTTTTCATTCCCCATCCCCTACCCCGGTAGCAGCGAGGGCATCTACAACGTCGGTAATCACCTTGTGTATCTGCTCATCCGTCACGGCATCCCAGGCATTGGAGCACCCGACAAACAATGAGCCGAACCCTGGATGGACAAACGGTTGTGCGCGGCAAAACGGACATTCCTGCGGCTGTTCCTGTTCGGTGGTCATGCCTTTCCCCCTCGCGCCTTTTTTACTGCCTTCCTAGCCCGGTCCAACCATCCTCCCGGATCACTCGGGACGTTCCATGGACCACCCGGCTTGCCGTACAGGGAAATGGCGTCTTCTAGTGCCTCTAGCAGATCATGGGCGGCACCCCTGACCCTGGCGTTCGATTCGGATATGGTGGGCATCATTGACTCCTTTTCTCATCCACTCTTCCGCTCATCCACGCCCGGCCGGTGGCCGAGCATGGGGAGGGGCGTCCGAAGGCGCTAAATACTACCCGTCCCCGGACCCGTCCCCGTCCAGGCTGGCCCCGGACAGGTTGGCCCCGTCCAGGCTGGCCCTGGTCAGGTCGGCCCCGGTCAGGTCGGCCCTGGTCAGGTTGGCCCCGTTCAGGCTGGCCCCGGTCAGGTCGGCCCTGGTCAGGTTGGCCTCGGTCAGGTTGGCCCTGTACAGGTTGGCCCCGTACAGGCTGGCCCCGGTCAGGTCGGCCCTGGTCAGGTTGGCATCGTACAGGCTGGCATTGTACAGGTTAGCCCCGGTCAGGTTAGCCCCGGACAGGTATGCCCCGGTCAGGTTAGCCCCGGACAGGTTGGCCCTGGTAAGTTTTCGCATTGCTCAATCTCCTTTGTTGGGCCTAGTGGTGGATGGATCGCATCGGCCCGTCACCGTGCTTATGTGCCCCTTGGGGTCATGGGTTCACCCTGAGTATGGAGGGGCGTCCGAAGGGATGGGACTGACATTGTACGGCTCGCAGTGGCCGGTTTTTAGGTGGATGCTTAGTCCAACCACGTCAAAATCCTTTTCTCCGCAGAACGGGCACACCCCGTCTCCTGTGGCAAAGTTTCCACTCGCGGTTTGTGCATCCCGCATCTCCGCAATCACCGCCTCACGTTCCGCGAATTGGGCGCGGAGAACGGTGGCATCATGGTGGCCCTGGTGTCGATACACGCGCATATCCTCATATGCTATTTGCAAACTGGACAGGCTTTCTTTTGTCTCCTCAAGTTTTCTGTTCGCTGTTTCTATTTGGGCGCGGAGGGATCTTTCTATTTCAATGCGTTCTGCGTCGTTCATTTTATTACCTCGTGATCGTTCTTATCATCGCTGTAAATTGTGGCGGCACACTCCATACAAATATATTTCATTTGCGTCCACCTTCGGTCCAATATTGGCAAACACCACAATGGTTTACGTGTTTTTCCACACAAATATGCGCGCAGTATCCCTTTTCACCCCAGAAATAACAGGTCACACATTTATGTGGAACTGATTCATCTTGATTGATTACCGCCTCGGCAAGCGCGTTTTGAAGCCTGATAAAATCTTGGATCAAATCCCAAAACACGCAACCGGGGCATGAAACCCTTTCCGGTGACCACTCCTCACACGTCTCGCAAGGGGTAAATTCTTCCACGGCTATTCCCCCCCCACCCGGTTTTTATTCCACGCGGCGATTGCGGCGGATTCAGTTTTACAGGCTATCCCGCCACGTCCGCAATTCAAACAGACTACCGTGTAAGGTTTTTTTAGTGTCTTCCTGCACTGGATATCAGGACCGTACCCCACCGGTTGCTTGCACTCTGGGCACTTCTGCGGCTGGTCGGTGGTGGTCATAGCTATTCTCCCCTGCCGCATCCATCCCCACTAGGCCCAACGATTGTATTTACGCAACCTCTTCAAGTTCTCGGATACGAGCGCTAAAGAGGTCAAGCGCCGGAATTTTGTTTTTGTCCGCCATTATTCGTGGCATAGATTTTTCAAGCATCGCGTTGATAGCGGAAATATCGTTCATTCCCCACAACACCTTTTCCAGCGCGGCCATGTCAATAGGGTCATCTTTTGTGGCGGCCTTCGATTGTGTTGCGGGCTTAGGCGGTTCGGACTGACGATCCCTCGACATAGCCTTTTCCCCGTCATCATCATCGGCCACAACACCCACAATCGCCGCCAGTGAATACCGGCGAGCGTAGGTAATGGCACTCCCGACGGCTTGCGGATCGTCCTTGACCGGACGCAGGGACAGCTCACCACTTATCCATTGGCCGCTGGTGTGCAAAAGTTCGGTAATAACGACAACCCGGTCATTGGCGTAGTTCATCGTCTGTACTACAGCTAGCCCGTTTTTTGGGAGAACTTTTTGGCAAACACCCCATATTGAGGCCAGGTCGGCATATCTTCCCTTGCCTTGACTAGCTGAAAAAAAAGGATTGGTGTTATCCTTGGTGGCAAAGTCCATTTCCCCTTGAGCCTTAGCCAGCGCGGAGGCAAGCTCATTTATCTGTTCAGACTTAGGCACAATTATTCCTCCCAAATATCATCCGCATTATGCAACGGATGATTGATTGTCTGGCCTTCCTCCCGATCTTCATGCGTCGGGTCGTCAATTCCAAGCCGTCTCGCCGTTATATAGTTGTATTGGGATATTTCCGCCTCAAAACAGCGGCGCAAGAACTCTGCGGCGACGGACTCATGGCGCGGGTCAATACTGATTTCGATGGCCATGGCTACACCTCCCTTTCAAATTCCCCGGTGACGATTTCCAACACCCTCCAATCCTTGTCAGCCTCGGGCGTCCTGCCGTTATATTCCCGAAACTCGCGTTTCCATGCGTCAACATGGCTTTCGGCGTCCAGTCTAGTGGCACACTCTATCAGGGACTCAAAGAGAGTGAAATTGTGGTTCCATTCCTGAAGTAAATACATGGCTATTTCCCCTCCGCGCGCTTGTGCGGTATAAACTTCCACGGCCCCGGAGTGTGCATGGCTATTCCCTCCCGAAAGTGGTTGACGGTTGCGGACCTGGTACCGGCTCCGGAGCAATTCTATCATGGACCGCCTGTAACGCCGCCGTATTCTGTCTGGTATCCTCGCGGAGTCTTTCGGATGTCAGGGCCAACCGATAAATGGCAATCGTCTGCTCCTGGTCACTCCGGGTTAAGGAGACACTATCCCAGTGGGCCACAATGGCACTCGCCGACATGATAATGGCCGCGATGGAAAATGTGGCTATCCAACATTTCAACGCACCGTGTTTTTGAGTTGGTAGATTATCCATGATTATGTGGCCTTATATTCTTTGCACCACGACGACTTACCCGTGGAGAATCCACCGAGTGAACACCGTATATTCTTTTCTTCGGTATATTCACCACCGAAGGCACTCCTTATTGTTTTTTTGTTGCTCTTGAATCTCACACACGTCGCGCACGTCGGGCCGTGTTTTTGCCATTCCTGACGGAATTTAGCATCCGCCTGTTTTGACTGCTTTGACTCCATGAATTCCCCCTTTTTGTTTATTTCCCTTTTATCCTCGCAACAATTCCGCCTTGGCGAACTCAAACGCACGTCGGTGTGCATCATACTGGTCGTCCGTTTTAAGCAGGTCCCGATAGATGTTGGCCGTGAAAATAGCGTCCCATTCGGCCACGGTGTGCAACTTGCAACCGATCTTGACCATTTTTTCCCCCTTGGTTCCGGAGTAGGCCATCAGGGGATAGACGGAGACACCATGAATAAATAATGGTGGTTCCGTGATTTCAACCTCGGTCAGGCTGGCCCCGTCCAGGTATGCCCCGGTCAGGTTAGCCCCGGACAGGTCGGCCCCGGTCAGGCTGGCCCTGTACAGGTATGCCCCGGTCAGGTTAGCCCCGGACAGGTCGGCCCCGTTCAGGTTAGCCCCGGACAGGTTGGCCCCGTTCAGGTTGGCCCTGGTCAGGTCGGCCCCGGTCAGGTTGGCCCTGTACAGGTTGGCCCCGTACAGGCTGGCCCTGTACAGGTATGTCCCGGTCAGGTTGGCCCCGGACAGGTCGGCCCTGATCAGGTTGGCCCTGTACAGGTTGGCCCCGGTCAGGTCGGCCCTGGCCAGGTTGGCATCGTACAGGCTGGCATTGTACAGGGTAGCCCCGGTCAGGTTAGCCCCGGACAGGTATGCCCCGGTCAGGTTAGCCCCGGACAGGTTGGCCCCGTTCAGGTTGGCCCCGGTCAGGTTGGCATCTTTGAAATCGTGGTCTCCAAACATGGCTTGCTTGCCGCCATTTTCGCCTCGCAACCATTTCGCGTGGCGCTGAATGGTCTTAGCTTCTTCCTTTGTGAGTTGTCGCATTATACCACTCCTTATCCCTGAAAATATGCTCTCTCGCTTTCCCGCCAATCCTTGCGCCTTCCCGCTGCTCCCGGCGGCCCGTCAGGACCGTGCGCCCGGTTACGCTTGCGGCTTTTCATGGCGTGGTGAGATCAAGTTAGGAAATAATTTCCTGACTGTCAAGCGATAAATTCTGTTTTTTGGGCTTGACTAAAAAGAAATTATTTCCTAAGCTGCCCGCATGGAAACGATAGATTTTAAAGAAATGAAGTTGCATTTCGGCGGATACGGTTCGCTCGCCTCCCGCCTGGGCATCACTACCAGGCAATTGTACAACTATAGGCGTTCGGGGAATATTCCGAAGTCCATGCGGATGTTGATAAAATCAGTATGCGTGGAAATGGGCCAAAACCCCCAGCCCCCGGTCGACGGAGACGCGGCGTGAGCGCGCCTATGCGAACTTACCTATCCTTCGGGTAGCCATGACATGCCAATTATTCACATGGGCGAAACTGATGTTGGATAATTTCACAAACAACACTTTAGCGAGGTGAGAACGACATGAACGCCGTTTGCAAAACTGAATCCGAACTTGAAGAAAGGCTCATGGCCCATGTGCGAAACCCATTGGTATCAGCCACGCCGCCGTCAACCAAGTTCCCCGGCTGCCCTACGAAAAGAGGGGGAGATCCCCATAACGGAGCCAATCAGTACACCAAACATTGTCAAAAATGCGGTGAAGCCAAGCGAATCCTTTTTTCCGGGTACTGCGCGATATGTCTACCCATGAAAGATCGCCCGAAAATCGGCCGGATGTTCTTCCGACGCAACCACAACTTTTTCCGGGCCTACGTTGTGGACATGATCCACGACTACGCCAGCGGCGACCATGCACGCGTCCAAGACCGTCTCAACCGGCTGAAAAAGCACGTTGACGATTACGGCGCGGCGCTTTCGGCTGGCGTCATAACCGGGGAGAAGCGGGCATGACCGTCAAACCCCAGGGCGTCAAACACGACGACGGCAAGCTCCGCATGGATCTTATCCCTCCCGAGGCGCTTGAGAGCATGGCCGAAGTGCTCACCTACGGCGCGAAAAAGTACGCCGACAGAAATTGGGAGCAGGGCATAGACACCGGCCGCGTCCTAGCCGCCCTCCTACGCCACCTGACCGCACACATGCGAGGTGAGGTCAAAGACCCGGAAAGCGGGATAAGCCACCTGCGCCATGTGCTCTGCAACGCGGCGTTTTTGGTCACGCTTGAGGCGAGGGGGCAGTAGATGCGTCTCACCGCTACGCAAAGCTGGCAGGACGCAAGGGGCGCAGTCAAAGGCGTCCTGGTGTGGGTTGGAGTTTGGAGAATGATACCGGCAAGCGTGGTGCATTGGTTGATAGTCAAGCTAGGGTTGAAGCATAGGTGAATCATGGAAAAGACAGGCCCTTTGGCTGAAATGTTTGAGAGAATGCAAGTAATAGCAAGCAATGGCATGGGCTGTTGTATATTGTGCAACAGACAAGCTTTTAACATCGCTGTTTACGAGCCAAACCATGATGGCCGACATTTAGGGGCGGTTGAAGGGAAAAAAAGATTCTTTTTGTATTTCCTCTGTAGCGAATGCCATGATTTGCCAAACAGTTTAGATGTAATCGAATCAAAGATAGAGGACGGGTATGGATACAAAGTAGAGCGTACACAATGAAAACAACTCTGGATTTTGCCCTATTCTATGCGTCCAAGGGTATCAAGGTTTTTCCATGCAAGATAGACAAAGGCCCATTAACCAGGAATGGATTTAAAGACGCCAGTACGGATGAAAAGCAAATCAGAGAATGGTTTTCAGGTAAAGACAACTCCATCGGAATACCAACTGGCAAATCTTCTGGATGGCTTGTCCTGGACATTGATTTCCCCGATGGACCGGCCTCACTTGAAAAACTCTGTTCCGAATACGGCCCTTTGCCCGAGACGAAACGCCAACAGACCGGGAGCGGGGCCAGTCAATTATTTTTCCGCTATCCCGATGACGTGGAAATCAGGAGTTCCGCTTCCAAGATAGGCCCCGGCCTCGATATTCGCGGAGAGGGGGGCTACATCATCGCCCCGCCTTCCGGCCACCCCTCCGGTGGCAATTACAAATGGCTGACGAACGGCTATACTCCCCTGGCCGACCTCCCGGATTGGCTCAAGTCGCTTCTGACTGACAAGCCCAAAGACGCCCCCTCCATCCACGCCCCCAGCGAAGGGACCACGCACTACGGCCGCAAGGCGCTCGAAAGCGAATGTTCAGCCATAGCGCTTGCCCCCAACGGAACGCGCAACCCCGCCTTAAACACCGCGTCATTCAGCGTGGCGCAGTTAGTGGCCGGAGGAGAAATAGACGAGCATGAAGCACGTAATGCTTTATATTTCGCGGCGCAACGGTCTGGGCTTGAAGATGACCCAGGCTGTGGTCCCAAGGGGATTTTGGCTACCATCGCAAGTGGATTCAGGGCCGGAATGGCGAAACCGAGGAAAGCCGAATTGTCAGACACGTACGACAGCGTACGACACGTACGACAAATGCGACAAGATACGACAGCGTACGACACTGGTACGACAGAAAACGGTTTTCGTACGACAACGTACGACAGCGTGACGAAGGCCCAAGTCAAGGATT
>Ga0302275_10006188_pt1 | contig 11393 bp, 9 predicted proteins | sample III_Bog_N2_2_FD_200229 | JGI IMG/M metagenome (GOLD analysis project Ga0302275, IMG submission 200229) | Peat permafrost microbial communities from Stordalen Mire near Abisko, Sweden - III_Bog_N2_2 | ecosystem: Environmental > Terrestrial > Soil > Wetlands > Peat | place: Sweden: Abisko... | reverse complement strand
TGCTTCACTTTCAACTTATGGGGTACCGGCTTTCACTTGATGGGGTCGAACTTTCAACTTAGGCGTAAACCCACACAATAACAGCAAAAAAAATCAAAAAAAGGCTTGACTCTCAATACTCTATAAATTAGAGTACTCCATAACAGAGACAACTCTGTTGATTATAAGGCGTCCAAGGAGGACTCCAATGACCGAAAACCTGAATGAGATGGAGATGGAACTGAAGGACAGGCTGAGCCTGATCGAGAACATGATCGCCGAGGGCCGGCGTGGCACCGAGAGCTGGGGATGGGTCTTCCTGCTCTGGGGCGTGGCCTACTATGTGGCCATTCTGTGGTCTTCAACGAGTTTTCTGGGACCGATCTGGGGGAGGCAATACCTGGCCTGGCCGGTGACTATGTCGCTGAGCTGCGTGCTCACGATCGTGATTGGGGCGCGCAAGCAGGGCAAGCGGCCGTCTACCACCATCAGCCGCGCCATTGCGGCGATGTGGATGGCCATGGGCATCTCGATGTTTATCCTGCTGCTTTCACTGGGCATCAGCGGCCGGGTCGAGCAGCAGGTATTCATTGCGATTATTGCGGCCATGCTGGGCACAACCAACGCGGCTTCCAGCTTCATTCTGCGCTGGAAGGTGCAGTTTGCCTGCGCAGTAGTATGGTGGGCGGCGGCTGTGATTTCGCTGTTTTCCAACGTCACACAGAGTTCGCTGGTGTTTTTGCTGGCCATCTTCCTCTGCCAGATTGTCTTCGGCGTCTACGGCATGGTGGCGGAAGCGCGCTCGCGCAGGCAGGGGGCGATCCATGCCTGAGCTGCCGGAGCTGAATCCCGTGATTCACGGGAAGCTGCGCCTGGCCCTGCTTTCGCTCCTCGCGGGCGTGGAAGAGGCGGAGTTTACCTGGCTGCGCGTCAAAACCGGTTCCACAGACGGCAACCTGGGCGCGCAACTGCTGAAGCTGGAAGAAGCAGGCTACATTGCGGTGGAGAAGAAGTTTGTGCAGCGCAAGCCGCAGACGCTTTACCGCATGACGGAAGCCGGCCGGCAGGCGCTGACCGAATACGTGCAGGCGCTGAAGTCGCTGCTGGGCCCGGCCATCAATGGTTAAGCGAGAGCCTTCATCCCTGGGGATGGAGGCTTTTGCGGACGCGCTCCATGATGCCGAGGTAATACGCCAGGTTGTGGATGGAGTTGAGCGTGCCGGAAAGCGCTTCGCCGGACTGCATCAGGTGGCGCAAATAAGCGCGCGAATAGCGGCGGCAGACCATGCAGTCGCAATTGGGGTCGGGCGGCCCCTGGTCTTCGGAATAGCGTTTGCCTTTGATGTTCAGCCGGCCTTCGCTGGTGAAGAGCAGGCCGTGGCGGGCGGCGCGGGTGGGCAGCACGCAATCCATCATGTCCACGCCCATGCGGGCGTACTGCTCAATCTCGTCGGGGTAGCCGACGCCCATGACGTAGCGCGGCTTGTCCTTGGGCAACAGCGGCAGGACCTCGGAGATCATCTCCAGGGTCAGGTCGCGGGGCTCGCCGACGCTGAGGCCGCCGATGGCGTAGCCGTCAAAATCCATTTCAATGAGACGCTCGGCGCTCTCGCGGCGGAGGTCGCGGTACATGCCGCCCTGCACGATACCGAAGAGGGACTGCGTGCGGCCGCCCAGCTGATCGTGCCACGGGACTTCATGCCGATGGGCGCGGAAGCGATTCAGCGAGCGCTCTGCCCAGGCCATGGTCAGCCGCAGGCTTTCTTGGGCTCGAGCCCGGTCGGCGGGGTATTCGGTGCACTCGTCGAAGGCCATGGCGATGTCGGCGCCAAGGGCGATCTGCACGTCCATGGAGTGCTCGGGGGTGAAGAAGTGGCTGCTGCCGTCCAGGTGCGAGCGGAAACGGACGCCCTCGTCGGTGACCTTGCGGAGCTGGCTGAGCGAGAAGACCTGAAAGCCGCCGGAATCCGTGAGCAGGGCGCGCGGCCAACTGATGAATTTGTGCAGGCCGCCCATGCGGCGGATGGGCTCGTGGCCGGGGCGCAGGTAGAGGTGATAGGTGTTGCCCAGGATGATCTGCGCGCCGAGGGTTTCAAGCACGTCCTGGGGAACGGCCTTGACGGTTCCGGCAGTGCCGACGGGCATGAAGACCGGGGTCTCGACGGTCTGGTGAGGCAAATGGAGCTGGGCGCGGCGTCCGCCGGGCTCTGACTCGGCGAGGATGTCGAAGGATAGAGGCACCTGTTGATTTTACTGGTAGCGGAGTTAGCGGCGCTGCGCGCCGGTTAGTCTCGCTTCGCTCGGTTAGCGGCGCTCCGCGCCGGTTAGTCTCGCTTCGCTCGGTCAGCGGCGCTTCGCGCCGGTTAGCTACCTGCGGTGAGGCGGATGCTCGCCCTTGGGGGGGGCGGACTGGCGCACTGCCTGGTCTTGCGGCAGGCGCAGCCCGGTCTATACCACTATGGACCAGGCCCCCCACTCCCCCCGTACTTTTTAGACAAGTATCTTGTTTTCATCGGGATAAGGCATGGGTCTGGCCCTATCTCGATGATTTCAGGCGGGTTAAAGTCAAAGTACTTGCAATCAATCAGTTGACCCCAGGCATTGGTTTTTTCCGCCGCTTTTCAACCACCATGAAACCATTGTGCGCCGAATGCGCGTAATGATCGGCAAACCACCTGCGGTGGGGCAGACGCTCGCGGGAGGCTCGCACGGGCCTGATTGCCAGGTTCCCAGTTTTGAAGGACATCATAAATTCATTGTGCGCCGAATGCGCGTAATGATCGGCAAAACTGGCGAAGATTTCTTTTGGGGGGAATGATAGGGCTTGCCGCGTGGTTTGGGGCGTTGGCTTGGCCGACCATTTCGCAGAGACAGATCAGCGAAGGTTTGCCGACTTTCCGCTGCTGACCGATGGTTCTGGGAACATCCCGCCTGTCCCCGGGTTTCAACTTGATAGGATTCCGTGTGAAACCGGGGCCACCCGCCTCTGGGAACATCCCGTCTGTCCCCGGGTTTCCCCCGGGTTTCCGGGTTTCCGAATAATCCGCCGCGTCTGACTGTGAGCGGAATTGGGGAATCAAGGCAATGTCACTTGCTTGTCAGAAAACTGAAGTACTTGGACGTTGGTTAATGTGTCAGGTCCCTCGGCTGTTGACGCGGAGGTCACCAGCCAAGAGCCGTTACTCTGCTTGGCGAACGTGTAGTTGCTGGATGGACCCCGATAGACGACAGTGTTGGTGCCGCCACCTCCGTTGATCACGTCAGCGTTGTCTGAGGGGTAGGCCGGCACCATCGCAAACGAATCCGCGCTGAACCCTATGGTGCCGTTATTGCTGTAACTGAATCCATCTGAACTACCGCCAGCCGAATAAGTTCCAGCGGAGAGAAGTATCGTTCTCCCGTTGTAGGTCATTGAATCGAGTTCTAGGTTGGAGTAGTTGTTCTGGTCCGTATAGCTGGCATTTGAGACTGTGATTTGCAGAGATGAAATCGACGATACAGACAATGTGTCGACCAGCAGCTCCTGCGTGTTTGTTGGATAGGCAGAGGCGATTGGGGTGGCCTGAACTACGGTGGAACCATTCAATTGAACTGCAACGGACGGCGTGGTTGCTGTCCCGATCACGGTTGAAGAAACGTCGATTGCAATCTTGTTCTTGTACATTGATGATTGCGGGTGAGCGTATATCGTATCGTCTCCGGAACCGGCAGTGATCGCGTTGGTCCCGGGGCCGCCGATGAAATAGTCTCCCATGTTCCCGCCCGTCAGGGTTGCGCTGGATGTCCAGCCCCCCGAGATAAAATTGATGGCGTTCGTCGAGCCGGTAATGGCAGAATTTGAAAAGGTAGCCATGAACATGTAGGGCCCAGTCGCAAGAAAGCTGGACCCGGGCGTAATTCCCTGAGAGGCGTCAGGGCTTATAGTTGGCATCCAGCCCTGGTTTGTCGCATACTCCAGCGTTTGCAGATCGGCTGTAACGTCTCCCGTCGGAGGATAATCGATGACGAAAATGGGTAGACCCATCTTCTGGTAGAGGGGTGAACTCTGCGCATACCAGTTCGTCTGTGCCGATCCCTGATACACGCCGATCGAGTTGCCGTTATAGAACAGGCTGTCGTAGAGGATTCCATCAAGGCCATTCAACGAGGAGGGAGATGTAAGCACCAGGCCAGTGGGGTTTGAGCCAATCACATAAAAGTTTGTCAAGTTCTTACTCTTGATGTGTGCCAGAATGTCTGAAACAAGAGTTGCCATTGCGGGAGTAGCGTTGGCGTAAACGGGATTGTTGTAACTGTTGCCCGATGACCACTCTGCATCCCCATAGAGCACGTCGAGCATCACCCCGTCATAACCCTGGTTAATGACATTATCGATCTGCTTGAAGATGATGGGTTCCCAGGCCGGATTCCAATATTGAACCGAATAGATTCCGTAGAGGCCCAATGGATTTCCGAACCATGACGGCACGGTTCCATTCACGAAAAGCTCGGGTGACCAATGAGCAGTTGCTTCCGGGACATCAACATATCCGATGACGATCTTTTGATGGTTTGGATCGATATTGTTCCGGGAATACTCGGTTCCTGTTAGTTCGCCAAATCCTCCAACCCAGACTAGCTGCGATGGAGTTGCACTCAATGCCGCCGTCAGGCCCGGAGTAGTCGCGTCATAGGGAAAGCCATAGTCGTATGAGGTGAAGTTTGCCAAGGGAGAGGCGGGAGCCACGCTCAGCGCGGCGGATGCATCGCTGCTGCCGCCCGTGCCGGAACAGGTCAGATCGTAGCCGATCGAACCGCTGGCAGCCGGTGTGACTGACTGAGAGCCCGTTGTGGCGAGCGTTCCGCTCCACGCGCCACCCGCAGTGCAGGAAGTGGCATTTGTGGATGACCACGTAAGTGTTGCGCTGGAGCCCAATGTCAGAGAGGTTGGATTGACTGAGATGCTCACGGTGGGTGCGGGCGCGTTGACGGTGAGCGTGGCGGACGCGCTGCCACTGCCGCCTGTCCCGGCGCATGTCAGGCTGTAAGTCACGGTGCCGGCGGCGGTCGGCGCAACCGATTGAGTCCCGCTGGTGGGCTGAGGCCCGCTCCATCCTCCTGCCGCAGTGCAAGAAGTGGCATTTGTGGATGACCATGTAACTGTTGCGCTGGAGCCCAATGTAAGAGAGGTGGGGTTGACCGAGATGCTGACGGCGGGTGCGGGCGTGTTGACAATGAGCGTGGCGGACGCGCTGCCACTGCCGCCTGTCCCGGCGCATGTCAGGCTGTAGGTCACGGTGCCGGCGGCGGTGGGAGTAACGGATTGAGTCCCGCTGGTGGACTGAGGTCCGCTCCATCCTCCTGCCGCAGTGCAGGAAGTGGCATTTGTGGATGACCATGTAAGTGTCGCGCTGGAGCCCAATGTAAGAGAGGTGGGGTTGACCGAGATACTGACGGTGGGCGCGGGCGCGTTGACCGTAAAAGCGAGTGGCGCCGATGCACCACCGCCGGGCGACGGATTCACAACCGTAATTTTTGCACTGCCGGCAGAAGCGATATCGGAAGCGCTAATGGAGGCCGTTAGCTGGGAGGCGCTGACGAATGTGGTCGACCGGCTGCTGCCGTTCCAATGGACCGTGGAAGCGGAAACGAAATTGCTTCCATTCACCGTGAGCGTAAAGGCGCTCCCACCCGCGGTGGCAGAAGCGGGCGAGGCAGAGCTTATTGAGGGAACCGGGTTCGATGAACCATTGCCGCAGCCCACTGTTGCGAGTCCCAGGATGGCTACGGCAAAGCATGCGACCCGAGTCAGGCCAAGTACGAGAGTCGATGAGAAGGTGTCCATCCACAACTCTGAGGGCGCAGTGAGGAACCGTTGGGTTGAAATGGACTGTCCTGGAAATATTTTCGGCATCTTCATCGATACACCTCGTTGGCCCGAGCGTTCGAGCTGACGCTCGAAATGCCAGAGACATCCAAATGAATAGATTGAAGATTAGGTCGGCTCGTACGTTATGCGCATGTCCCAAATGGGATAAACCGGCAAATTAGTTCGTACTGGCGGCCTGCGGCAGAGTCATCAGCAGACGGATTAGATCACTCTGGCGGCTGGTTCCCGTTTTACTCAACATGGCCTTGAGTTGGTTGCGGACCGTTCCCACGGAGACGCCGCGAAGACTGGCGATCTCTTCAAGGGAGTAACCCATTAATAGACCGACAGCCACGTCGACCTGAGCCGGTGTGAAACCGAAGAGGGTGCGCAAAGCATCATCAGGGAAATTGACTGGCTTATCGGGGTCCGTGACCAGGAGCACCAGGTCGGCTCTGGATTTGGTGCGATGGGCCTGCGTCAGAGGAGAGGCAAGCAACTGGAGTGGTCGGCGGTTCGGGCTCCGATCCAGCGCCAGAACAGCCGGTGTCAAAGTGCCGGACGCATCGGGAACAGGCAGCCTGGTATTCATGAGCAGGTTACGCAGGGGTTCTCTTGAACCGCGCTCTGTTGCTGCCAGGAACTTGTCCTGGAGAAAGAGCCCATCCGCTTCACGCAGCAGCGACTCGGCAGCTGGGTTCGAATGGAGCACGCGTCCTTGCCATGTCAGCAGGAAAGTCGGCGTGGCGCTGGCATCGACCATCGCCTCCGCGCCGGCAATGCGCTGCTGCGCCACACCAAGCACCTGGCGGATTTCCAGTGCTTTCTGTATGTGCGGGAAGACCAAGTTGAGGAGGCGATTGCCGTCTTCGTCCATGGGCCCGTCGTCAAAATTGCGCCAGAGGCTGATGGCTTCCATGCGACGCAAGCCGACGGTGAGGAAGAGGATGGTTCCGTAGCGCGCCCCAAGCGGAACCAGGACATCGCGATACATATCTGTTCTCAGGAGACCTTCATTCGGGAGGAGTTCGTCTGCCTGAACAACCCCAGTGCGGGGAGTGCGAATGATCGCAGTCCGGAAGGGGTCGCTGCGGCCATATTGCTCGTTATAGACAATGATGCTCCGTTCCACCTCGGGAGACCCCGCCTTGGACCGGATGGAAAGGCCCAAACGAGTGTCGGCGCAGATGAGCACAGCGAAACGGGCGTCCGTGTGCCGGCAGAGAAGCGCAAGAAAGCTTTGCCACTGCTGTTGCTGCAGGGGGGCCGAGTAGAGGACCGCAAGCAACTCTGAAAGAGTTTCAGGGGAAACCATAAATTGCGGGAAGAATTGGGAAGAACTAGCACCAGAATGAAGGGTGCCTTTGGGCGTTGTCAACGAAAAAGGAGAGACTGCCCATCGAGATTGGTGGCTTCGAGTTTCGTCACAGCCTCTATCATCGTCCTCCGGCTTAAAAAGCCGATGCTCTATACAGCGAGATTTGCGCAGATCCGTCTCAGAATAATGCTCCCGGTTGCGCATACTCTCCGCTACACTATCTGTAAAGGCTCTCCACTTCGCTTCGATGAACGCGCGCCAGACGTGTGGCCTTGACAGAGAAATCTCTGCGAGTGTTCACCGCCGCGAGAAGCAGTATGCTCCTCGTGCCCAGGAGGCTCAGAGAAACCCGTATTGGCTGAGATTTGCACAATTGTCCTGCGCAGTTCCTACACAGCCGAAAATTGGCATGTTATGTGCAATGAAAACAATGTGATGCAGAAGTTCTATCACCCGCTCAGGATGACAACCCTCATTTTTAGTCGAAGTTTTATTTGCCGGTTCGGCCGAAGCGAAGGAGAAAGCCGGCGCGGGCTACTCTGGGCATGCCTAATGTGGTGGTGGGGGTTTTGGAGTCTTCGATCTGGCGGTTGAAGAGGTTTTCTCCGGCGGCGAAGAGCTGGAAGCGGGCGCCGATGTCGTGGGAGGCGTACACGTCGAGGCGGAAGTAGCCGTGGAGCAGGTAGGCGTTGGCGTCGTCGTCGAACTGACGGCCGCTGAGGCGGCCCTGGAGGGTGAGGGTGCCGAGTTTTGGGCGGAAGGCCCGCAGGTTCAGTGTGGCCAGGTTGCGGGCTACCTCGGGAATCCAGTTCCCGACGAGGGCCGGGGTCTGGCTGTCGTTGGTGACGGTGGCGTGGGCGTATTGATAGCCGCCGTCGAGTGCCAGCCAATGGAGCGGAGTCAATTCATAATCCAGCGAAACGCCGCGGCTTTCGATCTGGCCCAGGTTTTCGCGCATGAGCAGGATGGGCGATGAGGCGGGGTTGGTGGTGACCGCGTCAATGGGGCGGTTGACCTGGGTGAGGAAGTAGCTGGTGCGGATGCTGCCCCAATGCCATTGAGAGGCCAGGCCGGTTTCCCAGCCGGTGGCGCGCTCGCTGAACAGGTTGCCGTTGGGGAGGGTGAGCAGATTGCCGACCTGCGTGGAGCGGTAGAGCTCGTTGGCCGTGGGCGCGCGAAAGGCGCGGAAGGCCGAGGCGGAGACGGCCCAATGGTCTTTGATCTTGCGCGAGAGGCCGATGCGGGGGTCGAAGAAGCGCTGATCGAATTGCGGCGGCTGGGTGGAGGATGGAGTCCAGCCGGCGCCGAGCCATTGGAGTTTTTGGCCGTCGTAGTTCTGGAACCAGTCGATGCGGCCGGAGGCAGTGAGGGTCCAGTTTTTGCGGACCCACATCCCCTCGGCGTATGCGCCGGAGTCGCGCTGGTGGTCGTGCAGATTGGTGAGGGCGGTGGAGCTGCCGTAGCTTTGTTCGCGATCCCAGACGCGGACATCGTGGGTGTCGGCTCCGGCGACCAGGAGCAGGCCGGCGCCGAGCGGCTGGCTCCAATGGGTTGCCGCGCCGAGTTCATTGTTGGGGGTGAGGGAAAACTTGGACGGGTTTTCACCGCAGCGGTAGGAGCAGGCGGGCTCGGCGGGGGTGGGCAGGTTGGAGATGGAGGAAAACGTCTGGCGGAAGTGGTCGGTTGACCCGTAGAGGCGCAGAGTGAGGGAGGCGTTGCGGGGGCCCTGCCAGTCGCCGCCGGTGGAGTAGCGCCAGAGGCGGGTTCCGTTGGTCTGGAAGGGCGTGCCGTTGTTGCGGGCCTCATTGAAGCCGCTGCCGCGCAGAAAGAGCCGGAGCGGCTCGCGGACGCGCTCGGCCAGCAACAGGCCGTTCTGGCTGTGGACGTTGCTGTCGATGTCGACGGGGCCGCGCTGCGCGGGCGACTCCTGGATGTAGCCGTCGGTGCCGAGGACGCCGCCAGCGGCGAGCGCGCCAAAGGGGCCGTGTTTGGTCTGGAGCTGGAGGCTGTCGTCGTAGGTGTTCTGCGCGCCGTAGCTGGAGCGGAGTTCAGCGTCATTGGCGGTGGGGTGCACGGGGACCACGGTGACCACGCCGCCGATGGCGCTGGAGCCGTAGAGGTCGCTGGCGCCGCCCCGGAGCAGTTCGATGCGCTGGATGGCGAGCTCGGGCGTTTCAAGCCAGTGGATGGTGCCGGCGAAGGCGTCGTTGAGGGGGACGTCATCTTCTGCCAGGAGGGTGCGGCTGGCGGAGGTGGAACCGAGGGCGCGCAGGCTCATTCCCTGCGAGGAGGGGTTGGCGACCAGGGAACTGGAGCGGCGAAAAAGCTCCAGGCCGGGAAGCTGGCGGAGTTGGTCGTCGAGGGTGGGCGCGGCGGTGGTGCTGAGGGCTTGCTCCGAGAGCAACCGCGTGGCTACAGGGCTTTCCAGCGAGGCGAGCGGGGCGCGATACGCGGTTACCGTGACTTGTTCGGAATTTGCGGCGGGCTGGAGGCGGAGGGTTGTGGGGGCGGAGATTTCGGCGGTTTGATCGGCGAAGCCCGGGGCAGCTACGCGCACAAGGCAGGGGGCGGTGCAGGAGAAAGCCAGTTTTCCGGCGGCATCGGTGCGGCCGAGCAGTTTGCCGGCGGGGTCCACGACGGTGGCTGAGGGCAGCGTTGCGCCGCGGGAGTCTTCAACGGTTATTGTCACAGTGGATTGTGCGCAGAGGGTCGCCGGGGACAGCAACATCCCGGTCAGCGCCACGGCGCCAAACCTCGCTTTGCACCTGAACCACGGCATCGGTTGTGCTTTCACCATTTGCGTAGAGACGTTGGAGCAATTGTGACACGGATGCGCCGCTTGCCGGGTCAATGACTGACCCAGCTATTTCATTGAGCGGGACGAGGACAAAGGCCCGGTCGGCAAGACGCGGATGGGGAATCACCAGTCCGGGCTCAGTGAGGTGGACGCTGGCGAAGAGCAAAATGTCGAGGTCGAGGGTGCGGGGGCCGTTTTGGAAGCTGGAGGCGCGGTCGCGGCCGAAGTCCTGTTCGATGCGGAGAAGGGCGGCCAGCAAGGCATGAGGATCGAGGCCGGTTTCCAGGGCTACAACCGCATTGACAAAGCGCGGCTGCGCGGCAAAGCCGACCGGATCGGTGGAGTAGAGCGAAGAGCGGCGAACTACGCGGCCCAGGGATTCAAGGCGCGCGGCCGCGGCGGCGAGCGTCGCGTCGGGAGATCCGGCATGGCTGGCCAGGTTCGCGCCCATTCCGATGTAGGCCGTGTGCATGGGTCCTAGAGTAGCGCGATTATGGCAGCACTTGATGGGGATGGATTGCTTGTATGCCGGTAAAACGCAGAAAATCCGGCTGATTCATGGTCAGGATGTGGGTCAGGCCATAAACCTGCATGATGGCGGCGAGACGCGCATCATGCACCTGCACGCCGCGCACGTTATGTTCGACGACCAGTTGACGCCAGATAGGATAGACTCCGCCGGTATCGGGCAGGAACGTCATCGCGCGTTCCAGTTGTTCGACGCATTGGCTGGTCTCGGTAATGGAGAGGCCGAAGCCGTTCCGCTCTGTGGGCCGGGTGCAGACGTTCCAGAACTCAGCAATGCTCTGTAACACGAAGTATAAACCTGCGCCTCGGCTGTTCAGTTCATTGATAGCGGCTTTGACGATTTGTTGCCGCGGGTCATCTAGCCGGGAGAGCCGCAAAAGAACATTGGTGTCGACCAAATACCCCTGCACTGGGGCCATCAGTGGTGGTCCTGATAGAAACTCTCGCGAGTGAAGGCTTCATCGGGAAGTTGAGGAATCTTGTCGGAATATGCGGACATTGCCCGGAAGAATTCCTCCAAATTCATCTTCGGCTTGGGAGGGGGGAGCGGCGCGGGAGCGGTGCGGACAGCATCATCGATCAAACTCCGGACATAGCCCTCTGGAGTCAGGCCGCGAGCTTTGACCTGGGCGGCGAACTCATCCGGAATGTCGACGGTAATCTGCATGAAAAGAGGTTAGCAGGGTGAATGGAAAAACACCACAACACAAGATCTGAGCTGGCTAACCTCTAAGCGCAAGAAGCGGAAATCGTCAGGTCCGGCTGGCGCTTCGCAGTGAGCTGATTCGGTGAATCGCTAATCCTCGCGGAGGGCTTCCATGGGCTGGATGGAGGCGGCTTTGCGGGCGGGAAGAACTGCGGCGGTGAGGCCGATCAGGGTGAGCGCCAAAGCCGCACCGGCGTAGGTCCATGCGTCCACCGGC